>Ga0154655_1150_pt8 | contig 21275 bp, 17 predicted proteins | sample Rifle2008BG13ft_FD_116084 | JGI IMG/M metagenome (GOLD analysis project Ga0154655, IMG submission 116084) | Deltaproteobacteria bacterium RBG_13_65_10
TTTCCTCAAGTCACGCAGGGCGCATCCTCCAGGCGCTCCGAGAACTTCTGGACATGCCCTGCGCGCCTCAGATTGCGATCGATGCGCAGGGCCTGCCCTGCGAGGCGCTTCCCTTTCCCCTTCCCTCTCTCGATCTCCGACTCGAGCCCGCCGCGTCGGCCTCCGAGGCCCTTGAGCGCGTCAGCACCGCGCAGGGAAGCGCGGCGCGGTTGGAGGCCGAGCGCGTACGGATCCTCCGCATTCTCTCGCGGCAGATCACCCACCGCGAGACCAAGCTTGCCCGCCGGCGCGATGACCTCGCGGCCGCCCGCCAGAGCGAGCGCCACCGGCGCCAAGCGGACCTGCTCCTTGCTCAGGGAGATCCGGCGAGACGCGCGGGCGCGTCGATCGAGGTGCCGGACCTCTATGATCCGCAGGGCCGTCGCCTGACGATTGAACTGGACCCACGCCTCACCCTGGCCCAGAACGCGGAGCGCCTCTACCAGCGGGCGAAGAAGGCCGCCCGCGCGGTCCGGCGCCTGAGTGATCTGATCGCCCACGGCGAGGAGGAACTGCGCTTCTTGGCGGAGGAGCGCATGCACGCGGAGCAGGCGGGCGATCTCGAAACCCTGAGCGCCATCGACGAGAGCCTCCTTGTTGCGACGCAGCCACGCACGAGGGTGCCGCGCCAGAAGAGGGCCGCGCCCAAACGCGACACCGAAACGCCTGCGCCGCATCGGTTCGACTTCGAAGGCTGGGAGATCCTCGTGGGAAGGCATGCCCGCGGAAACGATCGACTCGTCGCCCAGGGAGCGGCCCACGATCTGTGGTTCCACGCGCACGCGCTGCCTGGCGCCCACGTGTTGCTTCGCAATCCCACCCGCCTTGCGCCGCCTTCATCCGTTGTCCACGCGGCAGCGCGCATCGCCGCACACTTCAGCAAAGCGAGGGCGGAAGCCGGAGTGGACGTCCTCGTGGCGGAGCTTCGACACGTGCGCAAGCGGCGCGGCCAGCCACCCGGCCAGGTGGAAGTCACGCAAAGCCGGACCCTGCGCGTCCGGCCCGGGCTGCCCTCGCCAGGCCACAGCACATCTTCTTCCTCAAAGGAGGGACCGAACGCGATCGTGCCGCGAAAAGAATAACCCCCGGCACGGGCCGGGGGTTCGGGAGGTCCATCGCGATCGGTTCACGCCGCACGCGAGGCCTTGGCAAAGCGCGCCGATCAGTGCCGGGTCACGTTCGCTGCTTGAGGCCCCTTGGGTCCCTGGGTGATTTCGAACTCCACGGTCTCGCCCTCCGTCAGCGTCTTGAACCCCTCTCCCTTGATCGCGGAGAAGTGGACGAAGACATCGTCTCCGGTATCCTGGGCGATGAAGCCGTAGCCCTTCTTCTCATTGAACCACTTCACACGACCCGTCGGCATGAACCTTCCTCCTTTTGCGGCCCCCTTGCGCGTCCAAACTGCACAAGCCCCTCCAGGTGTTCGGGGAACGCAAGAACGCGTGCAAAAGCGTGGCGAGCACCTGCACACAGGAACAAAAAAAACCGCTTCGGAACAGTTGTCCCGAGAACGGTCGCCTGACTCAAGACTGCCTTGCCATGTGATTCCCGAACCGAAGCTACTTACCTTCGACAGACCGCGATGCTATAGTAGACCAGCGATAAGTCAAGTGATTTTTTGCTCGTCGTTCCCCCATAGTTGGGTGTTTTGGCCCACGACTGACCCAAAAATACATGTATGTTGAAACCTGCGGCCTCCCATCCCGACCAGACGGTGTTTCACCGGCTCTCGCCCGCCGCCTTCGCCTGCCTCGGAAGGGTTCCCGATTCGCACCGGGCAGCCAACTTTGATACATGGGAAGCTCCCCGGGGCCATTTGCTAACGCACTATCGACCATCGGAGTGAGCGCATTGGCCTCGGCATCCGTCGACTTCTCCAAGGACCGCGAACTCACATCCTACACGCGCGAGTTCTCCTTCCGGTTCGTCACCGCCGCCATTGTGGCCTTCGTGCTCCTGTACATTTTCACGCTCAAGGGAACGGAGGCCCTCGTCCGCGCGCGCGTGAGCCAAACCCTCCGGGCGGCCGTGATCGCCGATCCCGAGCAGCTTCTGTCCGGCCGGATTCGCTACGACGAGTTCGTCAACCAGCGCGCCCACGAGGTACTGGCCCGGCTCTGGATCCGGACCGCAACACGGCTGGGCCTCGATCTCGTTGTGCGCGTTGCGACAACCCAGGGAGAGATCCTCTACCCCCGGCTGCGTGAATGGTTTCCCTCGGAATTGCCCGTCTCGCAGCAAACTCCCCTCGCTCCGTCCACGGGCGTCGTCTCCGATCTTTCCAGTGCCGATCGCAACACCATCGCACGCTCCAACTATCGGTTAATGCGGGAGGGAATCGTTCTGGACGTGCGCGCCAACATCAACAACAATACGTGGCTCGCCAATGGCTTCCTCCTCGTCTACCTCCTGGCGCTTCTTCAGGTACTTTGGATCCAGGCGCGCCGTTTCGTCGTGCGCACGGAGGAGGAGAAGCTCGCCCTCGCCGAACGGCTCCAACGGGAGAAGGCGCAGCGGGTGGGCCAGATTGAAACGGAACTCTCTCGCGTGCGCAGCAGGCTCTCCGACGTGTCCCGCCATGAAGGTGAGCAGATGAGCCGCATCGAGGCGCTGGAGCGTGAGAAACGCCAACTCGAGGAGCGCCTGGGTGGATGGAGCTGGGAGGACGCGGGTGAGCTTGAAATGGAGGTGGAGCGCCTCGAGTCTCAGCTCCGTGAAACGCAAGAAGAAAAGACGCGCCAAGAGGAGATGATCCGTGAGCTGTCCAAACGCATCCAGCAACGCCGAACCCCGAACGTCCCCCGCGGAAAGGCCCGCGAGGCAGAGTTGCTCGACCGGCGTTTGCACACGCTTTACAAGAACCTTGACTTCGACCAACGCGTCACCGCCGATCTGATCAGCCTCGGAGACGATGAGGCGCTGTTGCGCGCGGAAGAGGCGATCAAGCGGCTGAACGATCGGGATGAAAACCTGCCGATCCGTCGGAAGGTGGGAGGCCTGGAGCGGGCGAACGTCTTTGAGCTGGGCTTCGGTGCCAAGGGACGCATCTACTACACCCACAGCCACACCGAGGGGGGGCGAATGCGGATCGTCCTGGTCGGGGCCAAGAACACCCAGGAGAAGGACCTGGCGTACCTCCGGCGGTACCGTGGGCCCGCCTGACAGGCGACGCGAGTGTCCCGAGTCCTGAAATAAGCGCTTACGAGATCGATTGCGATGAAAAATTGGTAAATAAGAAACCTCGATTCGGAATTGGAGATGCCCCCGGGAGGGCGCGGCTCCTGCCACGCGCCGCCGGCATATCGACTTCTCTGAATCGTGGTCTTCTATCTAGCTGCAAGGGAGGACCACGGTGAAAGTGGTTCCCTGGTTGGCGCGGGACTCGACGCTGATCGAGCCCTTGTGCTTCAAGACGATGTTGTAGGAGGTCGCGAGCCCCAACCCCGTGCCTACCCCGACTTCCTTCGTCGTGAAGAATGGATCGAAGATCTTGTGGAGGTGCTCTGGCGCAATTCCGCGCCCCGTATCAAGAATTTGGATCACGATGCGGTCGTCCTCGGCGTGTGTCTGGATCCGGATCTCGCCGGTACCATCGATCGCCTGGTAGGCGTTCACCAGGAGATTCATGAACACCTGGTTGAGCTGCCGCGGGAAGCACCGGATCATGGGTAGCTCGCCGTATTCCTTCACGAGCCTGACCTTATACCGCAGCATGTGAGCGATGATGTTGGACGTGCTCTCGATGCACTTGTTGATGTCGGCCATCACCAGCTCGCCTGTATCCATGTGCGAAAACTCGCGGAGATTCTGCACGATGTGGTTTACCCGCTCCGCCCCCTCTTGGCTTTCGCCAATGGCCTTCGCAAAATCCTCCAGGACGTAATCAAAATCTATCCTCTGCCGGGCCTCCTCCAGCGCATCCATCGCGGTGCGCAGAGTATCGCTTCCCCCCTGGGCCACGACTCTACGAAGCTCTTCGTAGTGCGCAAAGCCCGCTTTGAGCTCGTCCATGTACTCGGCCATCCGGAAGAGGTTGGAATGGATGAAGCCCATGGGATTGTTGATCTCGTGAGCCACCCCGGCCGCAAGCTGCCCGATGCTCGCCATCTTCTCCGATTGAAGGACCTGCTGCTGTAGAGCTCGAATCTCCGTGAGGTCCTGGAAGATACCGATGGCGCCCTGCCGCGCCCCGCGCGCGTCCGACAACACCGAGGTAGAAAGTCCCACCGGAATGGTCGCGCCCCCCTTCTTCGACGCAATGGTCTCCGCGCCCTGGAACGTTTCCCCCCGCGATATCGTTCGCCACAAGTGCGGCGAGTCCTCGTTGGGCAAGAACAAACGCCAGATGTCGAGTGTCTCGAACTCTGCCCGCGAGTAGCCAAGCACCGCAGAGGCAGCCGGGTTGCTGTAGACGATCCTCCCCTCGTTGTCCGCCACGATGATCGCGCTTCCGATGTTCTGGAGGATGCTCTCGTTGAACTCCTTCAGGTAGCGGATCTCCTGATCCGCCGCCTTGCGTTCCGAGATGTCCTTCGAGATGCCGAGCGTCCCGATCACCCTTCCCCGGTGATCTCGCAGCAAGGAAGCGCTGAGGATCACGGGAACCCGCCGCCCGTCCTTCGCCAAGAATTCCGTTTCGTGGTTCTTAAGTTTCCCGTGCTGGCGCAGTCTCTCCATGATGAAGTGCGCCTCGTCCACCCCGCGGGCGTAGTGGTGCCCCACGGCGCGACCGACGATTTCGCCTGGCTGGTAGCCCAACATCTCCTGCACCGAGCGCGAGCAGAACGTGACGTGGCCCTGCGTATCGGTGGTGATGATGGCATCAATCGAACTTTCCACCAGACTCGTGAGGTACTCGCGCGTCTCGAGGATCTCCTTGCCAAGCTTCTCCTTCTCGGTGACGTCCTGAAGGATAAGCAGAATGCGGCGATCGATTTCGCTGCCTTCGTTTAGCGGCCGCCCCTCTTCTGAGACATCAAGCGGGATAACCCTCACGTTGTACACGCGCGGATGTTCCGGATCGGTCGAATCGACGAGGCCGTAGAGATTCGCAGCGGCACCCGTCGTGCCTACCTTGCGAAGCGTGGCGAGGAGACCGCTCTCCTGGATGAGTGTGGGGGCCATCCATTCCACGATCGAACTCCCGGCCAATGCATCGTCGCGCACGCCCACGCTTGCGCAAAAAGTCCGGTTCGCTTGAAGGATGCGCCCGTCTTGGTCTAATACGAGAAGGTACGAAGAGATGTTGGCGACGATGTTTTCGTTGAGGTTCCGAAGCTCCCGGATCTGGCGCTCGCTTTCCTCCTTGCGCCGGAACGACTCGAACTTCTCGATGTTCTCCCGCACGACGATGGGGAGGATCTTCACTAGGTTGGGCGAACGGACGATGCAATCTGCGGCGCCATTACGGAAGATGTCGACCGCCGTCTCCTCGGAACCTTCATCCGTGAGAACAATCACCGGGGCCGTGATACCGGCGCGTCCAAGTGACTCTAGAATCTTGGAACCGTGCACGACGGGGAGATTGTATTCCAGGAGGATCAGATCGTACTGGCCCGTGGTCGCGAGGCGGATACACTCGTCACCACGCGTGACCACCTCGATCTCGTAGTTGGAACTGAGTTTGGTCAAAGCACGGATGGCAACATCCGCAGCGGCGGGATCATTCTCGGCGAGAAGCACGTGGTAGCGGGTCTTTTCCACAGACTCCCCGGAAGATGCTCTCGATATGTCGGGCTCGAACGGTTGACAGACCAGCGTGGCGACCTTAGCGCAACGCTCGGATCGATTCAACCCTGAAAGTGCCCGAAGGACGGGGCGCGAAGTTTCCTTAGAAGAGACGTCAGTGAAAAGGCGAGGGATCCGGAGCAGAGCCGGCAAGCTGGAGCGCGGTCCAGATCGCCGACTCCAGAGTTGGGCGCGTGACAAGCTCGCAACCGCCGCGCACATCCCCGCACATCCGGAGACTTTCAGGCGACGGCCCCGCCACAACGCACACCAGTCCTAGGCTTGAGAGAAGACGGAGTGCGGCATAGAGTTGGGCGATCCACTCCTGCCCCCGGAGCCACTCGCCCCGCGCATCCAACACAATCGAATCGATTTCCACACCAAGCGCCGCAATCTTGCTCGTCGCGGTCAGCACGTCGTCGATATCGCTCAGCGGGACCACCGCGACGCTGCCGCAGGTCGTAAAGCCCGAGGCTTCAATCGATTCGGAGGCCTCATCGGTGAGGTTCGCCCGCGAGGCCGAACGTTTCCTGCGCTTGTTTCGCCCGCGTGCAGACGCAATGAGCCGGCCGTACTGCGATGAGAAGCCCTGACCTTCCACACCCCAGACCGCCCGGCGGAGCTCTTCACGCAGACGGGCGCGTAAGCGATCCCGAGCGCCGTTGCCGGCGACCTTCGCGTGTGACGCACCTCCACGGGCAACTCGACTGGCCATCGTTTCAGCTCTCCACGTCCTGGGGCAGGAGGAACGCGACGTCAGGGGTCAGGAACCGTTCCTCCTCTTCCCCCTTGAAGAACCCCTCGCCCCGCTCCTTAAACAGATCAATCGCGCCCGTCACCACATCGGGATCGAACTGCGTGCCTGCGTAGAGTCTCAGCTCGCGCGCCACCTTTTCCAAGGGAAGCGCCTTCCGGTACGGGCGGTTTGTGCTCATGGCATCGATGGTATCCGCCACGAGGATGACCCGTGCGCCCAAATCAATTGCGTCGCGCTTGAGCTGATCGGGGTATCCTCGCGGATCACCGTTAAACCATTCATGATGGTGGCGAATCGCCGGTGCAACGTCGGCGAGCCAGTGAACCGGCTTCACGATCTGCGCGGAGAGGATCGGGTGGCGCTTCATCTCGTCGTACTCCTCGCGCGTGAGTCTGCCCGGCTTGAGAAGCACCGCCTCTCGAATTCCGATTTTCCCTACATCGTGGAGAATCCCGGCGATGTAGACCCGGCGCACCCGCTCTTCTTCGAGCCCCATGCGCCGCGCGATCATTCCCGCATACATTCCGACGCGCGCCGAGTGACCGCCAGTGTATTGGTCCTTCGCGTCGATCGCGCCCGCCAGTGCCTTAATCGTGTTCAGGTACGCCAGCGACAGTTCGATGTTCTTCTCTGCCAGCTCGCGCGTCCGTTCGAGCACTTTAAGCTCAAGGTTCTTGTTGAGGTCCTCAAGTTTCGTGTTTTGCTCACGCGTGAGAATATTGAGACGTTTGATTTCGCTTTTCAGTGTATACAGGTGCAGCGCCTCATTCACCGTGGCGCGCATTTGCTCGTCGGTCCAAGGCTTGGTGATCAGGCGAAAGACCTCGCCGCGGTTGATCGCATCGACCGCCACAGTGATCTCTGTATTACCGGTGATCATAATTCGAAGGATGTCCGGCCAGCGCTCCCTTACCCGCTGAAGCAGTTCGACCCCCGACATTCCGGGCATACGGTGATCGCTCACGATGAGTTGAACGATGTTCGACTCGAGAAGCGCGAGGGCCGCCGCGCCGTTCTCCGCGGTGTAGATGTCGAACTCATCAGACTTGAAGAGACGACAGATGGCCTTCAGGATATTCTTCTCGTCGTCAACGAAAAGGACCGCTTGTCTCATCTGCATCCCTCTACGCGTGAACCCCTCCGCGCAAGCCGCGTGCCAAAGGCATCTTCCGGCCCTTGGTAAAACGGGACCGTTCTTCACGGAAATATGGGCTTCTTCTTTTGGTCGCGTCCCTCCGACCTTCACGCACGGAAGTCGTTTTCCCTTACCCGGGTCACTCGAGCACCGCCCCAAACCCTAGGGAAGCGACATTTCCGAGATGCCTTGGCTAATCTGCGGATCGGCATGTCCATTTTCTCAGATTCGAGGTTTCTCGCTTTCGAGAAAGGCCCGGGGGGCAATCTGGTGTGTCTTCATCTTCCGGTAGAGCGTGCTCTTACCGATCCCCAGCATGTGGGCACCGCGCAAGACGTCGCCGTCGCAGAGCGTGAGCGCCTGTACGATTGCATACTTCTCGTACGCTTTCAGTGAGAGCCCACCCGAGGGCGTTGCGGAGACCGTTGGGCGCACGTGCTCCATCAGCGCATCAGGAAGGTTTTCAACGCCCAGGGTTTCGCCGCGCGCCATGGCCATTGCCGACTCGATGCAATTTTCCACCTCCCTCACATTGCCCGGCCAATCGTAGCGGGACAGCAGACGGAGCGCGGCGGCGTCGATGTCTTTTGCGCGAGACGCCTCACTCGCGTATTTCCGGATGAAATGGTGCACGAGCGGCGTGATGTCCTCTCGCCGTTCCCGCAGAGGCGGCAGATCCAACGAAACCACCTTGAGGCGGTAATAGAGGTCTTGGCGGAACACACCACGATGGACTGCGTCTTCAAGATTGCAGTTGGTGGCTGCGATGATGCGAATGTCCACTTTCACCGGCGTGGCAGAGCCCACCGGCCTCACTTCGCGTTCTTGGAGCACCCGGAGGAGCTTCACCTGCACCTCGAGCGGAAGCTCGCCGATTTCGTCGAGGAAGACCGTTCCCCGGTCGGCCACCCGGAAGAGCCCCTGCGTCGTTGTTTTGGCTCCAGTGAAAGAACCTGGCACGTGGCCGAACAGCTCGCTCGCGATCACACCCTCCGGGAGCGCACCGCAGTCCAGCGGGATGAAGTTTTGATTCCGGCGAGGGCTGTTGTAATGGATTGCCCGCGCAATGAACTCCTTCCCTGTTCCGCTTTCCCCTTGGATAAGCACATTCGATTCGTTGTAGGCGAGCCGGCGGATCTTCTTGAAGATCTCCTTCATCTTCAAGGACACGCCGATCACGTTGGAGAACTGGAAGCGATCCTGAAGCTCCTCCTCAAGCTGTCGCGTGCGATTGAGGAGGGACTTGCGTTCCAGCGCCTTGGTCACGGTGAAGAGGACGTGCTGCAGGTTTTCAAAAGGCTTCTTCAAGTAGTTGAAGGCGCCGGCTTTCATAGCCGCCACCGCAGAGTCCACGGTGGCGTAGCCGGTCATCATGATGACCTCGAGCTCAGGCCGGATCGCCTTTACCTGCGCGAGCACGTCCAGGCCCGATGCGCCCTGCAGGCGAATATCCAGCAGAAGGACATCCGGTGCTTCACGCGCCACCTCTTCCACCGCTGCCGCGCCATCCACGAGCGTCGTCACCGCATGTCCTTCCAACGCGAGCGCCCGCGAAAGCGTGTTCGCGAGATCGGCCTCGTCGTCCACGATGAGAACGCGACCTTTGTGGAGGGTCAAGCTATTCGGGGGAGAGGTCATTTCTCGTCGATCTCGGGGCTCTGATTCCTACAGAATCGAGGGACTGCGGCCGGTCGCCCGCGCGACCCGCCCCCGATCTTCCTCGCTCTTGCTTTTCGGTCCGAATCTGCCTCCGCTTGAGCAACGCGAGGATCCGGTGAACTCCTTGCGAAGGAATGCAAATGTTGCTTTCCTCGATCCGCACCCGTATACTCTCGTATATCTCGCCGAAAACATCTCCAGTCCCCTGAACGAGGACGGTTATGACGACTGCCCGCATAAGCCCGTTGGGGGAGTCCCCCAACACCTCGAAACCGGCTCACGTTCTGGTGGTCGACGACGAAGAGAGCATCTGCTCCAGCCTCGCGCGGTTCCTGCCCACCTGTGGCTATCAGGTCCACATCGCGCTGAACGCGCAGGACGCGCTCAAACTCCTGGAGCAGCATGCGTTCGACGTCCTGCTCACCGATCTCCGTCTCCCTGACATGGACGGGATTGAGCTCGGGCGCCGGTTCAAGGCGCAGAACCCCGAAGTGATTGTGATCCTGATGACCGCTTTCGGCACCATCGACAGCGCGGTGGAAGCCATGCGGGCGGGCGCCTTTGATTACCTTCTTAAACCCTTCCATTGCATCGACGACGTGCACCGCAAGCTGGCGCTTGCGATGGAGCATCGCCGGCTCGCGCGCGAGAACATTGTCCTGCGCGAAGAAAAACACACGCTGCTCGGGCAGGTGCGTACAAAATACAAGTTCGAGAACATCGTGGGGCACAGCGAGCCGATGCAGGAGGTCTTTCGGCTGATCGAGAAGGTTGCCGACTCGGACAGCACGATCCTGATCCTGGGCGATAGCGGCACGGGGAAGGAGCTGGTGGCCCGGGCGATTCATTACAACAGCCGTCGGCGCAGCAACCTGCTCGTTGCGGTGAACTGTGGCGCTATTCCGAGCGAGCTTCTGGAGAGCGAGTTGTTCGGCCATGTGAGGGGCGCTTTTACGGGCGCCGTGAGCTCACGGATGGGCCGGTTCCAGCTCGCCGACGGCGGGACTATCTTCCTAGACGAAATAGCGGACATGCCTGTGAGCCTGCAGGTGAAGATCCTTCGGGTCCTTCAGGAGCAAGAATTCGATCCGGTGGGTGCCACGAAGCCTCTTAAAGTAAACGTTCGTGTGATCGCGGCGACGAACCAGAATCTTGAGAAAGCGGTGCGCGAGAAGCGGTTTCGTGAAGACCTCTATTACCGCCTGAACGTGATTCCGATTCGACTCCCGCCCCTTCGGGAGCGCCACGATGACATTCAGTTGGTCGCGCAACACTTTCTCGATTTCTTTAACCGCGAGAAAGGTAAGGCGGTGAAAGGCTTTTCGCCGGATGCGATGCACATCATGGAGCAGTACGACTGGCCGGGGAACGTTCGGGAGCTTGAAAACACAATCGAGAGCATCGTTATCATGAAGGGACAGGGCGAGGTCATGCCCGAAGACCTGGCAGAGCGAATGAAGCAGCGTAAGGTCCGCCCCCACGCGCCGTTCAAGATCGACATCCCACCATCGGGGATCTCGTTCTATGACGTGGTTCAGGACTTCGAAAACGATCTCATCCTGCAAGCCCTTGAGAAGACCCGCTGGAACAAGAACAAGGCGGCTGCCCTGCTCCGCCTGAACCGAACGACGCTCGTAGAGAAGATCAAGAAGAAGCAACTGGACCGGATAGGGTCCGCAGACGAGTGACCCCGCACGGCCTGCCTCCCGGACGCAACGCCGCCCAATTCCCCTGGGCGGCGTTCTCGTTTCCGCGATGGCCGCGCGGCGGTACAGGGACGGTCATCATGGCTCGCTCCCGCGTGCGCTCTCGGGATTGGGCCGACGTGAATTGCATTCGTGAAACAGACCCTGCGCGTAGAGTACATTCCTGCACCTTTCAGTCACTTTGTGTCAAAGGGATGACGCGCTTTGTCGCCACCTTGACAAGAATGTGTGCAACTTCACGGTATCACCTTCCGTTCCGTGTCCTCGCGACAAATTTTGTCACTTCCCCCGATCCTCCCAGAACTCCACTGGAAATTTCTCGCCTCACCCGGCACCACCCCTGTGGTCCCCGACCCATGTGACGCATTTCCGCTCGCTCTGAATGCTTTGGCATAGCGATTGCAGATTCGTCCGACGTCAGCATGTCTCCTCCCCGCAATCCGCCCCTCCCTGCAAGACGGGCCGGCTCAGGGAGGACGCCCCAGATCTTCGGCGCGGTGAAGGACTCTTGTCGGGCGTTTACGCAAGAGCAAGAAACACCCCCTCCTTTTTAGTTTGGAGCGCACATGAACGCGGAACCGAAACGCTATCGGACCGAGTCACGCAGGATGACCGCAGCGACGCGCGAGCGTCTGATCATGGAGCACGCCCCTCTTATCAAGTACATCGTTAACCGAATCGCCTTGAGGCTTCCCTCGCATATCGACCTGGACGACCTCATGAACACGGGCGTGATCGGTCTGATGGATGCGATCGAAAAGTACGACCCCGAAAAGAACTGCAAGTTCAAGACGTACGCGGAGTTCCGGATCAAGGGGGCGATCCTCGATCAACTCCGCTCGCTCGACTGGGTCCCCCGGTCCGTGCGCCAAAAGAGCCGCCAGCTCGAGGCCGCCTACAACCATACGGAGCAACGCCTGGGTCGCGCTGCGTCCGACGAGGAGGTGGCCGGCCAATTAGGGGTCGACATCGACAAGTTCCACGAGATATTGAATCAGGTTCGAGGAATCTCCCTGGTAAACCTGGACGAGGTGCGTAGCTCCAGCGACCTCGAGAAGAAGAACCTGATCGACGTCCTCGAGGATACGAGCGGAGAAGACCCGCTTACTTCGCTGGGTTTCGGTGAGATGAAGAAGATCGTGGCCGAGACGATCAGCCAGCTCCCCGAGAAGGAGCGGCTCGTGGTCTCCCTTTATTACTACGATGACCTCAACATGAAGGAGATCGGCAAGATCCTGGACATCACGGAGTCCCGGGTCTGCCAAATCCACACGAAGGCTGTGCTGAGGCTCCGCGGGAAGTTGAAGAGCCTCATCGAGAAGTAGCCCCGTTTCCTCAAATCCAGGGTACCGGCAGCGCCCTCCCGCCCGGAATCGGCGAAAGGGGGGGATCTGCTTTCCCACTCAAGTTTTTCCGGCAGGCACCGATCCCATAGGTTTGACGGGCCATCTTGCTGGAGTATACTGGCCCCAAGCCATGGAGCCTGACATGAGTCGTCCACTGAAGCCACGGCCCGGGAACAAGTCCCGGGTTCCCCGTAGTCCCATCCCGTCCAGGCGGTCCCCCCACCGTCCCAGGTGCGACGCTCGCCAAGGCGATCCTTCCGGGGCCAAACCGGCCCCTCGGGCTCCCGTCGGCGCTGAGTCGGGAACTGCCGCCTCGGCGCTCTTCTCGCGAGCCCGTGCATGGGCGAAGAACTCGCCGGATGTGCGCCCCGAGCTGGTTACCCGCTACAAGACACTGATCGCCGAAGGGCGCTACGCGCCCGACCTTGAGAAGACCGCGGAACGCATGATCCGCGAGGGCCTGCTCGAAGATCTCGACGCGTGAAGGCCTAGGGTCGGGCGACGGCTCGGCCCCTCGCGCGATATCGGACTGGACCTGCGGTATCCCGCAACCGGACGGAACGGGCGAGCATGCCCCAGCACACCATCCTTTTCGTCGACGACGAGACGAACATCCTCAATGCGCTCCAGCGTGCCTTCCGGAAGGAAAACTACCGGATGCTTACGGTATCGAGCGCCATGGAAGCGCTCCCGATCCTGGAGCGCGACAGCGTGTCCGTCATCGTAAGTGACCAGAAGATGCCGAACATGAGCGGGGCTGAGTTTCTCTCCCACGTCAAGGGGAAGTACCCCGACATCATCCGCATTCTTCTCACGGGTTTCCGCGACTACGAAACGGTCGAGCAGGCAATCAACCAAGCTGAGTGCTACCGTTTCATCCCGAAGCCGTGGAACGACCACGACCTTCGCATGACCCTGCGCTCGGCGGTGGAAAAGTATGATTTGACCGCCGAGAACAGGCGACTTCTGAAGCTTACCGAGGCGCAAAACCGCGAGCTCACCGAGCTCAACGCAAAGCTTGAGCGCAAGGTGGCAGAGCGCACGCAGGCGCTTATTCAGTCGGAGAAGCTGGCCGCGGTGGGCCTCCTGGCCGGTGGCGTGGCCCATGAGATCAACAACCCCATGGCGGGGATCCTTGCGCTCACCCAGATCCTCCTCAAGGAGACGCCCCCAAACTCCCGACTCGCAACGGACCTCAAGAAGATTGAACAGCTCACCTACCGGTGCGAAACCATCGTTCAAGAGATCCTCGACTTCTCCCGGGACGCGAGCCGCGAAGGGAAGGACTTGGTGGATCTCAACGAAGTGATCGAGAAGAGCCTCACTTTCGTGACGTTCCAGTGCAAGGAGTTTCGCGTTCAGGTGGAGAAGGACCTCGCGCCCAACCTCCCTCGCGTGCGTGGCAATCAGAATCAGCTTCAGCAGGTGCTGCTCAATCTGATGACGAACGCATGCCACGCCATGGCCACGGGTGGGCGGATGTTGCTCGCGACCCGGTCCGCGCCCGATCGCGGCCGGGTGGAACTCCTGGTGGCGGACACCGGCTGCGGGATCCCTCCGGAGGAATTGCCCCGGGTATTCGACCCGTTCTTCACGACCAAACGCAAGGGGCAGGGAACCGGGCTGGGGCTATCCATATCCTATAAAATCGTCGAGGAACACCAAGGAACAATCCAGGTGCAGAGTCAGCCGGGTGAAGGAAGCCTCTTCACCGTCTCGATCCCGGTAGCCGAGTGACCTGTCCCGAGTCCGGGATTCGCTGACATTTTCCGGGCGGGGCGTCCCGTCCGGCGGCGTTGTTCCTCTTCGCCCTCTTTCATGCCTCCGCGCACAAGAGTCGGCCGGGGATCACCCGATCACGAATCGCTTGTGCGAGGAGCCGGGTCGCCACCCGCTGGTCGTTCTCACGCACACTGACGCGAAAACCCGCGAGCGGACCGATGCTCATGGGGTAAACGCTCATCCCGTTGGGGCGAATCATCACCTCGATCCCGAACTGACCGAGGTAATCCTCCACCAAGGGCACGGCCCAGAGGTCATTGGCCGCGTAAATGTCCACAAATCCCGCCATTCCCACCTCGGATGGTGCCTCCCTACGGTTTCTTACTCTATCGGACGATACAGAGGAGGGTCAACGCCTCCTCCCGGTAGGCGCCTCGATCCGCTTGACACTAGAAATTTCAGCGTGTTAGGCAGGTTGATCACAAGCGGAGCCTGCGGATGAGCCAAACCGAGCACCTCGTGGTCCTGTTTCACCTGGGGCCCTATCGATTCGCCCTCGCCTCGGAGGAGGTTATCGAAATCTGCGATGGAAGGCGGGATCGGGAGGCGGCCTTGACGTGCCGTTACCGGGGGCGTGATCTCCCCTTCCTCGATCTCCGCCAACGTTTCTCCCTTCCGCCGGTCCAAGGATGGGCGCCCCTCATCATTCTTAAAGCGCCCGGACCCGAAGGTGCGCTCGGCGTGCAGGTCGACGGCGTCGAGGCAATCGCTTTGCTCCGGGCCGATGCCGTGGTCGATCTTCCCGAGCCGCTGCGCCCCTTCCTCGGCGCGCACCTCGATGGTTTCTGGATTCAATCTCTTCCCGTGGAAGAGGAGGGAGAAACGAAGCGCGTCGTGCGGCTCCTGCTGCGCGGCGAGGGACTCGGCGGCGCGCCTGAAGCCAAACCGGGCAGCCCGGCGCCTGGAGAGCCGTTTGCCGCGTCTTGCGGAGGGTTGCCGTGAGGCATGACGTGGTAGAGGGGATCGCTCTCGCCCGCGTGGGCGCGCAGCTTGTCGGCGTGGAAATGGAGCGCGTCCTGGCGGTCCTGGAACGTCCGGATTTGACGCCGCTCCCGTGCGTCCCCGCCTCATGCAAGGGAATTACGTTGTGGCAGGGACAGGCCGTCCCCGTGTACGATCTGAAAAAAGCCCTTTACCTACCCGCTCCTGAGGACGATAAGGGGAAAGAGGAGGAAGTCATCCTAGTGGCCCGATGGCGCCATGCGCTGGTCGGGCTGTGTGCGGACGAGGTGCTTCGCGTGATCGACGCTCCCCCTCTCGATCCCCCTACGTTCGACTCTCCGCATGTGCGCGGTGAGGGAACGATCGACGGAAAGGTGCTATACGTACTGGATCTTGATTCCGAGTATCCAGGCCTCGCCTGAGTTCGCAGCGCGAGCCGGCCCATTTCCAGGCCAGCCGTTAGCTCGCGCACCGGAGATACCATGCCCCAAAAGGTTCTCGTCGCCGACGACAGCGTGACTATTCAAAAGGTCGTGGGCATCACCTTCGCCAACGAGGACATCAGCCTCTCCTTCGTCGACAACGGTGAAGAAGCAATCCAGCTTGCGCGCCAGACGAAGCCCGATCTCATCATCGCCGATGTGCTCATGCCGCGAAAAACCGGCTACGAGGTGTGCGAAGCGGTGAAGCAGGATCCCGAGTTGCGCCATATCCCCGTGCTCCTCCTCACGGGCACCTTCGAACCTTTCGATGCAGAGCGTTCCGCCCGGGTAGGCGCCGACGGCACGATCACGAAGCCTTTCGAATCCCAGGTGCTCATCCGCCAGGTCCATGAGCTCCTCGCGCGTTCGCGTCCTCCCGCCGTGGCACCGACGGCGGCGCTCGAAACCCATGAAGATTTGGCGTTCGTTTCCGATCCGGCAACGGCCGGAATGGGGCTCTCACGAGAGGAGATTCTTCCCGAGCTCGACGAGGGATCGCTCGAGGCGCTGGACATCCCCTTTGACCTTGCCGCCGATGAAGACCTCTCGGACACTCCGATTTCTTCACCGAGTGCGCTGTCGGAGCGCGAGGGGGAATTTGAGTTCGTGGACGAACCAGGTGAAGTGTTGGACCTCGGTGAAACAACGAGTTCCGAGATAGCATCCGAAGGTTCTGTGGACCTGGATCTCGACGAAGACCCTGCGGCCGAAGACCTCGGGGTGATCCCGCCGTCCCAGGCCGCCGAGACGGCGAGCGCCGGATTCGGTGCGCCCCCGGATAACGACGTCTGGGATCTCTCCGACTTCGAAGCCGTCGATGAAGCGCCCGTCGAAAACACCTCTGCCGAGACCGAGACGCTCTGGGACGACGCCGCCGCCGAAGCGATCGACCTCGTAGAGAGCACGAGCATCGATGTGTTCGACGAACAACTCCTGCTGCATGACGAACCTGAGGCCGACCCCGTCTTGGATCGCATGGTCCGGGAGGCCAGCAGCGCTCCGGAGGTTGAGGAACCATCGGAGTTTGATCTCGCGGAGACCGGATCTGATTTGAGCCTGGAGGAGATCGTTGAGGTCGCGCAGCCTCTCACCAGCGTGGACACGCTCCCAGCCCCGGTGGAGCAACTCACCGACGAGGCTCATTTCCAGGTCGATCCCATCGTGCTCCAACCGCCCGATGCCTCGATGGAGGATCTCCCCGAGTTTGAAACGGCTTACCCGGAGGAGCCTGCGGCACCGGCCTCCGAGCCGGAGGCGTCGCCGATCCCCGCGGTCTCCGGGACCGGCGCCGATGCGATCTCCTCGCTTTCTTCCGACGTGGTGCGCGCCGCCGTGCGCGACGCCGTTGAGAAGGTGACGTGGGAAGCCTTCAGCGACCTCTCCGAGACGGTTGTCAAGGCGGTCCAGGAAAAGGTGGAGCAAATCGCCTGGGAGGTCATCCCGCAGATGGCCGAGGCGATCATCAGGGAAGAGATCAAGCGCCTGAAGGAAGAATCCAACGATAAGAACTGAGTGAGCGACGTCGTTCACCGTATTCCCGTCATCCCGGCAAACCCCGGACCCGCCCCGCGCCCGCCGCGTGGGGCAAGGGACCCTCATCCGAGACTGAGCACCGCGCAGGCCGCGCCTTGAAATGTCGACGGGGCTTTCGGTATACTTTTGGTACTCTACCGAAATCCGTTGAGGTTTCAGGACGATCCCGATTCCCCGGGCGGTACGGGAATCCTCTCGTGATCGACCTGCGAAGCGCAGTCGTGCGTGCCGTCGATGAGAGACGAGGTCGTCCCCCCGTGAGTTCGAATCGCCGCCACAAGCTTCCTGAGATCCCCAAGATCTACTCGCCTGCCGAGACCGAGGCGCGCTGGTACGCGGTGTGGGAAACCCAGGGTTATTTCGTGGGCGAAGAAGACCACCCCGGGCCGTCCTTTTGCATCGTCATCCCTCCCCCCAACGTCACCGGCTCCCTCCACATCGGGCATGCCCTCAACAACACCCTCCAAGACGTCCTCGTGCGTTGGAAGCGCATGCAGGGATTCAACACCGCCTGGATCCCCGGTACCGATCACGCGGGCATCGCCACGCAAAATGTCGTCGAGCGCCAGCTTCACGGCGAGGGGTTGGATCGGCACCAGCTTGGGCGCGAGAAATTCATCGAGCGCGTGTGGACATGGAAAGCGCAATCGGGAAGCCGCATCATCGAGCAGCTCAAGCGCCTGGGCGCGTCCTGCGACTGGACGCGCGAGCGTTTCACGATGGACGAGGGGCTCTCCCGCGCCGTGCGCGAGGTATTCGCCCGGCTGTACGGGGACGGCCTGATCTACCGCGCCGCGAACCAACTCGTGAATTGGTGCGTCCGCTGCCACACGGCGCTCTCGGACATCGAGGTGGAACACCGTGAGGTAAGCGGCCACCTTTGGTACATCCGCTACCCGTTTGCGGAGGGCAAGGGAAGTGTCACGGTGGCCACGACGCGGCCCGAGACGATGCTGGGCGACGTGGCTGTGGCCGTTCATCCCGAGGATCCGCGCTACGCGGCCATCGCCGGCAAGCGCGTGATTCTCCCGCTCGTCGGCAAGGCGATCCCGGTCATCCGGGACGCCTATGTGGACCGGGAGATGGGGACCGGCGCGCTCAAGATCACGCCGGGGCACGACTCGAACGACTTCGAGGTGGGGAGCCGTCACGCCCTCGCACCGATCTCGATCCTCACGGTGGACGGGAAGGTGAACGACGCGTTCCTCGTCGACGCCGAAGGACGCCCGATCGATGAAGATGCACCCGCCCGCGCGCTCGTCGGGCGCGACCGGCAGGACGCACGCAAGCGCGTGGTGGAGATGATCGAGTCGCAGGGGTTGCTCGATCGCGTGGAGAAACACCGGCACGCAGTGGGGCACTGCTACCGCTGCGGCACGGTGGTGGAGCCGATGCTCTCACCGCAGTGGTTTGTGCGCGCCAAGCCGCTGGCCGATCCGGCCCTTGCGGCGGTCGAGGACGGCCGGACCCGCTTTCATCCCGCCCAGTGGGCCAACACCTACTTCGAATGGCTCCACAACATCCGCGACTGGTGTGTTTCCCGCCAGCTCTGGTGGGGCCACCGGATCCCAGCCTGGTACTGCCTCGATTGTGATCGAGATGCCATCACGCAGGTCCAGGGAGAGGAGCTGCGCTCCGATCGCATCGGCCTGTCGGCCAAGCCCGACGTGTCCGCGGACGCTCCGAACCACTGCGATCGATGCGGTGGAGCAAATCTGATTCAGGATCCGGATGTCCTGGATACCTGGTTCTCCTCCGCCCTCTGGCCTTTCTCCACGTTGGGCTGGCCGGATGAAACGAAAGCGCTCAAGACCTGGTACCCAACCGGCACGCTCGTCACGAGCTTTGACATCATTTTCTTCTGGGTCGCCCGCATGATGATGATGGGTCTCCGGTTCACCGGCGAGGTCCCCTTTCGCGACGTTTACATTCATGCGCTCGTCCGGACCGAAACAGGCGAAAAGATGAGCAAATCGAAGGGGAACGTGATCGATCCGCTGGATATCGTGGAGCGCTACGGGGCCGACGCGTTCCGGTTCACCCTCACGGCGCTGGCGGCGCAGGGGCGCGACATCCGGATCAGCGAGAAGCGGATCGAGGGGTACAGGAACTTCGTGAACAAGCTCTGGAACGCGGCGCGATTCGTGCTCATGAACCTCGAGGGCTTCAACCCCGACGCGCCATCTCCCGCCCCGAGCGCGGCCGACCGCTGGGTGCGGCGCGAGCTCGCCCGCTCGCTCGGGGAGGTGGACCAAGCGCTTCGAAGCTACCGTTTCAACGACGCCGCGCTTGCGCTCTACCACTTCACGTGGAGCATCTACTGCGACTGGTACATCGAGCTTTCAAAGCCTGCGCTTCAGGACCCTGCGCGGCGGGCGACCACGCAGGCCGCGCTCGCCGGCGTGCTGCGGGAGCTCGTCAAAGCCCTTCACCCCTTCATCCCCTTCGTCACCGAGGAGATCTGGAGCGCACTCCCGCACGACAAAGGGGAGGCCGCGCACGTGATGGTGGCGCGCTACCCGGAGGCGACCGCCGCCCAGACCGATCCCGAGGTGGACCAGCTTGCGATCTGGATTGACACGATCACGCGCGTGCGGAACATCCGGGGCGAGATGGGAATCCCGCCAGCGCAAAAGGTCGACGTTTTCCTCCTTTCGGACGACGCGCCGGCGCTCGCGCCGCTCCGCGCCGGCGAAGAGCACCTTCTTCGCCTAGGCACCCTCGGGCGAGTCGCCTTCGGCCCTCTCTCCGATCGCCCACCGGTTTCGTCGATGGCCCTCTCGGGCGCAGTGGAGGTGCATGTGACGCTTCCACAGGTGGATCTCCCAGGGGAGGCGCGGCGCCTGGAGAAGGAGATCGGGAAGCTCGATCTGGACATCGAGGCGCTCGATCGCAAGCTGGCCAACCCCTCCTTTCTGGAGCGAGCGCCCGGGGAGGTCGTGAAGGAGACGCGCAAGCGGCGCGAGGAGGCCGAGGAGGCCCGCGCCCGCCTGGCGGAGAGCCTCGTCAAGATCCGTGCGGAGGTCGGCGGTGGGCGCTGATCCGGATCCGCTCGCAGGGCTCGACCGGCTGATTGAGGCGGCCCTCGCGGAAGACCTTGGGCCCGAGCGGCGGGACGTCACGTCGCTGGCCGCGATCGACGAGAGCGCCCAGGGGGCGGCGGAGATCCGGGCCAAGTCAAGCCTCGTCATCGCCGGGATCGAGGCTGCGGCGCGGGCGTTCCGGATGCTCGATCCGTCGGTTCGTTTCGACGCGTATGTTCGAGACGGGGCGCGCCTTTCACCCGGGGGCGTGGCGGCGAGGATCGAAGGATCTCTTCGCACGATCCTGATGGCCGAGCGCACCGCGCTCAACTTCCTCCAGCGCCTTTCGGGCGTGGCGACCCTCACGGCGAAGTTCGTCGAGGCGGTACGCGGAACAAAGGCGGTCATCCTCGACACCCGCAAGACCACGCCCGGATGGCGGGCGATCGAGAAGTACGCGGTCCGCTGCGGCGGGGGGACGAATCACCGGATGGGGCTGTACGACGCCGTTCTCCTCAAGGACAATCACGTCCAGGCGGCGGGGGGAGTGGCCAAGGCGCTCCAGCGCGCGCGAAGCTTCGATCGCGTCCATCCGATCGCGGTCGAGGCCGGAACACTCGCCGAGGTCGAGGAAGCGCTCATGGCAAGTGCCGATCGGATTCTCCTCGACAACATGGATCTCCCGACGCTTCGCCGCGCGGTGCAGCGCGTGGCTGGACGCGTCCCGCTCGAAGCCTCTGGAGGCGTGACGCTTGAGAGTGTGCGGGCGGTGTCTGAGTGTGGCGTTGACTTCATCTCGGTCGGGGCACTCACGCACTCCGCGCCCGCGGTAGATCTTTCGATCGATCTGGTGAGGCCCTGACATGACGAAACCGGAGCAGCCGCAAGCGCTTCCCGATCCGAGGGGAGGGCGCCGTGTATCGGAGATACTGGTGCTCCTCCGGCGCGCCCCTGGCGGGTTCGTCTCGGGCGCCAAGATCAGCCATGCCCTCGGAATCTCACGCACGGCGGTGTGGAAGCACGTCTGCGCGCTCCGCGAGATGGGTTATGTCATCGACGCGATCCCCTCGCAGGGCTACCGGCTTGCGGAGGTGACGGACCGGCTCGTACCGTCCGAAGTAGCGTATGGTCTCACGACCCAGTT
>Ga0154655_1037_pt2 | contig 14908 bp, 9 predicted proteins | sample Rifle2008BG13ft_FD_116084 | JGI IMG/M metagenome (GOLD analysis project Ga0154655, IMG submission 116084) | Deltaproteobacteria bacterium RBG_13_65_10
CAGCGGATCCTGCGCCAGGAGAAGGAAGGTGCGGATCGGCCCAAGCCCAAGATTCAGTTCGAGCGCGGTGAGAACGTCCGCGTGGTGAACGGCCCCTTTGCGAACTTCACCGGCGTGGTGGATGACGTGAAGCCGGAGAAGGCCAAGGTGAAAGTGCTCGTGACCATCTTTGGACGCGCGACGCCCGTGGAGTTGTCCTTCATCGAGGTGGAGAAAGCCTAAATGGCGAAGAAAGTCGTCGCGGAGATCAAGCTGCAGTGCCCGGCGGGAGGCGCGAACCCGAGCCCACCCGTGGGCCCTGCTCTCGGACAGCACGGCGTGAACATCATGGAGTTCTGCAAGCAGTTCAACGCGCAGACCCAGGGGCAGGAAGGGCTCATCATCCCCGTGCTGATCACGGTGTACGCCGATCGCTCCTTTACCTTCATCCTGAAGACGCCCCCCGCTTCCATCCTGCTCAAGCGTGCCGCGAAGGTGGCCAAGGGTGCCGCTGATCCCAAACGCGAAAAGGTGGGTTCGGTGACCCTGGCGCAGGTTCGCGAGATCGCGCAGACAAAGCTCGTCGATCTCAACTGCTACGATATCGATGCCGCCATGAAGATCGTGGCGGGTACCGCGCGGAGCATGGGGATCGCGGTCGAAGGGTAAGAGAGATCCCAGACGGGGCGCGCGTGTTCAGGAGGAGTGGCGACCCGTGGGGTGAGAGGCGGCAAGATTTGAAAGAACTTTTTCTTGTGAAGGACGAGTCGGGAGGGGCCTAGGCCCCGCTCGCACCGACCGAGGTGAAAGCATGGCGGCACGTGGCAAGAAGTTCAGGGAGTCTCGAAGCAAGGTTGATCCGATGAAGCGTTACGCTCTGGAGGAGGCGCTTGAACTCCTGGAGCAGACGCATTTTGCAAAGTTCGACGAGAACGTGGACGTGGCGCTGCGCCTGGGGGTAGATCCGAAGCACGCCGACCAGATGGTGCGTGGTGCGGTCGTGCTCCCCAACGGAATCGGCAAGAACGTGCGCGTGCTCGTCTTCGCCAAAGGGGAGAAGGAGCGCGAGGCCACCGAAGCCGGGGCGGACATCGTCGGGAGCGATGAATTGATGAAGAAGATCCAGGAGGGCTGGCTCGAGTTCGACAAGGTCATCGCCACGCCGGATCTCATGGGTCAGGTGGGTAAACTCGGCAAGGTGCTCGGCCCCCGCGGCCTCATGCCAAACCCGAAGGTGGGAACGGTCACGTTCGATATCGCCCGCGCGGTGCGCGAACAAAAAGCCGGAAAGGTCGAGTTCAAGGTCAACAAGGACGGGATCATCCACGCGCCGATTGGGAAGATCTCCTTTGGGAAGGAGAAGATCCAGGGGAATCTACTCGCGCTCATGGACGTCATCCTGAAGGCGAAGCCGGCATCGAGCAAGGGCACGTACCTGAAGAGCATCTCGGTCTCAAACACGATGGGACCCGGGATCCGCCTGAACCCGATGGAGATCCAGGGGCTGCTCAAGGCGGCGTAGGGTCGCCGGAGGGAGTTTTCACTTTTCGCAAAGGAGGTCATCGACCCGGAACCCAAGCCAGAACCAGGATTGTTCGTCGAAGAGAGCAGGTGGTGCGGTGCCGCCCGACATTTCGTGAGCGGTGCCCCGTAATCGGCCCGTGCGAATGACGGGCGGCCTGCGGAGACGGGGCACGTGACGGGCGGGGGGTACGCCCTCCGCCGTGGGATCGCCCGCTCCCTTCGCGAGGGGTTTGCATGGGGACACGGTCGATCTCCCGCGCGGGAAAACAAACGGAGGCAAGGGCGTGCTCAAGCGAAGCGAGAAGGAGGGGTGGATTGCCTCGATCCAAGCGAAGCTTCGGTCGGCGGAGGCGGTGTTTCTCGTCGACTACCGGGGCCTGGACGTGGCCGAGGCGAACCTGCTCCGGAAGCGGCTGCGGGAAGTGGGCGGCGAACTGGAGGTCGTGAAAAACACGCTCCTGCGCCGCGCTGCCGAGGGGACGGAGTGCGAGAAGCTCGCCGATCTCTTCAGCGGACCGACGGCCCTGGCTATCGCTAAGGCCGATCCCGTCGCGCCGGCCAAAGTGCTCACCGAGTTCGCCAAGGGAGTGCCTGCGCTCGTGTTGCGGGCGGGCGTGCTCAAGGAACGGCGGCTGGAGAAGGCGGAGATCGCCACACTCGCTTCCCTCCCGAGCCTGAACGAACTCCGGAGCAAGTTGCTCTCTCTCCTGCAGGGCCCGTCGGCAAGGCTTGTCCGACTCGTCGCTACGCCGGGCGGGCAACTCGCGCGGGCGATCGCCCTTCGACGCGATCAGCTCCCGGGGGGCGAAGCGGGGAGTGCGGCACCGGAAGCTGCACCCGAAGGCACGGTTTAACCTTCCGAGCCTGCTCGTGCTGCGGGATTGACGAAGCGGGTTCAACCAAATCCTGGAACCTGGCCGGTGTGAGCCGGCGACATTCGATCACGCCGGAGGTTCCCCGCGAAGCGAGGGCCTGACGGAAGATGGAGGAAAGACGATGGCCGACCTGAACCAGATTGCCGAGAACCTGAGTTCGCTCACGCTCCTGGAGGCCGCGGAGCTCGTGAAGATGCTCGAGGAGAAGTGGGGCGTGTCCGCTGCGGCGCCGGTTGCGATGGCGTTGGTGGGGGGCGCATCCGGAGGGGCCGCTGCCGCCGAGGAAAAAACCGAGTTCGATGCCATCCTGACCGGGGTGGGTGAGAAGAAGATCCAGATCATCAAGGAAGTCCGCGCCATCACGGGCTTGGGCCTCAAGGAAGCCAAGGATCTTGTGGAAGGTGCCCCTAAAGCGGTTAAGAGCGGCGTGAGCAAGGACGAGGCCGCTGCGATCAAGAAGCAGATCGAGGCTGCGGGTGGAACGGTCGAGGTGAAGTGATCGCGGTGAAGTTGCATCCAGGCCTTGAGAATCGGAATCCGCGAGGGTCGGTGCCGGTTTCACAAAGGCGAGGGCGTGGTCGCCATAACGCGGCCCCGGGGAGGGCGAGCGCCGGACCTGGGCGCGTGGTTCTCCTCAAAAGGGGGTGATGGGAGCATCTGTCGCGGGGCGCAGGGAGGCGCCCGGCATCCACAACTGAATATCTCCCTGTTCCGCCGGAACGGGCGCGAATGCGAAACCGGCGATGGGCGGAACGGGAATCGAACCGGAGCGTTCCACGCTCCGGATGGCAATCTCTTAGCGAGGGTGGCCTAGCGATGACCCAGTCGATCCAGGACGATTACCGCTTCCGGCGGGATTTCGCCAAGATCCAGAAAATCATCGGCATCCCCAACCTGATCGAAATCCAGAAACGCTCCTTCGACAAGTTCGTCCAGGCGGACGTTAGTCCCGAGAAGCGGGAGAACACCGGACTGCAGACGGTCTTCAAATCCGTTTTTCCGATCAAGGATTTCAACGAGACGGCGGAACTCCAGTTCGTGAGTTACGGGCTTGAGGAGCCGAAGTACTCGGTCCTGGAGTGTCAGCAGCGCGGTATGACTTACGCCGCGCCCTTCAAGGTGGTGATCCGCCTTATCGTGTGGGATGTGAACGAGGGCACCGGCGTTACGAACATTCGCGACGTGAAGGAGCAAGAAGTCTACTTCGGTGAAATCCCCTTGATGACCGACAACGGGACTTTCATCATCAACGGAACCGAGCGCGTGATCGTGAGCCAGCTCCACCGCTCGCCGGGTATCTTCTATGACCATGATTCCGGCAAGACGCACTCCAGCGGTAAGCTCATCTACAGTGCCCGGATCATTCCCTACCGCGGTTCTTGGATCGATCTCGAGATCGACCACAAAGAAGTTATCCAAGTGCGCATTGACCGGCGCCGGAAGATGCCGGCGACCATCCTGCTGAAGGCGCTGGGCTACGGTACGCCTGAGATTCTTACCACGTATTATCGCCAGGAGACAATCACGCTGGAGGGGAGGAAGATCTTCCAAAATGTCGACGCGGAGATTCTCCTTGGCCAAAAGGCTTCGCGCGACATCAAGACACCCAAGGGCGAGATTGTTGTGAAGAAGGGGAAGAAGCTCACCAAGGGCGGGGTCCGCAAGTTGATCGAAGCCGGCGTGAAGGAGATTCAGATCGAGCCGGAGGACTTGGCCGAGCGCGTTTGGCCCATCGACATCACCGACCCGGAAACGGGGAGCCTCCTGGTGGCGGCCAACGAGCAGTTCCTGGATGAGAAGCTCGAGTTGTTGCGGCGACACGAGATCGACCGGTTCGACGTCCTTTTCATTGACTCGAACATCACCGGGACGGCAGTGCGGGAAACGCTGCTGCAGGAGCGTCTCCCCTCGATTCCGGAAAACATCCTGCGGGAGGTCAGCCTTCCGGAGAAGATCGCAATCGAGCTGTTCGAGATGCGCGCGTTGGTTCACGCCAAAGCCGAGGACGCATCGCTTGCGGGGCGTTACCAGAAGGTGGTTTCCCTTTGGCAGCAGTACCGCGACGCGGGTCCATCGAGCGATCCGAGTGTGGTTCTCCCTGCCGAGGTGGAGAAAGCCATGACGTCCTTCTGCAAAACCACGGCGTCTGGTGCGCTGCAGCCATTGAAGGACCGGAAGAAGATTCTCGATGTCGCCAACCTTTATTATGTGACGTATAAGACCCCATTCGGGGTCGACCTGCCCGTGCGCGACGTCCGGCAATTCTACGGCGCGCGTCTGGAGATCTACCGGCGGATCCGTCCCGGCGACCCGCCCACGCGTGACACGCTGAACACCTTCTTCGACAACCTGTTCTTCAATCCCGAAAAGTACGATCTGTCGAGGGTGGGCCGCCTCAAGATCAACCATAAGCTCGGTCTCGAAGCGCCGCAGGAACTGGGCACCTTGCGGCGTGAAGACCTGCGCGAAGTGCTTCGCTACCTGATCGACCTGAAGAACGGGATCGGCCAGGTGGACGACATTGATCATCTCGGCAACCGGCGCGTGCGTGTGGTGGGAGAACTGCTGGAGAACCAGTATCGGATCGGTCTCATGCGCATGGAGCGTGCGATCAAAGAACGGATGAGTCTGCAGGAGATCGAAACGCTCATGCCGCACGACCTGATCAACTCCAAACCGGTCTCCGCAGTGGTGAAGGAGTTTTTCGGATCGAGCCAGCTTTCGCAGTTCATGGACCAGACCAACCCGCTCTCCGCGATCACGCACAAGCGGCGCCTCTCTGCTCTGGGGCCAGGGGGCCTCACCCGAGAGCGAGCGGGATTCGAAGTGAGGGACGTCCATGCGACGCACTACGGCCGTATCTGCCCGATCGAGACACCGGAGGGGCCGAACATCGGGCTGATCGCGTCGCTCTCGACTTATGCCCGCGTGAATGACTTCGGGTTCATCGAGACACCGTACCGGGTGGTGAAGAAGGGGCGCGTGACGGATGAGGTGGTTTACCTGTCGGCCCTCGAGGAGGAGGATAAGGCGATCGCGCAGGCCAACGCGGAGCTGGACAAGAACGGCCGCCTCGTGTCCGAGATGGTGAGCGCGCGTAAGTCGGGTGAGTTCGTCATGGTGCAGCCCGACCAGATCGACCTGATGGACGTGAGTCCGAACCAGCTCGTCTCCGTGGCAGCCTCCCTCATCCCGTTCCTGGAGCACGACGACGCGAACCGAGCGCTCATGGGCTCGAATATGCAGCGCCAGGCGGTGCCGTTGCTTCGGACCGCCGCGCCGCTCATTGGGACCGGCATGGAGGGAGTGGTCGCCCGCGATTCAGGTGTGTGCGTGTGCGCAAAGCGACCCGGCCTGGTGGAAAGTGTGGACGCGGCGCGCATTGTGATCAAGCCCGATCCCGAGCCCGGCGACGAAATGGCGGCCGGCGTCGATATCTACAATATGATCAAGTACCAGCGCTCCAATCAGAACACATGTATCAACCAGAAGCCGATCGTAGACGTTGGGCAGCGCGTCACCGCGGGGCAGGTGATTGCCGATGGGCCGGCGACCGACATGGGTGAACTGGCGCTGGGCCAGAACATCATCGTCGCCTTCATGCCGTGGGGTGGGTACAACTTCGAGGACTCGATCCTGATCAGCGAGCGCGTTGTGCGTGAAGACGCCTTTACCTCGATCCACATCGAGGAATTCGAGATCGTTGCCCGCGACACGAAGCTGGGCAAGGAGGAAATCACCCGCGACATCCCCAATGTGGGTGAAGAAGCGCTGAAGGATCTGGATGAGAGCGGCATCGTCCGCATCGGCGCCGAGGTGGCGCAGAACGATATCCTCGTGGGAAAGATTACCCCCAAGGGCGAGACCCAACTCTCCCCCGAGGAGAGGTTGCTGCGCGCCATCTTCGGAGAAAAGGCGGGCGACGTGCGAGATACGTCTCTGCGGGTTCCACCGGGGGTGGTCGGCACGGTGATCACCGCTCGTGTCTTTTCGCGTAAGGGGATCGAAAAGGACGATCGCGCGAAGAACATCGAGGACAAGGAGATCGAGAAGATCCTGAAGGACCAGGAAGACGAGATCAAGATCATCCGCGAGTCCGCGCACAAGAAGTTGCGTGAGCTGCTTCTACGGCGGAAAGCCGGAGCCCCGGTGAAGGACGAAAAGAAGGGGACGATCCTAGCCAAGAAGGGCGACGCGATCACAGAGGAGATCCTTGATCAGATCCCCAAGAAGCGTTGGAAGGATATCGAGATCCAGGACGGAGAGCGGGTGGAAGCCAAGATCAAGGAGATCATGGATTACACCAGCGAGCAGATCGACCTGGTAAAGATGGTGTTCGACGAGAAGATCAATAGGCTGAAGAAGGGCGATGAGCTTCCGCCCGGCGTGATCAAGATGGTGAAGGTGTACGTCGCCATCAAACGGAAGCTGTCCGTGGGCGACAAGATGGCCGGTCGGCACGGGAACAAAGGCGTGCTGTCGCGGATCCTCCCCGAGGAAGATATGCCCTATCTCCAGGACGGAACGCCCGTCGAGATCATCCTGAACCCACTGGGCGTGCCGAGCCGGATGAACGTGGGACAGATCCTCGAGACCCATCTGGGGTGGGCAGCGCGCGGCTTCGGGGAGCAACTTGGGCATCTCCTGGATAGCAACGGGGGTCCCGACGCGTTTCGCTCAAGGCTCAAGGAGATCTACTCGTCCAAAAAGATCGACGACGCGATCGAGTCGCTTGATGACGAACAAATCATGAACCTCGCCATACGTCTGCGCGATGGGGCCCACCTTGCCTCGCCGGTGTTCGACGGTGCGAGCGAGCCGGAGATCAAGAAGATGCTCGATATGGCTCAGAGGCCTCTGTCGGGACAGACCATCCTGTTCGATGGGCGCACCGGAGAGCCTTTTGATCAGGATGTGACGGTGGGAATGATGTACATGATGAAGCTTCACCACCTAGTCGACGACAAGATTCACGCCCGCTCCATCGGACCCTACTCGCTGGTGACGCAGCAGCCGCTGGGCGGCAAAGCGCAGTTCGGCGGACAGCGGCTCGGGGAGATGGAAGTGTGGGCCATGGAAGCCTACGGGGCTGCTTATGGCCTTCAGGAGTTCCTGACGGTGAAGTCGGACGATGTGGCGGGCCGGACGCGTATGTATGAGGCGATCGTTAAGGGGGAGAACGTGCTCGAGCCGGGGCTTCCCGAGTCTTTCAACGTGCTCGTGAAGGAACTGCAATCCCTCGGGCTCGATGTTGAGCTTATCGAGGAGACGAAGTAGCTCTTCTCGCGAGCAACGCAGCGAGCCGGGATGCAGAGACGGCCGAATGGCAAGAGATTTCTGAGGTACTGCACGAGGGAACACGGCCGGTGGGTGGCGGTTTCCCGGGCGCGAGGAGATTTCAAGAGAAGAGGAGACGACGTTGAGAGATCTCTACAATCTGTTTGAAACGCCCAAGGATCCATTGAGCTTTAATGCGATTCGCATCTCCATCGCATCGCCGGAAAAGATCCGCGAGTGGTCCCACGGCGAGGTGAAAAAGCCCGAGACGATCAACTACCGGACGTTCAAGCCGGAACGAGACGGGTTGTTCTGCGCTAAGATCTTTGGCCCCGTGAAGGACTACGAGTGCAACTGCGGTAAGTACAAGCGGATGAAACACCGTGGGGTAATCTGCGAGAAGTGCGGCGTGGAGGTGATCCAATCCAAGGTGCGCCGCGAGCGACTGGGCCACATCAACCTGGCCACGCCGGTGGCTCACATCTGGTTCCTCAAGTCACTCCCCAGCCGGATCGGGAACATCCTGGAGATCCCCCTCAAGGACCTGGAGAAGGTCTTGTACTTCGAATCGTACATCGTGATCGATCCGAAGAAGACCGATCTCGAGCGAGGGGAGTTGCTCTCCGAAGATAAGCTCCAGAAATTGCGCGAGAAGGAGGGGGCTGACGCTTTTCACGTGGGCATGGGCGCCGAGGCGATCCGGGAGATGCTCAAGCAGATCGAAGTGCCAAAGGTATCCGAGGAACTGCGCGCGGAGATGAAGGACGCCACGAGCGAAGCAAAGCGCAAGAAACTCGCCAAGCGGCTCAAGGTGATCGACGCGTTCCGCGAGTCCGGCAACCGGCCCGAATGGATGATCCTCGAGGTGATCCCCGTGATCCCCCCGGACCTGCGCCCACTGGTTCCCTTGGACGGCGGACGATTCGCCACGAGCGATCTGAACGATCTCTACCGCCGCGTGATCAACCGAAACAACCGTTTGAAGCGGCTCCAGGAGCTCAACGCCCCCGAGGTGATCATTCGCAACGAGAAGCGGATGCTCCAGGAGGCGGTGGACGCGCTTTTCGACAACGGCCGGCGCGGAAAGACCATTACGGGCCCGAACAAGCGCCCGCTCAAGAGTCTCTCCGACATGCTCAAGGGCAAGCAGGGACGTTTTCGCCAGAACCTCCTCGGCAAGCGGGTGGACTACAGCGGCCGTTCGGTGATTGTGATCGGGCCGGAACTCAGGCTGCACCAGTGCGGCCTTCCGAAGAAGATGGCGCTCGAGCTGTTCAAACCCTTCATCTACAACAAGCTCGAGGAGCGCGGCTTCGTCACCACGATCAAGTCCGCGAAGAAGATGGTGGAGAAGGAGAAGAGCGAGGTCTGGGACATCCTGGATGAGGTGATCAAGGAACACCCGGTGCTCCTGAACCGTGCGCCGACGCTTCATCGGCTCGGCATTCAGGCCTTCGAGCCGGTACTCATCGAGGGGAAGGCGATCCAGCTTCACCCGCTCGTCTGCACGGCGTTCAACGCCGACTTCGACGGCGACCAGATGGCGGTGCACGTGCCTCTGTCGGTGGAGGCGCAGATCGAGGCGCGCGTGCTCATGATGAGCACGAACAACATTCTTTCGCCGGCACACGGCAAGCCTATCATCTCCCCGTCTCAGGATATCGTGCTTGGGATCTATTACCTCACCCGGGAGCGACCCTTCGCCAAGGGCGAGGGGATGATCTTGACCGACCCCGATGAGGTGATTACGGCGTACGACGCGGGGGAGGTGGATCTGCAAGCGCGGATCCGCGTTCGGCTGGACGGGGAACAGGTTGAGACGACGGTGGGACGCGTCATGCTGCGCGAGATCGTGCCGGCCGAGATCCCCTTCAAGACCATCAACCAGGTGATGGACAAGAAGCAGCTCGCAAACCTGATCGACTACTCCTATCGCGTATGCGGGAACAAGAAGACGGTCATCCTGGCCGATCAGCTTCGCACCTTGGGGTACAAACACGCCACTTCGGCCGGGATCTCTATCTGCATCGACGATATGATTATCCCCGCCAACAAGCAAAAGCTCCTGGATGATGCCGTGCTCCAGGTGCGTGAGATCGAACGGCAGTATCACGACGGTCTTATCACCGACGGCGAGCGTTACAATAAGGTGATTGACATTTGGGCGCTGGTCACGGAGGCGGTAGCTGAGGAGATGGGGAAAGAGCTGCGCTCCGAGGTGTTCATAAACCCGAAGACGGGCGAGCGGCGAATCGAGAACAGCTTTAACTCGATCTTCATGATGGCGGACTCCGGTGCGCGCGGCTCAACCCAACAGATTCGGCAGCTCGCCGGTATGCGAGGACTCATGGCCAAGCCTTCCGGCGAGATCATCGAGACCCCCATCAGGGCGAACTTCAAGGAAGGGCTCAGCGTGCTGCAGTACTTCATTTCAACCCACGGTGCGCGCAAGGGTTTGGCCGACACGGCCCTCAAGACGGCCAATTCGGGTTACCTCACGCGTCGACTCGTCGATGTGGCGCAGGACATGATCGTCAATGAGGAAGACTGTGGCACACTGGACGGGATGGAGATTTCTCAGCTCGTCGAGGGTGGGGAGATCATTGAAACTATCGGAGATCGCGTCCTTGGGCGAGTGGCCCTGGAGGACGTTCGTGATCCGGTTACGGCTGAAGTGCTTGTTTCGGCCAACGCGGAGATCGACGAAGGCAAGGTTGAGCTGATCACCAACGCGGGCATTGAAAAGGTGCGGATCCGATCGGTGCTGACCTGTCGAGCTCGGCGTGGTGTTTGCGTGAAGTGTTATGGCCGCGACCTGGCACGCGGGAAAATGGTGAACCTCGGCGAGGCGGTCGGCGTCATCGCGGCACAGTCGATAGGCGAGCCAGGAACGCAGCTTACGATGCGGACATTCCACATCGGTGGAACCGCGATGGCGCAGGAGAAGGTGTTCACCCGGGCTACGCATAACGGCCGGCTCGAGTATGATCTTGCCAAGGTGCTCGAGAAGAGCGACGGCACGCATATCGTGATTACGAGTAGGCAAGGGGCGCGGATTATTGACGAGACGAACCGTGAGCTGGCCACGTTTGACTTCGAGTACGGCACAAAGCTGTACGCGGCCAGCGGGAGCTTCGTGGCCAAGGAGATCACCGCGAGCAACGAGGGAAGACTGCGGATCGAGTCCGTCAGCGAACGTGATGGAAGGGCCGTATCGATCGAGATCCTCGACGATAAGGGAAACACGCGCGAGCGACACGTACTCCGCGCGGAGGATCCCTCGCGGCTGATCTCCCGCCTGAGAGTAAAGAACGGGGATAAGGTGAAATACGGTGAGGTGATCAAGGAGGCGGACCTTCTCGCGGAGGTGCCGCAGGATCGGCCGATTATTTCCGAAGTGAGTGGAATCGTGAAGTTTGGCGACATCATAGAGGGCGCCACCATGCGGGAGGAGCTCGATCCGCAGACGGGCCTTTCGAAGAAGGTGATCATTGAATCGCGCGACGCCGAGCTTCGTCCTCGGATTTCGATCAAAGATGAGCACGGGCGGACCCTCAAGATCCCTGGAACGAACCGCGAAGCCCGCTACTTCCTCCCTGAGCGCGCAAACATCAACGTGGTCGAGGAGGAAGTGTTGGAGGCCGGCCACATCATCGCCACGATCCCCAAGGAGCGGAAGAAGACGCGTGATATCACCGGCGGCCTCCCGCGGGTGGCCGAGTTGTTCGAGGCTCGCAAGCCCAAGGACAGTGCATCGGTGAGTGAGATCGATGGTGTCATCGAGTTTGGCAAGGACACGAAAGGTAAGCGGAAGATCCTCGTGCGGCCCGACGTCGGTGAGCCGAAGGAGTACCTGATCGCCAAGGGTAAGCCGATTCGCGTTCAGGAGGGGGACCGCGTCGAAGCAGGTACACACCTCATGGACGGGGCAGCCAACCCGCATGACATCCTTCGTATCAAGGGGGAAAAAGAGCTGGCCAAGTATCTCGTGGATGAGGTTCAGGAGGTGTATCGGCTGCAGGGGGTCAAGATCAACGACAAGCACATCGAGACGATCGTTCGTCAGATGCTTCGTCGGGTGAAGATCAAAGAGGTAGGTGACACCGATTTCCTCGTGGGGGAGCAGGTGGAGCGCCAGACCCTGGAGACAGCGAACGAGAAGATATTGGCCCAGGGTAAGCAGCCTGCCACGGCGGAGCCGCTCCTACTCGGGATTACCAAGGCGAGTCTCTCCACGGAAAGCTTCATCTCGGCGGCAAGCTTCCAGGAGACCACGAAGGTCCTCACCGAGGCAGCCATCTGCGGCAAGACGGACTATCTGCGCGGCTTGAAGGAAAACGTGATCATGGGTCGTCTGATCCCCGCTGGCACAGGCCGGTCACGCTACACGAGGGCGGTGCTTCAGGTGGAGCTTGACCCGGAGGCGCTTGCCGCCGCACAGGCGCGCGCCGCAGAGTTGGCCGCCTCGCGTTTGTCTGTCATTGAGAGCACGGAACCCTTGCCTCCGGGAGGAGAGCCGACTCCGGTCCTCTAAGGGGGTTGCACTCAGGGCGCGAAAGCCGCTGAGAGGCGTCGGTCCAGTTTTCGGAGAGCCCGGAGCCACCCGAGGTCGGGACGTCGCGCCCCCGCGAAGGGCCGTGTCAGCGCCGGGGTGGGAACCGTGTTGGCGCGCTCACGTATCGGAAAGCCCTGAAGGAGCGCAAGCAGTCGGAAAGGTTGAAATAACCGTTGACAAACCCGGGATTATTGTTAAAATGCTCGTTTCCCGATGCGTGGCCAGGCCTTTTCCCGAAACCAGGGCACTCCTTTTGTTAGGAGGGTTCTCCTAAGAGGAGAGGCTCTCCGGCCGGCACGGAAGAGGCGGGCCCTCCAGCCCGCCTTCCGCTCCAGGAAAGAAGCGCATGCCTACGATCAACCAGCTCGTTCGTTACGGGCGCGAGTCGATCCGCAAGAAGACGGCATCTCCGGCGCTGCGGCGCTCCCCGCAGAAGCGGGGCGTGTGCTTGCGGGTGTACACGACCACGCCGAAGAAGCCCAACTCGGCCCTGCGCAAGGTGGCGCGTGTGCGCCTCACGAACGGAATCGAGGTGACCGCGTACATCCCGGGCGTCGGGCACAACCTTCAGGAGCACTCTGTGGTCATGATCCGCGGGGGGCGTGTGAAGGACCTTCCGGGCGTCCGCTACCACATTATCCGCGGAACCCTGGACTCGGTGGGAGTGCAGGGTCGGATGAAGTCGCGATCGAAGTACGGAGCCAAGCGCCCGAAGAAGTAGAAGCGCGCGCTCCGTCGGTGGAACGGACGCGGGCGGCCGAACAGAGGCCGCCTTTGTGTCGCCGGGAAATGTCCGGATGGATGAGGCCGCGGATCCACCGCGGCCGGTGAGGAAGGTAAAGCTCAGTGCCTAGGAAGAAGGCCCCCGATAAGCGAAGGATCACGCCCGACCCGAAATTCAACGATCGGTTGGTGGCTAAGCTTACGAATTCGCTCATGTACACCGGGAAGAAGTCGGTGGCCGAGCGAATCATTTATAGAGCGCTGGACGTCATCGGTGACAAGACGGGCGAAGATCCGTTGAAGGTTCTCAAGAGGGCGCTGGACAACATCAAGCCCCGGATCGAGGTAAAGTCGCGGCGTGTTGGCGGATCGACGTACCAGGTTCCAGTCGAGGTGAGACCCGACCGGAGTGTCTCCCTGGGGTTACGCTGGCTCATATCCTTTGCGCGTGCGCGGGCGGGAAAATCAATGGACGAGAAGCTCGCAGGGGAGATGATGGATGCGGCGGCTGAGCGTGGCGCTGCGGTGAAGAAGCGCGAGGACGTGCACAAGATGGCGGAGGCCAACAAGGCTTTCGCGCACTACCGATGGTGACCAGCACCTGAGCCATGTCGCGAATCCGGACACTCTTAGGTCCGGATGGCGGAATAAGTGCGGCACGGACGCAGGTGAGGAAGACATGCCCAGGCAGATACCTCTCGAGAAGACGCGCAACATCGGAATCATGGCGCACATCGACGCCGGGAAGACGACTACGACCGAGCGGATCCTTTATTACACGGGGATCAACTACAAGATGGGCGAGGTTCACGAAGGCGCGGCGACCATGGACTGGATGGAGCAGGAGCAGGAGCGCGGGATTACGATCACCTCCGCCGCGACGACCTGCTCTTGGCGCGATCACAGGGTAAACATCATCGATACGCCGGGGCACGTGGATTTCACCATCGAGGTAGAGCGATCGCTGCGCGTTCTGGACGGTGCCGTGGCCGTCTTCTGCGCCGTGGGTGGTGTTGAGCCGCAGTCCGAGACGGTTTGGCGGCAGGCGGACAAGTACCACGTCCCACGCGTTGCTTTCGTGAACAAGATGGACCGCGTGGGGGCCGATTTTTTTCACGTGGTTTCAATGATACGGACCCGGCTGCGTGCCAACCCCATCATCCTCCAGATCCCGCTCGGTAAGGAAGGTGACTTCCGAGGGCCGATCGATCTGCTCACGCAGAAGGCTATTGTGTTCGACGAGAACTCGCTGGGCTCCAAGTATCGGGAGATCGAGATCCCCGAGGAGGCGAAGGACGAGGCCGAGGAGTGGCGCGAGAAGCTTATCGAGGCCGTGGCGGAGTTCGATGATTCCCTCATGTCCAAGTACCTTGAAGGTCAGCCCATCAGCGAGGAGGATCTACGTAAGGGGATCAGGCGGGCGACGCTCGAGATCGCGGCCGTCCCGGTTCTTCTCGGGTCGGCCTTCAAGAACAAGGGGGTGCAGAATCTTCTCGACGCCGTGGTGGATTACCTCCCCTCGCCGCTGGACATTCCCCCCCTCCAGGGCCACGCGCCCGGTGAGCGCGAAAAGCAAATGAAGGTGCTCGCCGATGACAACGCCCCTTTCGCGTCCCTCGCTTTCAAGATCATGAACGATCCTTTCGTTGGGCAGCTTACCTTTTTTCGCGTTTACTCGGGGGTTCTCCGCTCCGGTTCCTACGTGCTCAACTCTACCAAGGGGAAGCGCGAGCGGATCGGCCGCCTTCTCAAGATGCATGCGAACAAGCGCGAGGACATCAAGGAGGTGTACGCGGGCGACATCGCGGCGGCGGTGGGGCTGCGCGATACCACGACGGGCGATACGCTGTGCGATGAGACGACGCCGATCGTTCTGGAGGCGATGGAGTTTCCCGATCCGGTGATTGACATTGCCATCGAGCCCAAAACGAAGGGAGACCAGGACAAACTGGGCGAGAGTTTGCAGAAGCTCGCC
>Ga0154655_1069_pt15 | contig 14714 bp, 13 predicted proteins | sample Rifle2008BG13ft_FD_116084 | JGI IMG/M metagenome (GOLD analysis project Ga0154655, IMG submission 116084) | Deltaproteobacteria bacterium RBG_13_65_10
GCGCGCAGCGGGCCGAGAGAAGGGAGGCGTTGCAATCGCTGTCCTCGAGGTCCGTCTTGCCGTCACAATCATTGTCGATACCGTCGCTGCACGTGGGACCGGTGGGTCCCTCGATGCTGGCGAGCTGGGCAACCGCGTTGCAGAGCGTCGTGCTGCCGTCCGGGCTGCACACCTTCGTGCCGCCGGCCTGGCACGCGCCCGTGCCCGCGGAGCAGGAATCACCCAGGTCGGCAAAGCCGTTGTCGATCACCCCGTCGCCGTCGTTGTCCTGACCGTCGCACTTCTCAGCTTCCTGGCAGTTGGGGTCCGTCAGGTCGGTGTTGCCGTCACAGTCGTTGTCGACGACGTCGGTGCACGACGGGCTCCCCGCGGGGCCTTCCGTGAGCGGGTTGCCGGCCACGGTGTTGCACTTGGTTCCGAGTTGATCGTCGGAGCAAACCGTGAGGCCGTTTCTCAGGCAGGCCCCGATGCCCACGCTGCACGCGCCGCCGAGGGTGAAGCCGTTGTCGATGGTGCCGTTCCCGTCGTCATCGAACCCGTTGCACAGCTCCGGACCCTGGCAGCTTGCCTGCTGGTGATCCTTCTGGCCGCTGCAATCGTTGTCCTTGTCGTCGAAACAACTCGCGTTGCCGACGGGACCTTCCTGACTGGGGACCAGGACGGGACCGTTGGCCTGACACTGGATCGTCACGTGGTTCGAAGCGCACACGTTCGTGCCGGCCGTGAGGCAGGTGCCGAAGCCGTTGGTGGTCGAGACGCTGCAAGCGTCGCCGACGCCCTCGTTCACCTGACCGTCGCAGTTGTCGTCGGCGCTGTTGTCGCAAATCTCGGTCGCGCCGGGATGGATGGCGGCGTTGCCGTCGTTGCAGTCGAGCTGGGGGTGCGTGCAGTCGCCGCTGGCCGGATTGCCGTACCCGTCACTGTCGCTGTCCGTGCAGGCGGCGTGGGCGGTCGTGGCAAGAAGCGCGGGCGCGAGCCCCGCGACACCGAGAATCAAGAAAACGAGCAGAGCAGTGTTCCTGAAAAAGTGTTTGTGGCGACGCGTCACATCGAGACCCCCGACGTGTCGTGCGATCCGAAACGAATGCATGATCCCCTCCTAAGGTTGTCATCAGTGTATCCGAGATTCCGCGTGGTGTTCCCCATGGGATCTCGTATCTGCACGCCCCGCACCGGCGAGCATGCAACGGCTCGGGGCGTATTCTTGGTTTAGGGCCGGCGTGTCATTAAGGATTGGTTCGTCATCTTCTCTTTGTTTTGCTGCCGTTCATGGCGCGGGCAGCGGGTCCACATAGAAGTCCTGGCTACGGAGCACCTCGCCGCGCCGAGACGAGCACGTACTCCAGCCCCAGGTCGAGATACCGCTGGTAGATCTGCGCGGCGAGCAGGCGACGAGGCCCCCGCTCATCTTGCGTATCACGGGCCAGCTTGTGAAGCTGGACGAGCATCGGCGGGAGTGTCTGTTTCGTGATGATGTCGATGCGGACGTCGGTGAAGCCGCATGCCCTGAGCTTCTCCGCGTACACGTCGACGTCGTGGACGTTTTCTGGGACGTCGAGGGTCCCGTCGGAGCCGGCGGGGAAGTGGACCCCCTCGAGGAAGGCCTGGCGGTCCATGCCCTTGCGCAGGCAGATGTCAGCCATGCCGAGGCCCCCGCCCGGCACCAGCACGCGGGCCGCCTCCCGCAGGAAATCCTCCCGCGTATCAAAATGGAGGGCACACTCGATCGCGATCACGCGCTCGAAGGACCCGTCCGGAAAGTCCAGCTTCGTGGCGTCGCCCACCGCGACCTTGATCACGTCGGAGAGGCCGTTCTGGGCGATGTACTTCCGCGCGTTCTCGATCCGCGGCTCGGTTATATCCAGGCCGATCACGGAGGCCGGCTTGAAGCGTTCGGTATACTGCACGGCGCTCGCGCCGTAGCCGCACCCGACCTCCAGCACGCGGTTGCCCTCTGCCATGCCCGAGGCTTCGGCCACCGCCTCGCTCATCGCGTCCCGGGCCTCGTCGAGGGTCATCCCCTCGCGGATCCAGTAACCGTAGTTGGCGTAGGGCTTCGCGGCGACCGCGCCCCAGCCCGCGTGGTGGCGTTCGCTGTAGATCTGAGCGATGCCCTGGGTCTTCTTTGAAGACATGTTCTAGCTCCTGCCGTGAAGGGGGGCAGTCCTGCCGCCTGGGCTATCGTTCGGTCGCGGGTGCGTCAACCGATGCGGGGCTTGCACGCCGATACCAGCACGTATTCGAGCCCGAGGCGCAGGTACTCCCTGAAGATCTGAGCGGCGCGGAGCCGCCGAGGACCGTGACCGTCCTCCAACTTCACCGCTACCCCTTCGAGGTGGACGGCGAAGCGGGGAAGGGTGTACTCGGTGATCACGTCGACGCGCACCTCGGCGAACCCGCACTTGCGCAAGATCTCCGCGTACACATCCACGTCGTACACATTCTCAACCACGTCGAGCTTTCCGTCGGAACCGACGGGGAAGTGGACCTTCTCGAGGAACTCGCCCCGGTCGGCCCCCTTGCGAAGGCACATGTCCGCAAGCCCGATCCCGCCGCCCGGGGCCAGCACCCGGGCCGCCTCTCGCAGAAAGTCCTCCCGCGTGTCGAAATGCAGAGCGCACTCGATCGCGATCACGCGCTCGAAGGAACCGTCCGGAAAGTCCAGCTTCGTGGCGTCGCCCATGCCGACCGTGATCACGTCCGATAGCCCGCTGGCCTCGACGTAATCGCGACCGCTTCGGACCCGCACCTCCGTGATGTCCAGGCCGACCACACGGGAGGGCCGGAAGAGGCGCGTGTAGTGGACGGTCGCCGCGCCGTACCCGCAGCCGACCTCCAGCACCCGATCGCCGGGCGCGATCCCGGCCGCCCGGGTTACTTGCTCGGTCAGGGCGTCGCCGGCATCGTCGATGGTCATTCCGGGGCGGCTCCAGTACCCGTAGTTGGCGTAGGGCTTTTCACCGAACACGCCGGCGCGGGTGTCGTGCCGCTGGGTGTAGACATCGACGATGCCGCGAGTTTTCTCCGAGATCATGAGTGGTCTCCTAGCGCATGGGGTGTTGCGTGAAAAACTTCCACATCAGCTCGTTCGCGGAGATGTCCCGGTTGATCGATCCGAGCAGCCGTTGGGCGGGCTCGGACTTCACGCCGGGCCAGGTGTGTCCTCCCCCTTCAAGCGTCCAGAGGACCAGCTCGGCGCCCCCGCGCCCTCCGCCGTGCACTGTGCAGACCGCGGATCCCTTTCGATGGGTCGAGGTCGGCGTGGGCGATGCGCCGATCGTCTTCGTCCAGATCGCCGTCGTTTCCTTCACCGAGCGAAACGCGTTCTTGTTGCGTGTGCCGGGGAATGACTTTCCCTTTCCTCCGCCGTAGGGCTCGTAAGGATCTCCCGTTCCGTGGAACTCGATCACCGCCACCGGGCGGGACGGGACGCAGCCGTCGAAGTTGAGCGTTCCCGCCACGGGAGCGATCGCCGCGATCCGATTGGAGAGCTGGCAGGCCAGACGCCAGCTCATGAGCGCCCCATTGGAAATCCCCGTGGCGTAGACGCGCTTGGCATCGACGCGGAAAACCCTGCCCAGCTCATCCAGCATCGTTGCGACGAAGCCCACGTCGTCCACTTGGTGATTCTTCGCGTAGCCACAGCAGCTTCCGGCGTTCCAAGTGAGGAGCCTGCGCTTCAAGAACCCGGTTCCTTCGGGGTAAACGACGATGAAGTTCTCCCGGTCCGCGAGGGCGTCCAGGCCGAGCCACTTCTTCGAGTTGGCACCCGACCCGCCTCCGCCGTGAAAGAAGAGGATCACGGGGGACGGCCGGGCGCGGTCGTAGCCCGGCGGCACGTGCACCATGTAGTACCGATCCCTTCCACCGTGCTTCGTCGTCCGGGTCCAGTCTCCCGCCCCGTACGTCGATTCCCGGGCGGAGGGGGGGATCTCCTTGATTTCATGCCCGCCTCGACGGGCCCAGGTGGTGAAGGGCACGGACATCATAATCACGCACAAGCTCCCTGCCAGCGCGCTGGTGCGCGCGGATGTCGATCGCATCGAAGTTCCCCCCCGATCATGACGCCATCATGATCTTCACGGCGTCCCCATCCCGTTCCCGCCGGTGGCCCCGTTTCCGCCTGGGTCACCGTTGTCATCCCCTGACCCGTTCCCGCCGGGCGCTCCACTTGTGTCGCGAGGCGTGATTCGTCCCGCGGCCAGATCCGCATCGAAGCGATCCATCGCCTCCAGCTCCGAAACCGTGTCCTCGAGCATGGCCTGCAGCCAGTCGGCCTTGTACTCGAGCCACTGCCGCTGCCGGGCGCGTTCTTCCGGGTCCGGTGAAATCGCAAGCCGCGGCTCGCCCGGGCGCTTGCTCGGCGCCAGTTCCTGCAGGCCTTGGATGGCCTGGAGCGCTTGCATCTGCTTCATGAGGGCCGCTAGACGAAGCCCCTCCAGCGATTGTCTTTGCTCCGAGCGACGGCCTCGCTCAGCCGTTTCCCGCCGCTTGAGCAGCCGTTGAAAGATCGATCGGCGATCGCTCTCCGGGGTGTCTTCTCGTTTCATTGTTCCTCCTTCAATGGCGCCCGCCGCCGAAATCGAGATCAAGCTCGGCGTGTTCCGGCAACAAGGTGCCCGGGGCGATCCCGCGCGCGTAGGTGCCCAAGGCTTCAGCGGTCTTGCCATCCTCTGCCAGCAGGTGCCCCAGCTCGGCCTGGGCGGACGTGAGCTGAGGATTCAACCGCAGCGCTTCCCGGAAGCAGACTTCCGCCTCCACGTGCTGACTCAAACGACGGTAGATCAGTCCGAGCTGGTAGTGGGCCTGCGCCATCCCGGGATTGTGCTTGAGTCCCTGGCGGAGGGCTTCGATCGCCTCCAGCGAATGGTTCTGCTCGGCCAGGACAATTCCCCTGAGCGCGTGGGCCCACGAGAAGCCGGGTTGGATCCGGAGTGCTTCCTGGCAGAAGGCAAGCGAGTCGTCCAGTCGGCCGGCCCGCAGCAGTCGCGCGCTGCGGGCGAGCAGTGCAATCACGCCCACCGGGTTGACCGACGCGGCGGCTTCGAAGGCGTCCTCGGCCTCGTCGAAGCGCTCCAGCGCCAGGAGGCACCTGCCCAGCGCATAGTGAGCGCGCGGCTGCTGCGGAGCAATTGCCACCGCCCTGCGCGCGTGAACCAGGCCGGCATCTTCCCGGCCTTCCGTCACCAAGATCTCCGCGAGGAGGAGGTGCGCGGTCAGGAGATCCGGGTTGTCCCGGAGCGCAAAACGCATTTCGCGTATGGCGTCCTCGTTCTGTTTCAGCGAGTAGTAAAGATAGGCAAGGCTCAGGCGCGTCGACAGGAGATCAGGTTGCAGGCGGATCGCCTCGCGGTACGCGCTGATGGCCTGTGCCTCGAGCCCCCGCTGGTGGAGCACGTGACCCCGGATCGCGTAAGCCTCCGCCTGCCGCGGGTTCAGCGTGAGGGCCCGATCACAATCCTCAAGCGCCCGATCGGGCGCCCCCCCCTCGGCGTGGACCCTTGCGCGCAGCGCGTAGGCGAGCCCCAGCGTCGGGTCCAGCGCGATCGCCTTTTCGACGGCCTCCATCGCGTCGGTGGTGCGTCGACTCTCCAGGTGGATGTGGCACATCCGTACGTGTGCCACGAGGTCTTTGCCGACGCCTTGTGACTTCGGAATCCAGCCGGTCATGATCTTCTCCGTGCTCGGAGGGAGCGCCGCGCTTCTTTCATTTGTCTTCACCTGCCTTCCCGTGTTCCTCGGAAGTTCCCGGCGACTCACCGCCGCGCTTCTTCCATCGTCGCGCTTTGAACGGCATGATGACCACGTTCTGCAGGATCGCGTCGGGAGGGAGGGTGACGAGATACGCGATGAGGTCCGCCACGCGCTCGGGAGGCAGTGCGTGTCCAGGCGCACTGATCGACGCGTTCTGCTGCCATAGCGGCGTGTCCACCGCTCCGGGGCAGACCACCTGCACCTTGATACCGAAGGTTCTCACCTCCTCCGCCAGCGACTCCGAGAAGCCCATGACGCCGAACTTGGAGGCGCAGTAAGCGGCGGCGAAGGCGAAACCCTGGCGGCCGGAGGTGGAGGAAATGTTCACGATATTGCCTCCGCGCTGGCGGATCATGGCCGGAATCACCGCGCGGTTGGCGAGGAAGGTCCCCCGGAGGTTCGTCCCGATGACGTCGTCCCACTCACGCGTTTCCATCTCCGCCACCATGCGGGGATTCCCCTTGGTGGCCCGGATGATGCCCGCGCAGTGGACGAGGATGTCGATGCGGCCGAAGCGATCGATCGCGCGTTGCGCCATGGCTGCCATGTCTTCCTCGATCGCCACGTTGGCTCCGATCCCGAGCGCCTCCGGAAGGCCTTCCTCACTCAGGCGCTTGAGCGTCTCTTCCGCGCGGGCCGGATCGAGATCCACGACCACGACCCGAGCCCCCTCGCGCGCGAGTCGCAGACACGTGGCCTGACCGATCCCGCTGCCGCCTCCCGTCACCACGGCGACCTGATCTCTCAGGAGGCCCGCGGCCTGCGTCTTGCCATTCATCGTTTTATGACCTCCGTGTTCGTCCCGTGCGCAGGCGCGCGCGGGATCGTTTCCTGTCACTTTCCAAAAACGTTACGGCGCCCTGGGATCGGTTTTTCACTGAAGGGGGCGATCAACGGGTCCACCAGTGTCAGATCCTCCGGAGCGCAGACCATGCGCACAATGAGCCGGGCCACCTCCTCGGGTGTGAGCGCGGTGAAGATGGCCAGGTGCGAGCGCTTGAGCATCGGCGTGTCCACGGCGTCAGGCACCAGCACCTGGACCCGGATTCCGAAGGAACGGGCCTCCTCGGCAAGGGCCTCGGAAAGGCCCATGACGCCGAACTTGGAAGCGCAGTACGCGGATGCGTAGGCCCATCCCGCCGTGGTGCCGAGCGAGGAGGAAACGTTCACGATCTCACCCCGTCGCCGGGCGGTCATGGCCGGAAGCACGGCGCGGTTACAGAGGAACATCCCCTTCAAGTTCGTTTCGATGATCTCGTCCCAGGCCGCGACCGGAAGATCCACCACCGCGGCCCGGCCGGAGAGGGACGAAGTGCCGAGCGAGATCCCGGCGGATGCGACAAGGATGTCGATTCCACCGAAGGCGTCCAGGGTCCGGCACGCCATCTCCGTCATGTCCTCCCCACGGCGCACGTCCAGCCGCAGGCCGAGGAATGAGTCGTGCTTTGCTTTCGATCGCGCGCGCATGAGATTCACTGTCTCCTCGATGCGCTCGGGGTTCCGTCCCACCACGACCACGCGCGCCCCTTCCTCGGCGAGCGCAACACACGCAGCGCGACCGATCCCGCTGGAGCCGCCGGTGACGATCGCCACCTGGTCCTGCAACCGCGGCTCCGTCATATCCCCTCCCGGCCGGGCCTGGAGGCAACCACCTCGAGCCAGCGCTGCGCTACCGTGTGCATCCCGACCTCCGAGAGGGCCGGTGCCACCGACCGCTGGAGCGCCTCGCAGGCGAGGTCCACGGGGTAGCCGGACAGCAGCACGCTCGCGAGACCCCCGTAGGATCCGACGGTCTCAAAGTTGCGTTGCGTCATCTCAAGAACCCGCTCTTGGGTCCGCTCGACCCCAAAGCCGTTGCGCTCGAGCACCTCCTTCCAGTCGGTGGGCGAAGGCCAGCGGCGGGAGAAGGCGGGGCGCGCCGTTCCTCGCTTGCGCGTGACGCCCGGAAGCCCCTGCGCGCGCAGTTCCCGGTCGCGGGCCATTACATGTTCCAGGGCGTGACGCATCCACGCTGTGTGAAACTTCTCCGTCCCCGGCACGTAGGTCCCGGCGTAGAAAGCGCTGTTGAAGGCGAAGCGCCCGCCCGGGCGGAGAACGCGGCGGATCTCCAGGAGCAGCCGGTCCGGGTCGGGGAGGTTGTGGATCGCGTGTCCCATGACCACCGCATCGAAGGTATCCGCGGTGAAGGGGAGGGTATCCGCGCTCCCTTCCACGAGGAGGAAAGCCGGGAGGTTCGCGCCGGCCTTGCGCCCGTTCTCCGTGAAGAGGCCCTTCTTCCGGAAACGGGCTCGGGCGAGTTCGAGCTGCTCACGGGCGAGGTCCAGCGCGACCACGTCGAGATCGCGACGGCCCTCCAGGATGAGGTCGCTCATGAGGGCCGTGCCGCAGGCCAGATCCAGGAGGCGCCCGACGCCCTCGAAGTCAAGCTCTCGGACGAAGGTCCGGTTGGCCTCGACGTATTCGGGCTCGGCCGAGAAGGCCTCATAGGTCATGCTCACCGCGGCATCCGACATGTCCTTCTCCCTAGAACTTGGTTGCCGACACCAGGACGTACCGATGGAGGAAGAGCACGTGCCTGGAGATCATTGCCATCAAGGTGTTGAAGTCCCCCTCGCCGATCTCCGCGGCCCGAAAGCGGTCGAGGAGGTGGCGGGTGATTCGTGTCTGATAAGTGCGTGCGCACCGGTCGGTGGCGTCGATCACGTGGACGCGCTTGAAGCCTTCGCGTTCGAGGAGTCGCACGTAGGCGGCGGGTCCCGACAGGTGATTGTGGGTGCATCGATCGGGGCTCATCGCGTCGCCGTCGCGGGTGTAGAGGATGTCCGAAAGGACGAGGTGCCCGCCGGGCTCGAGGACCCGCAGGGCCTCCCGGATGAACTCGCGCCGCGTATCGAAGTAGGCCGCCTGCTCGACACACATCACAAGGCGGAAGAACGCGTCCGGATACTCGAGCCGGGTGGAACTCATCACCCGGAAGGTGCATTCCGGGAGCCTTTGCCGGGCCTCGTCCAGGGCCCCAGGCACGGCGTCGATCCCGAAGATCGAGGCCGGAGGAAAGTGCCGAGCCAGAACAGCCGTCGTGGCGCCCTTCCCGCAGGCCACGTCGAGGACGGGTCCCTGATGCTCCGGGACGAGACGAAGAAGCTCCTCGACGAGATCCTCGCAGGCCTTCTTTCCGGAGACGACGCCTGGTTGCCACAGCCCCATCTGTGTGAAGCCACTCCCCTCGTAAAAGTCCTCCGTGAGATGGCCGTAAATCCACTGCATGAAGAAGCGGGCCAGCTTGGACATCATCCCGCGCTGCTGGGAGACGGCGGTGGTGCGGGAGCGCGAGATCGCGGGCGGCTCCCCTTCCGCACTGCGGCGGCCGAGCCAGACTTCCATCCCGCCGCGGGGGTTCTCCTCGTACGCCCACGCTCCGTTGCGTTTCACCCCGACCTCGGGGCCGAAAGGATTTGCGGTGCCGACGAACAGGCCCGCGGGCGTTGAGACGAGCTGACGGATCCCGAAGTTGTAGAGGGTGCCGAACCCGTCGGTCGTGACGGGGACGAACTCCTCTCCGTCGTGTGTCCGCCACAGGTGACAACCTCCGTACTGCGCCACGAACTCGTCGGTGTCGCGCAGCTTGAGGAGTTGGAGATACTCCTCCGGGATTTTCACCGGGATGAAGGGAAACCAAGCAGCCGCGTTGTAGGTCCCCACGTACAGCCACCCCTCGTGGACGCCCATTCGCCAGAAGTAGCCGTTGAGGGCATTGCCGAAACCCGGCCCGAGGCCCGACACGGGGAGCTTGATTCCTTGCGGCGTGATGCGTGGCGCCCCCACCGCGAGATCCCAGGTGTCATCGGGATACAACCGGATCAGCTCCGCGGGCGCCGGCCCGATCTTGTGGTAGCGGTTGTACCCGCCGCCGGCGACGCCCGTGCCGATGTAAAGGGCATCGCCGAAGACGCACAGGCTCGCCGTCCCCTCGTTGATGTAACCGCGGTAGGCACCCAACGTCATCACGCGCGTCCATGCGTAGGGGGGCGCTCCCTCCCCGCGCGTCTTCCAGAGCTGGAAGCCCGCGGTCGGGTTCAACGTGCCGGCGTAGAGGTACCCGTTGAACGCACACATCTCGGCGATCGCCCGGTTGTCGGGATCCCCGAAGCCTACCTCGCACGCCTCGCGCCATGGACCCTTCACCGGATCGTCCGTTTCGAAGATCACCGGGCGTTCGCTCTCGTTCGGGTTCTTCCCCTCCGTCCCGACGGGTGTCGCGTAGAGCTTTCCTCGCAAGGAGAGGAGCGAGCGACAGGAGGCCAGGCGCGGGTCTCCCAGGCCGGGCTTTCCCACCTCTTCGAAGGTTTCCCCGTCCAGCGATCGGAGAATCCGCAGGCCGGTCCCCGAGGCGCTGGCCACGTAAAGGGCATCCGAGGGGTCGCTCTTCCCCCGGAAGACACACATTCCCCGGTAGCCCACGTCGCGCATCACTTCCTGCCCGTCGCGTGTGATCATCGGGGAACGGTAGATCCGGGTCCACGCGCCGTGCTCGGGCGTGTAACGCCAGATCTCGGCACGCATGCGCTCGGGCGGCATCGGGTCCTCGGCGATGACCGGCCAGCACTCCATCTGGGGAGGCGGGAGCGCGCGGCCGCTTCGCTTGAGCAAGCACATGGTGTTGCGCATGGTCCCCACGAAGAGGCGCCCCTTGAACCACGCCATCGAGTGCGCGTAACTGTTCTCCCCGTTCCCCAGACCCCGGACCGCCAGCTGGCGGAAGTGCTCGACGGCCAGGCCTGGCGGGGCCACGTGGAGATCGTCGGTCGGCTTGCGCGCGTGAGCACTTTGCATCCCTAGACTCCACTCGGGCGGATCGGGCTGGAGGCGACGCGCGCGCTTCGCACCGCGTTGCTTCCCTCCATCTCCTCAAGGAACACGGCGAGATCGTTCGCCACGACCTCGGGCCTGGACGTCGGAAAGAAGTGCCCCAGTGCCGGGTGAATCACCGTCCGGTGAAGGGGAAGCAGCTTCTCGAGCGCCCGGCAGGTCTTCATGCATTGGGAGAGCGCCCCGTAGGAGAGAAGCGTGGGTGCCGTGACACCGCGAATGGCATCCTCGGTGAGGCCCGCGGTCTCCCGCACGTCGGAGGCCAGCGTCGTCTCCGAGATGAGACGGCGAACCCGGCGATCCATGCGGCTCCCGTGCTTCCACGGAATGAGACCGGGCGGGATGGCCCGCTCTGCGAGCCCCTCCTCGGCCAGCATCAGGGTTTCCTCAAGCAGCATGTAGAACACCTTCGGCGTGCCCTCGGGCACTGACATCCCGGCCGCCCGGAGCTTCGCCCGCCGGTTCTCCCAGAAGGGGCCGTCGTCGAAGGGGGGGATTGGCTGAAGCGCGTGCACCCGCGAATCAACGAGCGCGAGGCTCTCCAGCCGGTCGGGCCGATTCACCGCGTGGTGTAGCGCGACGGCGCCTCCAAAACTGTGCCCCACGACGTGAGGGCGCGCGATGTCGAGGTGATCGATGAGTGCCAGGAGATCCTCCGCCAGGTCGGCTGTCCGGTAACCGCTGGGCGGCGCATCGCTGTAGCCGTGGCCACGCAGGTCCAGGGCCGTGACACGCCAGCGATCCTTGAGGCGCGGAACGATTCGGAGAAACCAGAAGGAGAGATCCGCCGCGAGCCCGTGGAGCATCACGAGGTCAGGGCCGTCCCCCGCCTGGAGGTAGTGAATCCGCGTTCCGTTGATCGTCGCCTTTGGCATGTCGCTCCTGATCTTGCCGGCCCGGGCTTCGCCCGGGACATCAGGTCTGATCTTGTCGGCCCGGGCTTCGCCCGGGACATCAGGTCCGATCTTGTCGGCCCGGGCTTCGCCCGGGACCTCCGGCGTCTAGTCCAGATAACCCAGGTGTCGCAGTCGCTCGAGCACCTTCGCCTCGTCTTCCTCCGTCATGCCGTCCTCACGCTCGCCCGACTTGTTCGGCGACGTGGGCGCCGTTGTGGCCACTCCCGTGCGCGGAGGTTCGGCCTCCAGGCACGTGCGCTCGAAGGCCCCTTCGATGAGCTTTCCTTCGAAGTCGGAGGGGATGGGAAGCCCGAGGCTGTACAGGAGCGTCGGGGCCACGTCGGCGATCTGGAGCGTGGAGAGCGTCGCGCCCCGCCGGATCCCAGGTCCGCATGCGAGGAAGATCCCCTCGGGGCGGTGCATTCCGATGATCTCGCCCCGCGGCTTGAGGAAGACTTCACAAGGCATAATCGACGGATGCCCGCCGTCCCGCAGAAACAACGTGATGTCCGGCGCCTCCTCCATGACGGCCCCCGGAAAGGCCTCCTCCCGCACCATGACCCGCTTCACCACCGTCTCCCCGGTGGACGGGTCGCGGAAGTCCAGTAGCTCAGAAATGAGCTTGGCGCGGAACGTGGGATACGTTTCGGGGGGGATGCCGGGGATTCCAGGACGTGCCGTGCGGATGTAGATCCCGTTGGCACTCGAGGAGCGGACGTAAGCCTTGGTCTGCTGCCAGTCGATGGTCTTGTAGAACTCGAAGATGTGGGGCGCGCTCAGCCGGTCGTCGCGATCCGGCGGCGTTCCCTCACGCCACGTGAGATAGCCCTTGGAGGCGAGCCACGCGTTGGCGTAAAAGATCTCCGTGGTCGAGCCGGCGCCGTGATCGGAGGCGATGAATACGCGCGTCTGGGGCCCCGCGAGCGCCACCAGCTCGGCCAGGTAAGCATCGAGATGTTCGAAGTAGGTGATCGCCATCCGGCGCATCTTGCGCTCCCAATCACTTGAGAGGGAGCCCGCGAGCGTCGGATCGATATAGCGCCAGCACAGATGCTGGATCCGGTCCACACCGTCGAAGAGGACGGCGGTGAGATCCCAGGGCTCCTCGCGCATGAGCATCCGCGCTATCTGGAACCACCCGCGATCCTTCCCCATGAGGTAGTGAATCCATCGCTCGCAGTCCTCCGGCGCCACCCCCTCCACAGCCTTGCGCGTTTCGTCCATGCTCCAGGAGAACTCCTTGGGATCAAACCCGGGAAGGGCCTTCAGGCGCGGGTAGAGATCCCGCGGATAGACGCTCGTCTTGAGCTGGCGGGCCGATACGTAGCCCGGCACCACGAAGCCTTCGATCGGCTGCACCGGGAACATGGCGGGGAAGTTCAGGCAAATCACGCGGCGACCCTGGCGGCTGGCCAGCGTCCAGATCGTCTCCGACTGCACGTCGTTGGACGTGACGAGGGTTCCGAAGGGTCCTTCGGCGCGCTCGTGAAAGCGCATGAAGTCGTAGATTCCGTGACGCCCGGGCCCCACGCCGGTCATGAGTGTGGTCCAGGCCGGGGGCGTGAGCGGATTTGGCGTCGAGAGAAGCTCAGCCCGCACGCCTTCGGAGAGGCATCGCGTGAAAAAGGGGAGGCGTCCGTCGGCGACGAGCGCGTCCATGACGGTGAAGGTCGCGGAATCAAGGCCCAGAAGAAGTGTGCGTGCCATTTAGCGGGTCCTTTTCTTGGCAAACGTTTCGGTGAGGAAGTCGGCAATCTGCGCGACGCTCAGGTCAGTGACGTAGCGTCCATCCTCGAGCAGGATTTGCTCGAAGCCCAGGTCCTTCTCGTCGTAAAGCTGGCCGAGGGTCACGATGAGGTGAACGACGTCGATCGATTCGAAGGCCAGGTCGCCGACGAGCATCGTTTTCTCCCCGATTTGACCCGAGAAGTCGATGTCCCAATCGCTTGTCATGTCGTTCAGCGTCTCGATGAGCTGCTTCAAGACGACGTCCCGGGGGACGCCGGGTACCACTTTCTCCGTGCTCATGTCTCGCTCCTTCTGCAGGCAATGACTGCTGCCACGATGGACTCTTCCCGAAAGGTATGGACCTCGAGAATGCGCCCGGCGAAGTCGGGTCTCAAACGGGCCGGCTCGCCGCCGATCTCGATCGCGATGGTTCCTGTCGATGAATCGAATTTACGCGCGACAAGGTCACGTGGACGCCAGGCAAGGCCGGTGCCCATCGCCTTCGCCGCAGCTTCCTTGGCGCACCACGCGCGCAGGCGCCATTCCCCGCGCAGCTTCTCGGGGACTCCGGAGAGGAGGCCCGCTTCCTCCGCCGAAAAGGCGACGTCGTCAAACCCCTCCGGTAGGTCGCGCATCCGCTCGAGATCGATTCCCACGTCATATTCGGCGTCCGAAGCGACGGCCACGGCAAGGCCGTCATCGTGAGCGATAGCCACCGAGGGAGGTGCTCCCACAAGTTTCGCGGTCCACGCGCCTCCCACCACCGGACGGCCTAGCGGGTCCGCGGCGACTTCCACGTCCGCGGGAAGGACATCCACCCCGTGCCGCTCTCGCAAGAGCGCACAGACCGCGTCCTTCGCCGCCGCGCGGCCAAGTAGCCACTCGTTGCGCTTCCTTCCGGGCCGGCGCAACTCACTCCAGGCCGCCCTCTCGGCGCGCGAGAGGAGGAGCTGGGCGGCGATCTGCCAAAGGATGCCCTGTCCTTCCGCGCTTCCCTCGATCTGCGCTCTTCTGGCGTGGAAGAGGCCGGTCTTTTCAAGGTGCGCGGTGGCCGCGGGCCAGGGCTCCGAGAGGGTGAGCCCGCGGGACGCGCAAGTGAGGCGACAAAGAGGCGCGGGAAGGTCGAAGGCGCGATCCTCCCAACCGTGGAGTGCGAGGTGAAGTCTTCCCTCCCCGTCCATCACTTCGATGTCCGCCCGCAGGTGGTGATCGCCCGCCCGTGCGATGCGCGCGCGGCAGTGCCCCTGCGCAGGATGCGCGAGCGGCGCGCCGTAGATCGAGAGGGCGGCGAGGCTAAATGGGAAGACGTTGAAGCCGAGGACGTTCGCCTCCGCGTGCCAGAATCCGACGAGCTGCCCGGCCGCATCGGCGAGAATCGGGTCGATCAGGAAAGCGGGTGTGGGCGTCGCGCGCACAAGGGCGTCCTGTGGGAGCGCACGCAAACGCGCGACCACTCCGTCCTTTCCC
>Ga0154655_1015_pt10 | contig 13043 bp, 11 predicted proteins | sample Rifle2008BG13ft_FD_116084 | JGI IMG/M metagenome (GOLD analysis project Ga0154655, IMG submission 116084) | Deltaproteobacteria bacterium RBG_13_65_10
GCGCTCCAGCTCCCCGCAATCGCACACGAACGCCGTGTCCCCTTCCAGTGCGTCCGAGAGCGAGTTCACGACCCGGTCCGCGAATGGGAAGGCGCGCAGCACGCGAGGAACGGGATCGGCATTGTAGAAGACGACCTGCTTGCCCATCTCGAGGAGGGCGCCCCCCAGACCCAGGATCGACCCGAGCGCATCGCCTTCGGGATTGCGATGGGCGGTGACGACGAACCGATCCCGCTCCCGGATCAGCGCGACCACCGATCGGAGCGCCGGGTCCGCACCCGGGTGTGCGGGCGCGCGAAGCATGGCGGGTTCAGTCATTCGGGTCGCTTTATCTCCTTCAGCAGTCGGTCGATGCGCACGCCGGCATCCAGCGACTCGTCGTGATAGAAACGGATCTCGGGGGCGAACTTGAGGTCGAGCCGCTGCCCAAGCTCCCGGCGGATCCAGCCGGCCGCCGCGGTGAGGCCTTGAAGGCTCTCCTCGCGTTCGGCATCGGTACCGAGGCGACTGAAGTAGACCTTCGCGTGACGCAGATCGGGTGACATGACCACGTCCGTGATCGTAACGAAGCCGATGCGGGGATCCTTGAGGTCGCGAAGCAGCATCCCGCCGATCTCGCCACGAACAGCCTCTCCCACCCTGGAAAGACGCTTGGGAATCATCGCGCCGCGCCTCCCGGCCGCCCCCTCATCGCTCCTCGTCGCCGGGAGCATCCTCGTCGGGATCGGTCGCCACGTCGAAGACATCCCCATCGTCCGGATCCCCTAAGGGGCCTGCGTCCCCGCGGAAGCTGCCTTCCCGAAAGCCGTCGTTGAAGTGCAGGATCTCGGTCCACGTATCGACCACTTCGGCGAGCCCGAGGCCGGCGACGAAACTCCTCACTTTGTCGAGCTGGGAGTTCACGTGTCCCCCGTCGTTGCCCGCCACCGCAAGCCCCAGCTCGATCCGCTGCCAAAGGTCGTTGGAGCCGACCTCGGCAATCGCCACGTTGAAGCGGTGCCGCACGCGGTCCTTTATGCGGTTGAGCACGCTTCGCTTGGCTTTGAGGGACTGCCCCTCCCCGAGCACCAACGTCATCCGGCAGACACCGACGACCATGGCGCACCTCTGGCCACAACCACACGCGCTACTGGGACGCCGACGGGGAGGGCGATGGGGCGGGCGAAGAGGATTGGAGTTTCGACGCAAATTCCTCCACGCTGTAGGCCTCGATCACATCGCCCACCTTCACGTCGTTGTAGTTCTCGATCTTGATGCCGCACTCCGTACCGGACGGCACCTCTCGCACGTCATCCTTGAAACGGCGAAGCGAACCAATCCGCCCCTCGTATGCCACCACCGAGTCGCGGATCAGGCGCACCTGACTGGCGCGGGTGATTGTTCCCTCGGTCACCATGCATCCGGCGATCGTGCCTATGCGCTGAACGGTAAAGGTGTTGCGCACCTCGGCGCGGCCCGTGATCTTCTCCTTGAGCGTGGGAGCCAGGAGCCCCTCCATCGCCTTACGGACGTCGTCCACCGCGTCGTAGATGACCGTGTACAGCTTGATCTGCACTTCCTCCTGCTCGGCAAGCGACTGGGTTTTGGGATCCGGCCGCACGTTGAAGCCGATCACGAGGGCGTCCGACGCGCTGGCAAGCATCACGTCGCTTTCGCTCACGCCGCCCACGGCGCCATGGATGACACGTACCTGGACGTCCGTGCCGGAGAGTTTACGCAAGGCATCACCCACCGCCTCAACGGAGCCTTGGGTATCGCCCTTGATCACCAGCCGAAGATCTTTCGTCTCACCTGTGCTGATCTTGTTAAAGAGGTCCTCGAGGCTGACCTTGGCGGATCCAGCGAGTTGCCCCTCGCGCTGCCGCTGGGCGCGGTAATCAGCCACCTCCTTCGCGCTCCTCTCATCCTTGGCCGCGTTAAACGGCTCTCCTGCCATCGGGACGCCCGACAAGCCCAGCACCTCGGCAGGGAGACCGGGTGTCACGGTGTCAAGCGGCCGGCCGAGGTCGTCCAGTAGCGCCCTCACTCGGCCGTATTGGGTTCCCGCCACGATCGCATCCCCGCGGCGAAGTGTTCCTTCGCGAACAAGCACGGTGGCCACCGGACCTCGCCCCTTGTCCAACCGCGCCTCGATCACCACGCCGGCCGCGAGCTTCTTCGGGCTGGCCTTGAGCTCCATCACTTCGGCCTGGAGCAGGATGCTCTCCAGCAGCTCGTCGATGCCGGTCTTCTCCTTGGCGGACACCAGCGCGCAGATCGTGTCACCGCCGGACGCTTCCGGCACGAGCCCGAACTCCATGAGGCGGTACTTGATCCGCTCCGGATCGGCCCCTGGTTTGTCGATCTTGTTAATCGCCACCATGATGGGGACGCCCGCAGCCTTCGCGTGGTCCACCGCCTCTATCGTCTGCGGCATGACGCCGTCATCGGCCGCCACGACGAGAACAACAATGTCGGTCACCTGCGCGCCGCGGGCCCGCATCGCGGTGAACGCCTCATGGCCCGGCGTGTCCAGGAAAACGATATTCCCCTTGGGCGTGCGCACATGGTAGGCACCGATGTGTTGCGTGATTCCACCCGCTTCGCCACCGGTGACGTTGGTCGAACGGATCGCATCCAGAAGCGATGTCTTGCCGTGGTCAACGTGCCCCATCACCGTCACCGTCGGAGGGCGGTGAGCGAGATCTTCGGGGCGGTCGGCGGCGTGGGGGGTCAGGAGGCTTTCAACTTCCACCTTGATGTTCTCGACCTCGTAACCGAACTCCTGCGCCACGAGCCCGGCCGCGTCGAAATCGATGGTGGCGTTGATGTTCACCATCATTCCAAGACCAACGAGCTTGCGCAGCACATCACCGGCCTTGACGCCCATGCGCTTGGCCAGCTCCTGCACCGCGATTTCGCCTGACACCTTCACCACGCGCTTGGAGGCCTTGGGCGTGGTGATCTCCGTCTTGCGGGCCTCCTTCTTGATCACGGTGCGCTTGCGAAACGTCGGCCGGGACGGAGCAAATCCCTGCCCGCTTCCCGCAGGACCCGCGGGCTGCGCGCCACCGCGCCATGCCGGCCCCCGTCGGGCGAGCGTGGGAACCTCTTCAGGAAGAACGTCTATCACTTCCTTGGCCTTGCGCTGAACCGGCTTAAGCCCCTTCTTCTTGGGCTTCAACTCCTCGCGATCGGTGCGCCGTTTCCCCAGCTCCGAAATCGCCGGCTCCGCGGGCACGGCGGGCGGGGATGCAACAAGGCCGTCGTAGGGCGCAGATGCGGGCGAGTGTTCCGCAGGTCCGGCGGGACCCTCCGCGACAGGCGCTTCGGCCGCAGCATCGGCTGATGAAGCATCGAGGGTGGGTGAAGGGGGGACCGGCTCGGGGGCGGGGGCAGGGGCCGGTTCCGGCTTGGTGGGGGCAGCGCGCCTGCGGATGATACTCCCCTTCACCCGCGTTTCGATGGTACGGCCGCGCTTGAAGTTGGCGATCTTCTCCTTGATCGCTTCGACCTCGCTCTCCTCGATGGAGCTCATATGGCTCTTGAGGGGTATGCCGATGCTGCTCATGACCTGCAGGAACTCCTTGTTTTCGATCCCGAGTTCCTGCGCGAGTTGGAATGCTCTCAGCTTCGCCATGGCTTCCCCTGCAGTCTTTTCGACCTTATCCCGACCTATCAGCCGGCGGCGCCTGCGCCACTTGAGTCGCCCGCGGCCTGGCGGATGCGCTCTGCTTGGTACTCGCGGGCGGCGTCCAGAATCTTCTCCGCCTTCGCGTCACCGACTTCCGGTACAGCCTGGAGCGTTTCCAACGAGGCGTTCAGGATGTCCTGTACGCGCGCAAAACCGGCCGCTCGCAGCGATTCGGCGATCGACTCGGTCACACCCTTGATGTTCTCGATCGCATCGGCTTCGCGCACCGCGAGCGCGGCGGCCTCTCCCGCCTCGCGCGCGGCCTGCTCCGCAGCCTCCTTCGCAGCGCGCGCCTCGGCCTCCGCCTGGGCCTGCGCTGCCGCGGCCGCGGCCGCGGCAGCCTCAGCCGCTTCCCGCACCTCGGGGTCGGCTGCTCCGGCACGAAGCCGCTCAGCCAATTCCTGCCCGATGCCTGGGAAGCTCCCCAGCGCTTCGGCAGGCGCCTCGGCCAGCTCTTCGAGCGACGTGATCCCCTGGTTGATGAGAACCTGGGCGATGAGTTCCGTCATGCCGGACACGTGCATGAATGCGGCCTTCGCGGCCTCGGCCTGCTGAAGCGCCTTGGATTCACTCTTGATGTCGATCCGCCATCCCGTCAGCATCACCGCCAGGCGTACATTCTGCCCGCGCTTGCCGATCGCAAGCGAAAGTTGGTCGTCCGGAACGACGATCTCCATCGAGCGGGTCTCCTCGTCGAGGATCACCTTGGAGACCTGCGCCGGCGCAAGCGCGTTGCAAACGAACTTGGCCGGATCCGGACTCCAGGCCACGATATCGATCTTCTCACCACGCAGCTCCTGCACCACGGCCTGCACCCGCGAGCCCTTCACCCCCACGCAGGCCCCCACAGGGTCCACGTCGCTGTCGCGCGAAGCCACCGCCACCTTGGCCCGGCCGCCCGGCTCGCGCGCGGCGGAGCGAATGCTCACGATCCCTTCATGCATCTCGGGGACTTCAAGCTCAAACAACTTGATGAGAAACTCATGGGAGGCACGGCTCATCACAATCTGCGGGCCCTTGGAGACCTTCTGGACGTCGATGATGAGGCCGCGAACGCGGTCACCGGGGCGATAGGATTCGCGGGGAATCTGCTCCTTCACCGGCATGATGGCCTCGGCCCGGCCGAGGTCCACGATCATGTTGCCCTTTTCAAAGCGCCGGACGATCCCGTTCACGATCTCGCCCTTGCGGTCCTTGTATTCGTTGTACACAAGATCGCGCTCAGCGTCCCGCACGCGCTGGATGATCACCTGCTTGGCCGTCTGGGCCGCTATCCGCCCAAAGTCGGTGGCATCCATCTTGATACCGAGGCTATCGCCGATCTCCGCCTCCAAGTCGAGTTCCCGTGCCACCTCGATGTTGATCTGCGTCTCAGGGTCCTCCACCTGCTCGACCACCATCTTGAACTCGAACAACTCGATTTCACCCGCCTCTTCGTTGAAGCGCGCCTCAATCTCCCGATGGGCGCCGTACCTCTTCTTCGCGGCGGTCAGCATGGCCGCCTCGAGCGCCTCGATGAGGATCGTCTTGTCTATCCCCTTGTCCTTGCCGACTTGCTCGATCACTCGCGCGAGTTCGGAAAGCATACTCTGACTCCGTTCAAGCCGCACGCGGCGGCGAAGTGTATCCCTCGCTCAGGATCTGTTTCCGCGGCCCGGCCGCGCGGGCTGGGGGAACGCCGGGTCCAAGCGCGCCCCCTCAATGCGTGCCAGCGCGATCCGAACCATCCCCTCGGCGGTCTCTAACATCAACTCCCCCGACGCCGGATCGTACGCCGCCAGCCGGCCCGCGAAGTTCCGCCGGCGCACAGCAGGATCAGAGGGATCCTCAAGTGGGTCCCGCAAGCGCACACGCACGGGGGAGCCCTGAAAGCGGACGAAGTCCCTCTCCCGGAGCAGCGGCCGGTCCAGCCCCGGCGAGCTCACCTCCAGGTGGTAACGGCAGCACAGGAGGTTCAGCCCGTCCAGCAGCCTTCCCACGGCGCCGCTCACCCTCGCGCAGTCCTCCAGCGTCACGCCCTGGGATTCACTTCGCTCCGGCACGTCCAACATGATTCGCACAAGCGCGTTCGCCTTCCCGCCAATGAGGTCGAGCTTCAGCAACTCGAAGCCTTCCTCCTCGATCACCGGCTCCACGGCCATGCGGATCTGATCGACGCTCGGGAAGGGAACACCCGGAGGGGATTCTCGATGACGCCCGCGCATGAACTTCCCTCCGGAGAACCCGGCGCGTGGCGCGCTGCCTCCGACCCGCCGCTCTCCTTCTCACCCTTCGCCCTCGCTAAAAAAAAAGCGGACCCGACGAGCCCACTTAGCAAGAGAACCAGGAGTAGAAGGACGGTAGAGCAAGGCGGGATGATGCGCTCCCGGATAGGGGCTATGTAACACAGCCCCAAAACGGATGCAAGGATAAAATCACCGATCCCGTGCGGTCTTAGCCCACCCCGCCTCCTCACGCCGGCGCCGGCGCTCCCCGGATGCTTCCGATCAATTCACCGAGTCTTGAGATCCCCTCCTTCACGCAAAATGCTTCTAGCCCTTCAAGAATTTCGATGGTGGCCCGGGGACGAATGAAGTTCACCGTCCCAACTTGGACCGCGCTGGCACCGGCGATCAGGAACTCAAGGGCATCCTCGGCCGTGGCGATTCCCCCGATCCCGATGACGGGGATCCGGACAGCGCTGGCGGCCTCCCAGACCATTCGGACGGCGATGGGGTGGATGGCCGGGCCGCTGAGTCCACCGGTCCCCGTGCTCACCTTGCACCGGCGCGTGCGCACGTCGATGGCCATCGCTGGAATGGAGTTGATCAGGCTGATCGCATCGGCGCCCGTCTCCTGGCCGAGCTTCGCGAAGGGGCGAACGTCGGCCACATTCGGCGTGAGCTTGAGGATGAGGGGCAACCGTGTCGCGGGCCGCACCGCCTCCATCACCTCTCGCGTAAGGCCCAGATCGGTCCCAAACATCTTCTTTCGGCCGACATTCGGGCACCCTACGTTCACCTCGATTGCCGCGATCCCATCGGCTTCATCCAGGCGCCGCGTGACCTCGACGAATTCTGAAATACGCGTGCCAAACACGGACGCCACCACCGGCACGTCGTGGGGTCGCAGCGCGGGAAGCTTCTCACGCACGAAGGCCTCGACCCCCACGCTCATGATCCCGATCGAGTTGATCATCCCCGAGGGGGTTTCGCAGATTCGAAACGGGGCGTTCCCCGCACGGGGTTTGAGCGATATCGACTTCACCACGACGGCGCCAAGCATCGAGAGATCCAGGTGTGCCGCAAACTCGTCCCCATACCCGAAGGTCCCCGAGGCGGTCATGATGGGATTGCGAAGCACAAGTCCACCGCCGATTGCCGCGCGCAGATCCGGCGCCCTGGACGTGGCTTTCGAAGGCCCCTTTGAGTTGCCGCGTCGTCCCTGGACCCTCGGGTCCGGCCGGCGGCCCCCGCGCGGCCTCACGACGCCTTCCCCTCGGGCCGTGCGGCCGGCCCCTCCTCCCAGCCCCATTCGAGCCCAGACGCATCACAGACGGGGCCATCCGTGCACATCAGTTTGTACCGGGCGGGCGGCGACACGATAGCCGCGTCTGGGCTTTCCACCCGGCAGGGGACCGCACACCCCAGGCACACGCCCATCCCGCAGGCCATCGGCCCCTCGAGGCTCACCTGGCAAGCAACCTTGTCGCGTTCACAGATTCGCCATGCCGCCTCCATCATCGGCGTAGGCCCGCAGGCGTACACGAGACCGAAAGGGTGCCCCCGCCGCTTGCCCTCGGCCATCACCTTATCGAGAAGCGCCGCCACATGACCGCGCGTCCCTTGGCTTCCATCGTCGGTCGCCAGGCGCACCCGCGCACCCAGCGCGGCGAAGTCCGCCCGGCAGAGAATCTCCTTGCGCGTGCGAGCGCCGATGAGGACGTCGAGGTCCCGAAATCGCCTATCCGACTTCGCGCGGCGCGCCGCGGCCAGGACCTTTGCAAGGAGGTGGAGAGACGCGATGCCCGTACCGCCCCCCACGAGGATCGGCCGCGTCCCGGGAGGCGGGAGCCGGAACGCCCGTCCGAGGGGCCCCATCACCTCCATCCGTCGTCCTGGAATCACACGGGAAAGAAGGTCGGTGCCGCGCCCAACAACCCGGTAGACCACCTCGAGGATCACGCGGCTCCGAGACCGCTCGATCCGGTAGACTGCCATGGCGCGCCCCAGCAACGGGTCTCCCCCCTCCGTCACGCGCAGCATGATGAACTGCCCGGGAAGGGCGGGTGGGAACGAGGGGAGGAGCAGGCAAAGGTGGAAGGCGTGAGCGCCCAGGGAGCGCTGGGCTTGAACCTCGGCCATCTGTTGAACGGGGACGGCGAGCTTGCCCAGAGTCTTCACTTGCGCCCCTCACCGTTGAGCTCCAGGAGCATGACCACGGCGTCCTCCCCGTCCTCGTAATAGCGTGGGCGGATCCCCATCGCATGAAAGTTGAAGCGCGCATACAGGGCCTGCGCCGCCTGGTTGCTTTTCCGCGCCTCCAGGAAGACAACCTTGGCGTCACGACGCGAGGCGAAGTTCAGCGCCTGAGCGAGGAGCTCATCCCCGATCCCCTTGCGCCGTGCCTCGGGACGAACCGCAATGTTGAGCAGATGCATCTCGCCCAGAAAGAGCCAGAAGCAGATGTAGCCGAACACGCGCAGGCCCTTCTCCGTCTGCTCCCGCGCCACGAAGATGTGGCAGAGGCGGTTGTTGAGCTCCTCGTCGAACATCTGGCGCGACCACGGGTGCAAAAACGAAGCGTTCTCGATCTCGAGGATCTGGTCCAGGTCGGCCCGCGTGTAGCGCCCGATCGTCCGCACGCTCGGCCGGCTTCTCGCCACGCTCATGGACCTCCCTCCCGGCCCGACAACTTAGTGGCCAAATTCATAAGTACGCTGACGTCTGGGCAGCAGATACGTCACCGTACTTATGAACTGGACCACCTAAGATGCGTCCGCCCGTATCTGAAGGCCGAACTGCTTGATCTTGCGCGAGAGGGACTCACGCGCCACCCCGAGCTTCTCAGCTGTCTTGGAAATGTTTCCCCCGTTCTCCGCAAGCTTCTGCGCGATGAACTCCCGCTCGAAGCGCGCCCGCGCCTCTGCGAGGGAGTCAACGTCCGGCAGTGGGAGTGCCGCGTGCTTCCCCGGCCGCCGGATTTCCTCGGGAAGGTCCTCCACCGCAATGCGCAGGCCCGGGGTCATGAGGACGAGGCGCTCCATCATGTTGCGAAGCTCGCGCACGTTTCCCGGCCACGCATACGCCGTGAAGACCGCGAAGACCCCTTTGTCAATCTGCTTGGGGCCGCGCCCCGTCTCGGCCAACGAGCGCCCGAGGAAGTGGTCCACAAGCGCCGGGATGTCCGCGAGCCGCTCCCGAAGGGGGGGGACGCGGAAGGGGATCACATTCAGCCGGTAGAAGAGGTCCTCGCGGAAAGTTCCCTTCGCAATCTCCACCTCCAGGTCCTTGTTGGTGGCGGCGAGAACGCGTACATCGACCTCAATCTTCTTCACCCCGCCGACGCGCTCGAAGGTTCGTTCCTGTAGGATCCGCAGGACCTTCGCCTGCGTCTTCAGGCTCATGTCGCCGATCTCGTCCAAAAAGAGGGTCCCCTGGTTCGCCAAGTCGAATTTTCCCCGCTTCTGTGCAAGCGCGCCGGTGAAGGCCCCCTTCTCATGGCCGAAAAGCTCGCTCTCGATCAACTCCTCCGGGATCGCCGCGCAGTTCACCTCGACGAAGGGCTTGTCGTGGCGCAACGAGAGCGCGTGAATTGCGCGCGCCACGACCTCCTTCCCGGTGCCGTTCTCGCCCGTGATGAGCACCGATGCGTTGGTGGGCGCAACCGTCTCAATCTGGGACTTGAGCTTGCGCATCGGCTCGCTCTCGCCGACGATCTGCGCGCGGGAATCAAGCTGGTCGATCAGGATCCGGTTCACATCGACCAGGTGAAGGAGATCGGTGGCGTTGCGGATCGCGACAAGGAGCTTGTCGATCGAGAGCGGCTTCTCGATGAAATCGTAGGCTCCGAGCTTGGTCGCCTTCACCGCTGTTTCCACCGTCCCGTGACCTGACATCATGATCACCGGCAGCCAGGGCATTTCCTCCCTGAGGCGCTCCAGCACCTCGATGCCCCCCTTTCCCGGCATGGCGATATCCAGCAACACAAGGTCGGGCTGCTCCTGCGCGGTGCGCCCCAGCGCCTCGTCCCCGTCTGCGGCCAGCACGACGGGGTATCCTTCGTCCCGGAGCACGGCCGAGAGCGTTCGACGGATGCTCTCCTCGTCGTCCACGACCAGAATTTTCGGTGTCATGCAGTCCCCCGTCGCGGGGTCCGTCTCCGCGGCGTGCCGGTCAAACGGGTAGCTCGATCACGAAGCGCGTGCCGCGGGGCTCGTTGTCGCGGACGCGGATGTAGCCGTTGTGATCCGCCACGATCTTGGAGACGATGGCCAAGCCCAGTCCCGTCCCGGCCTTCTTCGTCGAGAAGTAGGGCTCGAACAGCCGGCCGCGGTCCTCCGTTCGGATCCCACAGCCGTTGTCGGCCACCTCCAGTCGAGCCACCTGAAGGAGGTCATCGTAGGCCGTCACGACCTCGATTTTCCCCTCCTCGCCGTCCAGCGCCGCCACGGCGTTGTCCAGGAGATTCAAAAGGACACGCTTCATCTGGTCCCGGTCCAGGTTGCAGAGGGGGAGTCCAGGGTGAGACTCGAACTCGAAGTGGATATCCTTGTGCCCCTCTTGAAAGAGGACCAGTCCCTCCTCCACGATACGGTTGAGATCGCTAGGCGCGGGGTTCGCCGCCGGTAGCCGTGCGAAGTTGGAGAACTCGTTCACAAGGGTCTTCAGCTCATCGACCTGCTTCACGATGGTGGCGGTGCACTCGTCGAAAATCGTGATGTCCTCACCCTGGAGCTTGTCGAGGTAGCGCTTGCGGAGCCTCTGCGCCGACAGCTGGATCGGGGTGAGCGGGTTCTTGATCTCGTGGGCGATGCGCCGCGCCACCTCGCGCCAGGCGAGCGCGCGCTGGGCCTTGAGGAGATGGGTAAGGTCCTCGAACACCGCCACCATTCCCTTGTAGTCCCCCTCCTCGTCCTTGAGCACCGTGAGGCTCACCAGCAGCGTGAAGGTCTGTCCCCGGATGGAAAGCGTGATCTGCCGCGCAAGGCTCTCCCGACCCTGCCGCGTCATATCAGAGACCATCTGCCGCACCATTTCCAGATAATCGGCGTCGAGCGCCTCGTCGTAGCGGCGACCGAGCGTTTTTTCCACCCGGATCGCAAGCAGTTTCTCGGCGCTTTTGTTGATCGTGCTGATCCGGCCGTCGCGATCGATCGACACCACACCGGCCGCCACGTTGGAGAGCACGACCTCCATGTACTTACGGCGCCTATCAAGTTCCTCATTGCTCAGTCGGACCGCCTCGTTGGAGGCCTTGAGATCCCGCGTCATCTTGTTGAACGAGGTCACCAGTACGCCGAACTCGTCGTTGGCCACCTGATCAATCTGATAGTCCAGATTCCCCCGGGCGATCGCCTCGGTCCCCTCCGCAAGCGCCTGCAGTGGCACCGTGATCCCCTTCGCGAGGAAGAAACCGAACCACGTGGCAAGCAAGATCACCACAAGCGTCACCGCGGTAAGAATGGAGAGATAGATGGTTCGAATGGGTCCTTCGAGCACCTTCACCTGGCGGAATTCCTCCACCGTGCGGCTGATGAGCCTCATCTTGCCGAGAAGGCTTTCGGGCACGTACTGGCGCGTCAGGACCACCCCTAACACCGGTTGGTCCGCATCGACCGGGCGGATCGGACTGAAACCCGAAACCACCATGCCCCGCTTCACATCTTGCAGTTGGGCACCCCGCTGGTTCGAAAAAGCATGTTGCAAGGCCTTTTCATTGTAAGAAGGGAATTTCTCCAGCGGAATCTCCGAATCCCTGGCCCGACCGAGCAGCACCCCCTTTGAGGTATACACCTCGATCAGCGCCAGGTCGTACTCGTCGCGTTTGCTCTCGATCAGGCGTCGGACCTCGGCGCGCCGGGCCGGATTGTTTGCAAGGCCCGCTGCCACGACTGCGCGCGCGATCTGCTTCGAGGCACGCTTCGCGTCGCTCTCCGTCGACCGGTAGTACACCTGAGCCACCGAAAGCGATGCCTTGAGGGACTGGTCCAGTGGAAGGCTGAACCACGACTCGATCGACTTGGACATGAACGCCCAGGCCCCGATGACAAGCATGGCCGTAGGAACGATCGCGAAGCTGAAGAAGGCCACCACGAGGCGGGTCTTGAGACGGCCACCCAGCACTCGGCTGCGGCGCTCAAAAACCAGCTTGACCAGATTCCGCAGGACAAGGAACGCGAGGAGGATGAGGAGGAGCAGGTTCAGATTGATCAGCGCGAAGAAGACGAGATTTGCCTCAAGCGGGAGACGCCCGGCCGTTTGCAGGACGTTGCGCGGCGAGACCGTGACGTAGGTGAGCGCCACCACGGCCAGCGTGAGGATCGCGATGACTATGCGCTCCCGCCGGCGACGCCGCAGCTCGGATCGATGGAGATCGCTCGTGCTCATGATCTAAAGTCTGCCCCGCCTTGGTCCGTTCCCAACGCTGCTTCCTTGCGGCGCCCGGCAAGGGAGCGCTTCGTTCAGGTCGGTTCTCGCTCCGCGAGGAACCTCCGGTCCGGCGCTCCACCGGGTAAAGTGGCCCCGCACGCCTGTCAGAAATCGAACTCCTGCTCGTACCAGTCCGTCTTTCTTGGGCCGAAGGCGGAGAGCCCGAAGAGCACCCTATCCATCCAAGACCACCCCTTGGCCTCCACCGGCTCCACGCGCCCCCGGATTCGAAGCACGTACGGCAGCGCCGACCGCGAGGGTGTGAGGGGAATGTGGAAGTCATCCACGCGGGCGGCCATCGTCACGGCCCCCCCGAATCCCTTGATCACGCGTGCCGGCATGGGCGACGTTCTTGATCCCTCTTCCACAGTCACGTTGCTCGTGATGAGGAACTCGTCCTTCAGGTTGTCGTAGAGGATCGTCCGCCGGATCTGCCAGGCATCCAGCCGTCGATCGGGGACCAGTAACCGACGGTGCAGGAGCTCGAGTTCAAAGGAGAGGGTTCTTGGGAGCCCGCTCTGGATCGTGTCTTCCAAATCCTTCGAAAAGTTGCCGGCCATTCGAAAGCTTACCGCCAGATCGTTCGTTGCCCGGCGAACACGCACGTCCCGAATGGCAAGAGCACTACCCCCTTCGACTCCCCAGCCGAGGGTGAGCGTCCCCGCGGAGCGGGGGACAAGCGCCAAGGCCAACGCAAGAAAAAGGGTCGCCCCTCGGAAACGGCGGGCGGCGCCCGCCCA
>Ga0154655_1028_pt18 | contig 12545 bp, 14 predicted proteins | sample Rifle2008BG13ft_FD_116084 | JGI IMG/M metagenome (GOLD analysis project Ga0154655, IMG submission 116084) | Deltaproteobacteria bacterium RBG_13_65_10
AACGACGGGGCTTCCCGCGATCTCGATCATGACTGCACCGGGCTGGATCTCTCGTATCGTAAATCCCTCGACGGCATCCCCCTCGTGCACCAGGCGAGGCTTTGCGTCTCCGACCTGAATCGTTGCGGAACGACGTTCGGGGAGGTCGTGAAAGGTCACCTCCGTGACAAGAAGCACGGGCGTCTCAGTCCGAACGATCGCAGGTGGGGGAGCCGGAGCCTCGCGCTCGGTGCGGACGATCCGGGTCGAGGAGGGCTTCTCGCCGGAGGGCACAGGCGCGGGGACGGCTGTGGCGGCCTGCGCTGAAGGCATCGTCGGACTCTCCGCCTGGAGGGGCACGGGAGAAGGAGGAGGCGACGCGGGCGCAAGCGTCACCGCGGGCGCGCTCGCCGCAGAAGGCGCGGATACGGGGGGAGCGGTCGGGACGGCAGGGGGTGTGGGGGCCTGCGGAACAGTCTGCACGGCGACGGGCGGCACCACGGGCTGAGTCGCGGGCGTGGGAAGGGGCGCCGCAGGAGGGGTGGCCACGAGATTGGAGGGAGGGTTTGCCGCCGAGGCCCCGAAGGGAGCTGTTGGCGGAGACTGCGAGGGGGCCGTGGGCGGCGGTACGGGCGCTGTAGGCGCGGCTTGCCTCTCGCGCGTCTTCCTGAGCGCTTGGTAGCGGGCGAGCATCGCGTCGCGTCGGGCCTTTGCCTCCTGGGTGAGCTTTTGGGAAGGTGGCGAGGCCGGGCTTGAGGGCGCTCCGCCAGCCTTCGGGAGCGGCGCCGTGAGCGCCTGCGGGGCGGGCAGGCCCTGTGGCGCGCGCGAATGAAAGCGGCCTCGCAGCACGTAGGCCCCCAGCGCGATCGCCACGATAAGAAGCACGATCACACGGCGGTTCGGCCCGCCTCCTCCGCGCCGCGGGGGACGGAACAGATCCCGGTGGATCCCGGTCCCCTTGGGATCCTCGGGTTTCTCTTCTTCCAGCTTTTGCAAAGCATCGAAGATCGAACTCATGGCACTCCCTGCGAAGCGGCTCAGCGGCTCAGGGCTTCGCCATCAGATGGGGCGTCGGGTAGCTCTCGAGCGCACTGTACAGAAGCATTTTCGTCTGGCTGCCCACGATGCCATCGGGCGTCAGGCCGTGCGCCGCCTGAAGCGCGGCCACTGCCTCGTGCAGTTGCGCGTCGTACTCCTGCGTCGGCGCCCCTTTGTAGAACCCGAGGCGCGTGAGCGCGTTCTTGAGCCATAGGACCGCGGGCCCACGCGAGCCGTCTTCGAGATTGCCCTCCAGGTTCTCATGGTTCTTCCAGAACACGTAGGCACTTCCCGTCCACAGGGGTCTCAGCGTGTCGACGGGAACACGCGTCTCGGCATCAAGATTGGTGAGGAAACCTCGCTCGTCGTAGCCGACGAGGGTCACGTAACGCGTGCCCGCGTCCTTGATCTCGATCTCGACCAGGGCGGGAAGGTTGATCTTTGTGAGACCCAACAGGTCTCCCTCCCAGCGCGTGCAGCGCAGCCCCGCCTCGTCTGCCGCGATCAGCACGTCGTAGCCCACGTCGGCGCCTGAGATCATCTTCGCATTCCACCGGCGCAAGAGCGCGTTGACCGCGGAAGCCCAGGCGTGCCCCGTGTCCTGCGCCGCCAGGCGCGTGAAGAGCAGCTCGGGGCTTCTTGTAAGGGGCAGGTCGCTCTCGGGAACCACCGTGAACGAGGTGGGTGTGACAATGCGCACCTTGCGCACTTCACCGCCGTGGCGCGCGAGCGTGCCGCGATCGCGCAGGGCAAAAGCGGTCTCGAACGCCGCACGCCGAGCGTCGGGCCGAATCGCGAAGGTGAGCCCCGCGAGGGCGAGCGCCGCTGCGCACCCACCGGCTATCGCGGTCATGAGACGGTGACGGTCCGTCCGGCGTGGTGGTCGAATCTCACGCAGGGCCAGGCCAACGATCCGATGCGTCACGCGCCGACACCCGCGGGTAAAACCAATGAGCAGGGCGCGATCGGCCCCCACGTTGATCAGCCGAGGTGCGCCCCTCGAGAAGGCGTAGAGCCGGTGAACGGCCGGCCGCGAGAAAGCCACCCGTGGCGACTCGGACGCCACGTGCAGCCGGTGGCCGATGTACTCAGCGGTTTCTTTGAGATTGAGTGGCGCGAGGTGGTAGCGCACGGCCATCCGCTGATCGAGCTGACGGAGGTCCTTGAGCGCGAGTAAATCGTTCAGTTCAGGCTGCCCGACGAGGACAATCTGGAGAAGTTTCTCCGTCTCCGTCTCGATGTTGGAGAGGAGCCGCAACTCTTCGAGCACCGAGGGGGGTAGGTTTTGAGCTTCGTCCACGAGGAGCACGAGGTTCTTCCCCGCCGACCGGCGCGCCAGCAGGTGCGCGTTCAGCTCATCCACCAGCGCCTTTCGGCTCTCGCTCATGCCCGGGAGACCGAACTCCCGGTTCACCGTCTGGAGAAGCTCGACCGCCGAAAGATTCGGGTTCAAGATGAGCGCGATCTCGGTGTCCGGATCGAGCGACTTGATCAGCGCGCGGCACAGCGTCGTCTTTCCCGTCCCCACCTCCCCCGTCAGCAGGACGAACCCGCAGCGCTGACGAATCCCGTACAGAAGATGGGCCAGAGCCTCGCGATGGCGCTGGCTCAGAAAGAGGTAGCGGGGATCGGGTGTCAGGTTAAACGGGCGCTCACGGAAGTTGTAAAAGGTTTCGTACATAGACGCTCGCGGCGAGATGTCTTGGATCCGGGTGGGGGGCCGAGGCGAGTCTAGAAGGAGTGAGGAGGGGAATCAAGCCCATCCGTCCTGGCTTGGGCATCGTGATGACAAGATGAGAATCCTCTCATTCCGGCGTTCATGCGCACAACGATTGGACACGGGACCGGCCCGGCCCTCGTCGATGATGCGCACGGGCAGGCCCTGCGCGGGCTCTCCTGAGAGAAAGGCGATTGGGGACGTAAAAGAAGAAGACCGGAGCCCCGCCGGGGTAGGCGCAAGACCGCGACGTGGGAACGCAGTCGCGGTGCTCGCAAGAAGTTCAAGCCTCGGGAATGATGCAGACCGATTCGATGGCGCCCTTGTGAATGGCGAGGAAAGGGATCTTTCTCGGGTTGTCGGTTTCCTCGACCTCGGTCATTGCCAGGAACATTCGCTCGTCGTTGAGTACATCGGTAAGGCGCCTCTTCTCCTCGACGTAGATACGCCCGACATAGACCATGCCGCTCGCCATCCTCAAGCGAACCTTGACCCGGCGCAGCTCACCTTCCATGAGTTTCCCTCCGACGTATTAATTCGGTTGATCACGCGAAGCTCTTGAGGAAAGATTCGAACGCCTCCGCCGCACTGTGTCTGGGAACAAACCCAAGCTCTTGCGCTGCACGCTCGGTGTCGACCAGCCACGGGTGAAGGAGATACGGAACGATCGACGGGGGAGCCTCCGTCAAGGGGAGCCGGAGGGCCCATGAGAGGGCGAGCGCCAGGCGAAGGAGGGGTGGTGGGAGGAGAACGGGGCGCGTGCCCAGCCGTGCGAGGCAGGCCGAGAGCCGCATCGAGTCCCTCCCCGCGAGGTTCCAGGTGCCCGCCCGACCCTTCTCAAGAACCGCGACGCAAGCGGTCAGGAGATCGTCCTCGTGGAGGAACTGAAGTTCCGCGTCCGCGCCCGACGGAAGAAGAAGGCGCGGTTGCTGAAAGCTCCGCGCAACGAAGTCCACCGAGCGCGGGCCCAGCACGATCGCCGGTCGCAAGACCGCCACGCGTACCTTGAGATTCGCCGCCGCGAACTCCAATACCACACGCTCCGCTTCGGCCTTGTTGGCCGCGCAGCCAAACGGGTTCGGGTGCAGAGGGCGCGTCTCGATCAAACGGGGTGGATTGTCGGGGTGGGCGCCGTAGACCGCTGCGCTGCTCAAGAAGAGGATCTGCTCCGCGTTGCAGGCCTTCGCCGCCTTCAGCACGTTGCGGGTTCCGTCCAGCACGCGCGATCGCATCTCCCGGCGATCGCGGATGGGATCCAGCATCGCGGCGAGATGGATGACCGTTCGCACGCCTGCTTCCCGCCAGATCGCCGCGAGGCGGGGATCCCGAACGTCCATCGCGTGAAATTCAAACCCGGCGAGATCGGCCCGGGGCGAGGTTGCATCGACGCCCACGATGCGTTCAGCGCCGCGTACATGGAGCGCCTCGCAAATCCGCCCAGCAAGAGAAAGCGCCGCGCCGGTAACACCGTAGACGGTCATAGCTCCTCCGCGTCCTAGTTTCTGATCGACCGCCCCCGTCCGTCAAGCAAGCGCGCTTGTGATGCGAGGGGACTTCTCTATAAAATGAATGAATGAACGCTCTTTACGACGCCATCGTCCTGGCCGGCGATCGCAGGGACAGCCACTCTGTCTTCGGCGAAAACAAGGCCTTTCTGGAGATCGCGGGGTGCCCCCTTCTTGGCCACGTGCTCAGGGCGCTGGACCGCTCACCAAGTGTCGGCCGCGCGATCCTCGTCGGCGATCCGAAGCGCCTGGCCGAGGCGGTTCGCCGCGCGGGACCCGATCTGCGCGTGCGCGTGGAACTGGTCGCCCAGGGCGAAGGCTTGTGGGAGAACTTCTGGGCCGGCTACCTTGCAACCCTCTCCCCCACCGCGCGCGCGCGTATCGCGTCGGGAGAGCGCCCGGAGGATGCCGTCACGCCCGAGGAACGGGACCGCTATGTACTCGCGCTCTCGGGCGACATTCCCCTCATCCACCCCGGAGAGATCGAGGGCTTCCTCGCGGGAGCCACCGCCCTGGGGGCCGACTACGTGGCCGGGTGCACCCCCGAGGCGTCGCTCGAACCCTTCTATCCCGGGCCGGACGCCCCGGGGATCAAGATGGCCTACTTCCAGCTACGGGAGGGGCGATTTAGGCAAAACAACCTTCATCTCGTGCGCCCACTGCGCGTGGCCTGCCGAGACCGCATCGAGCGCTTGTACCGCCACCGCTACCAGCGGCGCATCAGGAACGCCGTGCGGATGGCGATGGAGATACGCCGCACGCGCGCCGTCGGTCTTTCGATCGTGTGGGGGTACGTCCTGCTGCACGTGGCGCTGAAGCTTGATCTCCGAGGCTGGCGGAGAACCTCGGACTTCATCCGCCGCTTCCTTCCGATGGCGCGCGTGGAGTGGGCCGTATCGCGGATGCTGGGGGGAAGCTTCCGGATGGCCTGTCTCCCCGCGCCGGGAGCCGCGCTGGACATCGACCAAGAGGCGGACTATGACGCCCTGAAGACCCGGTTTGACGAGTGGCGTCAGCGCGTGGCGGAAGGCGCGTCGGCAGCGCCCTCGTAGCCGCACGACGAGCACCCCGGCCGGGGCGGCGGGCGCCCTTCCCTCTCGCTTCGCCTCACCGGGTTTGGCCCGTCAGAAGAACCGATCCCGGATCTCGATCGCGGTCTCCACGATCGCGTCGGGCGCTGCCTCGCGGATCTCCGACTCGGGGCGCAGCCCATAGAGCACCCCGCAGGTCAGCGTCCCCGCCGCCTTCCCTGCCTCGATGTCGATGGCCGAGTCGCCCACGAAAACCGCCCGGTGCGGCGAGACCCCGGCCGCTTCGAGCACGTGCAGGATCGGCCCGGGGTGCGGCTTCTTCTCCTTCACCGAATCCCCACCCAGGACCCAACGGAAGCGATCGCGCACGCCGAGTCCCTTGAGGATCGGCCATGTGAAGCGCTCCGCCTTGTTCGTCACAACGGCGAGTGCCTTCCCCGAATACGCCTCCAGCAACTTGCTCACGCCCGGATACAGCTTCGTGTGGTCCAGGGAGTGTTCCTGGTAGAGATCGAGGAATAGCCGGATGGCGGCTTGCGTTTCGGGTCCTCGACGCCCTCCCGACGGCGCCACCTCCTCCAGCGCCTGCTCGATGAGTGGAATCACGCCTCGCCCGACGAACCCGTAGATGACGCGCTCGTCGATCGTGGGCTTCCCGATGCGCCGCAGTGTCTCGTTTACGCACAGGCCGATGTCGTGTGCCGAATCGATCAGCGTCCCGTCCAGATCGAACAAGACGAGGTCCACGGGCCAGCGTTCGAACTGGTGAACGCTCATGGGACCCTCATCGAGCGGGGCGGCACTCCCCTGGGCGGGGAACCGTATGGACTCACTCCCCCTCCCCCGGGCTTGCCTGGTACTCGAAACGCCAGATGAGATCGATTCGATCCGTGCTCAACGATCGGGGGATCGGCGAGAACGGCGCCGCGGCGCGGATCGCACGGAGGGCGTCCTCGTCGAGGAACTCGGAGCCGGAGGATTCCTCCACGGCAGGCTCGCCGACGAGGGACCCGTCCCCGCCTATCGAGAAGGAAACCACGACGAGCCCACCGACGCTCCGTGCGTGCTTCGCCGCGCGGCCAGTCGCCTCACGCGTCGTGCCCGACCCGACACGCTCGCGCGATGGGCCCCAGTTCCGGTTGATTCGATCCTTCAGCTCCTGGAAGTAATCGGGATCCGCGGTTCGCACATCGACACCCGTTTCCTTCAGGCCGGAGGTGTGGCACGCGGGGATGGAAAGTGACGCCAGCAGAAGCAGCGGCACGAGGGTTGGAAGGAAGCAAGTGGGGTCAACAGGCCTCAAAGAGCAACTCCAGCTCCACGCAAGCGTTTGCGGGAAGGGACGGGGCGCCCAGCGCCACGCGCGCGTGACGCCCGGCTTCACCGAAGATTTCTACCAGGAGTTCCGAAGCGCCGTTCAGCACCTGAGGGTGCGCCGTGAAGGAGGTGGGGGCGGCCACGTGCCCGGCCAGGCGCACCACGCGGGCCACGGCGTCCAGGCTCCCGAGGGCCGCGCGCACGATGGCCAGCGCGTTGAGCGTCGCGATGCGCGCGCACTCCGCTCCTTGCGCCACGGTGATCTCCTCCCCCACCCGGCCCGGATGGACGATGCGCCCATCCCGCATCGGCAGTTGGCCGCTCAGGTACAGGAGCGATCCCGCGCGGACCCATGGAACGTAGGCACCCAGCGGCGTCGGGGGTGCGGGAAGCGCAAGACCGAGGCTTGCCAAGCGTTGCTCGAAGGACGGGGCGGCCATGGCGGGGTCGTTCCTCCGAAAAGGGATTCAGGTGCCGGGGACGGACTTCCTCCAGAAGAACGCAAGCGCACCGGCAATACCCAGGCCGGCGAGGGCGAACATGTTAGCATAGCCGTAGGCGTCGGCGATGCGGCCGAAAAGGACGTTGCCCCCGGTGACGCCCGCGTTGAAGGCCGAATTGTACAGGGCCATTGCCTTTCCTCGGTCCTCCGCAGCCGATGCGTCCACCACAAGGGCGTTCAGCGCCGGGTACAACAGTCCATGGCCCGCGCCGAAGGCAAGTCCGGCAAGCGCGAGCCCTCCCTCGCTTTGCACACGCCCGATGGCCGCAAGCGCCACCGCGAAGACTGCGAGGCTCGGCAGCACCACCCGCCGCCGCCCTGCCACATCCGCGAGTCTTCCGCCCACGATCCGCACCGTCACTGCGGCCGCCGTGTAGGCGAGGAAGAACACCGACACGTGCTGCCAGTGCCGTGCTTCCCCAAGCACGGGAACAAAGGTGAGCGCCGCGCCGAAACCGCTCCCCGCGAGCAAGCTCACCACCATGGAAGGGTACAGATGAGGATTCTTCACAAGCGCGAGCAGGCTCGACCCTCGCGCGGGCGTGGCCGCGTGGCGCGTTTCCGGAACCCGCCGGAAAAGGAACGCGGCCAATAGCGCCCAACCGGACACAATCACGAACAGCGCGGGGAAGCCCACGCGCTTCTCGATCAGCTCCGCCATGCTCACGGCGAGGCCATGGGTGATCAGCGTGAAGATACCGAAGATGCCCAACGCCTGGGCCCTCCGGTCAACAGGGGCGAGGTCGGCCGCGAGTGTCGAGGCGGAGGTGAAGCAGCAGGCGAAAGCGAGCCCCTGGAGGACCCGGAGAACGTAGAGCATGGGCGAGAGGTGGCTGATGAGCGCAAAAGAGGCCGAGGAAGCCGCCATCAGGGCCGCGCCGGCGAGGAAGATCGGGCGGCGCCGGAAGCGGTCCACGAGCTTGCCCACAAGCAGCGTGAGAGGCGTGGCGGCCAGCCCGAACACGGCCATGATGTCGCCGATCTGCTCCTCATCGGCGCCGATCTCGTGCAGGTGCTTGGGGAGTAGAAAGAACGAGGCGAAGCAAAGGAAGAATAAAAAGTTCGCCGCCGTGACCCGGAGGAAGGGGCCGCCGAGGATCGCGTCGAAGCTGGATGGGGGAGAGTCCGGGACTGAATTCCCCGAGAAGGTGCCCATGGCCGCGCAAATCTACCTCGGCAAGACGCTCACGGCAACACGGCGGTCATTTCCGCCGGACTTCGCGGTCTGATATCCTGGGGGCATGAGAGGTCTTGGCAAGAGCACGCTCGCATGGGCTTGTGCGGCCGCTTTCGCGGCGCACGGCGGCTGCCGCACGGGGGTGAGCGCGCCGCCTGAGAGCGGAGTGACGCCCGTGAAGGCGGGCGCAGGCGGCCTTGTCGTCAAGACGCGGAGCGACGAGACGGAAATCTCTTCTTCGGGCAGGATTTGGACGGAGTTGCCCGGTCCGCACCCGATCGACTTCCCGCTTCGCGCCGATACGATCCGAAACCTCGTGTCCCGTGCCAACCCGGCGGTCGTGAACATCTACACCACACAAGCCTCCCTGGGGCGGACGATCGGTGACCCGCTGGGCATCGTCCGGTTTGGAATCCCTCTCCCGAGCATCGGAACTTCGCTGGGCTCTGGCTTCGTGATCCACAAGGACGGGTACATCTTAACGGCCGATCACGTCGTGGAGGGGAGCCACAAGATAAGAGTCGTCCTCCTGAAGACACAGCCGCCGGATCGGACCGAGGCGTACGACGCGCGGGTCATCGGGAGGGACCATGAAGCGGGCGTGGCGCTGCTCAAGATTCAACCGTCGCGCGCGCTCCCGGTCCTGCCGCTCGGCGACTCATCCCGCCTGCAGATCGGAGACCCGGTAGTCGCGGTCGGAAACCCTTACGGCCTCTCGCACACGGTGACCTCGGGGATCGTGAGCTTCATCGGCCGCAAGCTCCCCGGATCCGACGCGCGGGGAAAGAAAGGCGAGTTCATCCAGATCGACGCGCCGATCAATCCGGGCAACTCGGGCGGACCACTTATCAATCTCTACGGCGAGGTCGTCGGGATTAACACCGCCCTCGCCGCCCGGGCCCAGGGCATCGGCTTCGCCGTTCCCGTCAACACGGCCAAGAGCGCCATCCCGGGCCTCCTCAGCGGCCGCTGACCTCCTCCACGCGGATCCCTTCGGCAAGCTTCTCGATCTCGTCCCTGTCCTGGATCCCCCCGCGCGCGCCATAGGCCGTGCAGTTGAGCGCCGCCGCGGCCGTGGCGAAGGCGAGGATCCGCTCGAGCGGCCACCCCTGCGTGAGTCCGTAAACGAATCCGCCGTGGAAGACGTCGCCCGCACCCGTCGTGTCGACCGCACGGACGCAGGCGCCGTGCGCACGCAGCGCGCGGTTTCCCGAGAGGGCCAGGGCGCCTCCCCTTCCGAGTGTGGCGCACGCGAAGTGTCCGGGGGAGATCGCCTGCACCTCGCGGAGGGCATCCCAGAGGTCCGGTTTACCCGTGAGGCGGGGTGCGAAACTCTCGCTCACGACGGGGAAGTCCACGAGTGCCAGGAGATCCCGGCTCCCCTCGCGGGCGGCGTCGATGTCCAGCACGACCGGCATGCCCGCATCCCGCGCGCACCGGGCGGCGTGGATCGAGAGGGGAATCTCGTGACCGTCGACCAGGAGAACTCTGCCCGCGGCGACGGCCGCGGAAGGGATCTCGCGCGGATCGCGGACAAGTCGCGGGTCTCGGCGCCAGAGGATCGTGCGCTCCCCCGATCGCTTCTCGACGATAATCACGGACATTTGGGTGAAGGCCCCCGGCACGACCTTCAGGTGATCCAGCTCGATCCCCTCCAGTGCGAGACTCTCGCGTTGGAATCGTCCCTGTTCGTCATCGCCGACCGCCCCCACGTAACGCACGCGCAATCCCCAACGCCGGCACGCCACGAGCGCCGTGGCCACCTGTCCGCCGCAGGTCCGCGCGTGCTCCAGGATCTCGACCTTCGCATTGAATGCGGGATACTCGGGGACGACGACGAGGGTGTCGACGGCGTTCAGGCCCACGCCCACCAGGTCAAATGGGCGATCGGCGGGAAGACTCGGGAGCGCCGTCAACCGGAGCCTCCCACGAGCGTTTTCGCGCGCTCGACGATGCGCGGCGCGAGGTCGCCCGCTTTTCCGCGCAGCACCACGTCGGCCAGCGCGTCCAGCGGTGTTTCCGAGCCGTTCAGGATCAGGAGCCGAGCCCCCGCGTTCATCGCCGCCGCGGGGATGTGGGCCGCGGGCGTCACGGCCAGCGAGGAGCCGATCACCCAACATAGATCGCAAGACTCCGCGCGCCGGAAGGCCTCCGCTGTTTCACGCTCGGGCATCGCCTGCCCGAAGGAAACGGTGTCGGGCTTCAGCAAGCCGCCACATTGCTCGCAACGGGGTACCTCTTCCCCGGCCGCCACACGCGCTTGGACCACCTCCCGGGAGAGCTGGTGGCGGCAGGAGAGGCAGGAGACGGTGAGCGCGGTCCCGTGGATCTCGATCACGCGCTCACCCGAGAGCCCCGCGCGCTGGTGGAGGCCGTCGATGTTCTGCGTGACGACGCAGTCCAGGCGCCCCCAGCGCTCGATCGCGACGCACGCATGGTGGGCCGGGTTGGGCTGCGCTGCCACGAGGGGTTCGTAAAAGAGCTTCGAGAGCGCCCAGTACTTTCGCCGCGACTCCTCGCTCGAGACGAACTTCTGGTAGGTGAACTCCATCGGATCGAAGCGGTCCCACACGCCGCCCGGCGAGCGAAAATCCGGAATCCCCGATTCAGTCGAGATCCCGGCGCCGGTGAAGACGACGACCCGTGTGGCTTCCGCCAGAAGCTCCGCGGCTCGGTTGATCGCTTCTTCCAGGTTCATGGAGTCCGATCCTTCCCTTGTCATCCCCATGGCATCACCCCCCGAAATCCACCTTCGGCGCCTCTTTTGAAACAGGCGCAGCTTCGAAGAAGGGTTTCTTTTCGAAATGGAAGAGCCTCGCCGTGATCAGCCCCGGGAACTTCGCGACGCTGCTGTTGTAGGTCTCGACCGCCCCGTTGTAGCGCGTGCGGGCCACCGCGATTCGGTTTTCCGTCCCCGCCAGCTCATCGGACAGGCGGATGAACGTGCGGTCCGCTTTGAGCTCCGGGTAGCGCTCGGCGACGGCAAGCAGGCGCGAAAGAGCGCCCGAAAGCTCTCCGGCTGCCGCGATCTTCCCCTGCGGCGTGGGCGCGCCCGCCACCTTCGACCGCGCCTCGGCCACTTCGGTGAAGACCTTCTCCTCGTGCTTGGCGTATCCCTTCACCGTCTGAACAAGGTTCGGAACGAGGTCATTGCGCCGCTGGAGCTGGGCGTCCACGTCCGCCCACGCGCCCTCCACCGCTGTGCGCTCCTCGACCATCGTGTTGTAGCCGCATCCAGAAATACCCGCGAGCACCCACATCGCAAGTGCCGTCGCCGTGGTCCGAGCCGCCTTCATGGTCTCCCCCTCGTGATCGATTCCGCGTCCTGTCGCTCACCACCCTCGCCCTGCCCCTCCTCCGCCTGATCCGCCTCCGCCAAACCCTCCGAAACCGCCGCCGCCACCGAACCCTCCCCCGCCGAAACCACCGCCTCCTCCAATCCACGGCCCGCCGCCTGCCCACCGGCGCCGCCGGGAGTAGGAACCGGGCGCGTTCATGACGATCGTCATCACGATGAAAACGAGAAGCACCAGCCCAAGAACGATGTCCGCGGTCTGGTTCGGTTGCCGGGGTTCCGGCTCCGGCGCCGCTGGCGGCTCGCCGGATAAGGCGACGTGTGCGTCGCTCGCGATGACCCGCGCGACGGCCCAGCAGCCTCGGAGAACCCCAAGCCCGTACTTCCCTTGCCGGAGCGCTGGGATGATCTCGTCGGCAATGATTTCTCCGACCTTGCCGTCCGGCAGGATCCCCTCAAGACCATAGCCCGTGATCATGCGCACGCGCCGATCGCGGACAACGACGAGCAAGAGCAGACCGTTGTCCTTCCCGTGCTTGCCGATCTTCCAGCGATCGAAGACCGCCATCCCGTAGTCGAAGTCGTCCAGCCCTTGGGTGCTCTGGACCGTGAGCACAGCCACCTCGGCGCCGGTCTTGCGCTCGAGTTCCGAGAGGAGCGCGGTGATCTGTACCTTCCGATCGGCCTTGATGACGCCTGCCTCATCTGTCACGAAGCCGGCGGGGATTGGAATCGGCGCATCGGGAGGGGTAGAGCCCAGGGCCGAGATTGCGGCAACGAACGTGAGCGCCATGCGCATGCGCGGGCTCACCTCGGGGCGCTCCCTTCGGGCTCCGTCGCCGAGGCCGTGTCCAGCCTGGATGCGATGAGCTGGACCTCCTCGAGGTACGCCTCGATCAGCCCCTCGATCTCCCTGCGCCGAAGCTTTTCGCCCCCTTCCCGAACCGCCAGGAGGCGGCGCAGCGTCGGCAGGGCCAGACCCTC
>Ga0154655_1068_pt8 | contig 12461 bp, 14 predicted proteins | sample Rifle2008BG13ft_FD_116084 | JGI IMG/M metagenome (GOLD analysis project Ga0154655, IMG submission 116084) | Deltaproteobacteria bacterium RBG_13_65_10
CGGGAGGCGCCCCGACGCTGCCGGTGATCTTCTACCGAGACGGCCCCGCGCCCGACCCGCCCGAGTCGGAGGCGGGCTCGGCGCCGGGCGTGGGCTGGAACTTCGATCACCCGGGCGCCGATGATCCGGCGATCACGCCCAACCGAATCCATTTGTTTGTGCTCGACACCTTTCGCCCGGGCGCAGAGACGGGGCCGCTGGACACGGCGACTCGGCCGCTTCAAGTTCTCACCGGGCGGGGACTCAGAGAGTAAGGGACGGAAACATGGAAAAGGACGGGGGCGGCATTCGCTGGATCGCGCGCGGGGACGTGAACGCCTTCTTCGGCCTCATGCTCGACAACATGACCCAGGTGGTGATCCTCGCGGGGATCCTCACGGGCGTGTTCGGCTACTCGCGGGAGATCGTGCTGCACCGGATGGTGCCCGGCACCGCGATCGGGGTCTTGCTGGGGGACCTCGTGTTCACCTGGATGGCCGTGCGCCTGGCGCGGCGCGAGGGGCGCAGCAATGTGACGGCGATGCCCCTGGGCATCGACACCCCCAGCCTATTCGGCCTGACCTTCGGCGTCCTCGGTCCCGCGCTTCTGGCGACAGGTGACGAGACGCGCGCCTGGCAGATTGGCATGGCCGTCATGGTGATCATGGGACTCGTCAAGATGGCCTGCGCGTACGGCTCCAACTGGGTGCGCCGCGTGGTCCCGCGCGCCGGGCTCCTGGGGTCGATCGCGGCCGTCGCCATCCTGCTCATCGCGTTCATCCCCTCGCTCAAGATCTTCGCCGAGCCGGTGGTGGGCTTCCTTTCGCTCGCGATCGTGCTCGTGTGCCTCGTCGCGCGCATTGCGCTCCCCGCCGGCTTCCCGGGCGCGCTCCTTGCCGTGGTGCTCGGCGCGGCGGCGTTCTACGGGCTGGGCGCGGCCGGGCTCACGGTGCACCCGCTTCCCTCGTTCTCAACGGCGCTGACCCTGCACTTGGCCGTTCCCCTTCCCACGCTCGGATTCGCCGATGCCTTTGCCGCCTCCCTCCCCTACCTCCCCATTGCGATCCCGTTCGCGCTGGCCACCGTGGTGGGCGGAATCGACAATACGGAGTCGGCCGCCGCCGCGGGAGACGAGTACAGCGCGCGCGCGGTCGTGCTCACGGAGGGGGTGGCCACGCTCGTGGCGGGGCTGTGCGGCGGCGTGATCCAGACGACGCCCTACATCGGTCATCCCGCCTACAAGGAGATGGGAGGACGCGCCGGGTACACGCTCGCGACGGCGCTGTTCATCGGGCTGGGGGGCATCTTGGGCTATCTTTCCTTCTTCGTGACGCTCGTCCCCGAGGCCGCCGTTGCGCCGATCCTCATCTTCATCGGGATCGAAATCTGCGCGCAGGCTTTTCTCGCCTCGCCGCCGCGCCACGCGCCCGCCGTGGCGCTCTCCTTCGTCCCCGTCATCGCGAGCCTCCTGGTGATCGAGATCGGAACGATGCTCTCCGGTGTCGGATCCGATCCGTCGCACCTGTCCGGTGAGGCCGCCGCGACGTACCACTCGCTCCACGTGCTCTCGGGGGGATTCATCTTCAGCGCGGTCCTCTGGGGAGGCGCGCTGGCCCTCGTGATCGACGGGAGTCTCCTGCGTGCCGCAAGCTTCATGGCCGTGGGGGCGCTCGCCTCTCTCTTCGGCGTGATTCACTCCCCCCGGCCGGGGGGCGATATGTTCCTGCCGTGGAGGCTTGATGATCGCGCGCCGTTTTTCCTCGCGGCGGGCTACATCGTCTTCGCCCTGGTTCTCCTCCTCTTCCACCGCGCGGGGTTCCAAGCCGCTTCCAAGGAACCCTCCGCCGGTATGACCCCCCCCGGCTAGGACTCCCGACGCCCGGACGCGTATCCGAATTCTCCTTCAGGTCTTCCCGGCTTCCGGCCGATAAGCTCCCGAAAGCCCTTCATGGCCCGAGCTTCCCCCCTGCGGCCAAACCAGGAGCTTTTCGATGGCGAACACATACAACTTTCGGATCCTTGTGGCCGACGACTCGGAGTTCTACCAGGGACTTATGCGCGAGATGCTCACCGAGGCGGGCTATGAAGTGTACCTCGCCTCTGACGGCCTGGAGTGCATCCGGCGCGTCAACTCCGATCTGCAGGACATCTCGCTCCTGATCCTCGACATCTTCATGCCGGGCCTGGACGGCTTCGGCGTGCTCAAAGAGCTCAAGCAGAACAAGGCCACCTCCCAAATCCCGGTGCTGGCCGTCTCGGCCAACTATCGCAAGCACCACGTGGAGGAGCTCAAGCGCCTGGGTGCCACGGGCTACTTGAACAAGAACCTGCCGCTCGAGGAGATCCTCTTCCGGGTGAACCGCATTCTCTATCCGGGGAAGGACGCGATCCGCACCAACCCGCGCATCGTGGATAACTTCCTGGTGAAGTACCAGATCGAGGACTCGGTCTTCAGCGGCTACTCGTTCAACATCTCCACCGGCGGCGTCTACATCCGGACCATTTACCCACCGCCCGAGAATACGGCGATCCGGCTTTCGTTCGATCTCCCCCGTGGAGGCCGATCCATCGAGACCGTCGGTACCGTCGTGTGGTGCAACCAGTACCGGGCGGACGCCCCCTTCGCGCTTCCACCGGGCTTCGGTGTGAAGTTCACCGATATCCCCCTCGCGCAGAAGCGCGCCATCACGGACTACATTCTCGCGCGACTCACCTGAACAGCCGGCACGCGTCGTTTCTTCCCCGACATCCCCGCGCCGCAGGCGCGCCGGGATGCGAGATCGGGGGTCTCCCGTGCCCTCGCCGGCGTTGACTTCCCCTCCACCGTGGGCTAGCGTCTGACGACACGGCCGCGCACTTTCGGGCACCCGGGCCGGCGCCGCGAGGTGTCCGGATGCGGGGTGTCCAGATGAAGGAACGGAGCGACCCATGTTCGGACTTGGTGTTCCGGAACTGATCGTGATCCTCGTGATCGTTCTGATCATCTTCGGCGCGGGAAGGCTACCCGAGATCGGCGGCGCGCTCGGCAAGAGTATCAAGGCGTTCAAGAAGGCCACGAGCGAGCCGGACGAGATCGATGTGACGCCGAAGAAAGAGGATTCGGAGAAGCCGCCCGGAACCAGTTAGGCGCTGGTTCCACCGGAGCGTGTGGCGGCCGGATCCCGGCTTCCTGGAAGGAAGGCCGATCGCGGAGCGATCGGCCTTGCGTTCTTCTTCGTCCGGCGAATGACTCAGCCGCCGGCGCGAACCTGGAAGCGTACCTCGGCGCGCCATGTAGGGTCCGGGTTGAAGACGATTGTGAAGGGCACCTCGCCGGCACCGGGCAAGACCTTGCGCGGGGCGAAGCGCCAGGGGTTGGTGGCCCGAATCTCAGCGTCACTGGGGATTGGGCCGACCCTCGCAAAGCGCCGCTGGAGTGAGCGGTTTTTAGAATCGACGAGCACGCCTTCCAGCGTGAATGCTCCGCCTGCCGGTCCCAGCCATCGGGCGCTCCCCGTCACAACGTAGAGCGTCCCTCCCTTCTCGCGATCGAGGGTGCGTGTGCGTAGATCACCGACCGAGAGATCGGTCGCCGGGTGCATCCCGCCCACCACGCGGACCTCCGTGCAGCCGCGCATGGCCGGCGCGTAGAGCGTGAGCGCGCTCGAGGCCGCGACCGCGATCCCGAGAATGCACGCCCCCACGAGCGAGGGAATCTTCGGCAAGACGAGCACGGGCCCCGGCACGTGGTCGTTCGTGCGTCCGAAGGGGAGGGCTCCAAGAACGGGGGCCGTGCCACGCTCGGACTTGGTCGGCGTCTCGTGTTCCACCCGCTCGAATGAGGGTTTGGATTCTCGCCGCCGCGGCGGTTCATCTAAGTCGCTGGCGCGGTGCTCGGCCTTCCTCGCCGGTGTTGAGTCGAGTTCGAGCGAGTCGCGGGAGGATGGGCGCGGCGCATTCGCAGCCCCTTGCACCGGAGGGTGAAAATCCTTGCCGGCCTTGATCACACCCCGATCCGTCGCCAGCTCCAGCGGCAACTCATGGGGTCGCTTGAGGGAGGCGGGATCGTTCTTGCCCGCTGCGGCTTTGTCGTCCGTCGAGATCTTCTCCTCGGTGAATGAGAGATGATCCCAATCGAAATCTTCCGATCGCTCGCGCGTTGAAGGGGCGATGGGCTCCCCCACCTGATCCGGATCGAGCGCCGGGGAATCGAGCGCGGAATGCGGTCCGAAGAGATCCTCGGCGGGGTCCTCTTCGGCTTCCTCCACCTCATCCACACCCAAGAGGGCATCCTGAGCGGCCTCCTCCACGCGATCGGCTTCGGAGAAATCGGAGAGCAGCGCGTCGGTTGGAGGGGCGGGATCGGACGGAGAAACAAGGGAAGCACTCTTGTTCTCCGCCGAGGGAACTTCGCAGGCCGCGGGTAGCTTGAGTTCGAAGGTGTGCTGGCATTTCGAACAGCGGAGCCTGACCCCTGGGGGCTTGATCCGATGCTCGTTCAGTTTGAAGCGGGTTTGGCACTTCTCGCAGCAGACGATCATGCAGAACGGATCGGACGTTGGGCATCAATTCTTAAGGTGGCCCGCTCCCGCCCCGCGGCGGCTTTCCTTGACAGCGATAACGCAGCGTGTTAATTCAGGTTTGCCACACGTCCTGTTCCACCCGAGGTTTCCTGCCGGACGGGGTCCCGGATAAAGGTTCTGGGCGGGATAACCCCTCGCAGCGGGGGCCGGTTCAGTATCGTCAACAAAGATCCCCGCGCGTGGAGGGCTGGCGGAGGTTTCCATGAAGCCCTCCTCACCCCTTTTGATGCGTCTGCTCCTGGTCTCCGGCAAAGGGGGCGTCGGCAAGACAACGGTGAGCGTAGCACTCGCGCTGGCCGCCGCTAAACGCGGCAAGCGCGTCCTCGTCGTCGAGGTCTCCCCCCGGGAGACCCTCCCTCGCCTTTTCGATGCTCCCCTGGGCGGGCACGCCGAACACCCCGTCGCCGAGAATATCTGGACCCTCAATCTCGATCCGCACCTGGCACTGGAGGAGTACCTCGAAACGCAGCTTCACGTGCGCGCCCTGGTGCGAATGGTGACCGGCAATCCCCTCTTCCAGCGGCTGGTGGAGATAGCGCCGGGCTGGCGGGATCTCCTCACGCTGGGCAAGGTGTGGCACCTCGAGCGCCAGCAAGACCCGAAGAAGGGAAGGCCGCGCTACGATCTCATCATCGTGGACGCCCCTGCGACGGGACATGGGCTCGCGTTCCTGCGCACGCCCAAGGCCTTCGTGGAGGCGACCCGCTTCGGGCCGGCGAGAACGCACAGTCAGTGGGTCTGCGACCTGATCGAGGACAGAAGTCGCACGCGCCTGCTCCTCGTGACCCTCCCCGAGGAGCTTCCCGTCAACGAAACGATCGAGATGGCGCGGGCCGCGGAGGAGAAATTGAACATGTCGTTCGAGGACGTGGTGGTGAACGCGGTGGTGCCACGGCTGTTTACCGAGCGCGAAGCGCAGGCGCTCGCATCGCTCAGGCGCAACCCGGAGGTCCTTGGCCGGGTCGCCGCGTCGATGGAGGACGAGATGGACCTTGCCGATCTCCTGGAGACCGCGGACGCAACGATCGGAAGACGCGCGCTGCACGAGAGCTACATCCGTCGACTCCGGTCACAGGTTCGCAAGCGGATGATCGAGCTCCCGTTCATCTATCGCGCGCAGCTCTCGCTGGAGGACCTCCGGGGGCTCGGCGAGATCCTCTTGGGGCAGATGGAGGCCGAGTGACGCTCGACGAGTTGATCGAGGATCGCCGGATCCTGGTCTGCTGCGGAAGCGGTGGTGTGGGGAAGACCACGGCGGCGGCGGCGCTGGCGATTCGCGCGGCCCAGCTGGGGCGCCGCACGCTCGTGCTCACGATTGATCCCGCGCGACGCCTGGCCGACGCGCTGGGCGTCGCCGATTTCGGAAACGAGGTCCGCCGCGTCCCCTCGCGGAAGTTCGAGGCGGCGGGCGTGCCGCTGCGCGGTGAGCTTTACGCCATGATGCTCGACACAAAGCGCACCTTCGACGAGCTGGTCGAGCGCTTCGCACCGAGCCTAGAGATGCGCGAGGCGATTCTCTCGAACCGCATCTACCAACAGCTCTCGGACACGCTTGCGGGAAGCCGCGAGTACATGGCGATGGAAAAGCTCTACGAACTCTACGCGGAGGGAGGCTACGACCTGATAGTGCTGGACACGCCTCCCACGAAGCACGCGCTGGACTTCTTGGACGCGCCGGACCGCATCCTTGACTTCCTGGGCGGCAAGGTGGTCCACGTTCTCCTCAAGCCCTATCTCATGGCGGGGAGGATCGGTTTCGAGGTCTTCCGGTGGGGTGCGTCCAGTGTCTTCTCGGTCGTGGAGAAGGTCACGGGGGTGGAGTTCCTCCGAGACCTCTCCGATTTCGTCCTGTCCTTCGAGGAGATGTACGACGGCTTCAAGCAACGGGCAGGCCGCGTGAAGGCGCTGCTGGGGCGAAAAGAGACGGCCTTTCTGCTCGTGACGGCCCCCGGGAAGTTCGTGCTCGAAGAGGCCATCTTCTTCTATGAACAGCTCGTGGAGCACCGGATGCACGTCGAGGCGGTGATCGTGAACAAGGTCCATTTGCCGGTGGAACGGCGCGAGCGCGGCGCGGGAGAAGAAGACCTGGAAGATCCGGAGGACTTCCTTCCGGAGCCGCGTCGCCGGGCGCTCGCGGAGCGGATGGCGGAAGCCGCCGGCGACGCCTCCTTACGCCCGGCCCTCGAAAAGTTGCTCCAGAATTTCGCGCACCACCGCGTGCTGGCGAAGATGGACGCGCGCAACATCCAGATGCTGCGCGAGCCCATTCGCGAGGGAGTAGCCTTTGTGCAGGTGCCGCTCCTCCCGGTGGATATCCACGACTTCGAGGGGCTCCGGCGGCTGAACGACCACCTGTTCCGGGCCGCGTAAGTGGTCCAGTTCATAAGTACGGTGACGTATCGGCTGCCCAGACGTTAGCGTACTTATAAATTGGGCCACTAAGGGCGCGCGTGATGGGGGGAGCCTTGAGGATCATCCTGTACACGGGGAAGGGGGGCGTCGGGAAGACGAGCCTCTCGGCGATCACAGCCGTCCGTTCCGCCCAGCTCGGGCACCGCACGATCGTGATCTCGACCGACGCCGCGCACAGCCTGGCCGACTCTCTGGACGTGCCATTGGGGCACGACCCGACGCCGGTGGCCGATAATCTCTGGGCACAGGAGCTGGACGCGAACCGCGAGCTTCTCGCGAACTGGGAGAAGATCCACGCTTACCTCACCGAGTTCCTTCGCCGCCAGGGTTTCGAGGATGTGATTGCCGAGGAGATGGCCGTCCTGCCCGGCATGGAGGAGCTTTTCAGCCTTCTCAAGCTGAAAGAGTACGCGGAGTCACAAGCGTACGATGTGGCGATCATCGACTGCGCGCCCACGGGCAGCACTATCCGGATGTTGAGCTTCCCCGAGGTGGCCGGCTGGTACATGGACCGCTTCTTCCAGCTCGAACGGAAGATCATGAAAGCGGTGAAGCCGATGGCCGAGCGGATCGCGGGCGTACCATTCCCCACCGATGAGGTGTACAACAGCGTCGAGCGCATCTACGGACGGCTCAAGGGAATGAAAGAGCTGCTGGCCGACCCGGTGCGATCCTCGATCCGCCTGGTCTTCAACCCCGAGCGAATGGTGATCAAGGAGAGCCAGCGGGCGCTCACTTACCTCTCGCTCTATGGTTTCTCGGTCGACTCCGTGTTCGCTAACCGCGTGTTCCCCGAGAACCTCAACGATCCCTACATGCGGGGTTGGCGTGACATCCAGGCCGAACACATGACGACGGCCGAAGCATGCTTCGCGCCGATCCCCATCTTTCGGGCTCCCCTGTTCCCCCGCGAGCTCGGCGGGCTCAAGTTGCTCTCTGACGCCGCGATCAAGATCTTCGAGGACAAAGACCCCACCGAGGTGTATTACAAGCAGAGGCCGTTTGAAATCATGAAGCACGACGGAGATTACCAAATGACGATCCACCTTCCCTACGCTCAAAAGGAGGATGTGGATCTCTGGATGAAAGGGGACGAGCTGATTCTGCGCGTGGAGAAGGTGAAGCGCAGCATCCGGCTGCCCCGCTCGCTGGCTGGGCGCGAGCTCAAGCGCGCGCGCTTGGAGGAGGGGCGATTCGTGATCACGTTTGACGGAGGGGGACGATGAGCCCGCGACGCCAGCGTCCGCCTGTGAAAGAGTCGGCGGCGGACATCGTGGAGGCCCGCTGGGCCGAGGGACAGGCTCACCTGGCCTCGGCGGGAGTGGAGTTGCTGCTTGCCTTGCGTGCGGCGGTAAGCGTGCCGATAGATATGGCGGAGATCCGGAACCGGAAAGAGGCAAGAGATGGGAGCGGGACGCCCCGCGCCTCCGGCGCTGCGGGCTGGCGCCTCCTGCGCGAGGCCGTCGACGGCGCTGTCGCGCGCCTCCGCACGCTGGGAAGTAACCCCTCTCGCGTGGTGCGCCGCGAGACACTGGGCGCGATCCAGGACGCCCTGGAAAAAGAGCTCGCGCAGATCGAGCAGGGGGCGATGGGCCGCGACGCGGCGATTCTCGCCGAAGCGTTCCGATCGGTGAAGGCGATCATCGACCGGCAGATGGAGTTGCTCGATGATCGGCCCCCGAAGGGACCCCGTTCGCCGCGCCGCGCGCGAAAGGTAACCGTCGAATGAATCGGAAGAAGCAGGACAAGCCCGACTCACCGCTGCTGATAAAGCGCTACTCCAACCGCAAGCTCTACAACACGCGGGAGAGCCACTACATCACACTGGACGATCTCACCGAGCTGATCAAGGCGGGGACGGACGTCCGCGTCGTGGACAACGACACCCAGGAGGACCTCACAAGCGTCACGCTCTCACAGATCCTCCTGGAGAATGAGCGTAAAAAGCGCGACGCGTTGCCGCGGCTCCTCCTCATGGAACTGATCCAGAAGGGGGATCAACTCGTCGACACGGTCAAGAAATCGATTTCGAGCGGCATCGATCTGCTTTCGGACGCTGAGTCGGGGCTGGAGAAGAACATCCGCCGGCTCGTCTCGCGGGGCGACCTGGACATCGAGGTGGGGGAAACGCTGCTCAAACGCCTCTCCGGATGGGTGAAGGACAGCGGCGGCGAGCTTGAGGAGCGCGTGGACCGCCAGATCCAGCAGCTCATGCGCCGTTTGGATTTCCCGGCCCGCGAGGACATGGACCACCTCCAGGCCAGCATCGATCGCCTGGCCGAGGCGGTTGATCGCCTGGAGACCAAGCGTCGCGCGAGCCGCGGCGGGAGACATCAACGCGGAGAGCCACGGTGACGCGAAAGGACGATCAAGGAACGGAAGGTCTCGGCGAGGTGCTCCGTCGCATCGTGCTGGCCAGCGTCGGGGCCGCAGCGCTCGGGAAGGATGAGCTCGAGGAATTCCTCCGCAAGGCCCGCGAACGGGGAGATCTCCCGTCCGCGGACGTGGAGCGGTTCAAAGAGCGGCTCGCGAGCATGGTCAAGAGGTCGCCGGGCGGCTGGGAGGAGATTCTCGAGGCCTCCATCCAGGCTTCGCTACGCCGCCTTAACATCCCTCGCCAATCGGAGATCGATCGCCTGCACCGTGTGATCGACGCGCTGCTCAAGAAGATCGAGGCTCTCGAGCGGGGATGAGATGCGCCCCCGTAACACGCAGAGCGCGAAGGAGAGTCGGCCCGGAGAATCCTCTGGGCCGATTGCGTTCCCGGAGCCTCAGCCGTCCCCCGGTGTTCTTGAGGGGTCACGCCAAAGGCCCTTTCCGCTCCCGGCGTGATACACTGATCACGCCCAGTCAGCCTCGTGGCCTTCGGCCCTCGTTCACACCTTATCGGCCATGCGTCAGCCCTTAGGAAGGTAACGTCGCATGAAGGAAAGAATCAAGCAATACTTGAAGGGGCATCCTCTTATCTACGGGGCACTTATAACAGTCAGGGCGTTTGTTCAGTCGCCCGATCAAGATCCGCTGAAGACAGAGCTGAAGAGACTCTTGGGAACACGGCAGGCAGTATTCTTTATTCAGATCGGATCAAATGATGGACTTCAAGGGGATCCGATACATGAGCTTATCATCAAGAACAAGGATTGGACCGGCATCTTTATCGAGCCGGTCAAGTGTGTCTTTGACCGGCTTCGGTGCAATTACGAAAATTCCACTCGATTTGTTTTCGAAAACGTCGCCATCGGAACAGAGAGAGAGACAAGAGAGTTCTACTACATCTCCGATGAAGCAAAGAAGCTATTCAAAGGCGATTTGCCATTCTGGTATGACCAATTAGGGTCATTTGACAAACAACATATACTTAAGCATCTTGATGGAGCACTAGAACCATACATCGTTACGGAAAGAATAGAGTGTGTTCTATTGGATGATATTCTCTCAAGAAATAGTGTGGGAAGGATAGATCTTCTGCATATTGATACGGAAGGATTCGATTACAAAGTTCTGTGCCAAATAGATTTTGATAAGTACACACCATCTATTGTCCTGTATGAAGATCGGCATCTTACCACTGATGAAAGACAGAGCGCGGAGACTCTGTTGATCGCACATGGATATAGGCTCACTCGATACGATGGGGATACCATGGCGGTCTTCACCGGTTCATAAGGTGTTGCACCAGACGCCGCGTATCGTATCGTTCATCCGTTGGGTCGAAGCGAGAGAAACCATGCGCCTCAATCGCATCGAGTACGCACTCATGAACAACCCGGTTCGCGCCACGATTCAGCGGCATTTCGAGGCCGCCCGGTTGATTCGCATGGGCGGTCCTATCGAAGGGGGTGCCGCCCTCGAGATGGGCTGCGGCCGCGGCGTCGGGGCGGAGCTCATCCTCGACCTCTTTGGAGCGGGCACCGTCGACGCGTTCGACCTGGACCCCCGCATGGTTGCTCTTTCGCGGGAGCGACTCGGGCCGCGAGGCTCCCGGGCACGGTTCTGGGTCGGTGACGCGACGTCCATTCCAGTTCCCGATTCCATTTACGATGCGGTCTTTGATTTCGGAATCGTCCACCACGTGCCTCGCTGGCGGCTTGCGCTCGCAGAGGTGCGGCGCGTGCTCAAGCCGGGGGGTCGGTTCTACGCCGAGGAGGTTCTCGGCCGCTTTATCCGACACCCCTTTGTTCGCCTTCTCCTCGATCATCCTCAAAACGACCGATTCAACCAAGATGCGTTCTCTGCGGCCCTTTCGGAAGCCGGTCTGAAGCCTCTTTGTACAAGGGCTCTGTGGGGGTCCTTCGCTTGGTTTGTCGCCAACAAGCCCGTGTGAAAAGTGTGAAAAGGGTCAGTTCTTGACTTTGCACTCTTGCCTTCCCCCTCCGGTTAGATCCACTTCAGGACGCCGGCGAAAAGGACGAGGCACGCGATGTCGAAGGCGTAGATGGCGCCGACCGTGCGCACCTTCCTTCGAACGCCGTCCATGTCATGCACCCAGAACGCGACGAGGAAGAAGGGCAGATACCCGATCAAGAAAATGAGCCAGGGCGCATGACGTCCCCACCAGGGCCAGTCCCACGTGAGTGCGTTCGCGGAGTTCAGGAAATATTCCACAAGAACGCAGAAGGCCGACCCGGTGGCCGCAACGAAGAGGCGATTCGGTATGCCGAGGATTCGGAGATGGCGATCCGCGGGGAGGAATTTCGAGAAAACGACGCCTGCGACGGCAAACATGAAGCAGATCTCGATGTTGAGCCCGATCAGAATCAAGAACGCGGTCCTGCCCGGCGCGCCCCACACGGGCGCGTGGTTCGTGAAGTGGAACACGAGCCCGTTCCAGATCTCGTTGAACCAATCCATGCCCCAGAAGGCCAGACCGGCGAGCACGAGGGACCAGTTCCGCTTCTCCACCTCGGCGGCGTACACGTACGTCACGAAGGCGAGCAGGGGGATGACGTACCATTGAAAGAGTCTTTCGTCCCGGAGGATGCTCATCGCCTGGGAGGCGGCTTCGGTGGGCATGTCTGGACCTCGGCGCGTTGATGCGCAACACGCGATCGACGCGGTGCCCTCGCGGCGATCCAGCGGAAAATGGTCGACCACCCGCGTAAACCTAGCCTAGCCAGATCGACCGGCGCGCCGCGAGCTGCTCGTTGAGCATCTCCTGGATATGGCTGCGCACTTTCTCCTTGATCTGGTTGACCAGGAAGTCGTTTTTGGCGTCCTCGGGCCGGTAGCGGTCGAAGGAAATCGGCTCACCGAAGACGATGGTCCACTTGGACGGCAGGGGGAGGAGGCCGAGCGGCCCGAGCAGCGGCCACGTGGGGCTCACCGGAAACAGGGGCATGCGCAGCGCGTTGGCGAGCCAGTTGATCTTGTAGAGAACCGGGTGGACCTCCTCCGCACCGATGACGGCCACGGGGATGATGGGAACGCCGGTCCGGATGCAGACCTGGACGAACCCTCCGCGCCCGAAGCGCTGGAGCCGGTAGCGCTCGTGGTAGTACTTGCCGATCC
>Ga0154655_1001_pt3 | contig 12410 bp, 10 predicted proteins | sample Rifle2008BG13ft_FD_116084 | JGI IMG/M metagenome (GOLD analysis project Ga0154655, IMG submission 116084) | Deltaproteobacteria bacterium RBG_13_65_10
TTCCCAAGCACCTGGGCCCTTCCTACATCGCGGGCCGGCACGTAGGCGGACGCAGAGGCGAAATAGTCGCTGACGAGGCCGGCGGAGGCGGTATTCCCGACGACCCCGATGAAATTCCCGACGGTGACCCCTTCGGGTGTTACATCAAGACAGGGCAAATAGTCATAGAAAGGCTGTTGGCTGTTGGGCGCGTTGCTGGCGTAAGCAATCATCTCCAAGGAGATCATTCCTATCAAGTCTCGTCCAGCCGCTTTTGCATTCTGGGCAAATTGCGTGCTCCCTATCAGCCCGCTCTCTTCCAGACCAAACGCCACAAACTGAATGCTGGACGCGAAGGAACTTCCCGCAAGGACGCGCGCAACCTCGAGCATGCCCGCCACCCCACTGGCGTTGTCGTCGGCCCCGGGAGAACCCGGCACGGTATCAAAATGGGCGCCCAGCACGAACGTTTGTGAAGGCGTGAGGCTCCCCGAAAGCGTGGCATGTATGTTTTCGCTCGTGCCGACGGGATCGCGGACCACGATGTAACCGTAACTTTGGAGCTGATTGGCAATATAGTCACCGGCTTGCGCCTGCTGAAGCGCCGTGGCCCTCTCTCCTTCGAGGGCTGCCACGTGCCCCTGGATTTTGGCCTGAGACACTTGATTGACCAAATCCGCGAGGGTGGCGGAGAATGCGGTCGTGCTCGCGAGCGACGCGGCCACGATGGAAAACCCCACACAAGTAGTGCGCATACGTCCTCCCTGTGAGCCCCCTTCTGCTTGGCGTATGGCCTGAGCACATCAACGTTCAGATTCCCGTTTGAAGAGTCATGAGGGCTCTTCGTCTTCCCCCTCCTCCCGGGACTCACTCGCCGCCATCCCCGAAGGGGCGATGATCCCGTGCTTCGCAATCTTGGTGTAGAGCGTTTCGCGGTTCACACCGAGGCTGTTCGCGGCCGCGCTCTTGTTTCCGCGAAAAACAACCAGACGGTCCGCCACCACCTGCGCTTCCACGCGCTCAAGGATCTCCCGGAGCGAGCTGCTTTCGTCGATCTGCCCCTGAAACGGAACGCGGAACCCCCGCACCCGGTCCGAGATCAACTCCGCTCCTATCTTCGCCCCCTCGGAACAGAAGGCCACCAGCCGGTGCACCTCGTTCTCAAGCTCCCGGACGTTTCCCGGCCAATCGTAGCGATCGAGCAACATCATCACTTCCGGATCGAAACCGCGAACGTACTTCCCCTCGCGCTGCGTATAGATTCGGAGGAAGTGCTCGGCCAGGAGGGGAATGTCCTCCTTTCGATCGCGCAGCGGTGGGATCCGGATCGGCATGACCGAGAGCCGGTAGAAGAGGTCCTTGCGAAACGTCCCCGCGGCGACCGCCTCTTCGAGCTCGATATTCGTGGCGGCGATGATCCGCACGTCCACGCGACGGCCCCTGGTGCTTCCGAGGGGACGCACCTCCTGGTCTTGGAGGATCCGGAGGATCTTTGCCTGCAGGGGTGGCGGCATCTCCCCGATCTCGTCCAGAAACAGCGTCCCGCCGTCCGCCTCCTCAAAGAGACCCTTCCGGTCCCGGTCGGCTCCGGTGAAGGCGCCGCGCGTGACGCCGAACAGCTCGCTTTCCAGAAGGCCTTCCGGGAGTGCCGCGCAGTTCTGCGGCACAAAGGCGTGCTCTCGCCGCGAACCGTTCAGGTGGATCGCGCGGGCGATCACCTCCTTTCCCGTGCCCGTCTCACCCTCGATAAGTACGCTCGCCAACGACTCGATCGCCCGCTCCATGCGCACGAGCACCCGCGTCATCATGGGGCTGGAGGCAATGATGTTCCGGAACTTGAAGCGTCCCTCGAGCGCCGACTTCAGCCGGTTGATCTCGCGCGACTGGTCCGAGATCATCTCCTTCAGATTCCGGTTGTCCTCTCGCAGCCGGAACTTCTGGATAAGATCGCCGAGGATCAGCGGGAGCGTGTCGAGGTAGTGCTCGTCCTTGATCAAATAGTCCGACGCGCCGGCTTTGATGGCGTCCACCGCGAGCTTCACGCTCGCCCGGTTCGTGACGAACACCACCGGGACCCCGGGCTGCACGGCGTGTATCTCCTCCAGGAGGTCTAACCCGTCGTAGTCCGGGAGGCCGTAGTCCAGGAGAACAATGTCCGCCGTCTCGCGGCGGAGCAACTCCAGTGCATCCTCACCGCAATGGCTTCGACGAGAATCGATGAGCAGGGAGGAATCTTCCAGGGTCATCCGGTGGAGCTCTTCCGCCATCAGCTCCGCATGTCTTTGATTGTCCTCGACGATGAGGACGCGGATCGGGGTTTCGCGCATGGGGCGCCTCACGCAGGCCGCGGGACGTCCATCGGGCGACCCGCGGTGGGGGCCCCCGGGTTCGGTGTCCCGGAACGGCATGCTCCGGATGCCAGGCGGGTCAGGGATTCGACCGGCAGGTTTGGAAGTCTCGGAACCGAAAGCGAACCCAAGCGCAGGGGAACCGCGCGTGGGAGCCTGGAACCCATATTGCCCGCCCGCGCAGGGGCCTGTCAACAAGCTTCAGCGCCTTGCCTCAAGACGCGGACCGGCCCGACCGATGAGGGAATTCGGGTGTTATCCGGCAGCGTTTCTACCCTGAGGGAGGACCGATGATGAAGAAAGGGATCTCCGTGTTTCTGATCGCGGTGCTTGTGGCCGCCGCGCTCGGGCCGCTCGCGCCGCGGGCGAGAGCCGATGAGCCGAAGACCTTGGAGCACAAGTTCCGGCACCACAGTCCCCTCCCCGCGACGATCATGTTGCTCCCGCTCGGGCTCGCCGCCTTCACCATCGACGTGCCCATCTACATGGTCTCGCGCCAGCAACCTATGACCTATGCCCTTACGAAGGTCGAGCTGATTGACGGCTACAACCCGATGACGGGCGGCCGCTCCTGCGAAGAGAAGCCGGCGGAGCATGTTGCAGAGGCGTCCGGGACGTACTAACCCCAGCGCGTCGAAGAGCGGGGGCCGGGGAAGACGTTTCGCTTCGTCGGCCTCCGGGTCGTTGGGCTCGGCGACGACCGGGTGCTCCGCACTGCCGGCGATAAACCGTTCTTCGCCTTCCCTCCGTCGGTTTGTCGCTGGGACGGTGCGGCCCGCACTCCCACATCGCTCGGGGCCAAGCGCGTAGTTGCGCTTTCTCCTGTCCTCCTCCTATCCTAGTGTCCCATGAGGTTCTTCCTTAAAACATTTCGAGCCCGTCTTACCCTGTGGCATTTGGTCGTCATGGGGACCATCCTGTTGGCGGCCGGCTCCCTCCTTTACCTTGGCATGGCGCGGGCTCTTCAGAGGAATCTCGACAGCTCCCTCTGGGCCGTCGCCGAGACCAAAGCGGCCTCGCTGCTCACCCCCGCCAGTCCCTTCATGACCATCCCGCCGGAACGTTTGGGGGAGACGCACACGCCGGACCGGGTCGACCTGTATATCCAGGTCCTTGACCCACTTGGCAATATCATCGCCCCGGCCTCCAACCTGGGTGTCGAGATGCTCCCCGTGGGCGCGGAGCTCCTGCGCGCAGCGTTGACGGGTCAGGTCGTCATCGAGACCGCACCCCTTCCCACGGGCCGCGTGCGCGTGCTCTACCTCCCTATCGAGGGACCCGAGGGGGTTGCCCAGATCCTCCAGGTGGGGCTCTCCCTCAGACCGCTCGCGTCCACGCTCAAGGAACTCTTCCGTCTTATCGCGCTGGTCGAGGCCAGCGCCCTTCTCCTCATCGGTGTGGGAGGGTTCTTCCTCACGAAGAAGTCGCTCCGACCCGTCGACGAGATCGTGCGCGCCGCGGAGTTCATCAGCGAGCGCAATCTCTCACGGCGCCTTCCCGAGGAGGGGGGCGCCGATGAGCTTGCTCATTTGGTGCGCGTGCTCAACCGGATGCTCGTTCGCCTAGAGCAGGCGTTCAAGGCGCAGGAGCGTTTCACCGCCGACGCCTCGCACGAGTTGCGCACACCACTGGCCATCATGAAGGGCACGCTGGACGTGGCGCTCAAGAAGGAGCGCGCCCCGGCGGAATACCGAGAGGTCCTCGGTAGCGTCCTGGAGGAGGTAGCACGCCTCGCCCGCCTTGTTTCGGGGCTCCTCATGCTCGCCCGCGCCGATGCTGCAACGCCTCCAGAGCGGCGGTCGGTGAAGCTCCAGCCGCTGCTCGGAGAGGTGGTCGACCTCATGCGGACAAACGCGGCCGGGAGGAGGATCACGCTTGACCTCGAAGGGTCGGACGATCTCAGGGTCTTCGCGGCGGAGGATCCGCTGAAGCAACTGTTCCTAAACCTTGTGGACAACGCGGTGCAGTACTCGAACCCGGGCGGGCATGCCTGGGTAGTCGCCTTCGAGCGCGACGGTGAGGTCGTGGTCGAGGTGGGGGACACAGGGATCGGGATCGCCGAGGATGACCGGGAACGAATTTTTGACCGCTTCTACCGAGGCGCCACGGCGCGCGGGAGCGACATCCCCGGCTCCGGCCTCGGCCTCGCCATCTGCGCCCAAATTGTGAAGGATCTCGGTGGGCGCATCGCGGTTGTTTCCTCGACGACGCCACCCACGGGCACCCGAATCAGTGTTTTTCTCCCCTGGACCACGGACTGACGGATGGCCCCCAACCAAAATGAGCGTTTTCTAATGGAGAACTAAGATCCATCTCATGGTGATTTGGTTAGCTTGAAAAACCCCTGAGGTTGTTTCCTCCCAGACAGGAAACCCCGCGTCCTCTTGCCGGCGGCCCATGGCCGCTGGGGAGGGCGACGCATCCAGGGTGACCTAACGAGACCGCGTGGGGGGAAATCAGAATCCATGGAACGACTTCATCCTATTCTTGCCCATTTCCCCATCGCCCTCCTCTTGACCAGCGTCCTCTTCGACGCGCTTGCTTACGTGCTCAAGCGACCCTCCCTCTACGTTGTGGGCTTTTCGAATCTCCTGGCGGGTGTGGTGGGCGCCTGCGCAGCGCTCTACAGCGGCCATGCCTCCGAGCGGAGCCTCGTCTTGGCACAGATCCCCCCATCGCTCATCGCGTCGCACCGTGTGGCATCTACCCTGGCGCTCGCGATCTTCGCGCTGCTCCTGGTTGTGCGAGGCGTCTACGCGCTGCGCGGCACAACCATTATGAAGCGCTGGTTGCCGGTGTACCTCGCGCTGGCGATCGTAGGGGCCGGCTTTCTTGCACGCGCCGGGTACAGCGGCAACCAGCTCGTGTTCGAGGCGGCCGCCGGCGTGATGCCTCCCGACTACCCACCCATCGCCATGGTGCCCGAGGCGGGCGCTTCGCGGGGGAGCGTGTGGGTGTTCGGGATGGCCCCTTCACCGTCCTACACGCGATTCACCCTATCGCCGACGGCAGCGCGCATGCACGCGCGCCTGTACCTGCGGCGGCTCACGCCGGGCAAGCCTCTCGTGCGCTACCATAACGGCTGCATGCAAATGTACGTACCGCTCCTGCACAACAACAAGACCGTGGCCGGTGTGCGGGTGGACCCAGAGAACGGGAGGCTCCTTCCCCTGAGCGAGTTGCAGTGCGTGCGGCGCATTCAGATTGACGCCAGCCGGGCGGACGCCGTGACCCTCGCGGCGCTGCAAAACGTACAGGTGGGGCGTACGGCGTGGCAAGGCGGGCATGGCTCTTACTGGAATGTTCCGCTCGTCATGGATGGAAAGATGATCGAAATCCTTCATATCGGCATGCGCAGCGGGCAGCTGCTACCTCTGTCAATGAAAGAACCCGAGATCAAATAGGGGGGCCTCCCTGAACGAGAGCGAACGCCCCGGGGGTTCTGCCCGGGGCGTCTAGAGTTTGGGGCCTCATCGTTCCAGCGAGCGGGATTCGGTTACTCAGAATAGAGCGCATCGATCACGTCTTTGTACTTCTCGTTGACCACTTTCCTTTTCATCTTCAGCGTCGGTGTCAGTTCCCCGCCGTCGATACTGAAATCGCCCGCGAGGATCGTAAACTTCTTGATCTGCTCATACTGCGCAAGCTCTCGGTTCTTCTCGTCCACGTGCTCCTGGATGAGCGTCCGAACTTTCGGATGGCTCACCAACTCCGCCAGGCTCGCGTACGTGATCCCGTTTTCCTTGGCCCACTTCTCGATCACCTGCTGATCCAGTGTGATAAGCGCGGAAAGAAACTTCCGGCGATCACCAATCACGCAGGCCTGGCTTACGTAGGGGATGGTCTTGAGCTGGCCTTCGATGTTCTGCGGGCCAACATTCTTTCCGCCGGCGGTGATCAGGAGATCCTTCTTGCGGTCCGTGATGTAGAGGAAGCCGTCCTCATCCACCCGGCCGACGTCGCCCGAGTGAAGCCAGCCGTCTATCAGGATCTCGTCGGTAGCCGCCTTCGCCTTCAAGTAGCCCATATAGACGTTGCCCCCCTTCACGCAGATCTCACCGTCTTCCGCGAGGCGCACCTCGACGCCGGGGATCGGCTTGCCAACCGATCCGAGCCGGATCGCATCGGCGGCGTTGAAGCTGGTGGGGCCGGAGTCCTCCGACTGTCCGTAGACCTCCTGGATCGGCATGTCCAGGGAGAAAAAGAACTCGAGGATCTCGCGGGCTATCGGCGCCGCACCGCAAATAAGGTATTTCCCCCGCCCCAGCCCCAGCGCCCCGCGAAGCTTCTTGTACACGAGCGCGCGGGCGATGCCGAATTGGAGGTCGAGCCCCCGGGGGATCGGCTTGTTGTCCATCTTGCGCTGCCAGGTCCGCTGACCCACACTGCGCGCCCATTGAAAGATCCGCTGCCGCAGGGCCGGGCTCCCTTTCACCTGTTGCATGATCGCGGAGTAGAACTTTTCCCAAATCCGCGGAACCGCGAAGAACAAGGTCGGCTGGATCTCCTTCAGGTTCTCCGGGACCTTTTCGATCGATTCCGCGAACGCCACCGCATAGGCGTTGCTCACCGACCCAAACACGCTCAGCATGTGCTCGGCAATGTGCGAAAGCGGCAGGTAGGAAAGCAGGATGTCGTTCTCGTCCACTTGGATCACCTTCAACAGCGACTCGGTCGTCCAGGTGATGTTGTGGTGCGAGAGCATCACCGCCTTGGGCGGGCCCGTGGTGCCCGACGTGTAAACGAGCGTGGCCAGTTGCCCGGGCTTCACCTGCGCGATGCGCCGATCGAGCTCCGCGTCAAGCCCCGGGGCGTCTCCTAGCGCCAGAACGTCGCGGAAGGTCATCACGATATCGCCGCCCTCGTCCGCGTGGTTGTCCATGACGACGATCTTCTTCACCTGGGGCATCGAGTCTATTCGCTTGAGGATCTTTCCGAGCTGGAGTTGGTTTTCCACCGCCACGATGCTCGATTCGGAGTGGTTGATGATGTACTCGCACTGCTCGGGCGTGTTTGTCGTGTAGATGGGGGCCGTGATTCCGCCCGCCGCCAGTGCAGCCAGGTCGGCAATGAGCCATTCAGGGCGGTTGAACCCGAGCAGAGCAAGCGACTGGCGGAGCTCCGGCGCGCCCGGGTGCTCAGGCATGTCAAAACCCAGGCGGATAAGTCCCTTCGCGAAGCGGCGGACGGTGTCCCCGTACTCCCGCCACGAAATGTCCCGCCACGTTCCGTCCTCCTTCTTGCGCAGCGCCGTTCTATCGCTGAGCTCGCGCACGCGTCGCTCGAAGATATGGACGATGGTCTCTTCCTTCATGATGCCGTCTCCTTGTTCGTGGCCGCAGTGTCTTAACCGGAAGGGGCGCTGGAGGAATCGAATGCGGGCGCTTGGGCGCGCACTGGGCGCCATGACGCACGGTAGAACGCGGTTATTCCGAAGTCAAGCGTGAAGCCTTGGAAATCACTTGGAATTGGGCCTCTCGCCCGCCATCGCTTACGCCGTTGCGCTGGGGAAGCGGATCACGACACGCGCGGCTGGATAGGCGTTGAAACCGAGGATGACGCTTGGCGCGTTGTCGGGAAGCCGAGGGATTCTGATCCAGTTCATCTCATCGACCCCGCGATCAGCCGCTTCACGATCTCTGCGAACCCCGCCGGACCAATTCCCTCCGCCCGAATCGCTTGCGGGAGACGCTCGATCAGCACGGGGTCATGCGCACCGTCCTCTCGGCGGACGATGGCCGCTACCAGCACGTTCTCAAGCAGCGAGAGATCGTTCTCGCTGTCACCGATCGCGACCGTCCGTACTTCGCCCCACGCCTTGCGGTAAAGGTCCGTCAGGGCACGGGCCGAGCCTCCTTTGTCGCAGCCCAAGTGAAGGTGGAAATAACGCGCGCCGCAGGTAAGGGAGAGCCCCTTGGCGTGGATGGCGGCCCGCACCTTTATCTCGGCCTCCGGATCCGGATCGGCGAGGCGAAAGGGAACGTCGAACTCGCGCATCTTCGCGTGGGCCGCCGCGGTGAGGGAGAGCCCGGTCTCCGCGGCGATTTGATCCGTCGTCATCAGGTGGAAGGAAAGGAGTGCAACGCCCGTCTCCCTCTCCACCTCGTCCAGGTGCTTCACCACGCTGGCATAGCTGGCCCCGAAGGGGATCACATCGTAGGCACCGCGCCGCTCGGCGTTCGGGGGATCGAAAGGGAAGGTGCCGTGCGGGATGAAGACGGCCGCCCCGTTCTCCGCAATGAACGGGGCGCACAACCCGAGCTCTCGCTGAAGCGGCTCCACTTCTGCGCGGGTCTTGCTGGTCGAGAAGATGACCGGAATACCGATGGCCCGAAGCGTGGGAAGGACGCTGCGGGCCGTTTCAAATGAGAAGGTGCGATGCTCCAGGAAGGTCCCATCGAGATCCGTGAAGAGCAGGGTCCTCGGTTCCATCGCGTCTCCCCCCGCCGCCGAACCGGGGCGCCTCCGGTCCGTGGCGTGATGATCATAGGCACGGATTCTCGCTTGGGGCAAGGCGAGCAAGGTCGTCTGGAGCGCTCGGCGCCGCAAGGCCGTTGATCAGCCCGCGGCGGCCGAAAACCTTGGGATATCGCAGCCGTAGACGCCCCGCCGCGCGTACCTGCGGATTCGCAGGAGGTCGCGGAGCATCTCGAGAGAATCGTTCAGCACCGAGACCTTCGAGTGCGGACGATCATTCCAGACGATCCCCACCTCCTCGACACGCATCCCCACGCGCAGGGCCAAGAAGATGACTTCGGGGTCGAACGAGAACCCATCGATGCGCTGGCGTGAGAAGAGGTCGCGGGCGACTTCCGATCGAAGTGCCTTGAAGCCGCACTGGGTGTCGTGAATCCCGCCGAACAGAAGCGCCCGGACCAGGAGATTGTAGGCGCGGCCGAGCGGGCGCCGGTACCAAGGCTGTGTGATCGGAATCCGCGACTCCGGCATCGCGCGCGAACCGATCACCAGATCCGCGCCCGCGTCCAAACGCGCGCGAAGTTTCTCCCACTCGGCGATCGGCGCCGCGCCGTCCGCATCGACGCACAGGAGCCGCCCACCCCTCGCCCAGAGCACGCCGAGCCGGACCGCGCATCCCTTCCCGTGGTTTTGGGGGTGGCGAACCACCGCGTAAGCGTGGCGTGTCATCAGAAGGATTCTAGACGCCAGCGCAGCCGTGTCGTCCCGGCTTCCATCGTCCACAACGACGATCTCGATCGGATCGTGGAAGTAGTCGGCCACCTCTCGGAGCGTCGAGGGGAGCCTTTCGCCTTCGTTGTACGCGGGAATGATAATTGACAGATCCGGCTCAGCCGGGACGCGGCGTGCGCTTACGAGGCGTGTGTCGTCGGAGTGTCGTACGCAGGATATGGGCGGCATGACGATCCTGGGACCCGGCCACGCGTGCCTTCCTTGCGGCGGGTCCCGCCAAAGCATAGCACAGTGGGCGCGCAGCGACGCCGCGCCCCCTTCTTGAGGTATCCCCGAAGCCCGTCCTCTCCTTGCTGGGTGATCTTCGACCGACGGATCCAGAACCCGCTTTCTCGCCTTTTCCCACCCATCCCGGCTTGCCCTATGTCGATCCGGTTTCTCGCCGCACCAAGGACCCCCTCCGGGATCTCTGGTGGTGGGCGGATCGTTGGACCTCCATCCCAGCAAGATTGAACGTCGTGCGCGATCGAAGAGGGCGGAACCGTGAGGTTCCGCCCTCTCGCATCCCGGGAGGTGCCGGGCGTCAATCGCCTTCGCCCTCCGTCTCTTCGTGTGGGTATCGGATCGCAAGCACGGGGCACGGGGTCTGCTTGAGCACCCTCGTCATCGTGCTTCCCAAGAGATTCTGCTGAAGCGTCTTCCCGCTATGCGTGCCCATCACGATCAGGTGCGCCTTGATGTCGCGCGCCTCGCGGACGATCTCCTCCGCGTAGGGGCCGTGCGTCACGATGGTGCGGGTCTTCTTTGTGCACCTGCCCGTGGGGCAAGCGACTGCCAGCAGATCGTCAATCCGCTGGCGAAAGATCTTGTCGTAAAGTTCGGGATCCTTGATCTCGTCGGAATAGAGCGGGTCCTTTTCCTTCGGATCCACAAATACGTGGATGGCGCAGATTTCGGAGTCATAGCGCTCGGCCAAATCGTGGGCCAGGTGGAAAGCCAGCTCCGAGTGCGAGCACAGCGAGAGGGGCACGACAATCCGCTTGACCTCGAAGGGGGTAATCGGCCTGGTCATAAAATAACTCCCCGATGTTTATCCACCTCGGTCCCGTGACGCCCGGAAATCTCCGTGCGCGCTTGACGTGAACCACTCGATCTATATCACAGCCGGAAACCCCTTTCCAACGCCATCTACTGGATCCGCGTTTGCCCCGGCCCTTCGACTTCATTGCTTTTCTGGTCCCACTTGCTATGCTTTCAAAGGCCGCCTGCAAGTTCCGGCGCCGATGGCGCACCGGCGGACCAGGCGACTTTTTAAGGGCCCTTCTCGGAGGCCTCCGACGCGTCTCTACGGAAACACCCAGGGTCTCAAGCCCAGCCAAGTCAAGCGGATCCAGCACATCTACCGACGCAAGATCCCGCCCCGGGAGATCCTCACGCACGAGCTGGCCCGCGCCCTTGCGGCCCTCTCGTTCGAGACCGGCCGACAGGTAGGCGCCCTCGTGAATCGCAAGGGGCAGATCGAGTACGTCGTGGTCGGCGATGCCCGTGCCATCTTCTTGCCCGACTTCAAGCGGCTGCGCGCGGGCGAATCCCGCTTCCGCGGCCTTCGGTTCATCCACACGCACTTGAAGAATGAGCCGCTCACGCGCGACGATCTCACAGACCTCTCGCTTCTCCGGCTGGATCTCATGGTCGCGGTCGGCTTGGACGCGCAGGGGTGGCCGCTCGAGGCCCACTGCGCCCATCTCCTGCCGAGGCCCGCGGCGGACGGGCGGAGGCCGGACGGTGACGACCGGGCAGGCGCATACCGTTTCCTCAAGCCGATCCACCCCGCCCAACTCGATGTGGACTTCCTCGATCTAATCCGCAACCTCGAGGAGGAGTTTGCACGCGTGCAGGGGCCGCGCGCCGCCACCGGCGGGCCGGAGAAAGCCATCCTGGTCAAGGTGAATACCAACGGCCGCGAGGACACCGAGGCTCAACTCGAGGAGCTTCGCGAGCTGACCCGATCGAGCGGCGTGGGTGTCGTGGACCTCGTCATGCAGTCGCGGCCCCGCTATGACGCGAAGACCCTCATCGGCCGAGGGAAGCTCGACGACCTGGCCATCCGTGCCACCCAGCTTGGTGCCGATCTCATCATCTTCGACCAGAACCTCGCACCTGCCCAGGCACGTGAGATCGAGGCGGCGACCGACCTTAAAGTGATCGACCGGACCCAGCTCATCCTCGATATCTTTGCCCAGCGCGCCCAGAGCCGTGACGGGAAGATGCAGGTCGAGCTGGCACAGCTCAAGTACCTTCTCCCGCGTCTGGCCAGCCGCGACGACGCACTCTCGCGGCTCACCGGCGGCATCGGCGCCCGCGGTCCCGGAGAGACGCGACTGGAGGTCGATCGTCGCCGCATTCGCGATCGCATCGCGCGGCTCGAGAGGGAGATTCGCGGTCTCTCGCGCGCGCGCGAGCAGCGCCGGGCGCAACGCAATCGCAGGGGACTCCCGATCATCTCGATCGTTGGGTACACGAACGCCGGAAAGTCGACGCTGCTGAACGCCCTCACGAACAGCCGCACGAGGGTGGGCGACTTCTTGTTCTCCACGCTTGATCCGGCCTCCAAGCGGCTCCGATTCCCGCGCGACCAGGAGGCGATCATCACCGATACCGTGGGTTTCATTCGGGACCTCCCGCGAGACCTCGTTGCCGCGTTCAAGGCCACGCTTGAGGAACTGGCCGACGCCGATCTCCTCCTCCACGTGGCTGATCTCTCGAGTCCCCACCTTGCATCACAGATTGCGGCGGTGGAGAAGATCCTGGAGGAACTGCACCTGGAGCACATTCCACGACTCCTCGCGCTGAACAAGATCGACCGGGTGGATCCGCTGGAGGCAGCCAACCAGGCGGCCCGCGACAACGCGGTCCCCATCTGCGCGCTCCGTT
>Ga0154655_1088_pt1 | contig 12121 bp, 10 predicted proteins | sample Rifle2008BG13ft_FD_116084 | JGI IMG/M metagenome (GOLD analysis project Ga0154655, IMG submission 116084) | Deltaproteobacteria bacterium RBG_13_65_10
CGCCGACCGAGGTATGTGTCTACACGCCCGCCTGCGCGCGCAGCACCTCGCGCGCGTGGGCGAGGGCGGCCGGAAGGGCCTCGGGCTTTGTCCCACCGGCCTCCGCGCGCTCGGGCCGGCCGCCGCCGCGCCCGCCAACCCGCTCCGCGAGCGCCTTCACGAGATCGCCCGCGTGGAAGCGCTTCACGAGGTCGGGGCTCACCGTGGCGAGAAAGGAAACCTTCTCCCCCCGCCGCGCCCCGAGCACCACGATACCCGACGGAAGCTTCTGCCGCACCTTGTCGGCGAGTTCCCGGAGGGCCTTCGCGTCCTCGGCGTCCACCTCGGCGATCACCACGCGCACGCCTCCCACGTCCACCGCCCGGGCCACGAGATCCGCCGCGTCCTCCTGCGCTTTCTGCGATCGCAGTGACGCCATCGCCGCCTGGGCCTCGCGCAGCGACGCGATCGTCCGCGTAACTTTCTCCACCACGTCTTTCGGCGCCGTCCGGAGCAGCTCGCCCAGTTGCAGCAGCCGCTCTTCCTCTTCCTTCACGTGGTGCGCAGCGCCTTCACCGGTCACCGCCTCCACGCGCCGCGTATCGGCCGCGATTCCTCCTTCGCCCACGATCTTGAAGAAACCAATCTCGCCGGTGCGCGAGACGTGCGTTCCGCCGCACAGCTCGAGGCTGAAATCGCCCATCTCGACCACCCTCACCCGCTCCGGGTACTTGTCGCCGAAGAAGGCAAGCGCGCCGCGCTCGAGCGCCTCGCGGTAGGGGATCTCGAAGGTGGAGACGGCAAGGTTGTTCCGGATCTGGGCGTTCACCAGGTCCTCGATCTGGGCCAGCTCCTCCCGGCCAAGCGCCTCAAAGTGGGAGAAATCGAAGCGCAGGCGATCGGGCGCCACCAGTGAGCCCGCCTGCCGCACGTGGTCGCCGAGGATCTCGCGAAGCGCCGCGTGAAAGAGATGCGTGGCGCTGTGGTTGAGCATCGTGGCCCTGCGTCGCTCCCCCTGCACCACGAGGTTCACCTCCTCGCCCACCGCGAACACGCCGCGGATCACCACCGCGCGGTGCACCGTCACCGACGGCACCGGATGCGCCGCGCTCTCCACCCGCGCCTCACCCCCGTCGTGAAAGATCACGCCGGTGTCGCCCACCTGGCCGCCCGATTCGCCGTAGAAGGGGGTCGCCTCCGTGAGGATCTCGACCTTCTGCCCCTCCCGCGCCACGGGGCTCGCCTCCAGCCGGCCGTCCTTTTCCGCGAGGATGGCCTTCACGCGGCTTTTCATCGAGAGCGTGTCGTAACCGCAAAACTGCGAAACGAACCCGCCGTCCCGGACGAAGATCGCCGGCACAGACTTCTCCCCGGATCCTTTCCACGCCCTGCGCGCACGCTCGCGCTGCTCCTCCATCGACCGGAGGAAACCGTCCTGGTCGACCAGGATTCCATGGTCGCGCGCGATGTCCTCCGTGAGGTCGATGGGGAAACCGTAGGTGTCGTAAAGCTTGAAGACCACCCCTCCCGGCAGCGTGCGCCCCTTGGCCTCGCGCACGCGCGCGAGTTCCTCCTCGAGGATCTTGAGGCCGTTCTCCAGCGTGAGGAGGAAGCGCTCCTCCTCGCGCTTCACCACGCGCTCGACGAAGGCCGCGCGATCGACCAACTCGGGGTACGCCCCCCGCATGACCCGGACGACGACGTCGGTCGCGCGGTGAAGGAAGGGGCCTTCCAGCCCGAGCATCTTCCCGTGCCGGCTCGCGCGGCGCAGGATCCGCCTCAGCACGTAGCCTCGCCCCTCGTTCGAGGGGCTCACGCCGTCCGTGATGAGGAACGTGACGGCCCGCACGTGGTCCGCGATCACCCGCATCGACACGTCTTCGCGCTCGGAGGCGCCGTAGCGCCGGCCGGAGATCTCCTCCACGAACGCGATCGTCGGGCGGAAGAGATCGGTGTCGTAGTTCGACTGAGCGCCCTGCAACACCGCCGCGACCCGCTCCAGACCCATCCCCGTGTCGATGCTCGGGTGGGGAAGCGGCGTGAGGCGCCCCTGTGCGTCTCGGTCATACTGCATGAAGACGAGGTTCCAGAGCTCCATGAAACGATCGCAGTCGCAGCCGACCGCGCACTCGGGGCGCCCGCAGCCGACTGCCGGCCCCTGGTCGATGTGGATCTCGGAGCAGGGGCCACAGGGACCCGTGTCGCCCATGGACCAGAAGTTGTCCTTTTCATCCATCCGAACGATCCGGTCGGCCGGCACGCTGACCACCTCGCGCCAGATTGCCTCCGCCTCGTCGTCCTCACGGAAGACGGTGATCCACAGCCGCGATGGATCCAGCCCCACCGTGCGCGTCAGGAACTCCCATGCAAAGCCGATCGCCTCCTTCTTGAAGTAATCGCCGAAGGAGAAGTTCCCGAGCATCTCGAAGAAGGTGTGGTGGCGTGCGGTCCGCCCGACGTTCTCAAGATCGTTGTGCTTCCCGGAGACGCGCAGGCACTTCTGCGCGCTCGCGGCGCGGCGGAAGTCGCGCCTCTCCTCGCCGGTAAAAACGCGCTTGAAGGGGACCATTCCCGCGTTTACGAACAGGAGGGTCGGATCCTGGGACGGGAGGAGCGAGGCGCTGGGGACGACCGTGTGATGGCGCTCCTGGAAGTAGCGCAGGAACGTCGATCGGATCTCGGAGGCGTTCATACAGGTAACATAACCCACCGCTCGGAGAGGGAGCAAGACCTCGCCGCCATTGGAAAAGCGCAAGGAGCCTGGGCACTCCCCCATCTCCGAGTCCACCCAAAAAAAGACCGGCCCCCGAGGGGCCGGCGAGCATGCGATGTGCCCTGCGCTCTAGAAGCGCTCGATGTGGAGCTTCGTGTCGTCCTCCTTCTTTTCTTCGTCGTCCTCCACCGGCTCGCCACCCGGGCCCGGCCCCTCGAAATCGTCCCAACTCGAGTCGCTGGTGGCGGAGATGCCACGGAACCGGAGGGCGAAGTCGTCCGGATTGGAGACGTGCTTCAGCGCCTCGTCGTAAGGCACGAGCTTCTTCTTCACGAGTTGCATGAGCGATTGATCGAAGGTCTGCATCCCATAGGTGGTGAAGCCCTTCGTGATGGCATCCGGGATCTCCTTGGAGCGGTCCTTGTCGATGATGCACTCGCGGACCCGCGCGGTGGAGATGAGCACCTCGAGGGCCGGCACACGCCCGCGGCTGTCCGCCCGCGGCACGAGGCGTTGCGAGATGATCCCCTTGATGATGGACGAGAGCTGCAACCGCACCTGTTTCTGCTGGTAGGGTGGGAACACGGAGACGATTCGGGTGATGGTCTCCGCGGCGTCGATGGTGTGCAGCGTGCTCATGACGAGATGGCCGGTTTCCGCGGCCGTGAGGGCGGTTTCGATGGTCTCGAAGTCCCGCATCTCGCCCACCAGGATCACGTCCGGATCCTGCCGGAGCGCCGACTTGAGCGCCGCCCCGAAGGTCCGCGTGTCCACGCCCACTTCGCGCTGGTTCACGATCGACTTCTTGTCCCGGATCAAGAACTCGATCGGATCCTCGATCGTGATGACGTGCGCCGTCCTATTCGAGTTGATGTGATCGATCATCGCGGCGAGCGTGGTCGACTTGCCGCTCCCCGTGGTTCCGGTGACCAGGATCAGCCCGCGGCGCTCCATCGCGATCCGCTCGACCACTTTGGGAAGGTTGAGTTGTTCGATCGACTGGATCCCGAAGGGAATCACGCGGAATACGATGCCCACGGTGCCGCGCTGCTGGAAGATGTTCACACGGAAGCGGCCCAGACCCGGAACACCGTAGGCGAGATCCACCTCGTTCGTCTCCTCGAACTTGGTGCGCTGGAAGGTGTTCATGATCGACGTGGCGATCTTGCTGATGTCCTCCGGCATGAGCCGTTGGCCGTTCTTGTACGGGACGAGGGCGCCGTCGATTCGGAACATGGGAGGCAGGCCCGCCTTGACGTGGATATCGGAGGCACCTCCCTTGACGGCAATCTTGAGAATATCGTTCAGCTCCATGCCTGCTCCTCGTCCCGCCTCCACCCGGGGCCCTTATGGGCCCCGGCGCGAAGGCTGGCGTCACTTGTCGGGTGTCCGGGGTTCCTTGCCTTGCCTGGCCGACTCCTTCGGCGCGTCGATGCGCTCGACGCGCTTGGCTTTCTTGATACCGTAGTGCTGGTAGATCTTCTCTTCGAGTTCGGTGATTATCTCGGGGTGCTCCTTGAGGAACGCCTTCGCGTTCTCGCGCCCCTGACCGATCCGCTCGCCTGCGTACGAGTACCAGGCGCCGCTCTTCTCGACGAGATTCAAATCCGCGGCGAGGTCCAGGATGTCCCCCGCCCGCGAGATTCCCTCGCCGTAGATGATGTCAAACTCCGCTTCCTTGAACGGCGGCGCGAGCTTGTTCTTGACGACCTTCACCCGCGTGCGGCTGCCGGTGATCTCCTGCCCTTCCTTGATCGCCCCGATCCGGCGGATGTCCATCCGGACGGAAGCGTAGAACTTGAGCGCGTTCCCTCCGGTGGTCGTCTCCGGGTTGCCGAACATGACGCCGATCTTCATCCGGATCTGGTTGATGAAGACCACCGTCGTCTTGGACTTCGAGATCGTGGCGGTGAGCTTGCGCAGCGCCTGGGACATGAGGCGTGCCTGAAGCCCCATGTGCGCGTCGCCCATCTGCCCTTCGATCTCGGCTTGCGGCACCAGAGCCGCCACCGAGTCGATCACCAGGACATCGATCGCGCCGGAACGCACGAGCATCTCGGTGATTTCAAGCGCCTGCTCGCCGGTGTCCGGCTGGCTGATGAGCAGGTCGTCCGTGCGAACGCCCAGCTGCCGCGCGTAGTTCACGTCCAGGGCGTGCTCGGCGTCGATGAACGCCGCCACCCCGCCGTCCTTCTGGGCTTCCGCGACGATGTGCAGCGACAGCGTCGTCTTGCCCGAGGACTCCGGCCCATAGATTTCGAGGACCCGGCCCCGGGGAACACCTCCAATCCCCAGGGCAATGTCCAGGCCCGGGCTTCCCGTGCTGATCACGGCGACGTCCGGGACAATGACGTCGCTCCCGAGCCGCATGATCGAGCCCTTGCCGAACTGCTTCTCGATCGAGGCGACGGCGAGCTCGATGGCTTTCTGCTGGTTAGGGTCGAGTGACATGCTTTCCTCCTCCTGCTGCGGTCAGGGGGATTGTGGAAGATATCGTCCAGACGGGCCCCCGGCTTGAGCCGGGCGACGGGCCTCCGGAGGCTTGCGCCTGCCGAAAACCCTTGATCACGGGCGTGTTCGGACGAGGTCTGGGCGCCGGAGGGACATCCGGCGCCGGCCTGTTGATTTCACTTTTCTTGAGATGAGGGGCCACCTCCCGGCGCCGGTGCTCACGCGGGCGGACCCTTCACCTCCCGCCGGCCGAGGGGGATCCGCCGGAGGGGGGTATAAATGGAGCCCCCTGGGTCGAGGCGACTTTTCATGAGAATCACCTCGGTGACGAAGAACCGGCCCAGCGATCCGGGGTCTTCCCGGGCAAGAAGCGAACCCAGGTCGGCCGGCGGAGAATCCATCCTAACCCGTCCCAGTGTCAGATGGGGAGAGAAAGCACGCGCTTCGCGAGAAAATCCCGCCTTTGCCGCTGCCCCCTCCACCTTCTGCGCGAGCAGGGCGAGCGCCTCGGCGCCCTCGCCCGTTCCGACCCAGATCACCCGGGGACGGCGCGGCGAAGGAAAGCACCCCAGCCCCTTGAGCTCGACCTCGAATGGGTGGAGCTTGGCCCCTTTGTGGGCCAGCGACTCGGCGAGCCTCTCCAGACGGGAGGGATCCGCGTTCCCGAGAAACTTGAGGGTCAGGTGGAGGTTCTCCGGCTTCACCCAGCCCACCCTTCCTGTGGCGGGTGCGAGCCGACGGCAGATCTCCGCGCACAGCGCCCGGAGCGGCCCCGGGATCTCCACGGCCACGAAGGCCCGGATCGATTCTTCCATGGGCACTCCGCCGCTCTTGCCCCCATTCCCTATCGCAGCGAGGAGGGCCCCGCGAGGTCCAGGAGGTAAAGCCGGATCAGGTTGAGCGCGACGGCGGTGCTCCAGGTCTTCACGCGATCCCGGTCACCGAAGAACTGCTGCTTTTGCACCTGCGTTCCCCCCTCCGTCGCAAGCGCGATGTACACGAGCCCGACGGGCTTCTCCTTCGCTGCGCCCCCGGGCCCCGCAATGCCGGTGATCCCGACGCCCAGGTCCGCGCCGGCGATCTTGCGAATTCCCTCGGCCATCGCGATGGCCACCCGATCGCTCACAGCCCCGTGGGCTGAGATCACCTCGGCGGGAACACCCAGCCATTGCGTTTTCGCCTCGTTGGAGTAGGTCACCACGCCGCGTTCGAAGTAAACGGAACTCCCGGGAACGTTCGTGATTCGGTGGGCCAGGAGTCCCCCGGAGCACGACTCGGCCGTCGCCAGACGCAGGCCCCGCTCCGTGAGGAGTGCGCCGACCACCTCCTCGATGGTCCGTTCCCCCTCCGCGACGATCATCGGCCCGAGCCGCCGCTCCACTTCGGTGCGTACGCGAAGTAGCCGCTCCTCTGCCTCGGCCCGATCACGTCCGTCGGCCACGATTCGGACGACGTTCTCGGGGAACTGCGTTCGAAAACCGATCGTCACCCCGGCCACCCCGGCCGTCACGTCCTCGAGCCGCTCGTCCAGCCGCGACTCGCCCATCCCGAAGGTCCGGAGCAGCGTCACCGCGCGGTGTGCGCCCTCCGGCAGGATCCCCTCGAGAAAGGGGAGGATCTCTGCATGAAGCATGCGCGCCATCTCGCGCGGGACCCCGGGGACAAAAAAGAAATGCTTCTCTCCCCGGCTCAGCCGGAAGCCGGGCGCGGTTCCGAGGGGATTGCGAAGGATCACGGCGCCCTCGGGGAAGAGCGCCTGGTTGCGGTTGTTCTCCGACATCGGGTAGCCCACGCGCTCAAAGAACGCGCGGATCCCTTCGAGCACCTCCTCGTCCAGCACGCGCCGCACACCGAAGTGGCGCGCCGCGCACTCGGAGGTGATGTCGTCCCGGGTCGGGCCCAAGCCCCCCGAGACGAGGACGATGCGCGCCCGCGCCTCACGGAAAGCCGCGAGGATGGCCTCGGTGTCGTCCGCCACCACGGTGTGCCGCACCACGCACCAGCCCACGTCTTCGAGCGCGGAGGCGATGAGGGCCGCGTTGGAGTTCACGATCTCGCCGCGAAGGACCTCATCCCCGATGGCGATGATCTCGGCCGCGCGCGTGTGCATGGAGAACCCACGTCATGAGAATGGAAGGAGTGGCAGGACCACCCGGAGGCACAGGTTCGCGTACACGCCTGCCATCACGTCATCCAGCACGACGCCCAGGCCGCCCGGCGCCCGCTCGATGTTCCGGATGGGGAAGGGTTTTAAGATATCAAAGAAACGAAACAACAGGAATCCGAGAAGCGCCGTGGCCGATATCGAGATGGGACCGACGTGAAACGCGCCGCGGGTGGGTACCAGCGCCATCGTCGTGAGCAGGCCCACCACCTCATCGATCGTGACTTGGGGGGGATCCTGCTTGCCCAAGAGCGCGATCGCCTCCTCGCTCACCCAGACGGCGAGCGCGATCGCGGCGGCAAGCGTGACGAGGTACAGGGGCGCGGAAAGAGCGCCCAGCCCCGCGAGGTAGACGGCGAGGCCCACAAGGGTGCCGGCGGTGCCCGGCGCGACCGGTACATAGCCGGACAGGGCGCCGGTGGCAAGAAAGAGGATCAGGCGTCGCAAAGGAGATCCCGGGCCCGGAAGCTCACTGCCGGAGGCCTCGATAGCCTCCGGGCCGCCGCGTGAGAGGCCGATCGCGACAGCGCCCGAGTCTAGTCCCGCCACCGAGGGCTGTCAACGCGGGAAAGACCTTCCGGCGATCCGGCAACCCTCTGGGATCGTGTCGAAAATTCTTCCTTGTGGGCATCCCCCTCGCCTCAAGTTCATTCCCTGGAAGGCCGATGAACCGGGGGAGCCCAAATCCTCTTTTGCACGGAAGTCCCTGATGCCCGACAAGCTCACCCAGGACGCAGCGGCGCGGCGCGGTCCCGTCGCGAAGGGCCCGCGGGAGGAATTCCCGATCGGGAGCTTCCTGCTCAAGCTCTTCAAAGCAATGAAAGGGGCGCAGTTCTACCCCGAGAACCACCCTGCCTTCGATGCTCTCCTCGAAAAGTGCTACGGAGAGCTTCTCCCGATCGTCGGAAAGCAGCCCGCGCTCTCCTTCGAGACCCGCAACCAGCGCATCCAAATAGACGGCAAACCGGTCCTCCCCGAGATGACGGAGACGCGCCGCCTTGCGATGGAGTGCCTTTATCGCCGGCTCAAGAAGTTCCAGATCCAGGCGGGGGTGGAAAAGTGGGAGCTGGCGGGTTTCTTACGGATGATGATCACGGATCCCGCCGTGGTGCAAGCCGCGGGAGGCGTGGAGAAGGTCCTCTTTGCGAAGGGCATCCGGAACATCTGGGCCAACGAAATCAACTATCAGGACCTCCTGTACGGAGAGCAGCCGAACGAGGCTTCGGAGGAGATCTTCGGGCCGGAGGAGGGCGCGGAACCCGTCGATCCGATCGAAGAGGCGCCCCTCACGCTCCCCTCCGACGCCACGCCGCTGCAGGAGGAGCTGGTAAAGATTCTCCGGGCTTTGGATGCGGCGACTGACGCGCGCGCCTACGGCGAACTTGCGGCTTCCTTGCTCGATCTGGTCCGACGCTCCGATCCGCCGCTCGATCACGAGGACGTGTACCGGGCCATGCGGGTGCTGTCCGCCCACGCCGACGGGCGCGACGACCACGATCCCGAGATCGTCCCCTGCGCGTCCTCCACCCTTCGCACGCTGGCCACGCCGGAGGTGACGCTGTTCCTCGCCCGCCGCCTCATAAAGCGCACCCACGCGAGCTCCCCCCGGCTCATCACGCTCTTCTGGCAGATCGGACCCACCTCGCTGCCCGTCCTGATCGACCTGCTCGCCGAAGCAAAGGTCATGCGAGCCCGCCGTATCCTGGCCGACACCATCGCCGGCTTCGGCGATGCGGCCACGCCCCTGCTCCTGAAATCGCTTGACGACGAGCGATGGTTCGTCGTGCGCAACACCGTGGGGATCCTGGGCGAGATCGCCAGCCCCACCGCGATCACCGCGCTAGAGCCGCTTTCAGCGCACCACGACCCGCGTATTGTGAAGGAGGTCATCAAGGCACTCGGCAAGATCGGCGGCCCCGACGCGCGCCGGATCGTGCAGCACTATCTCAAGCGAGGGACCAAGGACCTCCGGGTTCTGGCGGCCTTTGCGCTGGGCGTTATGCGGGAGCCGGAGGCTGTTCCCGCGCTCCTGTCCATGCTCCCCCGACGTGCGGCGTTCACCAACTTCGAGCTCCAACGGGAGGTGATCAAGGCGCTCGCGAAGATCGGATCGAGCGCAGCCGTCCCGGCCCTGGCGCGCATCTTGCGCCGACGCTCACTCTTTGCGCGGCGCACGAGCGAGGATCTGCGCGTCATCGCCACGCAGGCGCTTGCGCGGTTGAACACCGAAGAGGCGCGTGTCCTCCTCGCCCGCGGCGTCCGATCCCCGAACCCGAGGGTGGCCGAGATCTGCCGTGCGGCCATCCAGGAAGAAGACGTTTCTTGATCGATGCGGCCGGAACGGTGGAGAGCCCATGAAGGATCTCATCACGCAGACCATGAAGTTCTTGAACAGCACGCTCCGCAACATGAGCCTGTACCCACTGGGGCATCCCGCCATTTTCCAGCCGGTTACGAACGCGCACGCTTGTATCCTCAAGCTCACGAAGGAGCGCGACCCGATCGTGCTGGGCCTCATCGAAGATGTGCTCGTTTTCGACGAGATCCCGTTCTACGAAACCGAGTCGGTGTGGAAGGAGATGTACACGCGGCTGCGAGACCGAAAGATCGAGTCCATTGCCTTCGGCAGCGGGCTCGAGGTGCGAGAGGTACAGGAGCTGGTGAACACACTCATGCTGAGCGTTCCCGAAACGGAGGCGCTGGGCGGCTTTGCGAAGCTGTTGGAAAAGCGACAGGTCGTCCACATCCGCGTGAAGGATCTGCCCGACGACGACCTGCATGCGCGGGCCCGGGAGGTCTACGACCGATCGATCAGCGTCATCTTCGATATCATGTCCGAGTTACGGATGGGCAAGATCCCGTCCAGCGAAAACGCGAAGCAGGTGATCTCGGAGATGAGCGATCTCATCCTCCAGGACAAGAACGCCCTGCTCGCGCTCACGATGCTCAAGGGATACGACGAGTACACGTACGTCCATTCAGTGAATGTCGGCATTCTGTGCCTCGCCTACGCGGCGCACGAGGGCCTCACGGGGGATGAGCTGCGCGGCGTGGGGCTCGCTGGATTGCTCCACGACGTCGGGAAGGTTCGTACCGCGGAGGAAATCGTCAAGAAACCGGGAAGCCTCACGGAAGAAGAGATCGCCATCATGAAGAAGCACCCGGTGCTGGGGGCTGAGATCCTCTCCCGGATGAAGGACGTTTCTCCGGAGACCCACGATATGGTCCTCATGCACCATGTGAAGTTCAACCACGAGGGGTACCCGAAGCTTGAGACGGGGCGAACCGTGCACCCCTACAGCATGGTGGTCGCCATCGCGGACTGCTACGACGCGCTGACCACGCTGCGCCCTTACCAGAAACCTCGCCCCCCGACCGATGCGATCAAGCTCATGCGCAAACTGGCCGGGAAGGACCTTGACCCGGAAATGCTCGGGCGCTTCGTGGATATGCTGGGAACGTACCCGGCGGGCACATTCGTACGGCTCTCGACCAACGAGATCGCGATCGTGGTTACGCCGAACGCCCTGGACGTGGTCGTGCCCAAGGTGAAGGTCATTCTCGACACCCAAGGGGCGTCGCTTTCGGAACCTCTCGAGGTGGATCTCGCCGAAGGAAGCGAAACGCAGAACGACGCAGATCGACGGATCGTGGTGGCCGGCGTCAATCCGCTGATGTACGGGCTGGACCCGACGCAGTACCTCTGACGGCTTTCGGCGCGTTGCGCAAACGGCAAAGGCCCGCGCGTGCGGGCCTTTGCCTTTCTTGAGCACCCGGGGGGCGCGGTCAGGTCTTGAGGTGTCCCAGCGCCCGGGCCGCTGCCTCGCGGACGTTGGCCTCGGCATGATCGAGGAGCCGGAGAAGGGTCCCCTCGGCGCGTGGATCGCGGAGCTTCCCTAACGCGGCGATCACCCGGCGGAGAATCTCCGGTTCATCGCCGGTGAGAAGCGACAGAAAGCTGTCGGCCAGGCGTTTGTCGTGGAAGTTCCCGAGCGCCTCGATGACGAGGGCCCGGATGCTTGGGTCGGGGTCGTCCAACAGCTCAAAGAGCGGCGCGAGCGTGCGCGGCTCCGCCCGCTCGCCGAGCATGCGGATCGCTGCGCAACGGACCTCTTGGATCTCGTCGGAGAGCGCAGAAACAAGCGGCTTCAGGACCGCCTCGTCCTCGATGTCCCCGAGTGCGTACAAGGCGCGCAGCTTGGCCGCCCGGTCGCCGCTCTGGAGCATCTGGTTGAACTTCTCAGCCGAGGCAAGCGCCTCCAGACGCTCCAGCGCCTCGGCCGCGGCGCACCGGACGTCAGGACTCACATCTTTCAGCGCTTTCCTGAGCTTCTCTATTCGATCCGGGTTCAACGGATCCCCCCGACGCGTTGCACGCAAGGTGGCCCACCCGGGCCCCACCCCCGTGAGTGCTCATCGGAGTCCATGGGCAAAACCTTGAGGGCATCGTCCGGCGTTGATCGGCCCGGCGACGTGAGCCATACTTCCGGCTCGGGGCGCTTTGGCCGGAGCCTGTCCGGCGGGTCAGAGATCGCCCCTGTACGGCTGACGAAAGGGATGAGCAGGAGCGTGATGCGCGTTCTCGGGCTGGACCTGGGTTCCCGTCGAGTCGGCGTGGCGGTGAGCGATCCAATGGGCTGGACGGCCCAGGGGCTCCCCACGATTGAGCCGCGTGGAGAGCGGCATCTCATCGAGGAGATCCGCAAGCGCGTCGCCGAGCTTGAGGTAGAGCGCGTGGTGGTGGGCCTCCCCCGAAACATGGATGGGACGACCGGGCCACAGGCCACGAACGTGCTCGCCTTTGTTGAAAAGCT
>Ga0154655_1101_pt4 | contig 11407 bp, 15 predicted proteins | sample Rifle2008BG13ft_FD_116084 | JGI IMG/M metagenome (GOLD analysis project Ga0154655, IMG submission 116084) | Deltaproteobacteria bacterium RBG_13_65_10
TCAACCTTCACTAGCATGGCCCTAGTCGACCGATTGACCTTCGTAATTTTGCGCCCTTGGCGCAGTGAAGGGCGCCCGGAGCCCCCGAGGAGTTCCCCATGGCCAGGAAGACCCTTCGCATCGGCGCGGGGCAGGGTTTCTATGGCGACAGCCCCTTCCCCGCCCTCGAGATTGCCCAGCGCGGCGACGTTCAGTACATCGCCTTCGATGCCCTGGCGGAGCTGACGCTTGCCATCCTCCAGAAGGACCGCCAGAAGGACCCCTCCCTCGGATACACCCGTGACCTCCCCGTCTTCCTGCGCACTCTCCTGCCGGTGTGCCGGGAGAAGGGAATCAAGCTCATCACCAACGCGGGGGGGATCCATCCCGAGGGGGCGATGGAGAAGGTTCTCTCCGTGGGGAAGCAGATGGGGATGACGGGCCTGCGCGTGGGGATGGTCACGGGCGACGATATCCACCCGCGCCTGGCCGAGTTGCGCGCGAAGGGAACCGCGCTGGCAAACGTGGACACGGGTGAGTCCTTCGATCAGATCAAGGATCGTGTTCTCTTTGCCTGCGCCTACGTGGGCGCGGAGCCCATCGTCGAGGCGCTCAGGCGCGGGGCCGACGTCGTCGTCACCGGGCGTGTGAACGATGCCGCCGTGTGGCTCGCGCCGATGATCCACGAGCTGGGCTGGCGCATGGACGATTTTGATCGGCTGGCCGCCGGGACACTGCTCGGCCATCTCCTGGAGTGCAGTGCGCAGTGCACGGGCGGCAACTGGAGCGGCGACTGGTGGAACATCCCGGGGATGGAACGGATGGGCTACCCGATCGCCGAGGTGAGCGAGGACGGGAGCGCGATCCTGACCAAGGCCCCCGGCACGGGCGGACGCGTCTCCTTCGACACGGTGAAGGAGCAGCTCCTGTACGAGGTACACGACCCGCGGCGCTACCTCTCGCCCGACGTCGTCGCCGACTTCACGTCCGCGATCATCGAGGACATCGGTCCCGACCGCGTAAGCATCCGCGGAACGCGCGGCGCCGCACCGCCCCCGACGCTGAAATCGATCATCGGCTATCAGAACGGCTGGATGGGGCAGGGCGTGATGGGCTACGCCTGGCCCGACGCGCTGCTCAAGGCAAGGAAAGCCGATCAGATCATCCGCAAGCAGCTCGCCATGGTGGGCGTGAAGGCCGAGGAGATCCTCACGGAGTACATCGGGTGGAACGCGATCCACGGCCCGAGCGTTCCGGATCCGAAAGAGGAGCTGTCCGAGGTGTACATGCGAATCGCCATCCGCACGGCCACGCGCGAGGAGGCCGAGCGCCTGTGGCGCTTCATTCCGTACCTGGGCCTGAACGGCCCGCCGTTCATCGGCGGGGGAGGCGGCGTTTCCACGCGGGCCCGCGAGCTGCTCGGCACCTGGCCCACGCTTGTGCCGCGGGAAGAGGTTCTGCCCAACGTGCGCGTTGAGGTAAGGGAGGTCCAGTGATGGGCGCGAAACGCAAGACATCGAAGACGCCACGCCAGGTCCCCCCGAAGAAGCGTGCCGGTGCGCCGAAGCCCAAGTCACAGAAGAAGCCTTACAAGATCATCGAGCGGACGGGAGGGCGAGGCGCCGCCGAGCCGAAAGGCGGAACGAAGCGCCGCGGCGTGACGAAAGGAGGAAGAATCTGGGAGGGCGCCGCTCCCGCGGCGCCTTCGAAGGGCACGGCGAGGAAGACCGAGCGCATCCAGCTCCGGTGGATCGCCCAGGCCCGAAGCGGCGACAAGGGGGACATCGCCAACGTCGCTCTCTTCGCCCCCACGCCGGAGACGTACGAGGTCTTCGTCCGGGAGGTGACCGCCGATCGCGTGAAGACCCACTTCGGCAGTTATGTGAAGGGGCGTGTCGATCGCTACGAGGCGCCGAACGTGCGCGCGCTCAACTTCGTCTGCTACGCGGCGCTCGGCGGCGGCGGTGCCGCATCACTCCGGAGCGACCCGCTCGGCAAGTCCTACGGCTCAAACCTCCTGCGGATGGAGATCGACATCCCGTCCGACGTCCTGAAGCGTACAGCGAGGCGCGTGGCACCGAAGGAGCTGCCGGAGGTGTGAGCTCGTCCTCCGCGGGGTCTGCTATTGTGATGGGGCTGGAGGGTTAGGAGCATGCGAATCGTTATCGAGATCGCTGAGGACCAGGCCCAGCGGCTCCGGAAGATCGCCGATCGTCTGGGCGTGAGACCCGAGCAGATCGCGGAGGCCGGCCTCGCGGATCTGCTGACGAGGACGGACCCCAAGTTCGAGAATGCCGTCGAGTACGTGCTCAAAGAAAACGAGGCGCTGTACAAGCGGCTGAGCTGAATGCGATTTCTCACTCTGGGCGAGGTCCTGGAGCTCCACCGTCATATTCTCGTGGCCACGGGAGGAGCGCCGGGACTTCGTGATCTCGGCAGGCTTGAATCCGCCATCGCGCAGCCGCGCATGACTCGGGCGGCGAGAACCTCTACCACTCGCTGGAAGCGAAGGCGGCAACGCTCGGTTTCTTCCTCATCAGGAATCATCCCTTCGTCGACGGACAACAAGCGGGTCGACCACGCCGCGATGGAGACGTTTCTCCTGCTGAACGGGCGGGAGATCGATGCGACCGTTGACGAGCAGGAGGGAATCTTTGGTAGTGGGTCAATTTGGTTTCCGACGTTGGAAACGCCGAGATTTGGAGATTTCCTTGAGGACATCGTGAATGACGAGAAAGAACACAAAGCCGACTGGGATTGCTATCCAGCCGAGCGCATCAATGTGTTTCCGAATGACACCTGTCGACGCCGAAAAACCGGTATCCGCAGATTCGATGAACAAGCCGATGATCGCTAAAAGGGCAATCCAGTACACCACCGATCTCACCACGGAGTACAGCACTTTCCACCACTTGCTCCCATCGGGCAGGATTCTTCATGCGGTGGTAGCTTCTCACCTCCAGGATGACCTTGACGAGCCTGTCCCGGGGCGCATAGCACACATTCCATAATTCCCCTTGCACAACCGATAGGGTCCGTGCCATCTTGGCAGCATGCCTAAGCGCTCAAGTAAGCCATCGGACCCCAATCTGCTCGCTGTGGCCATCGTCGGTGAGGCCGTCGAGGAGCGCAAGCCAAAGAAGAACCCGGCGGCCGTTGCCCTGGGGCGGCTTGGGGGCAAGAAAGGCGGAGCCGCAAGAGCCGCCAAATTGAGTAAAGAGCAGCGCATTGCTATTGCGAAGAAGGCGGCGATGGCGCGTTGGAAGAAACCCAGGAAATCATCTTCTCAACCTCAGGGGAAGCATTGATGTGCAAGATTCTGATGTCCGGATTGGCTCGCTTGAACACGCGAAATATCTCATCAGCAAAAGCCTGCCCAATTGACTGCACTCGCTGAAAATCAAGCATCACTTCTTTGAACCGCTCGAATCTCGCCAATACCCGCTTCGCTTGTGATCGACTAACAAGTTGTTCGTCACCGTACTTAGCAAGCTGGATAGGAACATGGGTAGTGGAAAACCGATAATCCTCAGGTTCTGAGGCGTAACGCTCGAATACTTGTTGAGTTGTTCTCGCCGAGTTCGTATTGATGCGCATGAAAATTGTTGTTCCGTTTACATTGTCGCGGTCCTCTACTTCAAGCAGCCATTGGTCTCCGGGTTCTATCAGTCGGCTATACCATAGGGAAGCAGACATGATAGAAAATCTGTCGAACATCCGGGAAGTAAAAAAAATCCCTTCCCCAGTGTGCCGGGTACTATCCGTCGTTAGCTTTCCTTTAGACAACTCCAAAAGTGCATGGCGAGGATCTTGCAATTGGAGGGCCTTTTGAATTTTAGTGAAGATGCCGACGCCGCTATCGGAAACGATCATATGCACGCGAGTCGCATTGCGACGAATCCAAATGAACACAGAGATCGCCCCCGAGTGATCCTTCACATTATTCAGCATCTCGGTGAGGCCATATTGACAGATATCGATCACGTTCTTGGCAACACCGTTCATCTTTGGAAGAACCAATTCTCTCCAGATCACATCCTCTTCAAATTTTTCATCGACCGGCAATTGATTTTGAAAATCCACTAGCTCGCGAAGCCGATAGACGCGAGCCTTCGTCCGCCCGGTAGCCTCAAGGAGTCCCTTTTCCATCAATCTCTTGATTTGCCCGTTGATGGCCTGTCGGGAAAGTCCGAACTGGCCTGAGGTTAGGCGTGCAATGTCCTTCGGATGCTCCGAAATGTTTTGTACAATGAATTCAGCTATTTGCGATGGATCCAGTCTTTTGCTCATCATCTGATCGAGTTTAGCAATCTATCGCCTAGAGATTAGCACCATTTGCATGATAGATTGTACTGTTTTGGCGAGAGTATTGTCAAGTTAATATCAAATTATTTACAACATCCCTCTTAAAAATACTAAAGCGTTCAAGCATAATTGTGATATGAATCAAATACGTATCCAAAAATGCTGCGCTGTGATTGCACCCTCATCGAAGGGAACAGCATCCGTGCGACCTGCCGCATTACGGGAGTGCCAAGGGAACGGTCCTGAGCCTTCTGGCCGACGAGGGTGAGGCGTGCGCGAAGTATCAGGACGCGCACCTGAGGAACCTGCCCTGTCGCCGGATTCAGTGTGACGAGATTTGGGCCTTCTGCTACGCGAAGCAGAAGAACGTCCCAAAGGAGATGCAGGGGCAATTCGGGCTCGGGGATGAGGTCGCGCGGAGCGCGCCCCTCCCAGGGCAAAGCGTACCCGCGAAGCGGGGGCCGAGAACGCATGACATGCGCGCGGCCCTCCCAAGAGGATGCGGCCTGCCAGGGTTGTTTGGGAGGACGCGGCTCCTCACTAGGTTTCCCTTCCCCATGCGATCCGCTGACCCGGGCCGAGCACGCGGAAGCGGTCGAAGGGAATCACTCGCTTCTCCATCGCCCGGTAGAGCGCGTAGGGAGGCTCCTCCATCGGCTCGGCGGTGAGACGAAAGGTCTTCCAGTGCATCCCGATGGAAAGCCGCGCCCCGAGGTCCTCATGGATCTGGACCGCCTCTTGCGGGTTCACGTGCACCGGCTTCATGAACCAGCGCGGGCTGTACGCGCCGATCGGGATGAGCGCGAGGTCCATCGGCCCCAGCCGCTCCCTCGCGGCCCTGAAATCGTGAGGGTTGTACCCCGTGTCCCCGGCGAAGTAGAATTGGCACTTGCCGATGCGAACCACCCATCCCGTCCACAAGGTTGTGTTGCGATCAAGAAGCGTGCGTCCCGAGAAGTGTTGCACGGGGACCGAGGTCATGCGCACGGGGCTTTCGTTGCCCCCCGGTACCTCGCGCGTGTCCCACCAGTCCAGCTCCACCACGTTCGTGATCCCCTGCTCCCGGAACCACGCCGCGAGCCCCAGCGGCACCCACCAGGTGGCGCGGTTTCCAATGGCGCGTGCGGTCTCGAGATCCAGGTGGTCGTAGTGGCTGTGGCTCACGATCACGTGGTGGACAGGTGGAAGGTTCTCGAGTGGGATGCCCGGCGGATGGCGGCGGCGCGGCCCGGCCCACGGGACGGGGCTGCAACGCTCGCTGAAGATCGGATCGGTGAGCACGTTCACCCCCTCCCCGCTCACAAGGAACGTGGCGTGGTTGATCCAGGTGACGGCGGGCCCGGGGCCCAGGGCGTGCTCCCGTGGGTTGGGGTACTCGAACCCCCGTGGGATCACGAGCGCCTCGTCACGGGGACCCCCGCCGCCCTGCCATCGGAGAAACTCACTGAACGCATGCCGCGCGGGGATGTGGGGATTGCAAAAACGTCCGTTGGACCCATGATGGGGTTTGGCGGGATCGGGCACGAATGGGCCACCCCGATCCGCGGCAAATCCGAGGAGAAAACTCACAATGGGACCCCGCAGTGGTTTTTTCGAAACGCGCTGCCCGAACGAGCGCGTCCGGCGCGAAGGCATCGGTCCACGCAGGCGGGCTGATGGTACTGCCTTCCGCCGCTTCGTCAACGCCGCGCTCCTTGCGCTGGCCGCGGCCGCCGCCGGGTGCGGGAGCGGGGTCCATCCGACGCGATTGGCGTTACAGTGGGAGGGGTGGTCGCTTCGCCCCTCCGACCGGGTCTTCAAGGATCACTGCTTGACGCCGCTGGGCCGCCCACGCTGGGCCTTCCGGGCGGGCGGCGTTACGTACCGCCAGTCCGACTACGGATTGCTCGGCAACGGCGATGGAACGCTCGACCTCGCGCCGCGCCATCCCGTCGCCGACGCGACCCCCTATCCCGTCAACGTCGTCGTCGGCCCACGCCTTCTCGAACCCGTGATGACACCGCAGGTCATGGCGCTCAGCCCAGGGGCGCGGGGTGAGGCCTTCGTGCGCCTGTACTTAGAAGGAGGGGGCGTGCTTGACGCGAAGTGGGTGAAGCGCGGCGAGGGACCGGAGGCGAAGGGCGCGGACGTGCTGGGGCAGGCGTTCCACCTCGCCGACGACACGATCACCCTGGCGCAGGGGCACGAGGTCGTTCCGGGTATGGGTTCGGGGCGCGTCGCGCTGCGCGTGACGAGCCAGGACGGGAACGCGCGGATCGACTACGGACTCAATGCCGCCCTCCCGCGCGACCGGGACGGGGCCGAGGCGCTCACCGCGTCGCGCCAGGTCGTGCGCATTGCAACGCGCGATCTCGATGATGCGCGGATCGGCGGCCGGGGCCTGAGCGCGTTGCCCGGCCTCATGCGCCGGGTGGGCTTCACCTACCCCCTCGGGCTTGCGTTCACCGGGCCGCCCGCGCTCTTCGTCTCGCTCGAATCGATCCTCTTCGCCCCGTTCTCGCGGCCGGCGACCGGCGCTCGCCTGCGTATGTCGCCGGAGGACATCGCGGCGCGTGTGGGCGAGTCGGGAATCGAGGACGGGAAGGTCTGGATCACCGTTTACCCGCCGGAGGGAAGCGAACGCGTCTGGGCGATCCGCGGCGAGGACGTGCGCGTGCGATGGCAAGAGGAGGGCAGAAAGCGAAGCCTCGGCGCGTCGGGGCGGGGCGGCGCCCCGACCCTGCGACCGCTGCTGCTGGATCCCGCCCAGGGGACACGGCTGTATTTCTTCGGGGCGGGCAACATGCCCGATCGTTTCGAGCTCTTGATGGACGGGCTTTACGCCACCGACGGAACGGAGATTGCGCCGGCGGTCTACGAGATGGCCCGGGAGACGCACGTTCGCTGGAACCCGATCTCGGTGTGGCGCGGGTGGATGTGTCACTGATCTTTTTGAGGAGAGATACCCATGAAGAAGCGCGCGGTAATCCAGATGACGTCCGAGGAGGAAGCGAAGTTCATCGAGTCATCCAAGACGATGATCCTCGTGACGAACGGCAAGGACGGCTGGCCGCACACGATGGCCATGTGGTTTGTGCTGCGCGAGGGCAGGCCCATCCTGAGCACGTTTGCCAAGTCGCAGAAAGTGCTCAACATCCGTCGGGATCCCCGGGTGACGATCCTCGTGGAGGCCGGCGAGAACTATGAGGAACTGCGGGGCGTGATGATCCGCGGACGTGCCGAGATCGTCGAGGACCGAGCGTTCGTCGAAGAGGTGCAGATCGCGTTTGCGCGCAAGTACGTTGGCGGCCCGTTCATCGAGGGGACCGCGGAAATGGTCCGCGCGCGTGCGGCCAAGCGCGTTGCGATCCGGGTGGTGCCGCTGGAGAGCGTGAGCTGGGACCACGCGAAGCTTGGAGGAGGGTACTGAAATGCGCGTGATTCTCACGGGCACTTCGATGGGGATCGCCGCGGCGGCGGCGAGGGCCATCGTCGAGGCGGCCAGGCGCCCGCCGCGCGAGCGCGTGCTGGGACTGGGCCCACGCTGCGCAGTTGCGATGGAGCGCATCTCGCACGGTTTCGTGGCGTGGATCCTCGGGAGGGTCTATGCGCGCCAGCGTCGCGAGATCGCGGTGAAGGAATCGGCCCCGTAAGAGCACCCCGCGCCGCTCGGGACGGACCCAGGCGCCCCGCTTCTTCTTTCCGGATCACCCAAGAGCACACCAATCGCGATGGCCTCCCAAAGAGGTTCACGCACGTTCGAATCTGCCCCTCCCGCGTCAAGGGCGAAGCTGTCCGTCACCACGGCCACTGGGCAATACGCTGGGGCGCAAGGGGGGAAGCGCCGGTGGTTCGCCCCGGAGGCAGGCTTAGCCCGGGATCGGGAGCCCAAGAGAAAATCCCTAATAGCGGGAATTTGAACGGGCTGGCGCGAGGTTACGCTCAAGTCAGGGGTCGATGCGGCCGAAAATATCCTTGATCGAACTTTCACTCCTCCTTCAATGGGCGAGGCATGGATTCCCGTGTCATGAAGGTCCTCCAGATCGAGGACAACCCGCTGGACGCGAGCCTCGTGAAGGAGATGCTGAAGGAGGGGGACTGGGCTCGCTTCGAGGTCACCCACGTCACGCACCTCGCCGACGCGCTCACGCGCCTGGCGGAAGATACCTTTGACGTGGCGCTCATGGACCTCTCGCTCCCTGACTCCTACGGGCTCGATACGCTGCGGGCCGTGCACAACGTCGCTCCCGACCTCGCGATCATCGTCCTCACCGGGGTTCATGATGAGGCGCTCGCGATCTCAACGGTTCATTGCGGAGCGCAGGACTACCTCCTCAAGGGACAAGTCGAAAGCAACCTGCTCACACGCGCGCTTCGGTATGCCATCGAGCGCAAGCGCTCCGAGCAGTACATCAACCAGCTCGCCTACTACGACAACCTGACAAGCCTGCCCAACCGAATGCTGTTGCAGGACCGGCTGCGGGTGGCGCTGGCCCGGGCGCGGCGGAACCGGCTCGTTCTCGCGGTGATCTTTGTCGATCTGGATCAGTTCAAGATGATCAACGACACCCTGGGGCACGTGGTGGGCGACCGGGTGCTCCAGGAAGTGGCCGAGCGTCTCAAGGCTTGCGTGCGGGACACGGACACGGTGGCGCGACCGGGCGGGGATGAGTTCACGGTCCTCCTTCCCGAAGTGATCCAGGAGAAGGACGTGATCATGGTGGCCGAGCGAATCCTCGCGGCGCTCCTCCCTCCGTTCATCATCAGCGAGCACGAGTTGTACATTTCGGCGAGCATCGGGATCAGCCGCTACCCGCTGGATGGCGAGGATGCCGAAGCGCTGCTCAAGAATGCCGACACTGCCATGTACCGCGCGAAGGAGCAGGGACGGAACAATTACCAGTTCTACTCCCCTGCGATGAACATCAAGGCGTCGGAACGCCTGGCGCTGGGGAACGGGCTGAGACGGGCCCTGGAGCGCGACGAGCTGAGGCTGTACTTCCAACCGCAGATCAGCGCGAGCACCGGCGAGATTGTCGGGGTCGAGGCGCTCATCCGCTGGCAGCACCCCGAGTGGGGGCTGGTCTCACCCGCACAGTTCATCCCGCTGGCGGAGGAAACAGGGCTCATCGTACCGATCGGCGAGTGGGTTCTCCGCGTTGCTTGCCAGCACGCGAGAAGCTGGCAGCGCGAAGGCCTCGCGCCGCTGCGCGTGGCGGTGAACGTCTCCTACCGGCAGTTCGACCAGAACGGACTGGAGGAGATGGTGATACGGGTGCTGCACGAAACGGGGCTGGATGCGCGGTGCCTGGAGCTTGAGCTTACAGAGAGCGACCTCATGCACAACAAGGAGAGCGTGATCTCGACCCTGCGCTTCCTTCGGAACCAGGGGGTGGGAATTACGATCGACGACTTCGGGAGCGGCTACTCCTCTTTCAAGTACCTCAAGTACTTTCCCATCGATACCCTGAAGATTGACCAATCACTCATCCGCGACGTGGGATCCGAGCCCGACGACGCCGCCATCGTGACCGCCATTATCGCCATGGCCCACATCCTGCGGCTCAAGGTCGTGGGCGAGGGCGTCGAGACCCTCGATCAGTACACGTTCCTCCATGACCACGGATGCGATGTGATCCAGGGCTACTACTTCAGCCATCCGGTGCCGCCAGAGGCGCTTCGCGAGCTGCTTCAGAAACGCCACTGAATCCCGCCTGAACCCGCGGCCAGAGCACCTTCCATCGCTGCGCTGCCCCCGCCATCGCCGACGCACGCACCTTCCATCATGACCAGTGCCGTCATGAACGCCGTTCTCTTCCATGGCTGGGGGGCCGCCCTGAACCCTAGGCCCGGCGCAATCAGGACGGACGCCGATTCCTCCCACGACCTCAGAACTTCCGCGGAGGGATGCCCGCGAACATGCGAAAGTGGCGGTCCATGAGAAGGTGGAGTCGCGCGCGCACGGCGTCGGACGGTGCCTCGAAGATCGGGACGAGGCGATTCACCTCCTGGTCGACCTCCTCGCCCTTCATGAAGAGCGTGATGCGGAGCGAAGAGTGTGCTTCGAAGAGATCCATGGGCATGAGCAGCTCGAGGGCGAACATATGCGCCTGCCGCTCGCGAAGCGCGTCGGCGGTTTCATTTGGCTCATCGAGCGAGAGATCTTCCTCGGACCACTCGCCGGCGCAGAGAACGGGGGCCCGGTGGAGAACCGCGTGACCCAGGGCGTGGGCGAAGCGAAGCCGGTTCTCGAAGGGGTCAAGCCCCCGGGGGACGATGAGCCGAAGGTCGTCACCCTCCGCGAGGAGCTCAACGGGCCCCTCGCCTTCCGCCACCTCGACCAGCACGTCGGGCCGGAGCCTGAAGACGGCGCGCAGATCGAGCGGAGGCTGGTCAAAACCCGCCTCCCGGTGAAGCATATGGACCAGCTCGAGGATGTGGGTAGTTTCAGTCAAGGGTGCGCGAGGTCCTTTCAGAACGATGCGTTTGGGATCACTCCGAGTCGTGCCCGCCCGAGCCGGGATGCGCGTTGGGCCGAACGTCGAGCTGGATCAGCACGGCGGGCTTTTCAGGATCGCCAGGCTTGCCGTCTTCCCCTACCTTCAGAAGCTGGCCCATGAGGACGCCGCCCCCTCCCTTGGCCGGATCGCGCGACTCGAAACGCGCGGTGCGGAGGTAGCGCTCGCCTCGGAAGCAGGGGGCACGAAAGACGATCCGGCAACCTCCGTAGAAATGCGCCCGCGCAAAGATGCCCTCCGCTTCGAGGTGGTCCCACCCGAGCGCCTCCATGACCTTCACGTAGTCCATCGCGTGCACGTGGCGGTTGGGATCGGTCTGCTCGTAGCCCCAGACGTGGGGATGGGTGTCGGCGAAGACAAGAGAGCGCCGGTCCGGGTCGGGGTGAAAGTCCGCGGGCGGAACCGTGAGATCGAGCATCGTGAGAAGCTGGAAGACTTGCCGCGGCTGTGGCCCGAGCCCCATGCTTTCGTGAAGCGCGCACACCTGCCGGTCCTCGGGCCGGGCACCCGGCCGCGTGAAAATGGAGTGCTTGCGCAGGGTACCCACCACCACGTCGCGGCCTTCCGGCGACGTGGCGCCAAGCGATTGCTCCGCCTGGCTCACGATGCGCGTGGTCCGGCCCGAC
>Ga0154655_1066_pt1 | contig 10653 bp, 10 predicted proteins | sample Rifle2008BG13ft_FD_116084 | JGI IMG/M metagenome (GOLD analysis project Ga0154655, IMG submission 116084) | Deltaproteobacteria bacterium RBG_13_65_10
CGGGGAAACCTCTTCCTTCTCCTACGCCACCGGTTCTCAGCGAGGCGAGCCAGCTCGCCTGGAAGGTGATGGTGCTGCAGGATCACTGGAAGCTCATCTACGACCGGGACCACGGCACGTGGGAGCTCTATGACCTCCGGGCGGATCCGCGCGAGCTGAGAAACCGCATCGGGATCGCGCCGGCCGTAGCACAGCGCCTGGAGCGCGTGCTCGTCCCCTGGGCGAGGGAGCACCGTTGAGCCGGGTAAAAGAGCCTGCAAGCCGGGTATCGGACGCGCGGGGCACCGTTTACCTCACCGCGGCGAAGATCTGGTTCCTCGCCACGGGCGCGCTCCTCCCGATCCTCCTCGCGCGCATCTTCCCGCCGGATCGCTACGGCGTTTACAAGGTCGTGACCGGCGCGATGACCGTCGTCAACGCGCTTCTCGTCACCGGCGCGGTTCAGTCGGTCTCGAAGTTCGTGGCCGAGGACCTTGCACGCTCGGGCGAGGTGCACCGGAAAGCGCTCGTTCTTCAGGCAGGGCTCGGCGCGGTGGTGGCGATCCTCTTCGCGCTGGCCGCACCGCTTGTGGCCGGGGCGCTCCGCGACCCGGCGCTGGTTCCGTTGCTTCGCCTCGCGTCCCTCGCGATCGCCACCTTCGGGCTGTACGCCGTGTTCATGGGCACGATGAACGGGCGCGGGCACTTCGGAAAGCAAGCGGTGCTCGACTTCACCTACTCCGCGACGAAGGTGGCGCTGATCCTCGGGCTCGCGTGGGCCGCCGGCGTGGCGGGCGCGCTGGTGGGATTCGCAAGCGCGGGGCTGGCGGTGGGACTGCTCGGTCTCGCCTTCGCGGGCACGGGGAGGCCGGGGCAAACCTTTCCGATGAGCCGGCTCTTCGGGTTCGCGACGGGGGCGATGTCGGTGACGCTCGTGATCAATCTTCTACTCCAGGCCGACCTCTTCCTCGTGAAGCGCCTGTCAGCCTCGGTCGCGTCCGATCTGCAGGCCGGGCTCTACTCCGTGGCGATGGACCTCTCGCGCCTTCCCTACCAGGCGCTCGCTATCCCCGTGGCCCTCGTGCTTCTTCCCGCGGTCTCGCGCGGCGCCGCGTCGGAGGAGCCGGGCGTCGCGGCCGCCGCGCTGCGAAGCGCCGTGCGTTACGTGCTGATCGGCGTGGGACTGTGCGCCGTGGTGCTCGCCGCCAACGCCCTTCCGCTCCTCCTCCTCGTCTTCAAGCCCCAGTACGCCGGCGCGGCGGCGCCCCTGCGCATCGCCCCCTTCGGCATGCTGGTCTTCTCCATCTACTACCTGCTCAGCACGGCGCTCATCGGGAGCGGCCGCCCCTTCCTGGCGGCCGCGATCGGCGCGGTCACGCTCACCTTGGACGTCGCGCTCAACGCCCTTCTCATTCCACGCTTTGGCCTCGTGGGCGCGGCCTCGGCCACCAGCGGTGCGCTCGTGATCGGCGCGATCGTGAGCACCGCCGTCGTCCGCTCCATCCTCGGGGTTTGCTTCCCCTTCGTCACCCTCGCGCGCGTCGCGATCGCTGCGGCGGCCACGGCCGCAGCCTCTTCCTTCTGGCCCGTGACGGGTCCCATCGTCCTCGTGAAGGGAGGCGTCCTCACGGCCCTCTTCGGGGCGGTGCTGGTCCTTCTCAGGGAGGTCGGGCGGGACGATCTAGACCGCCTCCGGGCGATCTTTCGGGCGGCAGGCTGAGTCTTGCTCGACGTCTCATTCCATCTTAGAGCAATGATTCCAATGGCTTCGATGTAGGCCGTCGATTTGTTCTTGACAGGACCTTGTCTACTTGGTAGACATGGTTTTAAGTACGGGACCTATCAGGAGGACTACCGCTATGAGAAAGCGAGGCCTTGTTCGAGTCGCCGACGAGGTCTGGGTGGCGACCGCCCTTCTTCATCGCGAACACCCCGCGGAGCAGGACTTTACGGTGGCCGAGATCGTTGAGCGGGCCGAAAAGGAAGACATTCTCGGTGGCGGAAAGCTCCGCCCCGGCGTGTACGTCCACATCAGGCAGCAATGCGTCGCCAATCGACCTCCCAATCCGGGGCGTTATCGGATGCTCCTGGAGACCAACGGCGGACGCCGGAGGCTATTCCGAGAAGGCGACGCGTATCACCCGGCTCGACGCAACGCGAAGACCCATCCCGACCGGTATCACCTACCGGAAAAGTACCTCCCCCTGCTGGAGTGGTATCAGCGTGAGTACGCGCCCGCGAAAGGGCGACCCGCGGTCGTGGATCCCATCCTCGGCCTGCGCGGTCTCGGCAAGGAAATCTGGGTGGGAGAGGAACCTGACGCGTACGTCCGACGTCTCCGGAAGGACTGGGAATGAGCCGCGTCTTCTGGGACACGAACCTCTTCATCTACCTGATCGAGGACTTCGGCGAACTCTCGGAACGCGTGGTGCGCCTCCGAGCCAGGATGCTCGAAAGGAAGGACCATCTCTATACGTCCACGCTTACGCTTGGTGAGGTCCTTGTGAAGCCGGTCGAGGCGGGAAACGAACAATTGCGTGAAGAGTATGAAAGGGCCATCAGCGCCGGGGCGATCCTGATTCCATTCGATCGGGGAGCAGCGGTCCGATACGCCCAGATCAGGCAGGACAGGACAATTCGCGCTCCCGACGCGATCCAGCTCGCCTGCGCGGCGGCCGGGGGGATTGATCTCTTCATCACGAACGACGAGAGATTGAGCCAGAAGACCGTTCCGGACATCCAGTTCATCTCATCGCTGTATCGGGCCTTCCTGTGACATCCTTCCGTGCGGGCGCGCGACCCGAAGCAATCGGTAGCCGCCTGGCACACCCGTGGCAAGGCGTCCTCGTGATCACCACCGAACGGGATCTGGTGAAGGCGGTGAGGCCCGACGACGCGGCGATTTTGGCTAAATAATCAACCTTGACAGACTTGATAGTTCCGGATACGTTGCCGTGGCGAATCGAGACCGGGGCTGCCGATGCCAACGTACAAGAACCTGCAAAACTGGGTTCGAACCAGCTTCGGTTTCACTCCGAAGACCTGCTGGATAGCCGACGTGAAGGCCTCCCTCGGAATCCCAACCAGAAAGGCCCACAACCGCCGTCATCCCGATCATCGAGAGCATCCCTGCCCAGATAATCGCCGCTCAGCGATCTTGGAAGCCTTCCGTCATTGGGGCGTCATTCGATGAACGAGAGAGCCCGTCCGGTCCACGAAGAGGTGCTGCGCACGGCCCTGCGCCTGTGCCGGAAGCGCGGCGACTGGACTTTCACGCCCCAAGAAATCGTCCGCGCCCTCCCCTCCCTGAACGAAAGTTCGGTCCGCACGCACATCGTGAGCCGCTGTTGCGTGAACGCTCCGAAGAATCACCCGCACAGGTGGAAGTACTTCAAGCGCATTGCCCGGGGCCTCTATCAGATCGAGCCCGAATATCGAAGGGCGCGTGACAAGAAGGACGTTACGAGCACTGATGCCTCGCACGTGGCCGAGACAGCCGTGCGCTATTCAGAGAAGCCGCGCAGACCCGTGAGCGACTCCATTCACGTAGTCGTCGCGCGTGGCGAGAAATACTACGTGGCGGACTGTATGGAGATTGCCGTGGTGACCCAGGGGAGAACGCTCGATGAACTCCTGGCGAACTTGAAGGAGGCTGTCGCACTCCATCTTGGAGGTGAGAATCTGTCCGAATTCGGCTTGAGCGAGGCTCCCCGCCTCGTCATCACCTATGAGACTCCCGCATTGACCGATGTCGCCTAGGCTTAGGCGGCTCTCCGGGAGAGAAGTGGTAAGAGCCCTGGGCTCCTTCGGGTTCGTCGTGATTTCGATACGAGGAAGCCACGCCAGAATGAGGAGAGTCCTTCCGGAAGGCTCCGAACAAAACCTCACAATCCCGCTGCACAGGGAGCTCGACGTGGGTACTCTGGCCGCCATTTATCGGCAGGCCTCTCAGTTCGTGCCTCCCGAGCAACTGAAGCCCATCTTCTATCATCGCTGACTTTCAACTTTCTTTCTCCGCCACCACCTGCACGAACCCCGCGAAGCGGCGGAGAGGGGAGTCGCACAGCGTGCGCTCGAGGAAGGCAAAGAGGGAGCGGGCGACCGGAAGGTCGTGCACGATCGCCGCGGGCGTGGCGATGCGGATGCCGCGGCTTCCCACGACGCGCACGCCCGCCGGAAGCGCGGCGGTGAAACTCTCGAACGTGTCGTAGCGCGTGTAGACCTCCTCGTCGGTCACGTCGTCGGCGACGGCGGTGGGACGCTTGAGTCGCTTCACGAGGGCACGCAGGCTGCGTCGATTGTAGAACTCAATCAGGAGGTGGCCACCGGGGCGCAGGAGGCGGGTCATCTCAGCTAGGGCAGCCTCGAGGTCCCGCACGTGCGGGAGCACCTTGAAGGAACAGACCACATCGAAGCTTTCGGAGGCGAAGGGAATCGCGGTGGCGTCCCCCTGCGCCACGGCAAGCCCGCGCGCGCAGGCGCGCCGCAGCATCCCGGCCGAGAGATCGACCCCCGCCGCGTGATGCGCCTCCGAGGCGATCTCCTTCAGGATGAGGCCCGTCCCGCATCCCACCTCGATCACGTCCTTCCCGCGCGCGTAACGGAGCACGAGATCGACCGTGAGCGCGTCCACGAGCGCGTGGTAACCCGCGTCGCGCCCCTTCTCGTAGCGCGCGCTGAAGGCGTCGTAGTAGCTCCGGTTGTCCTTCACGCGTTCCTCTCCCCGATTCGTTGGCTTACCGGAGAATCTCGTCGTAGAGATCGGCGTACGCCGCCGCGCTCTTGCGGATGTCGAAGTGCGCCTCCACCACTCGCCGCGCCGCCGCCCCCGCATCGCGCCGCGCGCGGTCATCGAGCAGAAGGTCCGCCACGGCGTCCGCCAGGCGCTCCGCGTTTCCATGGGGCACCGCGATGCCGCCCGTCTCCACGAGCGGCTCCGAGTCGCTCACCACCACGGGCCGGCCGAGCGCCATGTGCTCCAGCACGACGAGCGGCATATCGATCTTCGCGTAAAGCCGCTCGACCGGCATGACCGAAATCTCTGCGAGCGTGAGAAGGCCCGCCATCCCCTCCACCTCGTTCAGGAACCGCACGTGCTCGGAGAGCCCCCGCGCCTGCGCCGGGACGGCCGCCGCGGTCTTGCGCCGGCACGCGAAGATGACGAGCGCCTCGGGCACGCGGCGCACCAGCGGCGCCACCGCGTCGAGCGTGAGGCGCGCCCCCTCGCTGAACTCGTAGTCGCCGGCGTACAGCACCACCCGTCTTCCCTCCGCGCCGAGCGTCTCGCGCCACTTCGTGGCGCCCGCGGCGTCCTGCGCCTGCCGGGTGAGATCGATCCCCGGGTGGATCTTCACGACGCCGCGTACACCCGCCGCCTCGAGCTTCCGGCGATTGTACTCCGAGAGCGTCACCACGCGGCGCCCGAAGCAAAGCCGCGCGACGCCCCGGTAGTCGGCCGGCGAGGAAGAGATCGTCTGCACGGCGGGACGGCGGTTCGCAAGCAGCGCGACGCGCGCTATCGTCGAGGTCGCGGGATTGGGGGCGAAGAAGAAGTGAAGCGCGCGGATCTCCCGTGGAAGCGCAACGAGGGTACTGAAGATCGCCGCCTTCTGTGCGAGCCCCGGAGCGTATGCGCTCTCGCCCAGTGTCCGGTGCACACGCACGCGCGCCCCCGACGGGGCGAAACCCGGCCCCGCGAACACGGCCACCTCGTGGCGCGGCGCAGCTTCGGCGAGATCGCGCACAAGGTTCTTGCCGCCGTCGTTCCAGGGAGGCGAGAGGGGTTTGGAAACGTAGAGAACGGAGGCCATGGGAGCGATCAGACCGGGGCGCGCGGCGTGATGCGCTCGACCTCAGTCAGAAGCCGGTCGGCCACCAGGCCCGCGTCATAGGCGCGCGCGCTCTCGCAAGCGCGCTCGCCCAGCGCCGCGCAGAGCTCGGGGCGATCGAGGAGCCATGCGATCCGCTCCGCCAGCGCCTCTGCATCACTGGGTTTCACCAGGATCCCGTTCCATCCGTCACGAACGACTTCGCCGATTCCGCCGACGTCCGAGGCGATAACCGTGCAGCCCGCCGCCATTCCCTCGAGCACGACCACCGGAAAGCCCTCCGTGCGTCCGCCGGGCAGGACCACCGAGGGGACCGCGAGGATCGTTGCACGGGCGAGCGTTTCGCGCTTGGCCTTTCCGTGGATTGCGCCGAGGAACCGGACGCGCTCGCCGAGCGACTCCGCGCGCGCGCGCAACGCGGGGCCCAGCGGCCCATCGCCCGCGATCGTGAGCACCGCACCGGGGATTCTTTCCATCGCCTCGATCAGGATCTCGATCCCCTTCACCGGGATGAGCCTGCCCAGGAACAGGACCTCGCGCGGGCGCGGTCCTGACGGCGAATCGAAGCGAGCCGTCTCGATCCCCATGGGGATGATCGGCACGTCCTGCGCGCGAAGGCGCAGCCCCGCGCCTGCGGCCTCGCTGATCAGATCGTCGCGGAGGGCCGAGCTCACGCAGACGACTCTATCGGTCCTCGCCAGGATGGCGCGCAGGAGCTTCCGGCGCCGCTTGCCGCGGAGCATGGCAAGCCCGCCGCCGTGCTCGATCGCGAGGTGGGGACGCCGCGCGATCGCGCGGCAGAGCGCCCCGGCGGCACCGGAGGGCACGAACCAGTTCGAGATGACCACGTCCGAGCGGCGCGCGGCGAGAAGCGCGCGCACCGCGAACACCGCGAGGAACGTGGGCAGCCACAGGCGCGCCCGCCACGAGGACATGTTGGCCTCGATCCCCGCGCCGTACGCCACCTGGTGCCAGCGTGGGAGCGGCGCGTAGCGAAAGCGGCGCACCGCGAGCGCACCGCCCTCCTCGATCGATGCGCGCGGGGCCTCGCCGTCCCACGGCGCGAGGACCGTCACGTCGTAGCGCACGGCAAGGCGCCTCGCGAAGGACGCCACGAAGTGCCCGGCGTGATCCTCGGGGGTGCGCGGGTAGCTTGAGGTGAGGATGAGCGCCCGCGGGCGAGCCGGGCCGATCGCCCACTCGCCGCGCCGGAGAATCCGGCGCACGAAACCCTTGGCCAGGAGCCACGCGACACGCGGGATGAATCGGCGGAGCACGATCCCGGACACTCCTGAGCCCGCATGGTAGATCGGGCGCACCCTGACATCCACCCAGCGAAATCCCGCGGCAGTGACTTTCATCAGGAGGTCGTTGGGGAATCCGTAACGGGGGTAAAGACGGGAGAGCATAAGGGCCGCGAGCACCTTACGGGTGATCGCGGTGTATCCGCATTGACTGTCAGTCACGCGCTTGCCGACGGCCAACCGGGTGAGGCGCGTGAGGAGCGTGTTTCCGAGGAGCCGTAGCGGCGGCATCTCGCGCCAGACGTCCGGATGCGCGAGCCGGTTCCCCTTCGAGAAGTCCGCGCGCCCCTCCACCAGCGGGTCGAGCAGCGCGGGGAGATCCCTAGGATCCATCTGGCCGTCCCCCGCCATCACGGCGACGATCTCCGCCCCCCGTGCGAGCGCCTGTGCGTAGCCCGTCACGATCGCGACGCCTACGCCTCCGTTCACGCGGCGGCGAAAGACCTGCACCGGGACCCCCAGCGCGCTCTGTCGCGCGCGGGCTGCGGTGCCGTCCGTGCTTGCGTCGTCCACGACAATCACGCGATCGACGAAGTCGGGCATCGTCGAGAGAACGCCTCCCACACGCGCCGCTTCGTTGTGCGCCGGGACCACCACGGCGATCCGCTTTCCTCGGTACACGGGGTGCCTCCTCACTTCACGTAATGCAGCTCGCGCAGCAGTTGCATCCGCTCCGCGTCGATCGGCTTTTCAGGCGCTGGGCCGCGGGACCGGTCCTGCCGCAGACGCGCGTCAAGCTCGTTCACCATGCGTGCGAGCACCTCGGGCCGCGCGCTGCTGAGGTCGCGCTTCTCCCCCGGGTCGTCGGCCAGGTTGTACAGCTCAAGCCCGCGCTGGGCCGGGGTCACGATCTTGTCGCGGTCGAAGATGAGCATCCAAGGATCCACCCAGTACGCCTGGAGGTAGTTGTCCTTCTGCACCATGAGCACCGACTCACGCACCGGGGCGCGCGGGCCCTTTCCCGCCAGTGGCAGGATCGAGATTCCCTCCATGCCCTTCGGCGGCGGCACGCCCGCGGCCTCAAGCAGCGTTGGGTACAGATCGATCGCCCGCGTGGGCGCTTCCACCAGCGCGCGGCCCGGGAGGGATCGATCCACGATCACAAGGGGCGAGTGGACCTCCTCCACGTACAGCGACTTTCCGTGTCGCGAGGAACCGTGCTCGAAAAACTGCTCCCCATGATCGCTGGTCACCGCCATCACCGTCCTGTCCGCGACGCCCATCGCCTCGACCCGACTCCAGAGCGCGCCGGTTGCCTCGTCCACGTAGGCGATCTCCGCGTCGTACAGCGCGCGCGCAAAATCAAGGTCGTCCTCTTCCCGCTTCTTTCCCTGCCCGTAGGCCGCAAGGAAGTCGGGGATGGACGTCACGCGCAGATAATCCGGATCGGCGAAGCGCGCGACGAACCGGGGAGGAGGATCGTACTCGAAGTGCGGGTCGGCGTAGAAAACGAGGAGGAAGAACGGTCGCGGGTGTGGACGCGCGAGCCAGCACAGCACGCGTTGATTCATGTAGGCGGCGTCGGCGCGCTTTTCGCGGCGAAGCAGGCCCGTGCCGTCCAGGATGCGCCCATAGAAGAAGTCGCCGCGGAAGTCCCGAAGGATGCGGTACGTCTCAAAACCCTGCGCGAAGCCGAACGCGCGCCCGATGAGCTGCGTGGCGCTGTAAGCCGCCGTCTCGTAGCCCGCGGCATGCAGCGCTTCCGCAAGCGTCGTGAACCCCTCCGCCAGCACGTTTCCGTAGCCGGTCACGCCGTGGGAAGCCGGATTGCGCGAGGTGATGATCGAGGCAAAGGAGGGAATCGTGTAGGAGGATTGGTTTAGGTAACGCGTGGCGATCACTGCGTGCGACGCGATACGGTCGAGGTTCGGCGTCGTCGGGGCCTTGTACCCGTAGAGGCTCAGGTGATCGGGGCGCATTGCGTCGCCGATCACGAGGACGATGTTCTTGCGTTCCGCGGCAGGCGCCTGGACCGCCTGAGCCCCTGTGTCCCGGATGTATGCCGCGAGACCAGCCAGGCAAAGCGCTCCTGCAATCCCCGCCCCCGCACGCCGGGCGTTCACCCGCCCCAGCAACCGGGGCAGCACCCCGCCCACGAGACGCCAGAAGTGATCCAGCGAGGGTCCGAGGAGCATCCCCGCGAGCACCGCAAGGACAAGGGCGAACAGGACATCGCGCAGGGAAAACCCGTAATGGCCACCCGCCTCCGTCACGGATGCGTAACGCTTCCAAACGATGAGCAGGAGCACGTTCGCCCCCACCCACGCACCGTGTTGGATCTTCCAGGGATCGGCACGGCGAAGCCGCGCGGGCCCGGTCCGGAGGACCAGGGCGACGGGAAGGGTCACAGCCAGTGCCACGGGGATGGAGAGGGTCCAGGTGTAGGCCAGCAGCGCGGGAATCTCGGAGGGGTCTCCCATCCCTCGAAACTTCTGGAGGACTCTGGCAAGGTCGATTAGTCCCAGGGCCGCCCCATCCAGCAGCGCCACGCCCAGGGCCACGAGCAATTGAGCCAACGAATCCCCCCTTCCGCCGCCGGGGAGGATGCCCGGGCAAGGCGAAGGCCGGCGGAAACCCAGTGTCCCGAGTCCGAAATTCACTCACATTTTCCGGGCGGGGCATCCCCTCTGGCGGCGTTACTTCTCCCTCAAATATGCCCGATATTCTCGGTCGTCGCTCCTTGCCAGCCGGGCGCCTCGCTCCGGAAAATTTGTCACCGAATTTCGGACTCGGGACACTAGCCGACCGGGGGCCCGATTTCAAGACCGTGGTTAACAGACGACCTATTGACTCGGGAATAGACACCGAGTAAGCTTCCACGGCTTGTGGGCGGTAGAATCATAGGCGGGTTTGAGACCCACCGGGACTCCCCGTGCAGCCCGAGTTATCCTCATAGACTTCCAGTGCATCAAACGATACTGAACGTGGCCTCACGCCGGCGCGTCCACGCTCGCGGCCTGACCCCGAGACACCGCCGCCGATCGGCCGCGAGCCGGCCCAAGGCTCCCGTGAACTGAGTCCCGCTCCCTTCGCGGCGTTCCCTCGTACGCCGGGCGAGGGCTCCCCGGGCCGTGACCGATAACGGAGGAGATCAACATGGCTTTGAGGCAGATACCCCTGGGGCAGGTTCCGCAGGAGATCGGCGTTCTTCCCGATTCGATGAAGGCGTGGGTGATCCGCGAAGAGCGCCACGGCGAGCCGCAGAAGGCATTCCAGGTCGAGGACATGCCCATCCCCGAGATCGGCGCCACCGAGGTACTTGTTCTCGTCATGGCGGCAGGCGTGAACTACAACAACGTCTGGGCCGCCCTCGGACGCCCCGTGAAGATCTCCCAGCTCCACAAGGATGTCGACCACCACATCGGTGGCTCCGATGCCGCCGGGATCGTCTGGAAGGTGGGGCGCGAGGTGAAGCGCTGGAAGACGGGCGAGGAGGTCGTAATCCACTGCAACCAGTCCTGCGGCCAGTGCCCCGAGTGCAACGGATTGGATCCGCTCGCCTGCTCACAGCAAAAGATTTGGGGCTACGAGACGAGCTGGGG
>Ga0154655_1130_pt27 | contig 10562 bp, 12 predicted proteins | sample Rifle2008BG13ft_FD_116084 | JGI IMG/M metagenome (GOLD analysis project Ga0154655, IMG submission 116084) | Deltaproteobacteria bacterium RBG_13_65_10
AGGAGGAATTTGAATCCGTCGCATTCGGGCATGAGGAGATCGCAGAGGACTAGATCGATCTTCTGCTGGAGCAGGAGCTTGAAGCCGGCGAGCCCCTCGGCCGCCTCGTAAAAAGTCGTGAAGAGACCCGACTCCTCAAGCTCCGTTCGGATCTTCCCTCGGACGTTTTCCGAGTCGTCGATGATAAGAACCGAGTAGCCCACACCTTCTCCCGCCCATTCCCGCAGACACGCCAACACAGCGCCCCGGTGACCCACGGCCCGTCTCTTCTCATCGACCGCTTGGAGCAAGCGCTTGAGGGCTTCCACAGGGCCTGGAAACGTCCGGAGAGCCTGTCGTTTTCGGCCCGGCAACGCGACCAGCGGGAGGCGGGGACGCCTTCACAGAAGCGTGCCGCGCAGGAGGATGCTCCCTCCGGTGATTACCAGGCCTGTCACACCCACCAGCGTGGCCACAAAAGGAGCCGACGTGCTCGCCGCGTCGAAGCCCAAGCGGCGAAAGAGGAAGAAGAGCATCGAGCCCGCTAGCCTCCCCCACAGCGCGACGCTCGGCCGGCGCAACCGACACAATGATGTCCGCCGGGTCGCGCGGACTCCTGGTGAAGAGTAGGTCCTCGGCCTCGTTTCTCGGTAGCAAGCGGAAGCCCTCCATCCGCTCGCCCCTGGAAAGGAACGACCACGCATCGAGGAGATCGGTGAAAGCGAGGCCTTGGGCATCCATCGGGCGACCTCGCAAACCGCATGGGGAAAGGGGGCCGGCACCGCTGGACGAGAGGACCGCGCGGCGCGGGCCCTCGGATGGAAACGGAAATGAAAGAAGGCCCTTGCGCGAAGAAAGGCTGGCTCGCACAGGGGCCTTCGTGCCAAACTCCCTCGCCTGGATGTCACCCATCCGTGGGAATGGACGAGGCGAAGGCAAATCCCAGGGCATGACACCCCGCCTGACGCGGTCGCGCGTGCAAACCGCCATGGACACAAACGGGGCCCGACGAATACTAGAAATGGCGGGGTGGACGGGGATCGAACCCGCGACCTCCGGCGTGACAGGCCGGCGTTCTAACCAAGCTGAACTACCACCCCTCGAGGCCAACGAAGCGCCGGGTGCTCAAAACAAAGGGCGCCGCGTTTCGCGCGGCGTCCCGCGATCCGGGTGTGGTAGGCGGAACAGGTCTCGAACCTGTGACCTTCGGCTTGTAAGGCCGACGCTCTCCCAACTGAGCTATCCGCCCTTAGTTGATAGCGTCCTTGAGCAATTTGCTGGCGCGGAAGCGGGGGTTACGCGAGGCGGGGATATTGATCTCCGCGCCCGTCTGGGGGTTACGCCCCGTGCGCGCCTTGCGGCTTGACACGTCGAACACCCCGAAACCCACTAGGTTTATCTTCTCCCCCCTCTTCAAGGCGCCGGCGATCACGTCCAAGAAGCTGTTAACCGCCTTCTCAACCTCGCCCTTCCCGAGTCCGGTCTGGGCAACCACCTGGGCGACCACCTCCGGCTTCGTCACGGGCATTCCCCCCCTGTTCGGGCCGCGCGCGCGGCGTTACTAAAGGTGCCGACCTTACTAACAGGCAGACCCCCCCTTGTCAAGGATGCAAGCACGAGCGTAAAACTCCTTCCCACGGACCCGCAGGACGCGGGCTGCCCGGTGGGAGCGGGGGCGGAGGGGTCAGTTCAGGTGCGCCGGGGCCTCGTCTTCCGCCTCGGAAGAGGGCTTCTCGGCATCTTCGTCCGGCAAGGAGGCAGGCGCCTTCAGAAAGGCCTCCGGGTTGTCCACCACCAGCGCCTGCCGCAGGACCTCGTCCATGTGGTCCACGAGCACGATGTCGATCGCCTTGAGGATCTTCACGGGAATATCCTTGACATCTTTCTCGTTCTCGCTGGGAATGAGGACGCGCCGAATCCCACCGCGGTGGGCCGCGAGGATCTTCTCCTTCAACCCGCCAATCGGCAGCACCCGCCCTCGCAACGTGATCTCGCCCGTCATCGCGAGATCCCAACGGACAGGTATCTTGAGAAGCGCCGACGCGATCGCGGTCGCCATCGTGATACCCGCGGAGGGGCCGTCCTTCGGAACGGCTCCCTCCGGGACGTGCACGTGGATATCCACCTTTGCGTAGAAATCCCTCTCCAGGCCGAGCTGCTCGGCGCGGGATCGGATGTAGGACATCGCGGCTTGCGCTGATTCCTGCATCACGTCCCCCAGCTTTCCGGTGATGGTGAGTTTCCCCTTCCCCGGCGTCACCGCCACCTCCGTCACCAACAGCTCACCGCCCACGTCGGTCCACGCGAGGCCGGTCGCCAGGCCCACCTGGTCCTTCTCCTCGGCCCGGCCGTAGCGGAACTTCGGCACGCCGAGGTACCTCGGCACAGAGGACGCGCCGATCCGGATCTCGCGGTTGGGATCGCCCGACTGCACCAGCTCGCGGGCCACCTTCCGGCACACACTCGCGATCTCACGCTCGAGGCTTCGCACGCCCGACTCACGGGTGTAATGACGAACGACATCGAGGATCGCATTTTCGGTGAAGTAGATCTTCTTGTCCGCCAGCCCGTTCGCCTCAAGCTGCTTCTTGACGAGAAAGCCTTTTGCGATGTGGAGTTTCTCGTGCTCCGTGTAGCCGGGGATACGGATGATCTCCATTCGGTCCTGGAGCGGCCGCGGGATGGTATGGAGGTTGTTGGCCGTCGTAATGAACATCACCCGGGAGAGATCATAATCGAGGTCGAGGTAGTGATCATTGAAAGTGTGGTTCTGCTCCGGATCAAGCACCTCCAGGAGTGCCGAGCTCGGGTCGCCCCGGAAATCGGTGCTCATCTTGTCGACCTCGTCGAGCAGGAACACCGGATTGGAAGAGTCGGCCTTCTTCATGCACTGGATGACCTTCCCCGGGAGTGCACCGATGTAGGTGCGCCGGTGCCCACGGATCTCCGCCTCGTCCCGCACGCCGCCCAGGGAAACGCGGACGAAGTTTCGCTTCGTGGAGCGCGCGATACTGCGCGCGAGAGACGTCTTGCCCACCCCCGGCGGGCCGACAAAACAGAGGATCGGGCCCTTCATCTGCTTTACAAGGCTCTGCACCGCGAGGTACTCGAGAATACGCTCCTTCACCTTCTCCAGGCCGTAGTGGTCCTCGTCCAGCACTCGCTGCGATTCGTTCAGATCGATGCTCTCCTCGGTGTACTCATACCAGGGCAGGGAGAGAATCCAGTCGATGTAGTTGCGCACCACCGTGGCTTCCGCGGACATGGGGCTCATCATCTTGAGCTTGCGGAGCTCCTTCTTCACCTTGGTGGTGGCCTCCTTCGACATCTTCTTCTTCTTGATCTTTTCTTCGAGCTCCTGGATCTCGTTCTTGAACTCGTCTCGGTCGCCCAGCTCCTTCTGGATCGCCCGCATCTGCTCGTTGAGGTAGTACTCCTTCTGCGTCTTCTCCATCTGCTTTTTGACGCGCGAGCGAATGCGGCGCTCGACCTGCAGGACCTCGATCTCCGACTGCATGAGCGCGTACAGTTCCTCGAGCCGACGCGAGGGGTCTTCTATCTCCAAGAGACGCTGCTTGTCGCTGATCTTGATTTCGAGGTGGGCAACGATGGTGTCGGCAAGTCGGGAAGGGCTTGTGAGGGTGGTGACCGAGCTCAGCATCTCGGGGGGCACTTTGCGATTCAACTTGACGTAGGTCTCAAAGGTGGAATTGATGCTGCGCATGAGCGCCTCCACCTCGAGCGTGATCTCATCGGACTCCGCGATCTCTTCAACCTCCACCAAGAAGTAGGCGCTCTGCGGCATGAAGCGACGGATCCGCGCCCGCTTCTTCCCCTCCATCAACACCTTCACCGTGCCATCGGGGAGACGCAGGAGCTGGATGATCGTGCCCAGCGTCCCCATCGCGAAGATGTCATCCTCCGCGGGATTATCGGTCTTGGCCTTCTTCTGGGCAGCGAGCAGGATCTCCTTCTGTTTGCTCATCGCCTCATCGAGCGCCTTGATCGATTTCTCGCGCCCAACGAAGAGGGGGACCACCATGTGCGGAAAGACGACGATGTCCCGAAGCGGGAGAAGGGGCAAGAGCCGCACCTTCGTCCCCGGGGGGGTGGCATTCGCGTCGTCATCGCTCTTGGAGAACATGTGCCCTCGCTTTCCGGCACCGGAAGAAAGCCAGCCGCCGGTTCCCCCCCTCACTGGAACTTGTGGTCCGTCACTTCGCTCGGGACACTAAGCGGTTTCGGCTTCCTTTTCGTAGACCAGAATCGGCTTCTCGCCCTTCAAGATCACCTCTTCGCTGATCACGCACTCCCTGATGTTCGTGCGCGAGGGAATCTCGTACATCACGTCAAGCATGGTGTTCTCGAGGATTGCACGGAGACCTCGCGCTCCCGACTTTCGGCGCAGCGCCTCGCGAGACACAGCACGGAGGGCACCCTCCGTGAACTTGAGCTTCACGTTTTCGAAGTCGAAGATCTTCTGGTACTGGCGCACCAAGGCGTTCTTGGGCTCCTTGAGGATCCGGACCAAGGCCTCCTCGTTCAGCTCTTCGAGCGTCGCGATCACGGGGAGCCGCCCGATGAACTCCGGGATCAGTCCAAACTTCAGCAGGTCCTCCGGCTCCAGCGCCGCCAGTGTCGCACCCAGATTTTTCTCGCCCTTGCGCGGGATCTCCGCGCCAAAACCGAGCCCCTTCTTCCCGATCCGGCGCTCGATGAGCTTCTCAACGCCGTGGAATGCGCCTCCACAAATGAAGAGGATGTCGGTCGTGTCAATCTGGAGGAAATCCTGCTGCGGGTGCTTGCGCCCACCCTTGGGTGGCACGTTGGCCGTCGTTCCTTCGATGATCTTCAGCAGCGCCTGCTGAACGCCCTCTCCCGAGACGTCGCGGGTAATGCTCGGGTTCTCGCTCTTTCGGGAGATCTTGTCGATCTCGTCGATGTAGACGATCCCCTTCGTGCACCGCTCGACGTCGTACTCGGCTACTTGGAGAAGGTTTAGGATGATATTCTCGACGTCCTCTCCGACGTAACCCGCCTCGGTGAGGGTTGTGGCATCGACGATCGTGAACGGCACGTCCAGGATTCGCGCCAGCGTCTGGGCAAGGAGTGTCTTACCCGAGCCGGTCGGTCCGACGAGGAGGATGTTGGACTTCTGCAGTTCTACTTCACCGGCCGAGACCTGGGTTTCGATCCGCTTGTAGTGGTTGTGTACCGCGACTGCGAGGATCTTCTTGGCCCGCTCTTGGCCAATCACGTACTCGTCGAGAATCTTCTTGATCTCAGCGGGCTTGGGGATCCCCGAACGACGGTCGGACAGCTCCTCGCGCCCCACCTCCTCTGCGATAATATCGTTGCACAGCTCGATACACTCATCGCAGATGTAGACCGTGGGGCCCGCGATGAGCTTCTTCACTTCCTTCTGACTCTTTCCGCAGAAGGAGCAACTCAGCGCGATCGTGTCGTCAAAGCTCTTCTTCTTCAATCGATGCCTCCGGAGGGATGAGCGCTCGCCCAGATGTCAGGGCTTGTCGCCCTTCTTCTCGATGACGGCGTCGATAATGCCGTACTTCTGGGCCTCGGCTCCGGACATGAAGAAATCCCGATCCGTGTCCCGTTCGATCTGTTCGAGTGTTTGCCTCGTGTGCTTAATGAGAATTTCGTTGAGCTTCTCGCGAAGCCGAAGGATCTCACGCGCTTGAATTCCGATGTCTACCGCGGCCCCCTGGAATCCCCCCTGGGGCTGATGCAACATGATTCGGGCGTTCGGGAGGCAGAAGCGCTTACCGGCCGCCCCCGACGCCAGCAGCACGGCCCCCATGCTGGCCGCCTGCCCCATGCAGAGCGTGGAAATGTCCGGCTTCACGTATTGCATCGTGTCGTAGATCGCGAGCCCCGAAGTGATGATCCCGCCAGGGCTGTTGATGTACAGGTGGATGTCTTTGTCGGGATCCTCGGATTCGAGGAAAAGGAGCTGGGCGATCACCAGATTGGCCACGTCGTCGTCGATCGGGGTACCGACGAAGATGATCCGGTCCTTCAGCAGACGGGAGTAAATGTCGTACGCCCGTTCACCTCGGTGGTTCTGCTCAACGACGATGGGAATGAGCGCGCCGCTCATGGCACTCCGTGGGAAAAGAGCCCGGGTTTAACCACGCTCCCCGGACTCCGGGCTGGTCGCCGCGCCTTGCGCGCGCTTTCCGTCTCGCATAGTAGCTTTTTCCAGAACCAGATCAAGAGCCTTTTCCTGCTGAAGGCGGCTCTCCAGCAACGCAATCAGGCCGCGTTCTTCGTAGGCGGAACGCACCGCGCGCGGACTCTGCCGGCTCTCCTGCGCGATCCGTTGAATCTCCCGATCCACTTCCTCCGGCGCGACCGCCAGCGCCTGTTCGCGCGCGATCTGCTCGAGCAGGAGCGACGCCTTGACGCTCTCCTCCGCGCGAGGCCGCCACTCTTTCTCCAGCGCTTCGGCCGTGAGCCCAAGGTTCTCCATCGAAACGCCCTGCGCGGCCAAACGCCGGCGTGTCCCTTCGACCATGGAGCGGAACTCGTTCTCCACGAGGGCCGGCGGCGCATCCACCGGGTTCTGCGCGGCAAGGCACCGGCGCGCCTGCTCGCGCACATCCCGCCGCGCCTCTTGCTCCAGCTCCGCGCACAGGTCCTCCCGGACGCGCGCGCGCAGGGCCTCAAGCGTCTTGAACTCGCCCACGTCTCGCGCGAAGTCGTCGTCCATCGCAGGCGTGACCTTGCACTTGATCTCCTTGAGTCCAACACGGAAGTGGGCCCGCTTTCCGGCAAGCCCCTCGTGCCGGTACTCCGGCGGGAAGGTCACGTCGATCTCACGGGTGTCCCCCTTGGCCATCCCCTCAAGTTGCTCTTCGAAGCCCGGGACGAACGAGCCGGAGCCGATCTCGAGGGTCGCTTCGCTCCCCTTCCCTCCCGCGAAGGGCCGCCCCTCGATCGTTCCCTCGTAATCGATGATGGCGAAGTGCCCGCGCGCCAGGCGCACGGACTCTTCTTGCGTCACGAGCTGGCTGTGCATCTCAGCCAGGCGCTTCAGGCGCTCCTGGACCGCCTCCTCCTCGACATTCACAGCCGGCTTCACGATCTCGAGCGCTTGCCAGCACGTCACCGTCACCGCGGGCTTGACCTCCAGGCGTGCCGTGTAGCGCCACGGTTTCCCCTCCTCGATCTTCTCGGGCTCGACCACCGGCTCCGAAACCGGCTCAAGCCCGTGCTCCTTCACCGCCTGGGTGTAGGTCCGGTCGACAAGCCTCTGGACGACCTCGTTGCGAACCGTATCGCTGTACAAGCGCTCGAGCACGCTGCGTGGCGTCCTGCCGGCCCGGAATCCCTTCACACGCACGCGGCGTGCGAGGTGGCGGTAAGCGTGCTCCACCGCATCGCCCACCTCCTCGGCGGGCACCTCCACGACGACCTTTCGCTCCCAGGGACCGAGCACTTCGATGATTGCCTTCATCTCTCCTCGTGGTTTGGGGCCGCGCCGCGCGAGCACGGGACGGGCAGCGGGGGCAGGGGAAGTAATCGGCGCCCGCGGCCTCGCGCGAGCCTTCCCCGCACACGCAAATGAAACAACAAAGGGGGGTTGGTGCGAGAGGGGGGAGTCGAACCCCCACGCCTTTCGGCACGAGATCCTAAGTCTCGCGTGTCTGCCAGTTCCACCACTCTCGCAACCGGAGCGTGGGGGGCGCGAACGGATGGATCATTGCACAACGCGCAGTGCTTTTCAGAATATAGAATTTGCCATGGACCGTCAACGAGATGCACTCCCCTCCAGGAACCCCTCTCCAGCGTGGAGGCTTCCCCTCCCGGGTCAAGCGGGGGCACCGGCCCGCCGATAAACCTTTTGGGCCGCACGGGCCAGATGTGCGCGCGCCCATCCGCCCCGGGGAGGAACCCATGTTCGAGACGATCGCCCTTTGCCTTGCGATCCTAGCCGTCGGCCTGCTCGTGATCTTCGTCGCCATGGTGGTCATCCAGGCCTGGACCCCGCTCACGAAAAACGCCGACTCGATCGAGGTGAAGAGCGAGGCTTTCGATCGGGCGCCAAAGTCCCGGGAACAAGAACTCCCCGCGTCCCTCCAGGCTCTCGTGCGCGTGCTTGCCGCCGCACGCAGCGGGATCGCCGGCCGCCGCGAGAAGACCGTACCTTGAGGGTGTGGCAGTGTCATCCCCGAGGAACCCAGGAACGCAGGATGTGACGATCGGATGAAGAATGCCGTCGGGAATCGAAACGGCAGGCCTCGACGCGCCTGCCGTTTGCTTTTCCAGATCATTTGAATCACGCACAGGCATCGTGATCGATCGCCTGGCCATCGTCCCGGGTACGCTTCTTCCCCGCAAGGGAGAGGAGGAACCCGTCGACCCTGGGGGGCCGGAAGGCGTCACGCGTGTGAACCTGTGGGTCACTCACCCAGCGCCTGCGGCGCGGGTTGCTCCTTTCTGACGCCGCATGGCACTATCAGCGGGCACAAGTGCCTCTCTGTCGCCCGCCGGGGCGCGGAGCCCAAGCTCTTCCTCAAGAAAAGGAGCGACCGCCCATGCCCGTGCTGGACCTCTTCTCCCTGAAGGACAAGACCGCTATCGTGACCGGCTCGAGCCGGGGCATCGGCCGCGCCATCGCTCTGGCCTTCGCCGACGCCGGCGCCCATGTTGTCGTTTCCAGTCGCAAGGCCGATGCCTGCGCCGAGGTGGCCAAAGAAGTCGAGCGTCGTGGGGTACGGAGCCTTGTGATCCCCTGTCATGTGGGAAAGGCCGACGACATCGAGAACCTGATCGGTACGGCGCACAAGACCTGGGGGCGAATCGACGTGCTTGTCAACAACGCCGCGACAAACCCGGTCATGGGGGCGCTCGTGAATACTGAGAACTCGGCGTGGGACAAGATCATGGAGGTGAACGTCCGGGGCCAGTTCATCGCGAGCCGGTGTGCAGCGCGGATCATGATGGATCAGGGCTCCGGGGTCATCATCAACATCGCGAGCATCGGAGGGATCCGCCCTCCCGCCCTCCTGGGCGCCTATGGGATCAGCAAGGCCGCCATCATCCACATGACCAGGACATTCGCGAAGGAGTTGGCTTCGACGGGGATCCGCGTCAACTGCATCGCACCCGGGCTCATCGACACCGCTTTCTCCCAGGTTCTTATCCATACACCTGAGATCTACCAGGAAGCGGTGCGCCAGATTCCGATGGGGAGGCACGGGCAGCCGGAGGAAATCGCCGGTATCGCGCTGTACCTCGCAGCCGAGGCTTCAAGCTACATGACAGGACAGGTCATCGTGGTGGACGGCGGGACCACCCTCTAGTCGTTTGCCGGGCCGATCCGAACGCCTCACAGGAAGAAACTGAGAATGAAGTGGAACGGCATCGCATGCCACGCGATCTGCCGGATCGATTCGTGCGAGCGACCCTCGCAATTCACTTCCCCAAGCGCGAGGGCTCCGGAGCCATCTCCGGAGCCCTCGTTGCTTGGGCAAGGCGACGACATTCGGGTCGGCTCACCGAGGACCGGCGTAGGGCGGGTTCGCGAGCGAGCGGACGTAGGCGAGGACGTCCTTGACCTGGTCGTCTTGCAACGTGGCACCCCAGGCGGGCATCAGGTTCGACTTGCCAATGGATGCGCCGCCCTCCTTGACGACCTTGAAGAGCTCCTCGTTCGGGAGGGGGTTCATGTAGTTGCCGTCCGAGTGATTGGCGGGCTTCTTCGTGAGGGATGCGGCGGCGGGGCCGTCTCCCTTCCCCTGCGGACCGTGGCAGGCGACACAGTAGGTGTCGTAGATCACCTTCCCCTTCTGCGCGTCCCCCAACATCGCTCCACCGGCCGTTGCCTCCGGGCCCGGCGCAAGCGCCTCGGGGGCAGGCGCAGGCGCGGGTGGTGTGGGCGCGGCCTGCTCGGCGGGCGCCGTGGCCTCGGGCTGGGCCGGCGCCTCCATGCCTTCTTCCTTTTTCGGTCCACCGCACGCGACGATCACGCCAAACCCCAGGACGATAAGACCCGCCGCCGCGGCGCGGCCGGCTCGCCGAATATCCAGGTTGGTCATAGAACATTCCTCCTTTCAAGACTTAACCCGTAACCGGTCCATTTCGCCCGGGCGCCGCGTGCTCCCGGCGGTGGGCGTGACGTAAGAAGGACACAAGGAAGCATCAACCGGGGCCCGATGTCAACAGGCCCCGTCCGGCCTGCTCTTCACGGGCCAGTATACCCGGCGGGCGGGCTCGCTCATCACCTCGCGCTCGGGGTAACGAAGCGCCGAGAGCGCGCCCCCGTAGACGCCCCCCTGATCGATGTTGATTGTGTTGTTGACGAACACGGGCCGAGAGCGGGGCGTGTGACCATACACCACGAGAGGAGCACCCCGGTAGGTGGCCGCCCAGTCCCGGCGTACCGGCCGCCCCTCCGGCGTGCAACCCACCACTTCCCCCTCGCGCACGAAGCGGATCACCCGATCGCTCGTCTTCCCCATCATCGACTCCTCGATCCCGGCATGGGTCACGACGAACCTCCCCTCGTCGAGCACGAGATACGGCGGCGCGCTCTCGAAAAGCGCGAGGAAGTCGTT
>Ga0154655_1087_pt21 | contig 10554 bp, 11 predicted proteins | sample Rifle2008BG13ft_FD_116084 | JGI IMG/M metagenome (GOLD analysis project Ga0154655, IMG submission 116084) | Deltaproteobacteria bacterium RBG_13_65_10
CCGCCTTGTCGGCCGCCTGCGCCGTCTCGCCCAGCATCACCTCGACCGGATCGCCGGGAATGAGATGGACGAAGAAGAAAACAAGCGTGGAGACCGCCAGGCCCACGAAGAAGAGGAACACGAGCCGGCGAGCGACAAAGCGCTTCATCGATCCCTCCCCGCCGCGCGGGCCGTCGCCCCAGGGTCGATGCGCGCGGTGAGAAGCCCGGTGAAGTCCCCCGAAGGGTAGACCTCGTAGCCTACAATCCGCCGGCGCATGGCCGCGACGTCGGTTGAGTACCAGAGGGGAACGTAGGGAAGATCGTGGGCCAGGATCCGCTGCGCCTCGGCGTACAGCTTCTTCCGTTCCTTCTCGTCGGTGATCTCCCGCGCGCGATCGAGGATCGCGTCGAGCCGTGGATTGCGATAGCGGCCTCGGTTGGCGCCGTCGGGGGGAACGCTGTTGGAGTGGAACGCATAGTAGAGGATGTCTGGGTCCGTGACCCCTACCCAGGTCAGCCCATAGACTTGAAAGTTTCCCTTGTTCACGTCCGCGTAAAGTGTGCCGAACTCAAGCGACCGAAGCGTCACCTCGATCCCTGCCTCTCGGAGCGATTGCACGATCGTCTCGCCGATGCTCACCCTCTCCTTACTGGTCGAGGTCTTGTAGGTCAGTGAGAAGCGCGGCCGCGGCCCCGATCCGTCCGGATCGGGAAAACCCGCCGCGTCCAGCAGGGCCCGCGCCTTTGCCGGGTCGTGTTCGTAGGTCTCCACCTCGTTGGTGTAGGCCCAGTTCGATGGGGCGAGGAGCCCCTGGGCGGGCGTGGCAAGCCCCTCGAGCACGTGATCGATGATCGCCTTCCGGTCGATGGCGTGTGCGATTGCGGAGCGCACTTCCCGCTTGCGCAGGATCGGATCCTCGAGGTTGAAGCCGAGGTAGGAGAAGTTCATGCCCGGGCGTTCCACGATCTCCACGCCCGGATCCTGGCGGAGCGACTTCACCGCATACGCGGGTACGGCGTTTTGAAGCAGGTCGACCGAGCCCTTCCGGAGCTCGAGAACCCGCGTCGTATCGTTGGGGATGATCTTGAAGATGGCGTGGAGGATCTTCGGTGCGCCGGCAAAGTAGTCCGGATGAGCGTCAAGGAGCACGCGCGCGTTCTGCTCCCACATCTTGAAGCGGAAGGGGCCCGTGCCGATCGGTGCGCGCGAGAAGTCGGCAAGCGATTTTCCTCCCAGCCCCTGCGGGACAACGCCCGTGCGGGCGGCCGTGAGGAACGGCGAGAAAGGACGGGAGAGGTGGAAGATGATCGTGAAGGGATCCGGCGTCTCGACGGCGACGACCTTGGCAAAATCCTCGCGCCTCGGGGACTTGAGCGCGGGATCGAGGATCGACCTCACCGTGAAAGCCACGTCGGCCGAGGTCAAGGGACGGCCGTCGTGGAAGCGGACGCCGTGGCGAAGATGAAAGATATAGGTCTTTGGGTCGGGGGACTCGAAGCGCTCGGCGAGATCCGGCACGAGCCGGCCGTCGCGATCGAGCTTGACGAGTCCGTTGAAGACAAGCGCGGACAGGCGCGATGCGTACGCGGTGGTCGCGAGCCGAGGATCGAGGGTGCCCGGATCCTGCTCGATGGCGACGACGATCGTGTCCGCGCCGGGGCGCTGTGCTCCTCCGCATGCCACGACGGGAAGGATCGCTGCCAGAAGGAGCAGAGAGAGACGCTTCATCGGTGCGCAGCCTAACAGACTACCCTCGGGTTGTCATCGGCTGCGCGCGGGGAAGGGAGGACCCCCCTCCGAAAACGGTTGAACCCCGGGCGCACATCTGATAAGGATTATGCGCAAGGAGACGCTGGGGGCGAACCATTCGCGTGTCATCGGTGCTGGGTACTTTCCGCCGGTATTTTGTCGGAGGGGTTCCTTGCCGGGCGAGGGATCGCCGGGTGCCTCATATCACGCGCACTGTCCTCATCGCGGCGCTCATCCTGTGGATCGGGGTGTTGCCGATTGTGGGGACGGCGAGGGAAACAACCGGTCCGTCCGCTTTTCCCCCCCGACGGCTGGATCAGCGACTCGAAGCCGCGCTTGGATCGGCCCCGCCCAAATGGTTGGTGGGCGTGGCGGTGATCTCCGGGCACACCGGCAAGACCCTGTACGCGCGCGATGCGGATCGGCTGCTCGTGCCCGCTTCCAACGCCAAGATCCTCACGCTCGCGGCGGCGTTTGCGGCGCTCGGTCCGGGGTTCACCTTCCGCACGGAGGTCCTTGCCGGCGGCCGCGTCGAGGAAGGTGTGTTGCATGGGCCGCTCGTGCTCCGGGGCGGCGGCGATCCCTCGCTCACGAGCGAGGGGCTTTGGGGTCTCGTGCTCGACGTCCAAGCAGCGGGGCTCCACCGCGCTCAGGGCGATCTGATCCTCGACGACACGGGGTTTGATCGGACGCCTCCTCCCTCGGCGGGACCAGGCAGGAATGAGGGGCGTCCCTACGGTGCGGTGACCTCGGGGCTCTCTCTCAATTTCAACACGGTGGCGGTTGAGGTGAAGCCAGGCCCTCGCGCGGGTGAGGCCGTTCGAGCGGTCACTGTGCCGCCCCTCCGGGGCCTTCGCCTTGAGAATGGGGCCCGGACACGGCCTCCGGGTACGCCCGACACGCTGTCGGCGCGGGTCACCAGGCCGACCTGGGAGGCACCGGCGGGGACGGTGATCCTGTCGGGAGCCATGCCCGCCGGGGCGTCTTCCCGGCGCGTGTGGCGTTCGGTTCCGGATCCGGCGATCCTGGCGGGGGAGACATTCAAGGAGTTCCTGAAACGAGCCGATATTTTGGTTGAGGGGACGGTCCGCAGGGGTTCTGGGCCTCCTGGTGTGCGGCCCCTCGCGGTCCGGGAATCCCCGCCGCTGTCGGTCCTCGCGCGAGAAGTGGGAAAAAGATCGAACAACTTCTACGCCGAGCAGATCCTGAGGGCGCTCTCACCCTCGCCGCCGCGCTCGACACGGGGCGGCATCGAAGCGGTGCGTGCCTGGCTACAGCGCAGGGCGATGCCGCTGGGCGCGATGAAAATGGTGGACGGCTCGGGCCTTTCGCGAGAAAATCGCGCGAGTGCGCTCCTGCTTGCGCGGGTCCTGCGCGAGGCAGCCAACGATCCGGAGACGGGGCCCGAGTTCAGGGGAGCGCTGGGAGTGGCGGGTGAAGATGGAACGCTCGATCATCGCCTGAACGATTTGCGCGGCCGCGTTCGCGGGAAATCGGGGTACCTTGACGGTGTGAGCGCCCTGTCGGGCTGGACACGCGGCCGGGATGGGGAGGAGCTGTTCTTTTCGATTTTGATCAACGGTGCGCGGCTCGATCCCGGCGTGGCGAAGGCGTTTGAGGACCGAATCGTCCGTGTGCTTGCAGAGGATGCATCGCCGCCGGGCAGGTGAAAGGGAGAACATGGACATCGCTATGAACGTGACGCGAAAGCTCGCCTTGACGGCGCTCGTTGCCGTCGCGGTCCTCTGGTTCTTAGGTCCCTCGACTACGCGCGCAGAGCGGGGCGAGCCCGCGGCGGCAGGGCTGGACGCGCTGCACAGAGCGACTGTTCCGTCTACGACAGGCCCGTTCGCCGTGCCCACCTCGCTGAGACCCGCTGTCGACTTCTGGAAGAAGATCTTCACCGTCTACACCACGAACGATGCGGTCGTGCATCATGCCACAAACCTTGGTGTTATCTACAGCGTACTCGATTTGCGCGGGGTGGACAGCGGGCGGAGCCGAAAGGCGATAATGAATCGCGAGATCCGGAGGATCCTCCGACGGCATCCGGGTCTGAAGGAAGAGGACATTCACATCCAGTACGGGATCCGCGACCGTTTCGAGCGTGGCCTCGTCGTGTCGCATCGTTACTTGCCCGAGATAGAGGAAATCTTCCGGGAAGAGGGGCTCCCGATCCATCTCACCCGGCTCCCCTTCGTGGAATCCTCTTTCAATGTGAATGCTTACTCCAAGGCGGCCGCCTCGGGAATCTGGCAGTTCATTCCCTCGACGGGGCGCCTCTATATGACGGTGGGCCCGGCCGTTGACGAGCGTAACGATCCGATCATCTCTTCCCGGGCCGCGGCTCAGCTCCTCAAGCATAACTACGAAGTCACCGGGAACTGGCCACTCGCGATCACCGCTTACAATCACGGTCTGGGGGGTGTGGTGCGGGGGGCGCGGGTGACCGGATCGCGGAACCTCGTCGATATCATCCGTCGCTACCGCGCGGCGAATTTCGGCTTTGCTTCGCGCAACTTCTACGCCGAGTTCCTCGCCGCGGTGGAGGTGTATCGCGACCACGAGCGTCACTTCGGCAATCTCCGGTTCGATCGCCCCTTCGCGTACGACGAGATCCGGCTCGGCCGGCCGATGCTTGTACGGGATCTCCTGGACGCGGGTTTCACGACGGACGAGCTGCGTGCGTTCAATCCCGCGCTCACCTCCCTGGCACTTTCCAACCGTGTCCCCGTCCCAAGCGGCTGTACGCTTCGCGTGCCAATCGGCCGCGGTTCGCGGATGGTGGCAAGCCTCCGTGATGTCACGCCGGTGCGGGTGAAACGCGTGGCGCGGGAAACAACGGCCCACCACCGCGTCCGGCGAGGGGAGACGCTTCGGGCCATCGCGCGACGCTACGGCGTGAACCGCGTTGTCATCGCGCGCGCCAACGGCATCTCCACATCTGCAAAGTTGCGATACGGACAAGTCCTCCGTGTTCCGGGCGTCACCGCCGTCTTGACACGGATCGTACGGACGGAGGAGCCCGCACCTGGACGCGCGGAGAACGCGGTGCTCGTGCGTAGCTCCGACCCGAAGCCCATCCAGGCGCCCAGGCGCTTAGCGCAGGCATCCCCCTCATCGGGGAGCACGCCGAGATCAGCCAAGGCCACTGCGCATGTGGATGCCACCACGACGATTCTGAACCATCAGATGCCGGTGGTTCGATCAGCGCCAGACCCTTCGGTGCCGCGCGTGACGGCCCGCGTAGAGGCCACGACCGTCACCGGCAACAAGGTTTCGTCCGGGGCCGTCGAGACCGTCGTAAGAGCGGCGCCGGAGAGCGCTGCGTCGCCCCCGGGGCCGGCTCCTGCGGCGAGGCGTCCTATTTCATCCACCGCTTCCCATGCGCCGGCCAGGGAGGAGATTCGAGTCGCGCGCACCCTCCCCACGGCTTCGCCAAAGAGCGCCTCGCGGCGCAAGCCGTTGCCTTCGCCAGGTGCCGTCCTGGGAGTGTCCTCGGCTGAGGCGGCCGAGCTTGCGCCCCCGAAGGCTTCCTCACGCCATCGCCTGGCGTCGCGCGACCGTGCACGTTCGAGGATGCACGTCGTGCGGCGTAACGAGACGCTGTGGAAGATCGCGAGGCGCTACGACGTTCCGGTTTCGACGCTCAAGAGCGCCAACTCTGAAAAGACACTCACGCCGCTGCGTCCCGGGACTCGTCTTCGAATCCCGATCGCGTCGGACAGGTCCTGACACGTCTGTTTCCCTGAAACGAGAGGCCCCGAGTCGATCCCCCGGGGCCTTTTTCGTGATTGCGTCATGGGATCTTGGCGCGCGATTACGTGCGCGGCGGCGATCCGTCGCGAAGAACCGTCCTCGGCGTCACGCCGGCGAGTATTGCGCCCTCCTCGCGCAACCTGCGGTAGTTCATCATAACGCGGGATACGTAAGGATCGGAGGAGGGATCGATGGAGGAGAGGTTGTTGCAGGTGGTAGTGCCCCGGTTATACGCAAGGAGAGCGCGTTCGAGGCTTCCGTATCGCGCGCGAAGTTGCGCGAGGTATGCGATTCCGATACGCACGTTTGTGGCCGGATTGAAGAGCGACGGATTGCCCGCCCACGGAAGCCGGAAGCGGCGGGCCACCCAGCGTCCGGTGCTCGGTTTAACCTGCATCAGGCCGAGCGCGCCTTTGGGTGAGACCGCCCAGTTGGAGAAGGTGGATTCCGATTCAATGATGGCCAGGACCAACCTGTAGTCGGTGTGCGTACGGCGACTCTCGTCGAGAATCGCGTCGGCGAGAAACACCTCCTGATTGCGGGGGAGGCCTGTGGAAAAGTTCCGGAGGAAGACGACGACGTCGTAGCGCACGCCATCGAGCATCGGGGTGAGCGCCGTCGCCGGAGCCTCGGCAAGCGCGACGGCCATCGGTTCCTGCGTGAGCAGGCGGGACACGGCACGGACCGCGGTCCCGAGCTGTCCAAGATCGCAGGACGTGAGGAGCGGGAGTAGAAGCAGGCTCCCAGCGGACATCCATTGGAGCGCGGACACGCGTCGGCAACGCCGCGAATCGAGCTGCGACTTGAGCGCCTGGCGCTTCATGGGCCGGTGCATCCAGGCCGGGCGGGCGTCGAGGTCCATCGGATCTCCTGCGCTCGAGCGGTCCTTGCCTCCGAGGAGGGGGGCGAGCCCCTAGAACAACGGAAGATGGAACGAGAGAGCGATCTGAACGTTGTTCAGAACCGCCCACAGGGGGAGAAGCGCCAGGATGATGAGCGTCCAGAGCCTCGACTGCCAGGCGAGGCTCTCGGTTCCTGCCAGAAACACCGCTACCAGGCTCATGCCCGCCATTTCGAGCCCGAGGGACGCTTTCACGCCGAGGGTTCCCATCAACGTTCTGACCACCGGGTTCCCCTCGACCACCACGTACCCCCCGTAGGTCGCATTCAGAAACCGGAAGGTCGTGTAGTTGTCCAAAACGTTTAGGATGATAACGAGAAAGCTCAGGACCTTCAACATGTGGACCCCGGGGTGTGACGGTTCACGGCAACGCAATTTCTGTGCCGCGAAAGGGGTGAGCGATCAAGCAGAGTCCACGCACTTCTAAATGTCATGTATTAGTAATTAGTTAGCAGCGAGTGGCTTTCTAACCGAGGAGCTGTTACCGCCATAGCGACATGGCGTGGGGGCTCTATAGAAGGGTAAAGCTTTTCCCAGAAAGGGTAGCGGAGGTTAGAAAAAGATCCCGGCAGAGCACCGGGGTTCCGTCGGGGGGGATGGGGGGAAACCAGGGTGCCCTGCCGGGAAAGTGTGAATCTCGTCTCGTGCCGGCTGCCTCCAGGGAAGGGTTCGTCTGTGCTCGCGACCGGGTGCACTCACGCGCCCGGTCGCCGCCTCGTTTCAGCGCCTGTGATGCCCGTTCTTCATTCTCCCCTTGCCGAAGAGCAACCAGTCGATGCTCACGCCTTCCTTCATGCCCAGCGTCATGAGGAAGTCCGTGTGAGGTGTCGTTCCCGCCTCGTATCGGTTGATGTTCTGTTGGAAGACACCCAGGTCGCGCGCGAACCGCCGCTGGGATCGGACGCCGCGTACTCTTGCGAGCCGAACCGGGAGCTGCTTCTTCATCTTCTCCACGTTGGGCCTCACCATGCTGTTCTCCTGACGCTGTGTCGTTCCCACATTGCCGACCTTCGCTTGCGTCGGCGCTCGTTGTGCGTTGCGTATGTCGCAAGCCTTTTGCATGGAACGATGCAATCTCGATGCCAATGACGGGGGCGTGGGATGCGTCGCACAGGCCGGGGGGTGACACCAAAGCGGAGTGAGTAAACCCTCTCGAAATCAACTATCTAGAAGGCTGCGGGCAAGGGAGCGCCGGGCGCGTGGCGATCAGCAAGACGTGTAGGGTGAGTAAACCGGCCTGCAAGCGACTCAAATTTGTCGCACGTGGTGACGAAATTCCGCCACGCATACCGATCCGGCGACGCGACTCGGTGTTCAGACGTGTTCGGAACCTGATCGCCATGTCCTTTCAGGAACTGGCGTGTTTCTTGACACTGTGTCCTCGGGGTGGTAGGCCTTACGAAAGGCGCAGATCCCGAAAAGGGGTCTCCTATGGATCTTCGGTGTCACCACTGTGGAAGACGGGTTTGCGGGACGATCCACCTCCGCAACGAGGCACGCGTCGATTACTATAAGATGCACACCGGTCTCACCGAGCCGGTGGTCCTCGAGGATCGCGAGGGAACGGGCGAGTCGATTCATTTTGACCGACTTCTGGTTCCCCAGGAGATCCTGACCTGCCCAGACTGCATGGCCCTCCCCGAAGTCGCCGATCATCTTGACCACGCCTGGAGGCAGGGTCTTCCGACGACCCGCGGCGCGACAAGTCGCCCGTCCGTTGACGGTCGCGCCTGCCTTTGATAGTTAGACCCTGAGCATTGTCGAGGGGCGGCCGTGCGGATTGTGGGTGGGAGCGCGCGCGGGCGAAGGCTTCTTGGTCCGCCCAAGGGGTATGCGATCCGGCCTACGTCGGACAAAGTCCGAGAGGCCATTTTTGATGTGCTCACGGTCGCACAGCCCGGGGGAATCCGGGGCCGTGCCCTCGACATCTTCGCTGGGACGGGTGCCCTGGGCATCGAAGCGCTCTCACGTGGAGCAGAGCAGGCGGTGTTTGTCGAGCAGGATCGCGCGGCCCTTCGTGTGCTTGAGGAAAACCTTCAGCGCTCGGGATTCCACGACCGCGCCATAGTACGGAGCGGCCCGGCCGAGCGGGCCCTGGCGGCGATGCGGCCTGAGATGGACGGCCCCTTCCATCTGGCCTTTCTCGATCCTCCCTATGGGACGCACATGGCTTCCTCGATCGGGGCGCTCCTGGTGAAGCGCGGCCTCTTGGCGCCGGAGGGGATGGTCGTGGTAGAGCTGGGCGCCCGGGATCCCGACCCGGTGCTGGCGGGCCTCGGGATATTCCGGTCGAAGCGCTACGGCGACACCCGCGTGATTTTCTTCCAACGTCCAGCGTCCTTCCCCTCGAGGAACGACCGATGAGCCGCAAGACGCGCATCGCTGTATACCCGGGCTCCTTCGATCCCATCACCTACGGCCACATCGACATCATCGATCGCAGCCTCGCGGTCTTCGACACCCTGATCGTGGCCATCGCGAGCAATCCGAACAAGAAGGGAATTTTTAGCGTACCGGAGCGGATCGAAATGATTCGCGCGTCGCTGCGCGGCCGGAAGGGTGTGGAAGTGGCGAGTTTCGAGGGGCTGCTGGTGTACTTCTGCCGCGAGCGCAAGGCCGACGTGATCGTACGTGGCCTGCGCGTCATCTCGGACTTCGAGTTCGAGTTCCAGATGGCGATGATGAACAAGCGTATGTACCCGGTGGTGGAGACGGTCTTCATGATGACCGGCTCGCAGTACTTCTACCTGAGTTCCAGCATCATCAAGGAGGTCGTGCAGTTCGGCGGAGCCGTCGACGGCCTCGTTCCACCTGTCGTGGCAGAGCACCTGAACGAGCGCTTCGGCCGGATCGCGGGAGAAGGAGCAGGGCCAAGGCACGGCCCGAAACAGCCCGCGCGCCGAGGTCGAGCCAGGAGGTAATCCGTGCTTTCACACCGCGTTACTCTGATCAAGCCATCGCCAACCCTCGCGATCACCGCCAAGGCCAATGCGATGAAGGCCGAGGGGATCGACGTGGTCGGATTCGGCGCCGGCGAGCCCGATATGGATACACCCGACCACATCAAAGCAGCCGCGATCGATGCGATTCGGGCGGGTTTCACCAAGTACACCCCGACCGGAGGCATTCCCGATCTCAAGCAAGCGATCATTGCGAAGCTCAAGCGGGACAGCGGCATCGAGTACAAGCCCACCGAGATTCTAGTCACCGTGGGGGGGAAACACGCGTTCTATAACCTCGCGCAGTCGCTCTTCCAGGAGGGGGATGAGGTGATCATCCCCGCGCCCTATTGGGTCTCGTATCCACCGATGGTGACGCTTGCCGACGCAACGCCGGTGATCCTCGAGAGCAACGAGAAGGCGGGCTTCAAGATCACGCCAGACCAAGTTCGACGGGCCGTCACGACGAGAACCAAGGCGATCGTGATCTGCAGCCCTTCGAACCCCACGGGCGCCGGCTACACGAAAGAAGAACTCGCGCGCCTGGGGGAGGTGATCGTCGAGAAAGATATTTTTGTGCTAAGCGATGAGATCTACGAGAAGATTGTTTATGACGGTTTCGAGTCGGTGAGCATCGCGAGCCTTACGCCGGAACTCAAGCGGCGCACGTTCGTGCTGAACGCCGTGTCGAAGACGTACTCCATGACCGGGTGGCGGATCGGCTACGCGGCGGGGAACGCCGAGGTGATTGCCGCGATGAACCGAGTGCAGGACCAGAGCACTTCGAATCCAACCTCCATCGCGCAGAAGGCTGCTGTGGCCGCGCTGAACGGGCCGCAGGAGTGCGTCTCGAGCATGGTGGTCGAGTTCGAGAAGCGCAGGAAGGTGATCGTGGATGGTCTGAACGGGATCGAGGGAATCTCCTGCTACCGGCCACAGGGGGCTTTCTACGTGTTCCCGAACGTGTCGGCGCTCTACGGGCGGATGTATGAAGGGAAGCCGATCACGGGATCGAACGCACTCACCGAATATCTGCTGGACACGGCACGTGTCGCGGTGGTCCCCGGCGAAGGGTTCGGCGCGGACGATTACATTCGCCTCTCCTACGCGACAAGCATGGAGAACATCGAGAAGGGCCTGAAGCGGATCGCCGAGGCGGTAAAGCGTTTGTCCTGATCACTTGCGATTCGCGATAGACAAGGGCGGCCCGGGAGGGTTCTCGGG
>Ga0154655_1098_pt4 | contig 10526 bp, 13 predicted proteins | sample Rifle2008BG13ft_FD_116084 | JGI IMG/M metagenome (GOLD analysis project Ga0154655, IMG submission 116084) | Deltaproteobacteria bacterium RBG_13_65_10
CCCAATAGCTCGTTTTCCGCCGCCACCTTGCTCTCGCCCTGATGGATGCGGATCGAAACCTCCCCCTGGTTGTCGTGCACGGTGGTGAACGTCCGCGTTTGCTCGATGGGAATGGGCGTGTTTTTCTCTACGATCACCTCCGAAAGGCCCCCCGTGATCCCGAGTCGAAGCGAGAGCGGCGTCACGTCCAGGAGGAACGTGGGCTTCGCCGTCTCCAGCAGCGAGGCGGCATGAATCGCGGCACCGGTCGCCACGACTTCCTCCGGGTCGAGATGGCACTGCGGTTCCTTCCCAAAATAGCCCTCCACGGCGTTCCGGATCATCGGGAGACGCGTGGGCCCGCCCACGAGAATCACCGCGTCCACGTCTCCCGCCATGAGGCCTGCTGCTTGGAGCGCTTCCGCGCATACCTTGAAGGTCCGGTCGGTGAGGTCCTGCGTGAGCCGGACGAAATCGAGGCGCGTCAAGGTTCTCGATATTCCTTTTGTTCCCGTCTCGTCCTGGTAGAGATCGGGTATCTCGATCCGTGTCATCTCCTTCGTGCTGAGATCGATCTTCACTTGCTCGGAGGTGGTGCGGAGTTTCTGGAGCGCCAGGCGGTCGCGCCGCAGGTTGATTCCGTGCTCTGCCACGAAGCCGTCCGCGAGGAAGTCGAGCAACCGGTCGTCGAAGTCATCGCCACCCAGGTACGTGTCCCCCCCGGTGGAAAGCACCTCGAAGATGTCCTTTCCGATTTCGAGAATCGAGATGTCGAAGGTCCCGCCGCCCAGGTCATACACGGCGATCTTCTTGGCCATGTCCTTGCCAAAGCCGTAAGCCAACGCCGCCGCGGTCGGCTCGTTGATGATTCGAAGCACCTCGAGCCCCGCGATGCGCCCCGCATCTTTGGTTGCTTGCCGCTGGTTGTCGTTGAAATACGCGGGGACGGTGACCACAGCTTGTTCCACGGGCCGTCCAAGACGGTACTCGGCGATCATTTTCATCTCGCGGAGCACCAGCGCGCTGATTTCGGGGATGCTGTAGTCGGTGTCGCGCACGCGCACGCGGGCGTCGTTGCTGGGACCCTGGACGATCTCGAATGCGCAGACGGCCCGCGCCTTGCGCACCTCCTCGGAATCGTACAGGCGCCCTATCAGCCGCTTCGCGGAGTAAACGGTATGCTGCGCGTCCGCAATGATGTTGGACTTAGCGTTCGCGCCGACAAGCGATGAACCATCCTCGGAAAAGGAGACCACGGAGGGCGTGATGCGCTCGCCCTGATGGTTGGAGAGGATTTCGGACTTCCCATCCACGCAGGCGCAGACGCAGGAAGTCGACGTCCCCAAGTCGATTCCGATAGCGACCGGGGGAATGGATTGCTGGTTTTCGGGCATGAAGGTCTCCCTCTCGTGGATCGGGGCGTGGCGGGTCCCGCATGCCCCTCGCCGAACAAGAAATCTTGGAGGATCCATCGGTCGGAAGTGGGTCCCAATTAAGCGGAATCGATGACGGATGGAGATCAACGCACGGAGAGCGGAGGAACCGGAAGACTGTTCGCACGGGCCTCCTCGAGGTCGAGGTAAAGGTAAAGGAGTGTTCTCCCTGCCGTGCCGAGAGCGCTTCGTTGAACGGGGAGGCGATGACATTGCCCAGAAGCGTGAAGCCGAACCACCCAGCGACGAGGGCGGCGAGGACGAGGACCACGGCGTTGATCGCGAAGGGGAGCAACGCATGGCGGCGGAGCGCCTGGTCTGCGCGGATCAGCCGGAAGGCGCGCCAGGGGTACAGAAGCCCGCGGGCGAAAGCGGCGCAGGATGGCGGGGTGTGGCGGGAGGCATGCAGTGGGAAGCGTCAGTCCCGCTTGGCGAGGGAGGCGTGACCACGCTTTAACGCGAGCGGTGTAGCTTGGCCTGTTCGGCGTGGCGCTCGAAGCCCAAGGAGATGAGCCGGTCGATCAGTGCGGTGTAGGGAACGCCCGAGGCCTCCCACAGCTTCGGGTACATGCTGATATCTGTGAAGCCGGGCATGGTGTTGATCTCGTTCAGGTACACGCGCCCCGTCTCTTTGTGGACGAAGAAGTCCACGCGCGCAAGCCCTGCCGCGTCCACCGCGTGAAACGCGCGGAGCGCGATCGCCTGAACCTCGCGCATCGTCGGCGAGTCGAGCGGCGCGGGGATGAGAAGCTGCGAGCCGTCGAGCAAGTACTTCGCCTCGTAGTCGTAGAACTCCTTGCAGGGGATGACTTCGCCGGCGACGCTTGCTTCAGGCTCCTCGTTCCCAAGCACGGAACACTCGATCTCGCGCGCCGGAATCCCTTCCTCAACGATCACTTTCCGGTCGTAGCGCGCGGCAAGATCAATCGCCGGCGCAAGCGCCTCGTGCACGTGCACCTTGGAGATGCCGACGGAGGAGCCGAGATTGGCGGGCTTCACGAAGCAGGGATAGCCGAGCGCCTCCTGGAGTTCCTTCATCACCACGACCCGTTCGGCGGCCCACCGGCGGGCCGTCAACGTACACCAGCGAACCTGAGGCAGGCCTGCCGCGGCGAACAGGCGCTTCATCACCCCCTTGTCCATGCCGACCGCCGAGCCGAGGACGCCACTGCCCACGTACGGGAGGCCGACCATCTCGATGAGGCCCTGAACCGTGCCGTCCTCACCAAAGGTCCCGTGGAGCAAGGGAAAGACGATGTCCAGGGGAATGCGGCTCCAAGTCGTGGGGCGCCCGTCGGGGCGATCGGACAGGCGCACAAGCCCCCGAAAGCCCTGGGCACACCAGAGCGCCACTTCGACGGACGCGTCCCCGAAGGCGCACTCGGGTTCTGGCGGCCCGGGCTCCGCCGGAGTTCGCCAGAGTCCTTCCCGGGTAATTCCGATCGGGACGATGCCGTATCGATCCGGGCTGGACGCCCCCATGACGGATCGGGCGGAGACCAGCGAGACCTCGTGCTCCCCCGAGCGGCCGCCGAAGAGGACCCCCACCCTCACGCGCCCCTCCTTCCCCTCCTTTGCCATCGCCTTCCTCCCCGTTCCCGCCGGGACTGGAAAACCCCCGGGCGGCCCATCATACACCGGTGTTCCCGACCCCGCGACGGGGTTCAAGTTTTTCCAGGGCAGGACGAAAGGAAGTAGGGCGGGATGCTGCCCACTCTTGAGGACCGAGATTCCCATGCCCGACCCTCGGGGCGCCCAAGCGCCCCCCGCCGCACCGATTCCCAAGAGCCTCACCGTCGGTGAGCGCCTCGTCCGCCGCGGCGCGATCACGCGCGAGCAACTCGAGGAAGCGCTCGAGGCCCAGACGATCTTTGGTGGACGCCTCGGGACAAACCTTCTCGAACTCGGTTACATCGACGAGTGCACGCTCAACGAGGTGCTCGCCGAAAAGTTCGCGGTGAACCCGATCCAGGGCGAAATCGCCGACGCGCAGCCCGACCCGCAGGCGCTTGCCCTGGTGCCCCCCGGGATCGCGGAGAAGTACCGGCTCGTGCCTCTGCGCCGCGAGGGACGGCGGCTCCATGTGCTCATGCTCGATCCATCGAACCTCGCGGTGATCGACGAGATCTCCTTCCTCACAGGCCACATGATCAAGCCCTGCGTCGCCGCCGAGGCGCGGATCCTTTACTTGCTGGAAAAGTTTTACGGGATCCGCCGCGAGACGCGCTACTTGATATTCAAGGGGGGAGACTCGATGCGAAAGGCCTCCGCCGAACCATCCTGGGAGGCGGCCGCTGCGTCCGAGGCGATGCGCATGAACTGGGTGCAGGAGGAGGAGGGGGGAAGCTACGAAGTAAGCGCCCCCGAGGAAGCCCCCGCGGAAGAGGAATTGATGCCGGAGGATCTCCACGAAAGAATGATGGCGAAGGTGGCCTCGCACGCCGTCGACGCGGCGCCGCAGGTCTGCGTTTCCGATGTCCGGATCGCGCGCAATCCCGACGCCGCGCGCCCTGCACCCCGCCCGATCGGGGGAAAGCTCGGCAAGCGGATCGAGGAGGCCGGGGCGCGCCTAGTAGGCGAGGGCACGCACGTGGGGCCGGCTTCCCCACCGGCGCAGAAAACCGCGGGACCCGAGGCGGTTTCGCCGCTGACGATGCAGGAGGCAGTCGCGAGGCTCGCCGCAGTGGAGAGTCGCGATGAGGTGGCACGGATCCTGATGGCGTTCGCGAAGACGTGTTGTCGCCGCGCGGCGCTGTTCATCGTTCGGGGAGGCGCCATTCTCGGGTGGGACGCCATGGGCGAGGGGGTGAACGCAGACGCGGTACGCGAGATGCAGTTCCCGGCCGACGGCCTGACATTCTTCCACAAGGCAATCGAGGCCAAGGTGCCGGTCATCTCGAATCTGCAGGCCGACGCGGGACAAGCCCCGCTGGCAGGGCTCCTCGCCGCCCTGGGCGGCGGCGCGCCCCGGAACGCGCTCACCGTTCCGATCCTGATCCGCGGGCGCGTCGTCAACCTCTTCTACGCCGACCATGGGCCCGGCGAACCCGTACCGGAAGGCGTCGGCGAGTACCTCACCGTGTTTGGTCACGTCCCTCAGGCGTTCGAGGCCCTCCTCCGAAAGCGTAAGGCGATGGTCTCACAGGAGTAAGTCAGGAGGTCGGATAGAATGGCCAGAATGAAGGGCCTTGGGATCCTCTCCCTGGTGCGCTTGGTGAAGCGGTTGGCGCGGGATCAGGGGATCACGGATCCGGAATAAGAGCTTGGGCTAGAGGACACGAAGCTCTTGAAGGAACGGATCCTCGTCTCGACGTGGTACCCCTACGAGCACTTTGGCAGACTTCTTCATGGCGCTCTCATGGTTTTCGGGAAGGGCGACCAGCGAGGGATGGATCGCCGGCGCGCTGGAAATGGACGGCGGCAAGAACGTGGTTGTCGAGCAGGATGAATGCATTTGGCGCAACGGGGCCGCCTGCGTCTACCGCATTACCTGGTCACCCCAGCCCTAATTCGGCGCAGCGCCGCGAGAACCTCCTCCGAGTGCCCCTGCGGCTTCACCTTCGGGAAGATCGCCGCGATTCTTCCCCGAGCGTCAATCAGGAAAGTGGAGCGCCGGATCCCCATCGTTTTCTTCCCGTACAGATTCTTCTCGACGTACACGCCGTAGGCCTCGGCCACCTTCCGCTCCTCATCCGAAATCAGCGTGAAAGGAAGAGCGTATTTCGCGCGAAACTTCGTGTGCGAGGACGGTGCGTCGAAGCTGACCCCCACCACTTCGGCACCGGCCCTCCGGTACTTCGAGACGTCGTCACGAAAGGCGCAAGCCTCCAGCGTGCAACCCGGGGTGTCGTCTTTCGGGTAGAAGTAGAGCACCAGCTTCTTCCCCTTGAAATCCGATAGCGAGACGGTCTTCCCGTCTTGGTCCTTTGTCTTGAACGTGGGTGCCTTGTCGCCCACCTCGAGCGTCTTGCCCATGGGTTTTCTCCTCACACGTGTCCTGACGCGCGCAGCGCCTTGAGGATCTGCCGCGTCGCGGGACTCTTATTCAGGGTGTAGAAATGGATTCCGGGCACCCCCTCCTCCAGGAGCTGCCGGCACTGAGCGGTCGCGTACGAGACGCCCATCTCGATCACCGCCTCTGGATCATCTCGCCGGCTCTGGAGCGCTGCGCGGTATCCCCGCGGGATCGTGGCGCCGCACATCGCGGTGAAGCGTTCGATCTGATCGACGTTGGTCACCGGCATGATCCCCGGGATGATCGGCACTGGGATCCCGAAGGCCCGGACCTTTGCGACGAAGTCGAAATAGAAGCGGTTTTCGAAGAAGAGCTGCGTGATCAGGAACTCAACGCCCGCGTCGATCTTGAGCCCAAGGTGTTGGAGCCCGGCCGCCCCGTCGGGGCACTCCGGGTGCCGCTCGGGGTAGCAGGCGCCCCCCAGGCAGAAGGGAAAGTTCGCACGGATGAAGGCGGCCAGCTCGTTGGCGTACCCAAGCCCGTCCGGCGCGCGCTCAAAGCGCGCCTGCCCGAGCGGGGGATCGCCGCGCAGCGCGAGCACATTCTCGATTCCCGCCCCTTCCAGCCGCTGGAGCACCGCGCGAAGCTCCGAGCGCGAGGCCCCCACGCAGGTGAGGTGCGCCATCGCCTCGATTCCGAGATCGCGCTTGATACGCGAGACGATTTCGACGGTCTTGTTCCGCGTGGAGCCCCCCGCGCCGTAGGTGACGCTCACAAAGGTGGGCCTGAGCGGGCGTAGCTCCTCGATCGCGACGTACAGGGCTGCTTCACCCGCCTCGGTCTTGGGAGGGAAGAACTCGAAGGAGAGGCACTTCCTACCCGCGGGGGCGGCCTCCTGGAGAAACTCGGCGATTCGCATGGGGCTTCAAATAGCAGAACGCTGCCCAAACGGAAAGATGCTGCGGCTTCGGGACGCGGTCCGAAGGCAAAGACCGCCGCTGGTTTGACAGCTTCGCCCTCCGCGCTCTAAGCTAGACAGATGGCCCAGACAAGCAAGTTCCGAACACCTCCCACCGAAGTTTGCGAGGCCGAGCGCCGGCTCGCCGTCCGGGCCGAATGCGATGTGCTCGTCGTCGGAGGGGGACCGGCCGGCAAGGTGATTGCGGGCCTGTGCCAGGAGCTGGTCGATCGCCTGGATGAGCGGGGCGCCGCGGTCTATCCCAAGAAGGGGGAATAAGGCCGGGCCGACCCGGACCTGGTCCGACGTTACGAGCGGTGGGGCCTCGTGTGGGCCACGCCCCGCACGGCGTGCGATACTCCGTTTCCTATCCGCCGGGGTTCATCCACCTCGGATCGATGTGCAGGCGCTGCCGTTGCGGCTCAAGACGCTAGTGTAGTGTCCCAGAAATGTCTTAAGCACCGAGGCCGGCGATGCGCCCGGCTCGCAAGGCGCGAGGAGGGCGAATATCGGGAATATTTAACCGACGAGCAACGAAGCGAGCCGGGATGCAGCGACGGCCGAATGCCAAGAGATTTCTGGGACACTGCACTAGGGGCGAGTCTGGGGATCTAAACGCCGCGCTGCGGGGAGGCGGCCTATCGGAGGGAATCATGAGCGATCATGTGTACAAGTCGATTGAACTGACGGGATCCTCGAGGACCGGCATCGAGGACGCTATTCAGAACGCCATCGGTCGCGCCGTGAAGACGATTCGCAACCTTCATTGGTTCGAGGTGATCGAAACGCGCGGGAGAATTGAGAACGGCAACGTTTTGCACTGGCAGGTGACGATCAAGGCGGGCTTCACGCTGGAGGAATAGACCCCACGCGACCGGGCACGCATGGGCGCAAAGGGGAGGCGCCTGCGGAGCTGACAAGGGGCCCGACACCCGCGAATGGTTCTTGATTCGCCGTCCGGCCGGCGAAGCGTGTGAAGGGGGCCCAGGCCGGGTGGGGTGGCTTCAGGAGAACGGATGCTTCCATGTCGACGGCCATGACGAAGAAGGAGCGGGAGTCGTATCTCTCGGATCTCCACGTGGGGATCCTGAGCATCCCGGAGGACGGGCGCGGCCCACTCACCGCACCTGTTTGGTATGCCTATGCGCCCGGCGGCGAGATCCGGTTCACGACCGAGCGATCATCGCGGAAGGGGAAACTTCTCGTGCCCGGGAGACGCGTGAGCTTCATGGCGCAGTCGGAGACGCCCCCGTACAAGTATGTGAGCGTCGAGGGGCCGGTGACGCTCGTTGAGACCGCCGACCTGGAGCGCGACGTGCGGCCCCTCGCGCACCGCTACCTCGGGAAGGAGACCGGGGACGGCTACATCGAATCGTTCCGCGGCATGTACGAACGGGGCGAGACGATTCTCGTGAAGATTCGCCCGGAGAATTGGCTCACCGTGGACTACGCGAAGCTCTACGGCCGTGCGTGAAACGGAGCCGCCCTCAACGGGAAGGGACCATGGCCATCGAGGTCATCGGCATCGACCAGGTGTAGATCAGGGTGGGTGATCTCGCGCGCTTTTCGGGCGCCGGGGGTCGACGTTGCACAGCCGGATGACTATCCTCCGTATGGGGCCGGACCCTGCCGTTGTCTTCTTCACCGATCCGGACGGCGCGCGTACGGAGATCACGAACTTCAGGAAGGAGCGGTAGGAGCGCTGCGGACGATGGAATGCGCTTGGACAGGGATAGTCGAAGCCCCGGTCGATCGCTCACAGCATGGACCGAGGAGATCCACGTATTTCAAAGGAGTCAAGACGAATGGGAATCAATTACGATGCCGTCGGTTTTGAGACCAACGAGACCGTCCACCACGTGGATCGCGTGTCCATCAAGTGGTTCGCGCGGGCGATGGGGGACGCGAACCCGATCTACTACGACCTGGAGGCCGCCAAGCGGGAGGGATTCAGGGACATCCCGGCGCCGCCCACTTTTTCAACGACGTTCCGGGACGAGGAGGACGCGCGGCTACGCGAGCGGGTGGGCTTCGACTTCAGCAAGCTCGTCCATGGGCAGCAGGAGTACGAGATGCCCGGGCCGCTCGTTGCGGGGGACATCCTCCGGATCAAGACCCGCGTGGCCGACATCTATAAAAAGGAAGGGAAAAGCGGGCATATGATCCTGGTCGTGACCGAGACGACCGCCCGCCGTCCGGATGGATCGACCGCGTTCATTGGGCGGTCCACCGTGGTCCAGCGGCCGTAGCCCCTTTCACAACGCACAACCGATCGAGGACAATCATGGCCGAACCGTTTTACTTCGAGGACGTGGAGGTGGGGAACGAGCTTCCCTCCATCGAGAAGCCGGCGATCACGAAGGTCCAGCTCCTGCAGTACGCCGGTGCGAGCCACGACTACAACCTGCTGCACACCGACGACGCGTTCGCGCGCAGCGCGGGTATGCCCAACGGCGTGATCGGGCACGGGATGCTCTCCATGGCCTTCGCCAGCCAACTCCTTACCGACTGGGCGGGCCTCGCGAACGTGCGCAAGGTGGACGTACGCTTCACAGCGCCCACCGAGCCGGGCGACGTCGTGACGGCGGGGGGCAAGGTGTTGAAGAAGTACCGGGATGGGGGCGAGAATCGCGTCGAATGCGAGATTTGGACCAGGACCCACAAGGGCATCGTTACCACGAAGGGAACGGGCGTGGTGGTGCTTCCTACGAAGAAGTGAGCCGCGATGATCGAACGCGAGAGCCGTGAGCGCCAGCGCAAGGTCGTGCAGGTCGTGGTTGGGTTTCTCTCGGCGGCGGCTGCGTTCGAGGAGATCTACCAGGCGTACCGGCAGGGCTCGCTCTCGTTCGCGAAGTTAGAGTCCTTCGTGGACGACCGGGGCAAGAGCCTCTTCTTCGAGGTAAAGGAAGTATGTCACGCGCTCTTTCGGCGCAACGTGTCGGCAGGGATGGAAAAGGAGCAGCTCTTCGATCTTGCCATCGGCACGATCTTTCACGAAGCGATGAAGCTCCGCGAGGACCTCTACCAGATAGAGACCTACGGGGGGAAGTACCGTCAACTCGAAGCGAAGGACGGGCGAACGAAGTACGAGGAGGACTTTCTACGCCAGCTTCGGAAGATCTTTCACCGTGCCGAGGTGCGGTTGAACGAGGAGATGGAGGAGACGCATTCGCTTTTCCGGGAAACGGCCGAGCAGCTCAAGACCCTGCTCGCCGATTTCGGGTCCAACGGGCTGCTCGTTCGCTTTCTTCACGAAAATGTCGAGCTGGTTCAACGCGTGTTCGGAGGAAGAGGCGTCGAGGGCCTTTTCGATGTCATGTACCCGGACGGGTACCCGCAAAGCCTTGTCGTGGCGGGGCGGAGCTATCTCGAAAGCGCGCGCTTCGACAAGGCGCACGAGTGCTTCGAGCGGGCCGCCGAACGGGGTGCGAAAGACCCCGCGCTCCCCGTCCTCGTTCCCTACGCGTGCGGCATGGCGCTCTCCTACGGCGCAAGCTACGAGGAGGCGCTCGCGGCTTTTCAGGAGGCGATCCCGCGCATCAGCGAGCACGCGGAGGGAAGAACGCTCCTTCCCTTGGCGGTGCGGGCGTTGCGCCGCCTGGCCCCTGAGATGCGGATGCGCGGCAGGAACGATCTTGCCCATCGCGCGAGCGCGCTTGCCGAGCAAGCCGAGGAGACACTCGCCTAAGTGGTCCAGTTCATAAGTACGGGGATGCATCGGCTGCCCAGACGTTAGCGTACTTATGAACTGGGCCACTAAGCCCACGCTCAAACGAAGCCCGGGCGAGGGGCCCGGGTTTCCATTCGAAGAAATGATCGCTCAACGCCGGTGCGAGCGCATCTGCACCGTCATCCCTATCGCTTTTGCTTCCTCGGCCTCGGCGATCTTCCCCTGCCGCTGGAGCAGCATCGACAGGCTCACGTATCCGAGCGTGTCGTCCGGGTCGATCTCGACAACCTTTCGGGCGGCCTCCACCGCTTCATCGAGCATCCCCTTTTGCCCGTACATCATGGCGATATTCCGGTAGGCTTCGATGTAGTCCGGGTCGGCCTCGATGGCCTGCTTCAGGGTTTTGATCGCCTCGTCGACATTCCCTTGGGCGAAGAGATCGAATCCCTGGTTCGTGAGATCCTGTGCCGTCGCCATGGTCTCCTCTCACGCGACGGTACCGTCCATCGCGCGTTCGTGTCTCGTTCTTCC
>Ga0154655_1071_pt4 | contig 10484 bp, 9 predicted proteins | sample Rifle2008BG13ft_FD_116084 | JGI IMG/M metagenome (GOLD analysis project Ga0154655, IMG submission 116084) | Deltaproteobacteria bacterium RBG_13_65_10
CGATCCCGATCGCGTGGTGGAGGAACTGAAGGAGGTGGCGGCGCGCGGCTGGGCCACGGATGTGGAGGAATTCGAGGACGGGGTGTCGGGGCTCGCGGCTCCTGTCCGGGACGACCGGGGGCGTGTCGTCGCAGCCATTTCGGTCTCGGGCCCCTCCTGGCGCATGGACCTTGGACGGCGCTCCGAGGAGGTGGCTCACCCCCTCAACGAGGCTGCGGCCCGCCTTTCCGCGCTGCTCGGTTTTCGAGAACCCGCGATCGTGTCCTGAGCATCCCACCAATCCCCAAAGATTGTCCCATAAGCCAAGAAACGACAAATATTTCGATAGCTTACGAAGCAAGAACCGATTCATAAGAGACCTTTTTAGAAATCAGCCGGATCCTGGCTGGGTCTCTGATTGAAGCCGTTTCGCTCTTGACAGCCCCGGATCCCTCGGGTAGGGTTTGTGTGAATGAGGGGTCATTCATCTGGAGGCGCGCCGGCGCCCGCCCTCCGCGGGGCTCACCGGGGTGCTCCGGACAACGTCTCCGGGATCGTTGCCGCGAACGGGAGGTTCTCCCCGGAACGCGTTGAAGATCCTGAGCGCAGAGAGGGCGGTTCTCAAGTTGGCCTTCCCCAGCGCAGCGAAGGCCGGCCCTCTTTCGTGTCTGACCGGCGCGTGGGTTGCCGCGCCGACCAGAGGTTTGGCCTCCACGTCTGCCGATTCGAGGTACCACTGCGATGCCTCCCCGCAGCAAGGACAAGCGCCGGAAGATCCTTCAAGCCGCTACCAAGGTCTTCGCCCGCAACGGCTTCTACCACTCCAAGGTGTCGGAGATCGCCAGGGAAGCGGACGTCGCAGACGGAACGATCTACCTCTACTTCAAGAACAAGGAAGACATCCTCATCTCGATCTTCGAGGAGAACATGGACGAGATCCTCAATATGGTCCGCGGGGAGATCTCCCAGCACAAGGACGCCGTTGCAAAGCTGCGCCGTTTTGTTCATCTGCACATGTCGCTTATGGAGAAGAACCCGCGGCTTGCAGAGGTGATCCAGGTTGAATTACGTCAGAGCAGCAAGTTCATGAAGGAGTACAAGAACGTGAAGTTCCTCGAATACCTCCAGTTCATCGGGGAGGTCATCGAGGAAGGTCAGCGGGAAGGCTTGATCCGCTCCAACATCACGCCGGCTGTCTTCAAGCGGATGCTTTTCGGCGCGTTGGACGAGTTGGCGCTTCAGTGGGTGCTTTCAAAGCGCCGCTACTCCCTGTCGGCGGCGGCGGACCAGGCCACCGACATCTTCCTCCACGGCGTCGCCGCAAAGCCCTCCGGGGACGTCGCGGAGCCGGTGGAAGAATGAGGTCCCGGGCAACCGGGAAGTTCCGAAACGAAAAGGAGCCCGACCGCATCCGGGGGCACTCGTGATGCCGGGGCAGACCCGATCGGGGGACAAGGGGAAACCATGATTGACTTCAAACTGACGGAAGAGCAGCTCGCATTGCAGCAGACGGCGCGAAAGTTCGCGCAAACCGAGATGGCGCCGAACGCGGCGCACCACGACCAGACGGGGGAGTTCCCCCGGTCCATCATCGAGAATGCATGGAAGGTGGGGCTCCTGAACGAATCGATCCCCGCCGAGTACGGCGGGCTCGGGCTGGACGGGGTGTCCGCCTGCATCCTCACCGAGGAGCTGGCGGCGGGCTGCGCCGGCATGACCACCTCGATGATGGTGAACACGCTCGGACAGACGCCGGTCCTCGTCGCCGGGACACAGGCACAGATTGAAAAGTGGATCGTCCCCTTCACCCAGGAGTTCAAGTTCGCCGCTTTCTGCCTCACCGAGCCCTCCAGCGGGTCCGACGTGGCCAGCATGCACACCACGGCGAAGAAGGTCGGCGACAAGTACGTGCTGAACGGGCGCAAGTGCTTCATTACGAACGGCGGCGTGGCCGATGTCTTCACCGTGTTTGCCACGCTCGATCCAGCCAAGTCGCATCGGGGGATCTGCGCGTTCGTCGTATCGGCCGACACGCCCGGTGTCTCGGCGGGCAAGAAAGAGGACAAGATGGGCCAGCGCGCCTCGAACACGACCGACGTGATCTTCGAGGAAGCGGCGATCCCCGAGGAGAATTTGCTGGGCGCCGAAGGGGGAGGCTTCAAGATCGCCATGAAGACCCTCGACCGGACGCGCCCCGCCATCGGCGCGCTGGCGGTGGGACTGGCGCGTTCGGCGTACGAGCACTCGGTGAAGTACGCGAAGGAGCGCAACGCCTTCGGGATGCCGATTGCCATGTTCCAGGCGATCCAGTTCATGCTGGCGGACATGGCCAAGGACATCGAGGCGCCCCGCCTGCTCACCTGGCAGTCGGCCTGGATGGTGGACCAGGGCATGAATGCTTCCAAGTATTCATCCTTCGCCAAGTGTTTCTCGACGGACGCAGCCATGCGGATCACGACCGACGCGGTGCAGATCTACGGCGGCTACGGCTACTCGAAGGAGTACCCGGTCGAGAAGCTCATGCGCGACGCCAAGCTCTTGCAGATCTACGAGGGCACGAACCAGATCCAGCGCATGGTGATCGCACGAGAGATCTTCAAGGAATCGTGATTCCCGCGCGGCGCATGCCGCGGCTCACCCATTAGCCGGAAGTCGGCGCCCGGTGGGGCCGCCACGGACCGGTTCGCGGAGGTATCAGTGAAGATCGTGGTCATTCTGAAGCAGGTCCCGGATACCGAGACCAAGATCAAGGTCAAGGCGGACGGCTCCGGGATAGAGACGGACGGAATCAAGTACGTCATTAACCCCTACGACGAGATCGCGGTGGAGGAGGGGCTCCGTTTGAAGGAGAAGCTTGCCGACGACAGCACCGTGACGATCATCTCGGTGGGGCCGGCCCGTGTGATCGAGTCGATCCGCACGGCGCTGGCCATGGGCGCCGATGATGCCGTCCACGTGAACGACCCGGCACTGGAAGGGGGCGACAGCCTGGCCACCGCGCGGGTGCTGACCAAGGTGATCAAGGACCATGGGTTCGACATCATCTTTGCGGGAAAGCAGGCGGTCGATCTGGACCAGGCGCAGGTGCCCCCCGCGGTGGCCGAGCTGCTGGACATCCCGCACGTCAACACCGTGGCGAAGTTTGAGTTGGCGGCCGACAAGACAAAGGCAACCGTCAGCCGGCGGATCGAGGGGGGCGATGAGGTGATCGACGTCACCCTTCCAGCCCTTCTTACCTGTGAGAAGGGCCTGAACGAGCCGCGCTACGCATCGCTTCCCGGCATCATGAAGGCGAAGAAGAAGCCGGTGAAAACGGTGACGCTGGCCGAGCTGGGCCTGGAAGCAAATCAGGTGGGCGCCGCCGGCTCGCACGTCAAGATCCTCAAGTGGCTCCCCATCCCGGAGCGGAGCCCGGGCAAGATTCTCAAGGGCATGGAGACGGAAGCGGCGGTGAAGGAGTTGGTACGCCTGCTTCGCGAGGAAGCCAAGGTCATCTGATCCGTGGTCGATTTCCCCGCGCGCGCGCCACAGGCGCGCACCACGACGCGGGTCACGCATGAAGGAGAACGCAATGGCGAACGAAGTTCTGGTACTCGCGGAACAGCGTGAAGGGACCCTGAAGAAGATCTCACTGGAGCTGATGACCATCGGTGCCGAGACCGCGAAGAATACCGGCGCGGATCTGACGGCGGTGATCATTGGAAACGCAGTAGAAGGGCTTGCCAAGACGCTCGGCGCGGCCGGCGCGAAGAAGGTGTACGTCGGCGAGGCGAGCGACAAGTACTACAACACCGAGGTGTACACGCAGGCGATCGCGGATCTGATCAAGCAGGTCCAGCCGGCCATCGTGCTTGCCGGTACAACGGCCATGGGACGCGACCTCACCGCGCGGGTGGCCGCGCGGGTGGGCGCGGGACTCGCCATGGACTGCACGGAGATTCGCGTGGAGGACGGGAAACTCGTGATGAAACGGCCCGTTTACTCCGGCAAGGCCTATATCGAGGTCACCGCAACGGCCGCCCCGGCGATCGCAAGCATCCGGCCGAACACGTACGCGCAGGCCACGCAGGATGCGTCTCGGTCCGCCGAGGTGGTGAAGCTCGAGATGAAGCCCGTCACCCCGCGCGCCGTGGTGCGGGAGACGGTGAAGACGGCGGGCGACAAGCCGGACCTCACCGAGGCGGAGGTCATCGTCTCCGGCGGTCGCGCGCTGAAGGCGGCGGAAAACTTCAAAATCCTCGACGCGCTGGCCGATGTCATCGGGGCCACGGTGGGTGCAAGCCGCGCGGCCGTGGACTCGGGCTACGTGCCGCACAGCATGCAGGTGGGGCAGACGGGCAAGGTGGTGAACCCCAAGCTCTACATCGCGGTCGGGATCTCGGGCGCCATTCAGCACCTGGCCGGCATGCGTACCTCGAAGGTGGTCGTGGCGATCAACAAGGACTCAGACGCGCCGATCTTCCAGAAGGCGGATTACGGAATCGTGGACGACCTGTGGAAGACGGTCCCGCTTCTCACCGAGGAGTTCAAGAAGCTCCTCGCGGAGTGATCCCAGCGGGAAGGACCCATTCCTATCTCCATGTCGGCAGGAGAGAGCCATGGCGGACGAGCGCGAGTGTATGGAAGTGGATGTGCTTATCGTCGGGGCGGGACCGGGGGGTCTCGCGACCGCTTACCACCTGAAACAAGCGGTCCGGCGCCATGACGAGGCGGTGGAGCAGGGCGGCGTCGGCACAAAGCTAGGTGACCTCTCGATCGCGGTGATCGAGAAAGCCGGCGAGGTGGGCGCCCACATGATGTCGGGCGCGGTAATGGACCCGATCGGGATGGACGAATTGATGCCCGATTGGCTCGAGAAGCAACCACCCATCGAGAGCCCGGTGAAGAAGGAAGAGGTCTACCACCTCACCGAGAAAGGCGGCATCAAGCTCCCCGCGATCCCCCCCCCGCTGCGCAACCACGGTAATTCGATCCTCTCACTCTCGAAATTCATCCGCTGGCTCGGTCCCCTCGTCGAGGCCGAGGGGGTGGACATCTTCTGCGGCTTCCCCGGCGTGGAGGTGCTGTACGAGGGGAACCAGGTCGTGGGGGTTCGGACCGGCGACAAGGGGATAGGACCGGACGGCGCCAGGCGCTCGAACTACGAGCCGGGGATCGATCTCAAGGCAAAGGTCACCGTGTTTGCCGAGGGAGTGCGCGGGAACCTCGCCAAGCCGATGATAAAGAAGCTCGATCTTCAGGGGCGCCACCCGATGACCTACGAGACCGGCGTGAAGGAGATCTTCGAAATGCCCGAGGGGCGCGTCGACCCGGGCTTCGTGATCCACACCTCGGGGTACCCGGCCCGCAAGGACGCCACCGGCGGATCCTTCATCTATCACCTGCAGAACAACCTGATCGTGGTGGGCTACGTCGTTTACCTCGACTACCGCGATCCGTTCCTCGAGCCCCACACCGAGTACCAGAAGTTCAAGAACCACCCGATCATCAAGAAGATGATCGAGGGTGGGAAGCCGGCGTACTACGGTGCCAAGGCGCTCGCGTCCGGCGGTTACTACGCCATGCCACAGCTCTCCTTTGATGGCGGCCTCTTCGTGGGGGAGGACGCGGGGTTCCTGAACAACATGCGCATGAAGGGGATCCACCTGGCGATCAAGAGCGGCATGCTTGCCGCCGAGACCATCATCGAAGCGCTCGAGAAGAAGAATTTCACACGCGAAACGCTCAAGGCGTACGACGCGCGGGTCCAGCGGAGCTGGGCGGGCAAGGAGATGTATCGGGCGCGCAACTTCACCGCGGCCATGAGCCGGGGTTTTCCCTTCCCTGCCTTGATTCACCTTGCCGCGCAGGAGGCCACAGGCGGGCGGGGCCTGATCGATCCGCTTCCCGTGCACGGCACCGACGCGCACTCCCTGGCGACGGTTGTCGAATACTACAAGGACCCGAACGCGATGCCGTCGCGGCCGAAGTACGACGGCAAGTTCATGCTGGACAAGGTGAGCGACGTCTACATCTCCGGGACGATTCACGAGGAGAAGCAACCGGCGCATCTCAAGATCGCCAACCGGGACCTGTGCCAGGAGTGCTGGACGAAGTTCCGAAGCCCCTGCAACCGCTTCTGCCCGGCGGACGTGTACGAGATGGCGATCGTGGACGAGGCGGCGCACAAGCGCGACCTCCAGATCAGCTTCTCCAACTGCGTCCATTGCAAGACCTGCGATATCAAGTGCCCCTACGACAACATCACCTGGACGCCGCCCGAAGGGGGCGGAGGCCCGAACTATACCGTTCAGTAGGCGCGTCGAGAAAACCGTCCGGCGGGGGAGGATCGCGATCGATCCTCCTCGCTTTTTCTTCCAGGGAACCCTTGAAGAAAGGTCTTGCGCCAAGCTGGGCGCCGGGCCCCGCGGCCGGAGGGAGGGCAACCATGAAGCGAACGGACACGTACTTCCTTTCACAGGGCGCGCGCTGCGTCTCGTGGTTCTGGGAGCCGGAGGGTCGCGGGCCGCACCCCGCGGTGCTCCTGTGCCACGGGTTCGGGGCGATCAAGGAAGCGCGGCTGGACGCCTACGGCGATCGTTTCGCCCAGGCGGGCTTCGCGGTCCTGGCTTTCGATTACCGGCATTTCGGCGGGAGCGAGGGGGAGCCGCGCCATCTTGGTTCGGTGAAGCGCCAGCTCCAGGACATCGCGGCCGCGCTTGCGTATCTGCGGGCCCAACCCTGTGTCGACCCGGAGCGGATAGCGCTCTGGGGCACGTCGTTCGGAGGCGGCCACGTGATCACCGCTGCAGCGCGCGATCCGCACGTGGCGGCCGTCGTGGCGCAGTGCCCGTTTACCGACGGTTTCGATGTCGTGCGCAAGTCCGGGCCCACCTACGCTCTGCTGCTCGCGCCGCTGGCGGTCCTGGACGTTCTCGGGCGCGCCATCGGCGGCGCTCCCGCGCGCGTGCCCATCGTGGGTCCTCCGGGGTCGCTCGCGGCCATGCACGGGCCCGGTGACGAGGCGGGCTACAAGGCGCTCTTGCCGCCGGATGTGCCCTGGACCAACGAGATCAACGCGGGATTCGTGTGGAGGGCCGGCTTCTACCGCCCCGTGCGCCGAGCACGCCGGGTGGCCTGCCCTTTTCTCCTTTGCGTGTGCGACGAGGACACGGTCGTGCGGCCCGAGACGGCGCTTGAGGTGGCTCGCCGCGCGCCGCGCGCCGAGGTGCGCCATTATCCCTGTGGCCACTTCGGCATCTACCTGGAAGAAATGTTCGAGCAAGCGTCGCGCGACCAGGTCGAGTTTCTGACGACGCATCTCCTCGGGGCCCGGCAATCGAGCACCGCCGGCTGACGTCCGCGTGCCACCGAGCGCCTTTCGGGGGAGGGCGCACCTCCTGGTGCGCCTCAGCCCAAGGAACGCGTGCCACCGAACGGTTTCTTTTTTCGGGAGGGCGCGGCTCCTGCCGCGCCTCAGCCTGATGAACGCGTGTCACCGAACGCCTTTGAGGCGGAGCAGGAGCTCCGCCCTCCCACATCCTCATTCAAGTCGCCCTGATGATCCCGAATCGCGGCTTCTTGTTTAGTGGGGACGCGAACGCAAAGAAGAGGAGAGTCCGCCATGGCGAGCCCACTCCAGAGCGTCTGGCCCGAGTGCGACAACACGGCGCTTCTCATCGTGGACATGCAGGAGAAATTGCTCAAGGCGATGCCCGAGGGTCCCCGGGAGCAGATGCTGCGTAACGCGGGGATCCTGATCGAGTCGGCCAGGCGGCTGGGTCTTCCGGTGCTCGCCAGCGAGCAGTACCCCAAAGGGCTCGGCCCGACCGTGCCGGAGATTCGGGAGCGGTTGGGGAGCGTCCGGCCCGTCGAAAAGATGGTCTTCAGCTGCCTGGGGGAGGAGGACTTCCGCCGCCAGGTAGAGGAGAGCGGCCGGCGGGCCTTTATCCTTGCGGGCGTGGAGAACCACGTCTGCGTGCTCCAGACGGCGCTGGATCTCGTCGCGGCGGGGCACCATGTGTTCTTGGCCCGTGACGCGACCTGCTCGCGAACCAAGGCGAACTGGAAGACGGGCTGCGAAGTGATGGCCGCCGGAGGGGTCACGATCTCGAGCACCGAAACCCTGCTCTTCCAGCTCCTCAGGGAGGCCGGGGCGGCCGCCTTCAAGGAGATTTCGAAGCTGATTCGGTAGGTTAGTATGGGCCCAGGAGTTTAAGCCAAAGTTAAAATTAGTTTATTCATGCTAAAAAACTGCTTGACACCCCTGCACACCGCAGGTACCCTCGCCTCGCTCTGGTTCGACGCTTTACCTCCGATTCGATACGAACCCGAACCCCTCCGCGTCCTTCCCGCGCTCAGCGGGCCGACCGGCGAGGGTGCCGGGTTTGGAGAGCGAGCGACCCCGGAATGCCCAAGCGACTCACGTGCAGCGAACAGAACCCCGACTGCGGTGCCCCCGGGCAGCGTGCTTCGGCGGCCGTCGAGGAGTTCGACATCGGGGCGAAGATCCGCGCGCTGCGCCTCGATCGCCGCCTCACCCTTCAGGACGTTGCCCGGGAGACCGGCTTCTCCTCCGCGCTCATCTCACAGATCGAGAACAACAACGTGAGCCCGCCCATCGCGACGCTGGCGCGCATCGCCCACGCGCTCCGGGTGAAGGTCAGCTACTTCTTCGACAGCGACGACACGAAGGGCCGATTCGAAGTGGTCCGCCCGGCGGAGCGGCGCCGGATCGACCGCGTGATGTCCCGGCTCGGCACGAAGCAAGGCTACACCTACGAAGCACTGGCTTTCAGGGTCCGCAGCCGAAAGATGACTCCCTTCCTTCTCATTATCGCGAAGGACAGCGAGCCTCGGGAGAGCCTGTACACGCACGAGGGGGAAGAGTTCCTCTTCGTCCTCGCCGGGCGGGCGGCGCTGGAGGTCGGCGAGGAGCACTTCACCCTGGAGGCGGGAGATTCGGTCTACCTCGATTCATCGCTCAAGCACCGGCTCCTGCGCGAAGGCGAGGAGGAGGCAAAGGTCCTTGCGATCATTTGTCGCTAGAGAAAACCCCAACCATGGCCACGCAACTACAACACGCGTGACGGCGAGACGATCCATGTCGATTGATGAGAAGATCAGGCACCTCGATGAGCTCAACCGCCAGGCGGAAATGAGCGGGGGGCAGGAGCGCATCGACCGCCAGCACAAGCTCGGGAAGATGACTGCGCGAGAGCGCGTCGCGTTCCTTCTAGACGATGGGAGCTTCGTCGAAATGGACAAGTTCAAGGTGCATCGCTGCGCCGACTTCGGGACCGAGGACGAGAAGATCCTGGGCGACGGTGTGGTGACCGGCTACGGGACCATCGACGGCCGGCTCGTGTATGTCTTCTCGCAGGACTTCACCGTGTTCGGTGGGAGCCTCTCCGGCGCTATGTCGGAGAAGATCTGCAAGATCATGGACCTCGCGATGAAGACCGGTGCGCCGGTTATCGGGCTCAACGACTCGGGCGGCGCCCGCATCCAGGAAGGGGTGATGAGCCTCACCGGATACGCCGACATCTTCCTTCGCAACGTGATGGGGAGCGGGGTTATCCCGCAGATCAGCGCCATCATGGGGCCCTGCGCCGGCGGCGCCGTCTACTCGCCCGCGCTGACCGACTTCATCGTCATGGTGAAGGAGACATCCTATATGTTCATCACCGGCCCGGACGTGATCAAGACGGCGACCCACGAAGAGGTGTCGAAGGATACGCTGGGTGGATCGCTGACGCACAACACGAGGTCGGGCGTGGCGCACTTCGGCGCGGAGGACGAGAAGGAGGCGCTGCTGCTCATCCGCACGCTGCTCTCGTTCCTCCCACAGAACAACCTTGAAGACCCGCCCCTTTACCCGTGCCACGACGATCCGAACCGGCGCGACCCGAACCTCCGCACGCTGGTTCCCGACTCGCCCAACAAGGCTTACGACATGAAGGTGCTGATCCATTCCGTCGTGGACGACCACTTCTTTTTTGAGGTGCATGAGCAGTATGCCAAGAACATCATCGTGTGCTTCGCGCGGATGAACGGGCGTTCGGTGGGGATCGTCGCGAACCAACCCGCCGTGCTGGCCGGCTGCCTGGACATTGAATCGTCGGGCAAGGCGGCGCGCTTCGTGCGCTTCTGCGACGCCTTCAACATTCCGATCATCACCTTGGTGGACGTGCCGGGATTCCTGCCGGGGATCGCGCAGGAGTTCGGAGGGATCATCAGGCACGGCGCGAAGCTGCTGTACGCGTACTGCGAGGCCACGGTGCCGAAGATTACGATCATCACGCGCAAGGCTTACGGCGGCGCGTACGTGGTTATGTCCTCGAAGAACATCCGGGGCGACGTGAACTTCGCGTATCCCACCGCCGAGGTGGCCGTGATGGGACCCGAGGGCGCGGTGAAGATTGTATGCCGCGACCAGCTCACCGCGGCACGGGACACCGAGGGCGAGCGCGAGCGGCTGTCCGACGAGTATCGAGAGAAGTTCGCCAATCCCTACAAGGCGGCGG
>Ga0154655_1012_pt7 | contig 10207 bp, 9 predicted proteins | sample Rifle2008BG13ft_FD_116084 | JGI IMG/M metagenome (GOLD analysis project Ga0154655, IMG submission 116084) | Deltaproteobacteria bacterium RBG_13_65_10
TCTCGGAGGTCACGTCACCATCGAGGACACGGCGGTGATCGGCGCGATGTGCGGGGTCCACCAGTTCGTTCGCATCGGGACGCTCGCGATGAGCTCGGGCGGATCGATGGTCACCCAGGACATCCCGCCCTACTGCACCGTGCACGGGGACCGCGCGCGGCTCATCGGCCTCAACACCATCGGGATGGAGCGCAACGGGCTCGACGCCGAACAGATCCAGTCCGTCAAGCGCGCCTACCGGATCCTCTTCCACTCCAAGCTCCTCTTGAAGGACGCACTCGCCCGGGTCGAGCGCGAGCTCGCCGGCTCGCCCGAGGTCGATCGGATGCTCAAGTTCATCCGCGACTCGGAGCGTGGACGCCGCCGGTGAGGGGCGCATCTGTACGCCCGATCGGCCTCATCGCGGGAAACGGGCGCTTCCCGTTCCTTTTCGCCGAGGCCGCCAGAGCCCGCGGAATCCCCGTGGCGGCCGTGGCGATTCGCGAGGAGACCGACCCGGCGCTTGAGGGGCACGTCGATCGCAGTGCGTGGTTTCACGTCGGCCAGCTTTCCGCCATGATTGAATTCCTGCAATCGGCCGGATGCACCGAGGCCGTCATGGCGGGCCAGATTCACCTCTCCCTCCTCTATCACGACTTCTCCGTCCTCATGGCCGATCCGCTGGCCAACGATCTGCTCGCGCGCCTAGCCGATCACCGGGGCGACAGCGTGCTGGCCGCGGTGGCCGACGTGCTCGAAGCGCATGGGATCCGCCTGCGCCCCTCCACGCTTTTCCTCGAGGATCACCTGGCCCCCGCGGGATCGCTGACCCGGCGCAGCCCCACCGCGGCCGAGGAGGCGGACATCGCCTTCGGCTGGGGGATCGCGAAGGCGGTGGCGGGCCTCGCCTTCGGGCAGACGGTCGCGGTGAAGGACCGGACGGTGGTCGCCGTGGAGGCGATCGAGGGAACCGACGCGTGCATCCGCCGCGCCGGGGAGATCGGATACGGCGGCGTGGTCGTCGTGAAGGTCGCCAAGCCCAACCAGGATCTCCGCTTCGATGTGCCCGTGGTGGGGACCGCCACGATGCGTGCGCTGATGGACGCGAAAGCGTCGGTCATGGCGATGGAGGCCGGGATGACGCTCGTCCTGGACCGCGAGGCGGTCGTGTGCCTGGCCGACGAGGCGGGGATCGCGCTGGTGGGCGTCCTGGCGCCGGGAGGCACGCCTTGATCGCAGCGGCCGGGCGCAAGCGGTTCGCGGTGGTGGGCGCGGGCCACCTCGGCCGATTCCATGCGGAAAAGTATGACTTCATCGACGAGGCGGATCTTGCCGCCGTGGTCGACGTCGATGAGGGCCGGGCGCGCGCGCTGGCGTCGAAGTACGGCTGCGAGGCGCTCACCGATCATCGCGCGCTGGCGGGCCGTGTAGACGCGGCCTCGGTGGTGGTCCCGACCGTGCTGCACCACCGCGTGGCAAAGGATCTCCTCGATGCGGGGATGGACGTGCTGGTCGAGAAGCCCATCGCGACAAGCCTTGCCGAGGCCGACGACCTGATCCGCGCGGCCCAGGCGCGGGGCGCGATCCTTCAGGTCGGCCACGTCGAGCGCTTCAATCCGGCACTGGTCACCCTCGGGTCGAGGATCCGCTCTCCGCGCTTTATCGAGTCGCACCGGCTGGGGAGCTTCTCGGGGAGGGCTACCGACGTCGACGTGGTGCTCGACCTCATGATCCATGACCTCGACATCATCGCCTCCCTGGTCGGCGGAGAGCTGGCGTCGGTCGAGGCGGTGGGCGTCCCGATCCTCTCCGAGAACGTCGACATCGCCAACGCGCGCGTGAAGTTCACAGGCGGCTGCATCGCGAACATCACCGCAAGCCGTGTATCGATGACCCCGGTGCGCAAGATCCGGATCTTCCAGCCCGATGCCTACGTCTCGATCGACTTCATCGCGAGCCGAATTGATCTTTACCGGATCGATCGGAGCAGCGGCGCTCCGGAGATCGCGGCCGAGCAGATCACGATCGAGAAGAGCGACGCGCTGGAAACGGAGATCCGCGCGTTCGTGAAGTCCGTCAAGACACGCGAGCGCCCGCTGGTCTCGGGCCATGAAGGGCGGCTGGCCCTGGCCATGGCGGAGAGAGTACGCCACGTGCTCGAGGAGAGCCTGGCCCGGCTCGAGGTACACCCTTGAAGCCCCAGGAGGTCTTCATCCTCGCGGGGGAGGCCTCGGGGGACGTGAAAGGGGGAGGGCTGGTGGAGGCGGTGCGATCGATCAACCCGCAGGTGCATTTCTGGGGCGTCGGCGGCAACCGGATGCGCGAGGCGGGCGCAGAGATCTTCATCGATTCCCGTGAGTTGTCCGTGAACGGCCTGATGGAGGTCGTGGTCCACCTGAGGCGGATCTGGTATATCTACCGCCGTCTGTGCGATGCGCTGCGCGCCAGGCGGCCCGATCTTGTCGTACTCATCGACTTTCCCGATTTCAACCTCTTCTTCGCCCGGCAGGTGAATCGCCTGGCCATCCCCCTGCTCTGGTACGTGAGCCCCCAGGTGTGGGCGTGGCGGCGGTACCGGCTCGCGAAGATCGCGCGGCGGATCTCGCGGATGATGGTGGTCTTTCCCTTCGAGCTGCCGCTGTATCGGGATCGCGGTGTGCCGGTGGACTTCGTGGGGCACCCGCTGGTGGATCTGGCCAGGCCCCGCCTTTCACGCGCGGACACGTTGAGGAAGCTCGGTCTGGACCCGGGGCGCCCGATGATCGCGCTGCTCCCCGGAAGCCGGCGATCCGAGCTTGCGCGGATCTACCCGACCCTGCTGCGCGCGGCGGAGATCATGGCCCGGCAGCGCCCCGATCTCCAGTTCGCCACGCCCGTGGCTCCCACGCTCGATCGCTTTGCGGTGGCGGCGCAGACGGCGCGCGCGGGGGTGGAGGTGGTGCCGGCCGACAACCTCACCTACGAGGTGATGGCTGCCGCCGACGCAGCGGTGGTGGCGGCGGGCACCGCCACGATCGAGTGCGCCCTCGTGGGGACGCCGATGGTGATGGTCTACCGCCTGAGCACGTTCACCTACCTCTGGCGGCCCCTCATCGGTCTGGAGCACTACTGCATGGTGAACCTGATCGCCGGGGCGGGTGTGGTTCCCGAGCTGGTCCAGGCGGATTGCTCGCCCGAGCGGGTCGCGAACGCGGCGCTCGATCTTCTGGGCGCCGCGGGCGTCGTGCAGCGGCAGGCTCTGGCCGAAGTGCGCGCGCGGCTGGGTCCCGAGGGCGCCAATCTCCGGGCCGCCCGTGTGTTGCTGGACATGCTCGGGTCCGTGCCCCACGCGGAGGGCGCCGCGTGAAACCATACCTGCGCCTGCTCACATATCTCAGGCCCCACTGGCTGCGAATCGCGCTGGCGATGGTCTGCATGCAGATCTACTCGGTGGCCCAGGGTGCCGGGATCTTCCTCGTGGGCCCCGCCGTCGCGTACCTCTTCCAGCCCAAGACCTTCGACGCGGCCGGTATTCGATTGGGGAAGTTCCACATCCTGGAATCGGTGATGGGCTTCTTCGGCGGGGATTTCTTGCCGGTGCTGATGGCGTCGATCATCGTCACGTTCACCGTGAAGGGGTTCGCCGACTTCGGCCAGGCCTACCTGATGGGCGACACGGCGCAGCGGGTGCTCCGGGAACTTCGCAACAAGCTCTTCCGGCACCTCGAGGCGCTCCCGATCCGCTACTACACCCGCAGCTCCACCGGCGAGCTCATGTCGCGGCTCACCAACGACGTGGCGCTGATCCAGGGGGCGGTGAGCGATGCCGTGGCCGCGGTGTTGCGCGACGCGAGCGCCACGATCGTGCTCATCGCGCTTGCCTTCGCGATGGACGTCCGACTCGCGTTCTACGCGTGCTTCATCTTTCCCGTGGCTGTCTACCCGGTGATGCGCCTGGGGCGACGATTGCGCCGCGCGAGCCGCAAGCGCCTGGTCTCCACCGCGCGGCTCTCGACGCTCATCCACGAGACGCTGCGAGGGATCCGGATCGTGAAGGGCTTCGGGATGGAGCGCTGGGAGGCGGCGCGATTCGCGGAGGAGAATCAGAGCCTGTACCGGACGAATGTGAAGGCGATCCGGACAAAGGCCGCGGTGACGCCGCTCAATGAGTTCCTCTCCGCGGTGGGTTTCGCCGTCGCGCTTTGGTACGGACATTCGCGCATCGCGGCCGGGACGCTCCGGCCCCAGGAGTTCATCACGTTCTTCGTGGCGCTCGCGTCGCTCTACCCGTACATCAAGAAGCTCGCGTCGATCAACAACGTGGTGCAGGAGGGACTCGCGGGCGCCGTGCGCGTCTTCGAGATTCTCGACGAGCGCCCCGAGCCCGCCGATCGACCCCACGCGATCCCGCTCGATCGGGTGGCACGCGGCATCGCGTTCGAGGACGTGTCCTTCAAGTACGACGACGCGATGGTGCTCCGGGGGATCTCCTTCGAGATCGGCGTGGGGGAGGTGGTGGCGCTGGTCGGATCGAGCGGCGGCGGGAAGACGACGGTCGCGAACTTGATCCCCCGCTTCTACGACGTCACGTCGGGCCGGGTGGTGATCGACGGGCGCGACGTGAGGGACTACCGGATCGCGTCGCTTCGCCGGGAGATCGGGATCGTCACGCAGCAGACGCTCCTCTTTAACGACACGGTGGCCAACAACATCGCCTACGGCGAGATCCGGCGGACGCGGGAAGAGATCGAGGCGGCCGCCCGCGCGGCCCACGCGCACGACTTCATCATGCGCATGCCCGAGGGCTACGACACGGTGGTCGGCGAGGGGGGCGTGCGGCTTTCCGGCGGCGAGGCGCAGCGTCTGTCGGTGGCGCGCGCGCTGCTCAAGAACGCGCCGATCCTGGTGCTGGACGAGGCCACCAGTGCCCTGGACGCCGAGAGCGAGGCGGAGGTGCAGAAGGCGCTGGAAAACCTGCTGGCCAACCGCACGACGCTCGTGATCGCCCACCGGCTCTCCACGATCCGGCACGCGGACCGGATCCTCGTGATCCGCGGCGGCGAGATCATCGAGGCGGGGCGGCACGAAGCGTTGCTGGCGGCCGGGGGCGAGTACCGGCGCCTGTACGAGCAGCAGTTTCGCGACGAGTCCCGGCCCCCCACGGCCGAGCTGTACTAAGTGTCCGGCGAGGAGCCCGCGTGCCAGGCCTCAGACTCGCATACAATCTGGCGGTGGCACTCGCGGCGTGTCCGGTGCTCGCGTGGAAATCGGCGCGTGACAGGTCGTTTCGCGCCACGGTGCCCGAGCGCCTCGGGCGGCTCCCGGACAGGCTCCCCGACGCTCCCGTGTGGGTTCACTGCGCGAGCGTGGGCGAGGTGAGGGCGGCCGCGCGCGTGGTGGACCATCTGGGCTTCCCGGTGATCGTCTCTACCATGACGCCGGCAGGTCTTGCGCTCGCGCGATCGCTCTTCCCGCGCGCCGTGACGATGACTGCGCCGCTGGACCTGGCGCCGCTCGTGGGGCGCGCGCTCGATCGAATCGCACCGAGGCTCCTGGTGATCGTCGAGACGGAGATCTGGCCGGAGCTGATCCTGGGCGCGACGGCGCGGGACCTTCCCGTGGCGCTGATCTCCGCGCGGATCTCCGATCGCACCGCAGCGGCCTACCGCCGGGCGCGTGCGATCTTCGGCCCGGCGCTGCGCGCCATGTCGGCGATCGGCGCGCAAACACAGACCGATCGTGAGCGGCTCGTGGCGATCGGCGCCGACCCCGATCGTGTGTGGGTTACGGGGAACCTGAAATTCGACGCGCCTCCGCAGGACGGGGTGAGCGGCGAGGTGTCGGCCATCTTCTCCGGGGCGGGCCCGTGGCTCGTGGCGGGGAGCACGCACCCGGGGGAAGAAGCCGCGGCGCTGGACGCGCTGGACGCGGGGCGCGCGGTGGAGCCGCGCTTGCGCCTTGTGATCGCCCCGCGCCACCTCGCGCGCCTGCCGGAGGTGGACGCGGTGCTTTCGGCCCGCGGTGTGCGCGCCGTCCGGCGCTCGTCGCTGGCCGGGCCGCCTCCCGCGGAGGTGCGCGTGATCGTGCTCGACACGATTGGGGAGCTCGACGCGGTGTACGCCCACGCGCGCATCGCCTTTGTCGGCGGGTCGCTCGTCCCGGTCGGAGGGCACAACGTGCTCGAGCCCGCGCGACATGGCCGCCCGATCCTGGTGGGACCGCACACGCGCAACTTCCGTGTGGAGATGGAACTTCTCTTACGCGCGGGCGCCGCGGCGCGCGTGCCCGACGCGCAAGCGCTGGCCCGCGAGGTCCGGGCGCTCCTGGCCGACCCGGCGCGCGCGGAGGCGATGGGCGAAGCAGGCCGGCGCGTGCTGGAGCAGGGTCGGGGCGCCACCGAGCGCACGCGCAAGATGCTCGCGCCGCTTCTCGGGCCCGGCGCGGAGACGGCGTCGTGAGAGCGCGCGATGCCGTCGCACGGACCGCGTGGACCGGCCACGGTGCGGGCGCGGCGCTCCTGCGCGCGGGGCTCGCGCCGCTGGGCGCGGCGTACGCGGTGCTCTGGCGGATCCGGGAGGCGCTCCCGCGCCGGTGCGTGCGCCTGGACGCGCGGGTGATCTCCGTGGGAAACCTGACCGTGGGGGGCACCGGGAAGACGCCCCTCGCGGCCCACGTCTCGGAGATCCTCACCCGCGCGGGTATTCCTGCCGCCATTGTCTCGAGGGGCTATGGGCGGCAATCGCGCGAGACGCTTGTGGTGGTAAGCGACCGGGAGCGGGTCTTGACCGGCGCGGCGCGCGCGGGGGACGAGCCGGTGATGCTTGGGTACAAACTTCCCGGTGTGCCCGTGATCGTCTGCGCCGATCGGGCGAGGGCGGGGCACGAGGCGATCACGCGATTCGGCATCCGGGCCCTGGTGCTGGACGATGCGTTCCAGAACCGCGCGGTTGTGAAGGACCTCGAGATCGTCACCGTGGACGGCCGGTCTCCCTTCGGGAACGGACGCATGCTCCCGGCGGGACCGCTTCGGATGCCGCCCTCGGCGCTTGCGCGGGCGGACGCGATCGTGATCACGAAGCTCGGCAAGAGGGACGATCCCGAGGCGACGCGGAGTATGCTGCGCGCGCAGGCGCCGCGCGCGGCGATCTTTGAAGCGCACACCGTGGCGGTCGAGCTTCGGGATCTTCACACGGGGAAGGCAGTCCCGATGGACTTCATGCGCCACCGCCGCGTGGTCGCGATGTGCGCGCTCGCCGAGCCGCGGGCTTTCACGGACCTCCTCGTGGAGGAGGGGATCGAGGTGTCCGATTCGTTCGCCTTCCCGGACCACCACGTGTACGGGCCCGACGACGTCGCACGGGTGCGCAGCGGCGCCCGCGGGATCGAAGCGGTGGTGACGACGGAGAAGGACGCGGTGAAGCTCGATCCGGCGTGGGTCCGGGGCGAACCACCCGTCTTTTCTCTCGTGACGGCGGTCAGGCTGGACGACGAGACGGGCTTTGAGCGCCTTGTGCGGGGAGAGGTGGGGCTTGGCTAGGAAGAAGAAACAAGCATCGAAGATCTCCCTCTGGCTCGCCTACGCGGCGGTGCGCGCGGCGCTCGCCGTGCTGCGCGTGCTCCCCTTCGGCGCGGCGCGGGCGCTCTCGCTCGGCGTGGCGCGGGCCTTCTTCGCGCTGGATGCCCGCCACCGCGAGATCGCGATGGCCAACCTCCGGCTCGCCTTTCCCGAGAAGGACGACGCGTGGCGCCGTCGCGTGGCGCGCGGGAGCTTCGAGAACTTCGGCCTCATCGCGGCCGAGATTGCGCACCTTCACGCACTCACGCCCGAGAACGTCCTCGATCACGTGGTCTTCGAGAACTACGACATCTACGAGAAGGCGAAGGAACGCGGAAAAGGGTGCTTCTACGTGACGGGGCACTTCGGCAACTGGGAGCTGCTGGCCCACGCGCACGCGCTTGCCGGGCACCCGTTTCACGCGGTGGTGCGCCCGCTGGACAACCCTTTGCTCGACGACTTCCTCGAGCGGATGAGGAGTTCCACGGGGAACCAGATCATCGACAAGAAACACGGCGGCGCGAAGACGATGATCGCCGCGCTTCGAAGGAACGAGGACGTCGGGATCCTGATCGATCAGTACAGCCGGCGGGACAAGGGGATCTACGCGCCGCTGTTCGGTGTGGAGGCATCGACGACGGCGGGGCTCGCGATCATGGCGCTGCGCACGGGAGCCCCCATGATCCCCGCGTTCATCGCGCGAGAGCCGGGGCGATTGCGATTCCGCGTGCTGATCTTCCCCGAGGTGGAAGTGTCGCGGACCGGGGATCCGAAGGAGGACGTGCGGCTTACCACGGCCAGCATCAATCGGGCGGTCGAGACGATGATCCGCATGCGCCCCGATCTCTGGCTCTGGGGACACCGGCGCTGGAAGAACAGCCCCGATATCGAGGGGAACCTGTACGCCGGGGGGCGGGTCGTCCGGCGCGACGGGGCACCCGTGTCCGAGGAGGCCGCGTGAGGGGGCGCGTGGGCGTGTTCATCGACCGAGACGGGACGCTCAATGAGGAGGTGGGCTACGTGAACCACCCCGATCGCCTCCGCCTGCTCCCGCGCTCGGCCGAGGCGGTGCGATTGCTGAACGAGGCGGGGCTGGCCGCCGTGCTCGTCACGAACCAGTCGGGCGTGGCGCGCGGCTACTTCCCGGAGAAGCTGGTCCAGGCGTTGAACGCGAAGGTGGAACGGTTCCTAGCGGCCGAGGGGGCGCGGCTGGACGCGATCTACTACTGTCCCCATCATCCGGAGGTTGGGCCACCCGAGTACCGTATCGACTGCGATTGCCGCAAGCCCCGCACCGGGATGCTCGATCGGGGGGCGCGGGAGCTGGGGCTCGACCTCGGGCGCTCTTACATGGTGGGAGACTCGCTCCGCGACGTGGAATGCGCCCAGAACGCGGGGGCGCTGGCCATTTTAGTCCTCACGGGTTACGGGAAGGGCGAGCTGGAGTATCATCCGAAGCGCGACCGCGTGATTCCCGATCACACGGCGGCGGATCTCCTGGACGCCGCGGCGTGGATCGTGGCGCGGGAGCGCGCGAAAGAGAATTGAGGGGACGGCCCAATTTGGGAGGGCCCGGTTCCATCGGGCCTCGATGCGTCGTTCCGGTCGCGCGGAACGCGGCCCACCCAACCGAGGCGGGGCGTCGTGATGATCGGGACGGCGAGGCGCCTGGCGAGCCGGGCCCCGGAGGATCGAATGACTCATTCCAACGTGCAGGACGTGACGATCGGCAACATCACGATCGGCGAGGGGCGGCCGCTGGCTGTGATCGCGGGTCCTTGCGTCATCGAGACGGAGAAGCTCGCACTCGAGGTGGCCGAGCACTTGAAGCGCCTCTCCGAGGATCTACGCTTCCCGCTCATCTACAAATCGAGCTACGAGAAGGACAACCGGAGCTTCGAGACCCACTACCGGGGCCCCGGGATCCAGGAAGGACTTCGGATCCTTGCAAAAGTGAAGTCCGCGACGGGGCTCCCGGTGACGAGCGACGTGCACCGCGAGGGCGACATCGATCGGGCCAAGGAAGTCCTCGACGTGATCCAGATCCCCGCGTACCTCTGCCAGCAAACGAGCCTACTGCTCGTGGCGGGCGAAAGCGGGCAGACGGTGAACGTAAAGAAGGGACAGTTTCTGGCGCCCCACAACATCGAGAGCGCCGTGTCGAAGATCCGGAGCACCGGCAACCGGCGAATCCTCGTCACCGAGCGGGGCTCGAGCTTCGGCTACAACCGCCTCGTCTCGGACATGTGTGCGATCCCGATCATGAAGGAGGCCGGGGGCGTCCCGGTCGTGTTCGACGCCACCCACATCGTGCGCATCTACGGGATCCCTTCGAAAGACCCGAAAGGAGGCCTCCCCCAGTACGTCCCGACGCTGGTCCAGGCCGGCGTGGCCGCGGGCGCGAACGCGCTCTTCCTCGAAACCCATCCGGATCCCCCGAGCGCCCTGTGCGACGCCGCCAGCCAGGTGCGCCTCTCGCTCATGCGCGATGTGCTGGAGACGGCGCTCGAGCTGGCGGCGGTGATTAGAAAGCGGAACCTGGTGTAGGCGCAAGCGTGCACTCTGTTTGATTGTCTTCTCGTCCCCTCGCGCCCGCGTGGGAACGCATGTGACGGACGCTCGGCGTCCTTCCTCGCCTTCGCCCGGCGACGTAGCGCATGGAATCGAAGTTCCCACGGAAGAGCGGACGTGCTT
>Ga0154655_1095_pt5 | contig 10048 bp, 7 predicted proteins | sample Rifle2008BG13ft_FD_116084 | JGI IMG/M metagenome (GOLD analysis project Ga0154655, IMG submission 116084) | Deltaproteobacteria bacterium RBG_13_65_10
CCCGTCCCCGTCACCAGGCCGTCCGCCGGCGTCACCTTGCCCTCCATCTGCGGACTGCTGGACTGATGCGTGGCGTGAATCCCGAATTCGAGGAAGGCGCCCTTGTCGAAGAGCCGATCGATCCGCTCCCGGCACGTGAGCTTTCCCCGCTCGTGCTGCCGCGCGACCTTCTCCGGACCGCCCATCTCCATCGCCTTGGCACGACGGCGCTGGAGATCCTCCACCATTTCTTTGAGACTCATGCTTCCTTTCCTCCGGGCCGGGCGCGACACCGCACCCTTGTAACACGATTCCGGGAGGGCGCGGCTCCCGCCGCGCCGGCATGCGTCGAGATGCGGCGGAGCAGGAGCTCCGCCCTCCCACATCCTTATTCAGGTCGCCCTCATGATCCCGAATCGCGGCTTCTTATTTAGCGACCCTTCCAGACGGGGTCGCGCTTCTCCAGAAACGCCGCGATCCCCTCGGCCACGTCCTCCGTGAGCACATTCAACGTGAGTTGCGACTTCAAGAACTCCAGGGCGTCGTCAAAGTGCATGTCCTGACAATGGTAGAAAGCGTCCTTGCCGAGCTTGAGAATGGCCGGCGAAAGGGACGCGAGGCGGCGCCCCATCTCATCCACCTCGGCGTCAAACTTCTCACGGGAAACCACCCGGTTCGCAAGACCGATCCGGTACGCCTCCGCGGCATCGATCCGCTCCCCGGTGAGAATTAGCTCCAGGGTCTTCTTGCGGCCGATGTTCCGGATGATAGTGGCCAAGATGATCATCGGGAAGAGACCCCGCTTGATCTCCGGCGTGCCGAAGACGGCGTCATCCGAAGCGATCAGGAGGTCGCAGGCAAGCGCGAGCCCGAAACCCCCGGCCAGGCAGTAGCCCTGGACCGCCGCGATGATGGGCTTGCCCAGGGAGTGCATCGCGCGGAAGAGCTCCAGGAAACCGCCGCGGGCATCGTGCTTATCGAGAAAGGATTGGTCCTGCTGGAACATCCCGCCGCCGCCCAGATCGGCGCCGGCCGAGAAGGCCCGGCCGCCGGCGCCGGAGAGAACAACGACCCTCGCCTCCTTCTCCTCCTTCGCGCGATGAAAGAACTCCAGCAGGCGCGCGTTCACGTCGGGAGAGAGGGCGTTTCGAGCCTCGGGGCGGTTGATCGTGATCCGGGCGATGTGTGCCTTCTGCGCGTAGAGGACGACGTCGGACACGGCGGGACTCCGGGCGCGAAGGAAGCCGCGGTTAAATAAGAAACCCCAATTCGGCGAAGTCGATATATATCCCTATATCGCCAGGGCTAGGCCGGGGCAACGCCCGCGGATCGAAGCGCCTGCCGCGCCTCTACCAAGGGTGCGCAACCCACCGAGCATCTTTGAGGCGGAGCAGGAGCTCCGCCCTCCCACATCCCTATTCAGGTCACCCTCATGATTCCGAATCGTAGCTTCTTATCTAAAGATTCATCAGCTTCGAGATGATCTCCTTCATGACTTCGGAGGTACCACCGCCAATCGTGATCAGGCGGGAGTCCCGGTATGCGCGGCTCACGTCGTACTCGTCCATGTAGCCGTACCCGCCGTGAAGCTGGACGCAGTGGTGGGCCACCTCGATCGCCAGCTCGCCGGCGAAGATCTTCGCCATCGAGATCTCCTTCACGCAGTTCACGTCCTGATTATACAGATCCGCGCAGTGGTAGTTAAGCTGGCGGGCGGCTTCTATCTTCGTGGCCATGTCGACGATCTTGTGTCGGTTCACCTGGAATTTCGAGATGGGCCGGCCGAAGACTTCGCGCTGCTGGCAGTAGTCAATCGTCTTCAGGAGCGTAAGCTCCGCACCCGCGAGCGCGGAGATCGCCCCGATCAGCCGCTCCCCCTGGAAGTTCTGCATGATGTAGTAGAAACCCGAGTTCTCCTCGCCCAGGAGGTAGCGTCCCGGAACGCGCACGTTGTCGAGGTGGATCTCGGCGGTGTCGCTGGAGTGGTTTCCCATCTTCTTGAGCTTGCGCGTCACCGTGTAGCCGGGGAGGTTCGTGGGGACGAGGAAGACGCTCACGCCGTGAAACCCCTCCTCCGGGCGCGTTTTCACGGCCAGCGTGATGAAGTCGGCGCGCGTGCCGTTTGTGATGAAGGTTTTCGAGCCGTTGATCAGGTAGTCGTCGCCGTCGCGTTTGGCGGTCGTGCGGATTCTTGCCACGTCGCTCCCCGCATTGGGCTCGGTCACCCCCAGGGCGGCGATCTTTTCTCCGCGGATGGCCGGCGCCAGAAACTCCTCCCGCTGCTCCTTCGTACCGACCTTGTCGATGATCGGCGTGGCCATTTCGCTCTGAACCATCATCGCCATGGGGAGTCCTCCCGTCCGGCAGCGCGGCAGATCCTCCGCGTAGACTACCGTGTACCAGTAGTCGAGCCCCGACCCCCCCACGTCCTCCGGGTAGCGAATCCCGAAAAAGCCCATTTCCCCGAACCGGTTGAACACCCAGCGGGGGAAGATCTCGTCTCGTTCCCACTCCTGGGCGTGGGGTGCCAGCTCGTTCTCGCAGAAGTTCCGGAGCGTTCTACGAAAGATCTCGTGGTCCTCGGTGAACTTGCCTCCCATGGCAGGTGCTCCTGTGTCTCGGTGGTTTCGCATCGCGACGCCGCCCCTCGGGGCAGCGGGCTCGGAGAGTCCACAGGCTAACCCGCGATTGACTCGCGAGTCAATAGCCCTCTGGGGCCTTCCTTAAGCCTCCCCCATGCATCTGCCTGGGGGGCCCGGCCGCACGAGAATGCGCGCAAGTTCCCGAGGGGTTAATTCATGCTCTGGGCCTGCCGATATGAAGGAAACCCGGTGGCGAAGACGCCGACCCGAAGGAGTGCGCTTGTCTCGGATCAGCCTGCAAGACAGTCCCTTTCTCACCGACGGTTCTCCACGAGAGGCAAAAGCGTCCACCCGCTGCCTGCGGATCCTCCTCGTGGACGACGATGCGCTGAACCTTGTCATGCTTCGGGAGCACCTCACCCCTCACGGTTACGACCTCATCGAGGCGCATAACGGTGAAGAAGCCCTCGAGCGAGCGCGCACCGAGAATCCGGACCTCGTCGTGCTGGATGTGGTGATGCCCGGGCTTGACGGCTTAGAGGTCTGCCGGCGGATCAAGGCGGGCCAGGGGGAGCACTTCCTTCCCGTCATCCTCATCACCGCACGAGGTGACACGGGGAGCAAGGTGGAGGGGTTGGGGTGCGGCGCCGACGATTACGTGACCAAGCCCTTCCACCCCGACGAGCTGCTGGCCCGGATCGAGTCGATGCTCCGGATCAAGCGACTCGAGGACAACCTCGCACAGGAGAAGCGACGGGTAGAAATCGAGAAGGAGAAGCTCGAGCGGGTGATCGGTGGGATGCATGACGCGGTCATCACGGTAACTCCCCAAGGCGAAATTTCGCTCAACCCCTCCGCCGAAGTGATTCTCGCACCCCAAGCCAAAGACGGCCCGCTGGCGTACCTCGACATCTGCCGGGTGCTCGCCTTCGACCCGTTGCTCTCGGCGTTGAATACCTTACCGAAGAAGGCCGGGGCAGAAGAGGACTCGGACGCACTGGTGCGAGAGATCACCCTCGGCGACAGCACATACGGTGCCATCACCAGCAAACTCCCCTTCCCGGAGCACGGTGGGGAGGGGGCCATTGTCGTGCTGCGAAACATGACGAAGGAGAAGGAGGTCGAGCGGATAAAGAACGAGTTCGTCTCGTTCGTGTCGCATGAGCTGCGCACGCCGCTCACCTCGATCAAGAACTCGATCTCGATCCTCCTCTCGGGCAAGACCGGCGCCCTCTCATCCGACGCCGAGAAGTTCCTCGGAATCGCCAACCGCAACGCCCTTCGCCTGGCGGCGCTTATCGACGACCTGTTGGACCTCTCGCGCATCGAGGCCGGACGGCTGGAGCTAAACTTCGCGCGCTGTTCGGTGGGTAAGTCGATCGAGTCATCGCTCGGGTGCCTGGCGAGCCAAGCGGAGGCCAAGCACATCGTGATCCAGCGAGAGATTCCGCTCGCGCTTCCCCCGATCCACGGTGACGCGAAGAAGATCGAGCAGGTGGTGACCAACCTCGTGGGGAACGCGATCAAGTTCACATCGGAGGGAGGCCGCATCACGGTAAGCGCGACCTCGGTCGACACCCCGCCCGCCAACGTGCCGCCGCTCCCGGTACCGGCGGACTCCTACATACAGGTGAACGTCGAGGATACGGGCATCGGCATCCCGCCCGACCATCTCGAGCGCATCTTCGATAAATTCCACCAGGTGCGCCAGGCACAGAGCTCAGGCGGGACCGGGTTGGGTCTGGCGATCGTGAAGAGTTTTGTGGCGGCCCACGGCGGCACCATCTGGGCCGAGAGCGAACCGAGTCAATGGAGCCGTTTCAGCTTCCTGCTCCCCGTCTTCAGCCAGGAGAACCTCTACCATTTCGCATTGCACTCGGGGGTGGACCGCGCAAAGCGGGCCCAGAACGTGCTGAGCGTGATCGGCGTGCGTCTGGAGGCAGGCGTGTCGGCCCGTACGAAGGACGGCCTGGAGATGATCGAGGAGACCTTCAGCTGGATCGTCGGAACGATCGAGAAGAACCTCTACAAGCCCAACGATCTCGCCTTCCCCCTCCCCACGCGCCGCGAGATCCGTGTGCTGCTCCCGGACACCCCCAAGCGCGACGCGATGGCGGTGCTCCGGCGGCTCGAGCAGGTGCTGCACCCGATCCTTTGGGACGACACCGAGCCCGCCCCGCCCATCGCCTTCAGCGTTTGCAGCTATCCGGATGACGGATTGAGCGCCCCCGAACTCGAGTTCTATCTCTCCGAGAATGCGGGCTCGCTGAAGATCCGCGGGACGGGCGATCTGTCCCCGGAGTTCGACCCCTTCTCGGAGCTCTGAGACCTTGGACCAGGGAGTCATGAACTCGAATCCCGCAAGAATCCTCGTCGTGGACGACGACCCCGACATCCTGGAGACGCTCCGGTTCTTTCTGGAGAAAGAGGGGCACGAGGTCACGGCGGCCGACAGCGGGCCGGCCGCTTTGCGCGCGCTGGCGCAGGAACCCCACGACCTCCTTCTCACCGATCTCAGGATGCCGGGGATGAGCGGCGCCGAGTTGATCCGGCTCACGCTGGAACGCGATCCGCAGGTCGTGTGCGTGCTTATCACGGCCCACGGTACGATCGACTCGGCCATCCACGTGATGAAAGAAGGGGCCTACGATTACGTGCAGAAGCCGCTGGATCTCGAGGCGCTGAGCCTCGTGGTGGCGCGCGGCGTGGAGCGACGCCGCCTGCTCACCGAGAACGTGGCTTTCCGGAACGCGGTGCTGCTGCACGACCTGTCGCTTTCGGTGTGCGCGTCACTGGACCTTTCAGCGGTGCTGGAGCAGGTGCTCGACGCGGTGGTGCGCGAGCTTCGCACGGTGCACGCGTACCTGCTTCTCCGCTCCGACGATGGGAGCTTCACGCTGCGGGGCGCGCGCGGTGCGGCCGGGGAGGCACCCATCGGAACGGTGATCGCGCCGGAGGCATGCCTCGCGGGGCAGGCGTTCGAAACGGGCGAGTCGATCCTGGTCCGGCAAAGCGATCCCTGGCCCGGCCCGCGCTCCTCGGCGCTGGGTGAGGATCGCTACCTCTCCTCCCTCGTGGTGCCTCTGCGCGCCCGCGACCGCCGGGTGGGCGTACTCGGCATCGGCATGGACGGCCCCGGCCGCAGCTTCACACCCGCCGATGAGAAGTCGCTTGCCATCCTCGCGGCCCATGCGGCCGTGGCGATCGAGAACGCGCGCCTGCACGACGACCTCCGGCGCCGTTACTTCCAGGTCGTCGTCGGTTTCTCGCGCGCGCTGGAATCCAGGGACCCCTACCTCCGCGGACACTCAGAGCGGGTGGCGCTGCTGGCGCAGTTCACCGCGCGCCAGATGGGGCTGGACGAGAGGCGCTGTGAGGTGATCTATCACGGCGGGTTGCTGCACGATCTTGGGAAGATCGGGGTCTCGGACCATGTGCTCCACAAGCCCGCCTCCCTCACCGAAGAGGAGTTCAACGAGATCCGGCTCCACCCGGCCATCGGCAGGGAGATCCTCGCGCCGATCCCGGACCTCGCCCCCATCGCGGAGATCATTTACACCTACCACGAAAAGTACGACGGCTCGGGCTACCCGAATAGGCTGCGCGGCGAGCAAATCCCCCTTCACTCGCGAATCGTCGCGGTGGCCGACGCCTACGACGCGATGACCAGCGGCCGTCCCTATCAGACCAGGATGAGCTTCGATGCGGCGCGGGCGCGGCTCAAGGAGCAGGCGGGGCGAATGTTCGATCCACAGGTCGTGGACGCGTTCCTGAGCCTCCCCCCCTCCGTGTTCGAGCAGATGGCCGCGGCCTCCGGGGAGGAGCGCCCGCCCCCCGCCCACACGTCCCCAGATCCGCGCCCGCCCTCGGGGTGATGCGCCGTGCGCTTGTTTGGGACGCGCACCCCTGCTAGCTTTGGCTCATGCGCGTCACGATCTTAGGCAGCGGCACCTCGATGGGTGTCCCGGTCATTGGCTGCACCTGCCGCATCTGCACGTCCTCTGATCCCCGTAATTACCGGCTGCGTGCCTCCGTGCTCGTGGAGCACGGAGGTGCAACACTCGTCATCGATACGGGACCCGAGTTCCGCGTCCAGATGCTGCGCGCCGGGGTGCGCCGCCTGGACGCGGTGCTCTACACCCATGCCCATGCGGACCACATGCACGGGCTGGACGACCTGCGCGCTTTCAACTTCCTCCAGGAGGGCGCCGTGCCAATCTACGGCAGCCATGAAACGCTGGGGCGCCTGCGCGAGTGTTTCCCTTATGTCTTCCAGAGTGGCCACGCCAGCGCGGTGCCCCAGATCGAGCCGATTGTGGTGGACGAACCGTTCCAGGTGATCGGCCTGGACGTCTTTCCGCTCGAACTGGATCATGGTCCGAAGTCCCACACGACGGCCTACCGCTTCACCGAACCGGGCTGCCCGCCCCGCAGCGTCGCTTACGTGACCGACATCTCGCGGATCCCCGAGCAAGCGTTGAAGGCGATCGAGGGCCTGGACCTCCTCATCATCGATGCCCTTCGGCACGAGCCGCATCCGACGCATTTCACTGTCTCCGACGCGCTCTCGGTCATCGAGGCGACCTGCCCGCGCGAGGCGGTGCTCACGCACCTGTCCCACGCGCTGGACCATGCATCCCTCGGACGCGAACTGCCGGAAGGGGTACGGGTGGCTTACGACGGGTTGGTGATCGAGGTTTGAGCGCGTCTGGCCACCAACGCGGCCCACTGGCCGGAAATCTCGGAGGTCTCGATCACGAAGCCCTCCGAGCGAAGGAGGGAGGCCACCGCCTCACGCTCGGAGGTAAGGATTCCGGAGACGACGAGGAGGCCGCCGAGGGACAGGCGCTCCGTCAACGCTCCAACGACAGGGATCAGCTCCGACGAGAGCAGGTTGGCCACGGCGAGATCGAACACGCCGGGCGCGTCTTCGACGGTTCCCTCGATGATCCGCACGCGCTCCCCCGCCGCGTTGGCGGCCACGTTCTCGAGGGCGTTTGCCACGGCGACGAAATCATGCTCGACTGCAACGACCTCGCAAGCACCCCAACGCGCCGCCGCGATCGAGAGGATCCCGGTTCCGGTGCCCACGTCGAGCACGCGCTTGCCCTCGCACGCCCCCTGGATCAAGCGAAGGCACAGCTGCGTGGTCGCGTGACTCCCGACACCGAAGGCCATCTTGGGGTCGATCACGATGGCGGTCTCCTCGGGACGCACCTCGTAGGATATCCACGAGGGGTGCACGACGAGGCCGGGGACAGGGCGCTCGATCCCGAAGTGACGCCGCCAGCTCGCTTCCCAGTCTTCCTCGGGCACGGCGGCCGCGGCCGGCGGCGCGGGGGCCGGCGCGCCCATCCGTGCGGCCAGGGTCTCCAGCCGCGTTCGCAACTGCTCGATCAGCCCCGTCGGCGCGGGCTCGCGCCAGTACGCGAGGACCCGGACGTCGCGCGGCGGCTCGGGTTGTGACTCCCATCCGGCGCTGCCCAGGTCCTCCAGGATCGCGGAGAATGCGTCTTCGAGCGCGGCCTCGAATCGGAGATGAATCACGCACCAAGCACCCATGTCCCGCCCCGCTCTTTGAACGCGCATGCCGCGCGATTCGATCGGCCGCCGCACGGCCGGCGGATCTGAAGTTGACCCACTGCTGAAAAGGAAACCCCTGTGTCACAACCGTCTGAAGAATGCCCGCGTCGCCGGCGACTGCTCCGGGGACTCGGCCCGCGCCTGTTCCTGATCGTGGCCGCGGTGATCCTGACGCCTGCCTGCTCTGCACCTTACCTCATCCATCTCGGGATCGGGCAGGGCCGTATCATGCTGGCCCGGCAGGATTACCGGGATGCGCTGCGCGACCCGGCGCTCACATCACGGGAGAAGTCGCTTATCTTGCTCGTCCAGGAGGCCAAACGTTTCGGGGAGGAGCAGATTGGACTGACCAGGACGGATAATTTCGACACCTATGTGAAGCTCGATCGCCCGGCCGTCTCCTGGACGGTGACGGCGGCGCCGCAGACCCGCCTCGAATCCTACCAGTGGTGGTTCCCGATCGTGGGGCGCGTGCCGTACAAGGGGTTCTTCTCGAAGGACCGTGCGCTCCGCGAGGCGCGGGGACTTGAGGCCAAGGGCTACGAGACCTACGTCGGTGGTGTGGCCGCTTACAGCACGCTCGGCTATTTCGCCGACCCCCTCTTCTCCACGTTCCTCCGCTACCCGGAGGCGGAGATCCCGGAGATCATCCTCCACGAGCTGACGCACGCCACGGTCTTCTTCAAGGGTTCGGTCGACTTCAACGAGGGACTCGCCACCTTCGTGGGGAACAAGGCGGGCGTGGCGTTCCTGGAGCAGCGCTTCGGCCGGGATGCGCCCGTGGCGCGTGCAGCACGCGCGCGGGTCGCGGACGACGAGATCTTCGGTGCCTTCCTGGAAGTCCTTTCCAAGCGGCTGGAGGCGCTGTACGCTCGGGGACTTCCCGAGGCACAAACGCTCGCGCGCCGGCAGGCGATCTTCGACGAGGAGAAGCATGCCTTCGAACGTCTGCGGCACGGCTTCTCAACCCACGATTACGACGCCTTCGCGCGGGCGCAGTGGAACAACGCGCTCATCCTCGCCCACCGGCGTTACTACGGCGAACTCGCCGCCTTCGAGCGGATCTACGCGAGCCAGGGCCAGGATCTCGGCAAGTTCGTCGCGTTCTTCCGCGAAGTCCAGAAGCGCGGCGAGGACCCCATGAAGGCGCTGAGGGGCGCGGCGCGCACACCCACGGATGGGAAGCGATGAAAGCAAAGAAGCCCAAGCGGCCGGGCCGGCGTCCCAAGGGCGTGATCACGCGAAGCCGTGTGGCACGAAAGATGGCGCTCACGATGCTCCTGCCCATGCGCCGTGTGCCCCGTCGACACGCCCCGCAAACGCTCGATGCGAACAAGACGGCGGTCACCTACATCGGACACGCCACAACACTGCTCCAGACTTCGGGAATGAACCTGATCACCGATCCCATCTTCTCCCGGCGGATCCTCTTCCTCCGGCGCCTCGTCGAACCGGGTATTCCCTTCCATGACCTTCCCCGGATCGATCTCATCCTCCTGTCGCATGCCCACATGGATCACTGCGACATCCCGACGCTCAAGCGCTTCCCCAAACACACGCCGGTGATCTGCCCGCGTGGCGTAGGCGACCTCCCGCGGCGCGCGGGGATCCGAGAGGTGTTCGAGCTCGATCTGAACGAGCACATCGACGTGAGAACGGTACGTATCACCTCGATTCCCGTGCGTCACTTCGGCCACCGCTACTTTCGCGACACGCACCGGGGTTACACGGCTTTCCTGGTCGAGGGGGGCTCCCGATCGATCTTCTTCGGCGGAGACACCGCCTACGACCCGCGCTTCAAGGAAATCGGGAAACGGCATCCGATCGACATTGCCGTTCTCCCCATCGGCGCTTACAAGCCCGACACTTTCCGCGGCGTCCACTGCAACCCACCCGACGCCATC
>Ga0154655_1015_pt13 | contig 9983 bp, 10 predicted proteins | sample Rifle2008BG13ft_FD_116084 | JGI IMG/M metagenome (GOLD analysis project Ga0154655, IMG submission 116084) | Deltaproteobacteria bacterium RBG_13_65_10
TGTTGATTCCCCCGAGCGGATCGACCACTCCCTGGTAGAGGAAGTAGCCCCACGCGCCCACCACCACCACGCTCGCAAACCACGCGCTCGGCGCCCACGACGTCCTCCCGAGCGGCGCCCATAGGTTGCCCAGCATGTCCTGCAACATGAAGCGCCCCACCCGCGTGCCCGCGTCCAGCGTCGTCAGGATGAAGAGCGCCTCGAACATGATGGCGAAGTGGTACCAAAGGCCGATCGCCTTGCCGCCGAGCACATTCGAGAAGATGTGCGCCATCCCGACGGCGAGGCATGGCGCGCCTCCCGTGCGGGCGAAGAGCGTCTGCTCGCCGATCCGCGCGGTGAGGTGGTGCATCGTCTCCACGCTCACGGGGAATCCCCAGCCCGAGATCGTGGCCGCCGCAGCGGCGGGCGTCGTCCCTACCACGCCGGCGGGGCTGTTGATCGCGAAGTAAACACCCGGCTGGAGAACGCCTGCCGAGATCATCGCCATGATCGCCACGAAGCTCTCCAGCAGCATCCCGCCGTAGCCGATCATCCGCGCGTCGCTCTCGCGCTCGATGAGCTTGGGTGTCGTGCCCGATGAGATGAGCGCGTGAAAACCAGATATCGCCCCGCATGCGATGGTGATGAACGCGAAGGGGAAGACCTTGCCAGCGAAGATCGGGCCCGTCCCGTCGGTAAAGCGGGTGAGTGCCGGGAGCGCCATCGGCGGTCGCAGGATGAAGATCCCCACGGCAAGCGCCACCACCGTGCCGAGCTTCATGAAGGTGGAAAGGTAGTCGCGCGGCGCAAGGAGAAGCCACACAGGAAGGATCGATGCGAAGAACCCGTAGCCGATGATTCCCCATGCAAGCTGGGTGCGCGAGAAGGTAAAGAGGCCTGCCCAAGTCGGATTCGTGTCCACCCAGCGACCGAAGAAGAGCGCCACGACGAGTAGCCCGACCCCCAGCGCGGTGGCCTCGCCCACCTTGCCGGGCCGAAGCCTACGCATCATCCAGCCCATGAGAAGCGCGATCGGAATCGTCATGGAGACGGTGGAGGTCCCCCAGGGGCTGTTGAACATGGCGTTCACGACCACGAGGCCCAGGACCGCGATCAGGATGATCATGATCCCGAGCACGCCCACGAGTGCCGCGGCACCCCCGAGCACGCCCAGCTCCTCGCGCGCCATCTGGCCGAGAGAGCGGCCGTCCCGCCGCATGGAGCAAGTGAGAATCAGGAAGTCCTGCACCGCCCCACCAAGCACCACGCCGATCAGGATCCAGAGCGTGCCGGGCAGGTACCCGAACTGGGCGGCGAGGATAGGCCCGATGAGGGGTCCGGGTCCCGCGATCGCGGCAAAATGGTGGCCGAAGGTCACCCACCGGTTCGTCGGAACGAAGTCGGTTCCGTCGTTGATCCGGCAGGCGGGGGTGGGGCGCGCGTCGTTCAGCGAGAGAACCTTCGCGGCAAGGAACGCGCTGTAGAAGCGATAGGCAATGGCGTAGGTGCAGAGTGCCGCGCTCAGGAGCCACAGGGCATTGATCGATTCGCCTCGCACGAGGGCAACAACGCACACGGAGAACGCACCGAAGGACGCGACCGCGATCCAGAGCAGGCGCCGGATCCAGATCATGGGCGCTCTCCCCCCTCTACGCTGACCAGGCGCGTAAGGCCTCGGAGACGCGGGCCCCATTCTCGATTGACATCGGCCATTCCGGCGGCGCATCTTCGAATCATGGATCCGCTCGCGCTCCAGGAGAGACGAATCGCAGTGGACGCGATGGGGGGCGACCATGCCCCGGGAGAAATCCTGCGCGGCGTCGCGATGCTGGAGCCGCCCAAGGAGGCGGTGCTCCGAAAACTGCGCGCTACCTGCCGATGAACCCTGGAACCTCACGCGCGAGGCTTGCCGCGCTGTTGCCCGCTCGCCGCAGGGATCTTGAAGACCGCGGGTTCGTGCTTCTCATCGATGTGGGCGCCACGTTCCACATCTCGCCGCGCGATCTAACCCACTTCGCCACGATGGGTTCGACCTACCTTCGAGCGGCCCTCGGCATCGCGTTCCCACGGGTCGGGCCCCTCAACATCGGGGAGGAGGCCACGAAGGGGGACGGTGCGCTCCGGGAAGCCCACCCGATCCTCCTGCGGATGAAAGACCTTCGATTTGTCGGGAACATCGAGGGAAAAGACATCCCGAGGGGGGCACGGACGTGGTGTTTTGCGACGGGTCCACGGGGAGCGTCAGCCTCAAGATGTACGAGGGGGGCGCTGCGACGGCCATCGATCTGAGACGGGACGCGAGTCGGGCCGGCGTCGTATGGCGGCTCGGGATAGGCCTCCTTCGACCGGCCCTCCCTCTACTCGCGAGGAAGACCGACTTCGCGGAGCACGCCGGCGCGCCGATCCTTGGTTTCCGCAAGCGCCTGCTCAAGGCCCACGGCCGGAGCCACGTGCGTGCCATCCGGAGCGCTCTTCTCGTCACCGACGAAGCGCTGCGCAACAACCTCATCGGGCGCATCACGGGCGAGATCTCCCAGGTAAACGAGACCTTCTTCCAAGCAACTGCCGGGGCTAGCTGCTGAAGAACTGTTTTCGCCCCTCCTCGGCGAGGCGCAGGGGGTTGGAATCCAAGGGGTTCTTGAACTCCACGAAGCGTCACTCGCTCGAAACAAAGGGTTTCTCAGCAACCTCCTCGCCGCTCATCCGCGTCCAAGAGAACGTCGTTCCCTTCCACCTTCACCGGGTAGATTCGGATCCTTGCCTTCGGGTTCGTCAGGCACTTGCCGCTCGTGACGTCATACTCCCACCCGTGCCATGGACAGGTGACCACCGTTCCGTCCACGAGCCCTTCGCCCAGGGGGCCGCCGCGGTGCGGGCAGGTGTTGTCCGTGGCGTAGATCCTCCCGTCGCAGTGAAAGACGGCGATAGGTTTCCCTTCTATCTCCACCGAGATCCCTTCGCCGTTCTTGATGGCGCCCACCTCGGCCACCCTCACAAAGGCCATCGCGTTCCCTCTTTACACTTCGGTGTCCCGATCGTCCACGTGAAGAACTTCACAACAGCCGCTCCTGCTGGCCCGCGTGTACCTGCTTGCCGAAGTGCACGAAGGCGCGCTCGGTGGCCACACGACCACGCGGCGTCCGGTTCAGGAAGCCTTCCTGGATCAGGTAGGGTTCGTAGACGTCCTCGATCGTGTCCTTCTCCTCTCCGATTGCAGCGGAGAGCGTTTCGATCCCCACGGGGCCCCCGCCGAACTTTTCGATGATGGTGAGAAGGATCCGTCGGTCCATCGGGTCGAATCCGGCATTGTCGACCTCCAGGAGCTCCAGCGCCCGGCGCGCCACCTCGCGGTCGATGATTCCTTCCGCCTTCACCTGGGCGTAGTCGCGCACGCGTCGGAGCAGCCGGTTCGCGATCCGCGGCGTAGCGCGCGCCCGGCGCGCTATCTCGGCGGCGCCCTCGTCGTCGATCGCGATCCCCAGGAGCCGGGCCGAGCGCCGCACGATCGTCGCCAACTCGGGCTCGGTGTAAAACTCAAGGTGAAAGAGAAGGCCGAAGCGCCCGCGTAGCGGGGACGTGAGGAGCCCGCTCTTCGTGGTCGAGCCTACGAGGGTGAAGCGCGCGAGCTTGAGGTTGACCGAGCGCGCCCCGGGGCCCTGGCCCACGACGAGATCGATCCGGTAGTCCTCCATCGCCGGGTAGAGCACCTCCTCCACCGTCCGGTTCATCCGGTGGATCTCGTCGATGAAGAGGACCTCCCGCTCTTCGAGATTGGTGAGAATGGCCGCCATGTCGCCCGCCCTTTCGAGCACGGGCCCCGAGCTGGTGCGGATACCGACATCGAGCGCGCGGGCGATGATCGTGGCGAGGGTGGTTTTCCCGAGCCCCGGCGGACCCGACAGGAGCACGTGGTCGAGCGCTTCACCGCGCGCGCAAGCCGCATCGATCGCGACGGAGAGGTTCGCCTTCAGGCGATCCTGACCCACGAACTCCGAGAGGCTCTTCGGACGAAGCGCCGTCTCGAATCGCGCCTCGTCGTCCAGCCGCTCCGGGGTGGTCTCGACGAAGGTCCGGTCGTCCGTCGCAACCTCGCCTTCACGTCGCTCGGCCAAGGAAGTCTCCTTCCGGTTGCAGCTCGCCCCGCGATCCGAATCAGGCCAGTCGCGCGAGCCGTTTTAAACTTTCACGGAGGATCTGCTCGAGCGGCGCATCCGCGAACGTCTTGCGCACTTCCGCCAGCACCTTCTCCGCCTGCGCCGGCCGGTACCCCAAGTGCTTGAGCGCCGCCAGTGCATCCTCCGCCTCCCGATCGACTTTGCTGCCGCGCGCCTTTGGAGGCGCCGCCCCATCCCCGAGCGCAAGGTCGAGCTTCATCATCCGGTCGCGCAAATCAATGACGAGGCGCTCGGCCGTTTTCCGCCCGATCCCCGGCACCGACACGATGGGCGCCACGTTCCCTTCCACGATTCCGAAAACGACCTCGGGCGCCGAGAGACCCGAGAGCAGGTTCAGCGCAAGCCTGGGGCCTACGCCGCTCACCGTGATGAGCAGGCGGAACACCTCGCGCTCAATCGCCGTGAGGAACCCGAACAGGACAAGCGCGTCCTCGCGCACGTGGGTGTGCGTGAGGAGGGTGACCTCCGTCCCCTCCTCCGGAAGTTCCGTGAACGTGGAGAGCGAAACGTTCACCTCGTAGCCCACGCCGCCAACATCCACCACGATTCGTTCCGTGCTCTTGGCGGCGAGCCGCCCGCGCAGGCTTCCGATCACGGGGCCGCTCCGGCGCGACGCGCGGCACCCCGGTGCGATCCTCGCCTTTCCGCGGCGGGAATACGCGCGAGCATCGCGGCGTGCTGGGCGTGGCAGATGGCGGCAGCCAACGCATCCGCCGCATCGGGCCCCGGGATCTCGGGGAGCGAGAGGATCGCGCGCACCATCTGCTGCACCTGCGCTTTCTCCGCGCGACCCGAACCCGCTACCGTCATCTTGATCTCGGCGGTGCTGTAAGAACGCACGAGGAGCCCCGCGTGACACGCGGCGACAAGCGCGGCGCCGCGTGCGTGTCCGAGGGTAATCGCAGAGCGAACGTTTTGGGCATAGAAGACGTCCTCGACGGAGAGGACCGTGGGTGCGTGCACGCGAATGATGCGCGTGAGCCCTTCGAAGATGGAGAGAAGACGACGTTCCAGCGCAAAGGAGGCCGCGGAACTTATCGCGCCGCTGGCCACGTAAGTAAGTCGCCGGCCCGCAACCTCGATCAGCCCGAACCCCGTGACCCGCGAGCCGGGGTCCACCCCGAGCACCCGGTAGCTGTCCGCCATGCCCCCTCCGCTTCAGGAACCGCGTTCTCTAGACCAGCTCTTCCATCTCCGACTCGGGGATGTCGAAGTTCGAGTACACGTTCTGGACGTCGTCGTGCTCTTCGAATGCGGACATCATCCGCAGCATCGCGGCTGCATCAGTTCCCTTCAAGGTGACGGCGGTCTGGGGAAGCATCGTGATCTCGGCGGTGGCGATGGGAAGCCCCGCTTTGTCGATGGCCGCTTTGACCGTCTCGAAGTGCTTCGGATCGGCGATGACCTCCCAGCCACTCTCCGTGTCCCGCACATCCTCGGCACTTGCATCGAGTGCCGCCTCCATCAGTATCTCCTCCGAGATGCCTTCCGTCCGATCCAGCCCGATGTACCCCTTCTTGTGGAACATCCAGGCCACGCTGTTGGGAGCACCCAGGTTACCGCCCATCTTGGTGAAGATGTGCCGGATCTCTCCGGCGGTGCGGTTCTTATTGTCCGTGAGGCACTCGACCAGGACGGCGGCACCGCCGTGGCCGTACCCCTCGTATGTACATTCCTCGTAGTGAACGCCCTCGATCTCCCCCGTTCCCTTCTTGACGGCCCGCTCGATGTTGTCCTTGGGCATGTTGACGCTCTTGGCCTTGTCGATGGCCAGGCGCAGGCGGGCATTCATGGATGGGTCTCCGCCGCCGATGCGCGCCGCGGTGATGAGCTCGCGCCCGATCTTGGTGAAGACCGCGCCCCGTTTGGCGTCTGCGGCCCCCTTCTTGCGCTTGATGGTGCTCCACTTCGAGTGACCCGACATGTTGCCGTCCTTGCTTGCACGCCCAAGCGCTGCCGCGCGGGGCAACGGGCGATCCAAGGGATAGAGTAGCCTCCCCTGGGGACTCGCCAGCCTTCCGCTCTAGCAATGGGGGGAGGGACGCCGCGTCCGGATGCGGCGCCAGGGAGAAACCTACCACAGGAGAGCGGAATCTGTAAAGAATGACGACGCTTACGCCCCCTTCACCAAGGCTGTCTCGGGAATGCCCGCGAACAGGCGCGCAAACATGCGCAGGGCGGATGCGGTCCGCACCCCGTGCCACGCCAGCAACATTCCGTCCACCCGAAGGATCTCGGATTCCGGCAGCTCATCGATGAGGGCGGCGCGATCTGCCTGCGTAAAAGCGTAAGGCTCGGTCGGGAGAAGCGCGAGGGCGGGTTTACGGGCCGCGATCTCGCCGATGTGGGTGCGCGGGTAACGCACCGCCTCCTCGCCAAAGACATTCTTTCCGCCCGCGACGCGGAGAAGATCGGCAAGGTAGGTATCGTCGTTCGCCGTCATCCAGGGATCTTTCCAGACCGCGACGAAGAACGGAACGGGCGCGTGGCGCGCGCTGAGGGCCCGCCCCTCGGCCTGCGCCGCCCGTGCGTCCGTGATCATGGGCCCGGCGGCTTCCTCTGATCCGGTAAGCCTCGCCATTGCCTCCATCGTGTCGATGGTTCCCTGGACGCTCCGGGGAAACATCACGTAGACGGGGAGCCCCGCCGCTTCGAGCTTCTCGACCGCGTGCCTGCGGTTCTCCTCCGCGTTGGCCAGAACGAGGTCGGGCGAAAGCGCGGCGATGCGTGCGACATCGGGCGCCACCACATGCCCGACGCGCGCCGCGCGCGCGACGATATCCGACGGCTCGGTGCACCAGTCGGTGACGCCCACGATCCGCTCCCCCAACCCGAAGGCGGCGAGCGTTTCCGTCACGCTCGGGACGAGCGAAACCACGCGCCGTGGAAAATCAGACAGCTCGATCGTGCGACCCAGATCGTCTGTGACGCGCACGGTGGTGCTCCTGCCCGGCGAGGCCCCGCCCCTTCCGGGCTCTAGGCGTCGGTGCTCGGTCAGGAGGGGTGCGGACTTTGCGGTTCGATGATGACCTTCAGTGATTCTCCCGCTTCGGCGACAAGCTGAAATCCCAAGCCCGTCTCGGCGAGGCTCAGCCGGTGCGTGATCATCTCTTTCACCGGAACGCGTCCTTCACGGATGAGCGCGATCGCCACGGTGGCATCCAACGGGCTGTTCCCGTAAGAGGGCATCAACTTTATCCCCTTGCGCCAGAATTCATTGATGGGAACGGGAAGGTCAACGCCCTCGTCGGTGGGCGCAAAGAAGAGGACCGTGCCTCCGCGATCCACGGATTGCAGGGCTTGCTTAAAGACGGGGAGCGCGCCGACACACACGATGACGAGATCGGCCGGCCTTCCATCGTTGAACTGGCGCACGCGCGCAGGCACGTCTTCGTGGGCGTGTATCGCCACATCCGCTCCGAGTTGTCGTGCCCTGTCGAGACGGTACCGGCTAACGTCCGTCGCCATCACCCGTTCGGCCCCCAGCGCGCGTGCCAGGAGCAAGTGAAGCAAGCCCGAGAGGCCGCTGCCTAGAATAAGAACGCTCTGCCCCGGCCCGAGCTCCGCGAGCCTCTGTGCGCGGATCACGCACGCCAACGGCTCGATAAAGGCCCCCATTTCGAAGGAAACCTCGTCGGGCAGTAGAAATACGCCCCGATCCGTGTTGAGCCGGGGCACCCGGATGTATTCTGCAAAACCACCGGGATCGTAGTTCGTGGTGTGCAAGGTGTCACAGACGGTGTGATGCCCGTTCAAACAGTACCGACAGGTATTGCAAGGGATATGATGGGAGACGAAGACCCTGTCGCCCACCTTGTAGCGTTCTACCCCCTCTCCCACCTTCACGACCTCCCCCGTGATTTCATGCCCAAGGACCAGGGGAGCCTTCTTGACGCGGTACCATTCCATGACGTCACTGCCGCAGATTCCGCTGGCCAGGACTCTTACGAGGAGTTCGCCAGGGCCAATCTTTGGCGTCGACATTTCCTCCAGCCGAACATCGCGGTTGTTGTAATACATGGCTACATGCATGATGCGCCTTCCACAAAGCAGGACTAGTCACGAAACCCGTCGTAGTAGGGCACTCATGAACAATCCGGGCTCATCCATGAGTTTGAAACCGAGCTTACTTGTCCTGCTTGGCATCCTCAAATACCTCGTTGGCCTCCTTGACGGAAGCGCCCTTGTGAATGATGGCGTGCAAGGCTTTGGCCATGGGCACGGGATACGGATCCTGCCAAACGTTCCTTCCCAGGTTGATACCGACCGCCCCCTTCTGCATGCCGTCATGCACGAATTCAAAAACCTCCGTTGCTGTTTCACACTTAGGCCCACCGGCCATGACCACGGGAACCGGACATCCGCTCACCACCTTGTCGAAGTCCTTCTCGCACCAGTAAGTCTTCACGACCCGCGCACCCAGCTCAGCGGCGATGCGGCAGCACAGAGCCAGATAGCGGGATTCTCGCTTCTCCAGCTCTTTTCCCACCGCCGTGACGGCCATGACGGGAATGCCGTAGTCCTCGCACTTGTTCACCGTTTCCGCCAGATTGAGCAACGTTTCCTTCTCGTAATCACTTCCCACGAAGATGGAAATGCCGACCGCCGTCGCGTTGAGGCGAATAATCTCCGCCATCGAGGTGGTGATCCCCTCGTTCGCGAGATCCCGTCCCACGATGCTGGTACCACCAGAGATTCTCAGGATGATCGGCTTTGCTTTCAGGGGATCCACGGCCGAACGCAAGACGCCCCTGGTCACGAAGAGCGCATCACAATAAGGGAGAAGCGGTTTGATCGTTTCGCCCGGTCTTTCGAGACAGTGGGTAGGCCCCTGAAAGTATCCGTGATCGATCGGCAGAAAGAAGCAATGTCCATCTCGCTGAAAAAGCTGGCCCAGTCGATTCTTGATACCCCACTCCATGGAGCAACCTCCTCGGTGGATGGAAGCCTAAAGCGCCAGGGGCGAAAACTCTCGACGATTCTCGCTGTCACCCCTCCATAATGGAGAACCTCGGGGAGCAAGCGCCCATGGGGGAACGACAAGCCTTCGCACCCCCGGTCAAGAGCTTCCGCCACCACTCTATGGAAAATAGCATGAAGACGTCAAGGCACGGATGAGGTAATCTTCCTCTCTCGATATACCACCATGCGTGAAAGCCCCCGAGGAAAACCTCGGGGGCTTTTCAATTATTCCGGTGGCGTCCTACTCTCCCACCCGGTGGCCCGGGCAGTACCATCGGCGCTGGAGGGCTTAACTTCTCTGTTCGAGATGGGAAGAGGTGTGACCCCTCCGCTATGGCCACCGAAAACCATGTCCCTCGGCGCGATGGCGCGCAGGAGGGTCGAACCGTCGAAACCGGTTCCTTCACAATTGAATACGGGCAGTTGAGTCGCGCCGACAATCCGTTCCAGGTTCCTCGCACCGCGCAAGCGCAGCCCGAGGAAAATTATGGTCAAGCCTCACGGCCTATTAGTACCGGTAAGCTAAGTACATTGCTGCACTTACACACCCGGCCTATCAACCTCGTAGTCTACAAGGGGCCTTCAGTCCCCCGAAGGGGAAGGGAAGTCTTATCTTGGGGTAGGCTTCACGCTTAGATGCTTTCAGCGTTTATCCCTTCCGCACATAGCTACCCAGCGATGCCTCGGGCGAGACAACTGGTACACTAGCGGTGCGTCCATCCCGGTCCTCTCGTACTAGGGACAGATCCCCTCAAACTTCCTGCGCCCACGCCAGATAGGGACCGAACTGTCTCACGACGTTCTAAACCCAGCTCACGTACCGCTTTAATTGGCGAACAGCCAAACCCTTGGGACCTGCTTCAG
>Ga0154655_1100_pt1 | contig 9820 bp, 11 predicted proteins | sample Rifle2008BG13ft_FD_116084 | JGI IMG/M metagenome (GOLD analysis project Ga0154655, IMG submission 116084) | Deltaproteobacteria bacterium RBG_13_65_10
ACGCCCTTCGACATGACGGTGCTGAACGATCTGGACCGCTTCCACCTCGTGATGGACACCATCGACCGCCTGCCGCAGACCGGCGACAAGGGCATCTACCTGAAGCAGCAGCTCAAGGATAAGTTGATCGAGCACAAGCAATACATCGACAAATACGGCGAAGACATGCCGGAGGTTCGGAACTGGAAGTGGGGGATGGACCGTGAATAGGTTCAAACAAATCTGGAGCGATCTGCGGTCGAGCTTTTGGTTTATGCCTTCGCTGATGGTCGCGGCCGGCATTGTCTTAGCTGTCGTTTTGATCAAAACAGACTCCGCGGAGAGCGACCGATGGCTGGCCCAGTAGCCACGCCTATTTGGGGCCGGGCCGGAAGGCGCGCGCCAGATGCTGTCCACGCTTGCCGGTTCGATGATGTCCGGATCTATCAGTATCGGCTCTGGGATGGCCGGCGTTTGGCCAACCTCCTCTCCGTGCCGCTGCCCGGCGATGTCCCCATCGGCGAAGCCTGGCTACTGAGCGACCGCGATGACCATCCGAGCCTCGTCGCCAATGGACCGCTCAAAGGGCAGACCATTGGGCAATTGCTTGAACAGTCGCCCGAGCAGTTGCTGGGAAAACTGGCCGTCTTCGTTTGCCCGCGCCATCCAGCAACCGGCCTTGGCGATTTGGCATGGCAAAGAGGCAAATGTGTTGAAGGCACAGAAGGCGATGTATCACCGAGCCCAGTGCAACCAGGCTGCACGACGTGGCGAATACGATGCGGCGATGGAAAGCGCGTCAGCATGACAACCGCTTCAGGTTTCGATCCCTTGCCAAGGACGCCGAAACGTATCGGGCTCGCGCCAATCGAAGGATGCCGCCTGCTGCTCGCGACAGCGTCCTTGAGCGTCCTTGGGTACGATCACGACCTCACCGAACCTGTCATCCACGCCTGGAATGCCAGGGCCGCCGATGAGCAGGAGGCGACATGAACGCTACACAGAAGCAGCTTCACGATCTGGGCCAAAGGCTCTGGCTCGACAACATTACGCACGTGCTCCTGACGAGCGGCACACTCAGCCGCTATATCACAGAGTTTGCGGTCCGGGGCCCGCGTCTCCCAGACTGTCAAGTGTACGCCATCGAACTTCAAGCCTTGGATCAGCGAGAGCGGCAGCCGCGCGCATGCGGAAGGTGAAGGAATGCCCCTGGGGCTCGCGCGAGATAGAGAGAGGGTTCCCATGACGCGTGTCTTGGTCCTCAACACCGGATCGAGCGGCCTGAAGTGGACGGTGCTCGGAGCCGACAAGGCGGTCTTTGCCGGTGGGAACGAGCCCTGGACTCGCGCGGAAGGTCCTTCACGGGTGGAGCAGATCCGGGCCGCGCTCCCGCAAGCGCCGAGGTTCGACCTCGTGGGCCACCGGGTGGTCCACGGCGGCACGCGCTTTCGCGAAGCCGTCGTGATCGACGAGAGTGTTCGTCGAGAACTGGGCCGCCTTGCCGAACTCGATCCCGAGCACATGCACGCTTCGCTCGCGGGCATCGACGCCGTCGGCACCGCCTTCCCCGCCGTGCGACAGGTCGCGGTGTTCGACACCGCCTTTCACGCGACCATGCCCGAGGCGGCAGCCGGCTACGGCCTGCCCTTCGAGTGGACCGAACGGTGGGGCCTTCGCCGATTTGGCTTCCATGGGCTTAGCGTCGCGTACGCGGTCGAGCGAGCGCACGAGCTTCTCGGCAAGACCCCCTCGCGCCTGATCGTCTGCCATCTCGGAAGCGGCTGCTCGGTCACCGCCGTCGAAAACGGACGCTCCATCGACACGTCCATGGGTTTTACGTCACTCGAGGGTCTGATGATGGCCACGCGCTCGGGCTCGATCGATCCGGGGCTTCTTCTCTACCTTCAGGAACGCTGCGGCGTGGGAATCGAGGAGCTCCGCGAGACACTCACGAGCCGTTCGGGTCTCCGTGGTGTGTCCGGCGTTTCTGGAGATATGAGGAAGATCCTCGAAGCAGCAGATGCCGGCTCGCCACGCGCGCGGCTCGCGTATGAGCGCTTCCTGCTCTGCCTTCGTCGCGCCCTGGGCGCTGCAGCTGGCGTTCTCGGAGGCGTGGATGCAGTCGTGTTCACCGGAGGCATCGGAGAGAACTGCGCGCCAGTTCGCCGGGATGCGACGAACGCCCTCGGGTTCGCGGGGCTCGATCTGGACGAGAAGGCGAACGCGCCGAGCAGCCCGGACCAGGACATCTCCGTACCGGGCTCTCGCGTTCGTGTGCTCATCATCCAATCGCGTGAGGATCTCGCCATTCTAAAGGACGTTCTCCGCTTCCGACAGCATACCGACGAGAGAACGGAGGTGTCCCCATGACGTCCGATCCTATCCTCGCCTATTACGATGAGGGCTTCCTCGGCATGGTCGGCCCGCAGGATCTCGCGCTGTTCCGTTACGTGGAGAGTCCGGTCGAGGCGCTCGGAGCTTTCATGGCCGGCGAGTACAATGCCCTCGCATCGGTGCATGAGGACGCGGTGAGAAAGCTGGTGGAGGAAAGGACCGGGAGGGCGGACTGAGCACGCGTTGGCCGTGCGTGCAAGGCCAGCGGACAAGAAAAGACCGGACGCGCGTCCGGTCTTCTCCTTTGGGGCTGTGGTGGCGATCAACCCTCTCCGCTTTCCCCGAACGCCGCCGCGCTTAACGCCGGCGCCCGCGGCACTTCTTCGCGTGCGAACGGACGGACTTCGGTTTCAGCGCGCCGCCGAGCGCAAGGGTTTCCTCGAACGCGTCCGCGAGATGCGCCCGGAGCTTGTCGGGGTCGGGAATCGCCTCCGGGTCCGTGGTGATTCCGATCTCGAGCTTGTCTCCGTAGCTAAAGAGCGCGATCGAAAGGGGCGACCCCTCAACCACCGGCGCCAGCGGAACGAAGGCCTGGACCTCGCGCCCCGCGAGCCAGATTCGCTGCTCGCTGCCCGGAACGTTGGTGCACAGGAGGTTCGTCCGGCCGACGCTCTTCTTCAAGATCTCCCGGAACACGACCGCCGGAAGCATCGTGACGACCCTCGTCAAGAACGGGTACAGGGCGCTCCGCCGATCTCTCTTCGCGGCGCCGGTGCGCGCTTGGATATAGGCGAGGCGCCGCGCCGGATCATTTTGGCCGACGGGAAGCTCAACATTGAGCATCCCGACATGGTTGCCGAGCAGGTGGCGCGCCGATTCTTCCCGCAAGTTCACCGGCACCATCGCGTGGAGCGTGTGCATTCTCACGCCGCGAAGCGCGTGGTAGCGCCCCACCGCGCCGGAAACGGCCGTGAGAACGAGGTCGTTGATCGTTGCCCTTGTCGCGGCGCTCACGCGGTGCAGATCGCTGAGGGACACTTCCCACCGGTCGATCCTGCGCGAGATCCCCGCCGCGCCTTCCGCGATGGGATTCTGGATCGGCGTGCGGTTTAGATCTCGAATCAGACCCACCGCACCGCGGGCCAACCTCGCGGCCCGCCGCGCGGACATCAGCGGATGCAACACGGCCGACGCGGCGTCGCGGGCAACCGCGGTCGCGGACAATGTCAAGTCACGCGCAAGCGCGACGGCGGGCGGGAGCCGGAGCCCGAACGCCAGGGGTCGCGGCGACGCGCCGGTCCGGCACCCGTGCGCGTCCTTCTCGGTGAAGCGATCCAGGAGGGCAAGGGAACCCACGCCATCCATGAGGGAGTGGTGGAACTTGAACAGCACCGCTGCGCGGCCGCCTTGCAGCCCCTCGATCACGTGCGTCTCCCAGAGGGGACGCGCGTGATCCAGCGGCGAGGCGAGGAGCACCGCCGCGCGAATGAGAAGCTGCGCCTCATCCCCAGGAGACGCAACGGCCTCGCGCCGGAGATGATAGTCGAGATCCATGTGCGGATCCTCGACCCACTCGGGGAGCCTGAGGTGGAAGGGGCTTTCTACGACCTTCTGCCGCAGACGCGGTGTTTCACGCACCGCGCGCTCGACCACGGCGCGAAGCCGGAGCGAATCAGGCGCGCGCTTCAGGAGGAGGAGGGCTGCCCCCGCGGAGCGCATCCCTGGAGAGGCCTCTTCGGCGAACCAGAAGACAGCGTCGGTGGGAAGCATGCGGCGTGGGAGACGAGCAATCGGGTCGGACGGCCGGGACGCGGAAGACGCCATGAGAACCTCAGGGATCCAAGCGCCCCGCTTTCCCGACGGCGCATTCGCGACGCGGTGGCCAACGATGGCCCCCCGCCGGGCGGCAGGCGGACGCGCTCCGGGGACAAAACTGCAAATTCCATGCCGCGGATGATTTGTGCTCCGCCCGTCACCGAGCCACTGACTTCTTTAGGAAAAACAATGTGTTGTGGGAGGTTCTCTCCGGGCCTTCTTCATCCCCTGCGGGCGTACGCCGGCAGGGGCCCGCACTTTGCCGCCCCGCCGGGCCCGAGAACGTCAGGCCTGGAGCATCCGTGAGATGGTCTCGAGCTGGATCTCGTTCGTGCCCCCGCCGATCTCGAACATCTTTGCGTCGCGCGCAAGCTTCTCGAAGGGAAGCTCGGCCATGTACCCCGCGCCGCCGTGAATCTGGACCGCGTCCAGGGCAACGCGCAGCGCTTCCTCGGCGCAGTAAAGCTTGGCTACCGAGGCCAATCGCGCATCCAGCTTCCCCGCGGCCTGGGCCCACGCGAGCTTCACCACCAGGTTTCGCGCGTTCTCAAGCGCCACTTCCATGCGCGCGAGCTTGAAGCCAATTCCCTGAAACTCCCCGATGGGTCGCCCAAACTGCTCCCTGAGCTTTGCGTATCGCACGGACTCTTCCACGCACCGCTCGATGATCCCGAGGCACATCGCCGGCATCACCGCGCGCTCGAGGTGAAGGGTCTCGATCGCCGTGTCCCCCCGCGCGCCCGATTCCTTCTCGATGCGCCCGATGAGATTTGCCTTCGGAATGCGGCAGTCGCGTAGGAACACTTCGCCCGTGGGAGAGTCGTGCATGCCCATCTTTCGCATCGGCGGACCGGTCTCAAGGCCTGGCGTTTCGCGCGCGACGACCACCGCGCGCACGGGCCGCTCCCCTTCCCCCGAGTCCAGGCGCGCGTAAACGGCGAACACGTCCGCGTAGGGCGCGTTCGAGATGAACGTCTTCTGGCCGTCCAGCACGAGGTCCTCACCGTCGCGCCTCGCGGTCGTCCGCATCCCTCCAAACGCGTCGCTCCCTGCGCCCGGCTCCGTCAGCGCCCACGCGCCGATCTTTTCGAAGCGAAAGATCGGGATAGCGTAACGCTCGATGAGATCCGCCGATCCGCGCGCGAGGATCGCGCTGGCGCAGCCCAGCGTGGCCACGAGCGCCATCGCGAAACCGGGAGAGACGCGTGAAAGCTCCTTCAAGAGCACGCTTGTGATCATGGGATCGTCGCCCAACCCTCCTTCCTCACCCGAAATGTCCTCCCGTTTGCGCTTTGCGGCCTCCCCGCCGCGCAGCACCGCGATGCGCTTCTGCGCACGCGCCTCGAGCATCCCCGAGATGCCGATGTCGCGCGCGAGGGAGCGCATGAGGTCGTAGGGCAGGGTCGCGCCAGACTCAAGCTCCGGCACGCGCGGCGCAAGCGCCTTCTCGCACCAGGCGCGCACTGCGCGCTCGACCATGCGCTGGGTTTCGTCGAGCTCGAACATGAGTTTTCCCTTCCTTCCGGCGCTCTTCTGGGAACACCACCTAAAGGGATGTGAGGTCTTGGGAGGGCCCGGCTCCGTCGGGCCTCAACACAAGGTGCGATGCGCGATTGAGGTCGCGCGAAGCGCGACCCTCCCAGGGCGGATAGGTCACGCCGTGGGTTTGGGAGGGCCCGGCTCCTGCCGCGCCTCAGCCTGATGAACGCATGTCACCGAGCACCTTTGAGGCGGAGCAGGAGCTCCGCCCTCCCGTGGTGCCGGCCGACGCCGTGCCGAATCGAATCGGGAGGCCGCACCTCCCGGTGCGCCTCAACCCACCGAACCGCCTTTGCGGGAGGGCCCGGCTCCGTCGGGCCTGAGAACTACCGTGCGAGAAGCATCTTCACGCCCACCACCAACATCGCGACGCCGAAGATCCGCTCGAGGATCACGTTCGGGATCACCACGGCCGCCTTCGCGCCGAAAAAGCCGCCCAGGAAGAACCCTGCGCACACGAGGAGCGCCGCCTCGAAGTCCACGTAGCCGTTCTTGTAGTACATCCATGCCGCCGCGAGCCCGATGGGAGGAACGAGGAGCGCGAGCGTCGTGCCCTGCGCTTTGTGCTGGGAGAAGCCTAAGAGGAAGACGAGCGCGGGGACGATGATGACGCCGCCCCCCACGCCGATGAGGCCGCTCAGCACGCCGGCCACGAGACCGAGGAGGATGAGAAGAAGATCGTTGGTCATTTGGAGATTCTCCTTATCGCGGTGGGTGAAGGATCACGCTCGTGCCGAGGCAAGCCCTGAAAGATGATCTCCATCAGGCAGGCTCTTCCAGAACGAGTACCTCTTCACCGAGCATGTTGATGATCTTGACGGCGACCGTCGTTGGGCCGGAAGCGGCAGTCAGTTCGTAGACGCCCTTCACCAGGTCGGTCTTCTTTTCGGGAACGTCCGACACTGCGACGTTGAAGACCTTTCCGTCGTAGGCGGGATCGATCATCACGCAGTCCACCATCGCGCGCCAGTCGTCAATTTTTGGCGAGAGGATCCCGGTCTGCTCTCTCAAACGCTCGATGATCGACGGAGAGATGAAGTCGTCGATGATCACGCGGACGCGATCGCCCTTTCGCTCGATCCGAACCTTGGCCCTCGCGCCCTCGTGCCGGATGAAGCGGCCATACTTGGGATCGGTCCGAAGCTCGATGATGGCGATGCGGTTCACCGCCTCGCTTCCCCTGCGGAGGCGGTTCCAGTCCTCGATCCACTTCCGGGCGGCCAGCTCCATGCCGAGGCATACCAGGGTAATGCTCCGGTCTTCGTCCGGGCGGGCTTCCAGCTCCTTGCTCAGCTCCTCCAGGTCGAGCGGGCTCAGCGGGTGGTTGAAGGGAACGATCTTCACGAGAGACTTGCCAAGCACGCCGTCGAAGAAGCGATCCGTCCGCGTGCGCTCGATACCGATGTGCTCGCAGGCCAGGTTCACCGCCTCGTTGTGCTGGATCTCGAGGTCGTAGTCGTTGATGCGCCAGACGGTGAAGGCGAGCTGGGCGGGTTCCGGTGCTTCCTTTTCGTCCCCCTCCGTGTCGAGAAGCTTCCGCTGCACCCCGACCTTCCTGCCCTTTTCTCGCTGCGCGATCTTTTCGAAGATAATGGTTTGCAGGCGCTTCGAGGTGGTCTGGATGGCGCCTTTGTTGATGTCGCAGCCTATCCAGCGGCGGCCGAGCTTCTGTGCGACGGCGGCGGTGGTGCCGGAGCCGATGAAGGAATCCAAGATAACGTCTCCGATCGAACTCGATGCCCTAACAATCCTTTCAAGCAGAGCCTGGGGTTTCAGAGTCGGGTATCCATACTGCTGAACCTGGGCAGCATTTATGCCCATTGTCCAAACATCGTACTCTCCGATCCCTTCCTTTCGAAGATAGGTCTTTCCTCTTTCTCCTCGCGGATTGACATTCCAGTAGTATCGCCCCTTCTCATCTTCCTGATCGAATCTTGCGAGCTGTTCAGCCGTGTAAGGGATGAGCGTATCAAGATAATTAAAGGTCCACGCTTCACCTTTGGAATAAAACAGAATTGTATCGTGCTTTCTGTTGAACTGCCTCTCGCTGTCGCCTCCGCGGGGGTAAAACCACACTATCTCGTTCTGTAGTCTCTCTGGCCCAAATACCTCATCCATCAAACAGCGGAGCAAATGGACTTTACGGTAATCGCAGTGAAGATAGATGCTTCCGTCCTCGGCTAAGAGCTCTCGCAAGATCAAGAGTCGCTCATACATGAATTGCAGGTAATTATCATTCGCCCAAATGTCCTCGTACTGGATCTGCTCCCCGAGCGTGTACGTTTCTCCCTCGATCTTCGCCGTCCCCTTCGGACTCCGCAGCGACACCTTGCGCACGTAATCCGCGCCCGAATCGAAGGGCGGGTCGATATAGATGAGATTCACCTTTCCCCGGAAGCCGTTGGCCAGCAGATGGGCCAGCACCTCCTTGTTGTCGCCGTGGAAGAGGAGCCCGCCCTTCGGGTAGCCAGCGGGCCAGTCCTTCCAAAGGTCCGCGCGCTCGGGCCTTCGCCCGAAGGCGCCCGTCGGATCGAAGGTCTCGATGTGTTGGGACGGAAAGGCCGTGACGCGGCTCAGGGGCCGCTTGCCCACCCACACCAGCATGGGCCGCCCCTTCGCGGGGGTCACCTTCACCTCGGCCGGCTTCGGTGCGGTAACCTGCCGAACGCGCGGGGCCGCTTTCCGCGCCCGGCGGCCCGCGACGGGGGCCTTCGCGCGCCGTGCCGTCTTGCCGTCGCCCGAGCCGCGCTTCCGGGAAACGGCCTTAGGCGGGGGCTTTCGCGTTCTTCCATTCCTCATGCTTCCTCCGTCCCCACGTGACGCGCCAGCTCTGCGATCAAGACGGGCAGGTCGTTCTGAACCGTGCCCCACACCAGATCAAGGTCCACCTCGTCATACACATGCACCATCAGGTTTCGCATTCCAACGATTCGCACCCATGGAATTCCGGAGAGGAGATTACGCGTCTCCTTCGACACGCGCCGGGCAGCCTCCCCGATGATCGTCAGGCGACGAACGATGGCGTCCTGGCAGAGCGTATCGTTCTTGAATGCTTGAAGCGTCTTGCCCTCCGCGTACTCAACCGCAAGACGCGCCGCATCGAGCATGTCCAGCAGGTAGGTCGTGTCATTGGACATGCAGCGACTCCGCAGTCGAGAGGATCGACCGACGACGGATCCAGTTCTTGCTCGCCTCCACCGCCCGCCGGCTGACGAAGTCCACCTTCCGGCCGAAGAGCGCCTCGAGCTCCTGCTGCATATCCACCGCGTCGAAGAGGCTCCATCCCGCGCCCTCCTCGAACGTCACGAGCACATCCACGTCGCTGTCGGGCCGGAAGTCCTCCCGCAGGACGGAACCGAACAGCGCCAGTTCGCTGATTTTCCACTTCCGGCAGAAGTCCGCGATCTTCGTCTTGTCGATCGGAATCCTTGGGTTCATGCCGATCCCTCCCGGATGAAGCGCAGCACAGGCTCTATCCCGTCGCGCGCGATGCTGTCCGTCCCCGTGAAGATCATTTCGTACCTCAACCCCTCCGGGTCAACACGTTCCCAGTTCCGGACGGCGCGCGCTTTGCTGCCGCTCTCCCCGTCCACCGGGTGGGCGCGGTCTCGTTCGCGCTTCACCTCCACGATCAGCACGCGGCCGCTCCCCGGCGCAGCCCCCTCGGGCGGCTTCTTGCGGATCACGAAGTCGGGCGTGTACCGCCGCCACTTCCCCTTTTCATCCTTGTACTCGACGAAGAACTCCGTCTGCGAGGGATTTGTCAGCGCGCCGGTGAAGTACACGTCTTCCACGTCGTCCGGATCCTCATCGAGTGCTTGAAGGATCTGATCGAAAGAGCTCTTTTCAGGATTGGAATCGAAATTATAAGGATCGTAGTGGAAGCCGAAGCCGGGAGTCTGCATGTGTTTCATGTCCGAGAGGCGGAGCAGCAGCCCTTCCCGCTCCTTCGGGTAGACGATCTCGGCGAAGTAGCGTTCCTCCCCGTTCGTCCCGCGCTCGGACCGCCACCCTCTCGGGTCGGGCTTTCCGGTTCCGGGATCGATTCGCACAAGGGCCAGGGCGCGATCGACCCGCTCCTCGATGGTTTCGTAGGATCGGGTCTGGTCCTCGATCTGGCGCGACAAGGCGTCCAGATGCACCGGCGGTACGT
>Ga0154655_1074_pt1 | contig 9698 bp, 10 predicted proteins | sample Rifle2008BG13ft_FD_116084 | JGI IMG/M metagenome (GOLD analysis project Ga0154655, IMG submission 116084) | Deltaproteobacteria bacterium RBG_13_65_10
CCTCCCAAAGTGTGCCGAGCATGTTCGACAGCTTGGGGGTGAGAGTCCCCTACCCAACCTGATGGAGGTGAAGGGTTAGTGAAGCGCAAGGGCGTCGCCGCGAGGCGGGGTCTGAAAGAAGCGTGGAGCAAACGCGCGGGCCGATGGACAAGAACCGGATAAGAGGCGTGAGCGCCGGACGAGCGGGCTTTGGACCGCGAAGTCCATATCCATCAAGGGCGCGGAGCGTATATTCGGCGGCTGTGCGCGGAAGGCGGTCGAACTTACCTCGGGAGGTCTGCGCCGTGTCTTGCGGTTGAAGACTGAGGCAGCCGTGAGGCTCCCTGACCGCGGCGCAGGAGTCAGCAGAGGGCATAGTAGGCGGAGGAAACGAGCCGGGCGAGCCCGGAGCGACTCACCCCGCCGAAGGCCTGAACGGCAGGAAGGGCGAGTAGGAGGCGCGACTCGTGAGCGAAGAGCGGCGGAAAAGCCAGTATGAGCTGGCCTTCCCGGACGGTGCGAGGGGTGAAGCCCCGAGGGCCGGGCGGGGAGGGACCGAAGCGAGCGCGGCGAAGCGCCAGACCGAGAGCCCGACGCAGACCGAGAGGTTGATGGAGGAGGTATGTGAGCGAGACAATCTGAGGAAGGCGTTGCAGCGAGTCCGGGCGAACCGAGGGGCTGCCGGCATCGACGGGATGAGCGTCGAGCAGTTGCCGGAGCACCTCCGGGAGCACTGGCCCACCATTCGGGAACAACTGCTGAGCGGGACCTATCGGCCGCAGCCGGTGAAGCGGGTGGAAATCGCCAAGCCGGACAGCGGGGTGAGAAAGCTGGGCATCCCGACGGTGCTGGACCGTTTCATCCAGCAGGCGCTGATGCAGGTACTGCAACGGCGGTGGGACCCGACCTTCTCGGAGCACAGCTTCGGCTTCCGACCCAAGCGCTCGGCGCATCAGGCCGTGGCCCAGGCGCAAGGATACATCGCCGAGGGATGCGGCTGGGTCGTGGATATCGACCTGGAGCAGTTCTTTGACCGGGTGAACCACGACGTGCTGATGAGCCGGGTGGCCAAGCGGGTGGCCGACAAGCGGGCGCTCAAGCTCATCCGGGCGTTCCTGTGCGCCGGGGTGATGGAAGGGGGGCTGGTGAGTGCGAGCGAGGAGGGGACGCCGCAGGGCGGACCCCTGTCGCCGCTGTTGTCAAACCTCCTGCTGGACGACCTGGACCGAGAGCTTGAGCGACGCGGTCACCGCTTCGTGCGCTACGCGGACGATTGTAACATTTACGTCCGCAGCGAGCGGGCGGGGCAGCGGGTGATGGCCAGCGTGAGCTGGTACCTCGCGAAGAAGCTCAGGCTCAAGGTGAACGGGGAGAAGAGTGCGGTGGCGCGACCCGGCGCGCGGACGTTTCTGGGCTTCAGCTTCACCGGGGGTCCGACGCCCAGGCGGCGGATTGCGCCGAAGGCGTTGAGGCGCCTGAAGAAGCGGGTGCGGGAACTGACGCGGCGCACGCGCGGCAGGAGCCTGGAGCAGATGGTCCAAGGTTTGTCGGATTATCTGCGCGGCTGGCGAAGCTATTTCGCCTTCAGCCAAACGCCGTCGGTGCTTCGGGACCTGGACTCGTGGATCACGCGGCGCATGCGCTGCGTGGCGTGGAAGCAGTGGAAGCGGGGACGGACACGGTTTAAGAGGCTGGTGAGGAGGGGCGTGGGGAGGCAACTGGCGGCGCAAACCGCCGGTAGCACCCGCGGCCCGTGGCGTCTGAGCCGTAGTCCGGCCCTGCACTACGCGCTCCCCGACGCCTTCTTTCGCTCGCTCGGACTTCTGAAGCTCAACCCGCGGTCGAACGGATAACCTGCCGAACCGCCGTGTACGGACCCGTACGCACGGTGGTGTGGGAGGAGAGGAGCCGCGAGGTTCCCCCCTATCCCGATACCGACTTAAAGCCGGTTCGTTTCTTGGGTTGAGGTCCTCTGGATGCCGAGCGTGTCGCATCGTAGCGCCCTCGCACTGCTGATGGCGGTATTACCTTTGACTTTCTCGTGTCATGCAGCCATCCAGTGGAAGGTTCAGCGTCTTGCGCAAGGGAATCCAGAGGTTCTTTACTACGTCAACACACAGACACGCGCAGTCGCTCTCACCATCGACGACGGGCCTGATCCGGTCACGACCTCAAGACTTCTCGATGTCCTCAGGCAGAATCATGCCCATGCGACTTTCTTCATCATTACGGGCCGTGTCCCCGGGAACGAAAAGTTACTGCAGCGCATGGTGGATGAGAACCATGAGCTGGGAAACCACCTCACGCGGAACGAAGCAAGCATTCGGCTTTCACCGGAAAAATTTGAACGCGAGCTATTAGAATCGCATAAGGTGCTTTCCAAGTACGCCGCGATGCGGTGGTTCCGCCCGGGTACGGGAAGGTACAATGCGCGCATGCTGGCCGCACTTCATGAACACGGCTATCGATGCGCCCTCGGCTCCGTCTATCCCTTTGATCCACAGATTCCTTCGTCGTGGTTCTCGACCTGGTTTATTCTGCACAACACGCAGCCCGGTTCTATCATCATACTTCATGACTGGGGCGGGAAGGGAAAGCGCACTGTCAAGACGCTATCGAAGGTTCTCCCGGAGCTAAGGAGGCGCGGGTATAGCATCGTCACCTTGACGGAACTGGAGAGGATGGGCGAAGCCTCGGGAGTCGGCCCGCCAAGTAACTCAAACCGAAAATGACGGCCTTGGCAGTTGCGGCTCAAGTCCCAAGGGTAAAACGAGGAAGGCCGGGAGAAAGGGAATGGAAACGGGGAAATCTGCCCCGGGCGCGTCAGGAGGACGAACTTCGACCATGAGCAAGTCGACCAGGAAATCCGACGCCGAATGGCGCAAAGCGCTGACCCCCGAGCAGTACGAAATCGCGCGCAAGAAGGGGACCGAGGGCGCGTTCACGGGGGAGTACTGGGACTGCAAGGATCCCGGCCTGTACCGGTGCGTGTGCTGCGGGGCGGAGCTGTTCCGCTCGGAGACCAAATTCGACTCGGGGACGGGCTGGCCGAGCTTCTGGGAGGCGGTCGATCCGTCGAAGGTGAGGCTCGAAGAAGATCAGAGTTACGGCATGCGGCGGATCGAGGTCTCGTGCGCCCAGTGCGACGCGCACCTCGGTCACGTCTTCGACGACGGGCCGCGCCCCACCGGCCGGCGCTACTGCATCAACTCCGCGTCGCTCACGCTCGAACGCAAGAAGTAAGACCTAGTGCAGTATCTCAGAAATCTCTTGGCATTCGGCCGTCGCTGCATCCCGGCTCGCTGCGTTGCTCGTCGGTTAAATATTCTCGATATTCGCCCTCCTCGCGCCTTGCGAGCCGGGCGCATCGCCGGCCTCGGTGTTCAAGACATTTCTGAGACACTACACTAGTGACGGATCATGCGGCGCGCTCCTCGGCGAGTGTCCCGAGTCCGAAATTCGGTGACGAATTTTCCGGAGCGCGGCACCCGGCTGGCAAGGCGCGACGACCGAGAATAGTGGGCCTATTTGAGGGAGGAGCAACGCCGCCAGACGGGATGCCCCGCCCGGAAAATGTTAGCGAATTTCGGACTCAGGACACTAGAAACCGGATCACCTCCTCCGCCATCCGCTCGGGCGCATCGCGGTGGATCATGTGGCCCGCCCCCTGGATGTCCACCCCGCGCCCGTGGGCAAAGCACTTCCGGCGCTCCGCGTCGTTGAACGCGTGGAACGGGCTCTCGGTTCCCGTCACGAAGAGCACCGGGCACGCCACCTGCCGCCAGAACGCCGCCACCTGGGTCAGGTAGAAGGGCTGCGGCCCGCGCGTCCGGTGCATCGGGTCGTGCTTCCAAAGGAGCCGCCCGTCCTCCCTCCGGTGCGTTCCCTTCTCCACGAGGAAGCGCGCGAGATCCTCCGTGAGGTGCGGGTGGTGTCCCTTGAGCCGCTCCATCGCCTCCTCGATCGAGGCCATTCCCCGCGGTGGCTGGCGGGCCAAGCGCCCCATGTCCTTCAACCACTGCCGGAACCGATCGGGCGCCGTGTCGGGGCTCATGTCGGGAGGCCCCAGCCCTTCGACCAGGACCAGCCGCTCGACCCGCTCCGGGACCGTTCCCGCGACGAGCGAAGCCACCACACTGCCCATCGACTGACCCAGGAGCGCGAAGCGCCGGATCCCGAGCCCGTCCGCCACGCCCACGACGTCCAGGACGTAGTCGGGGAAGTGGTAGTAGCCCCCGTGCACCCAGCCGCTGTCACCGTGCCCGCGCAGATCGAGGGCGATCAGGCGCCGGGTGGGCACGCCCGCGTCGGCGGATTGCTTCCGGAATGCCTCGACGAAGGGGGCGAAGGACCAGGCCAGATCGAGGAAGCCATGCAGGAGGATCAAGGGCGCGCCACGATCCGTGGACGTGCCGGAGGCGTCCGGGATGTCCCAGTCGAGGTAGTGGATGTCGAGCCGGCAGACGCTGACGCGGCCTTCACGTGGATCCATGGCGCAGCCTCGAGTGTGTGTTCAAAAGAGGTCACGCATGTATAGGCTGGGCGCCCTGGACGCGCAACGCGCGCACGGGCTAGTGTGTGGGACCAATGCCTGCAAGGAGGAACTCGCCATGCGCACCCGACCCATCCGCTTCGGCGTCCAGACGGGGCCGCAGAACACGCCCTGGGACGATCTTCCGGCCCTCTGGAAGGAGGTCGACGAGCTAGGCTACGACACCGCCTGGACCTTCGATCACTTCATCCCCATCTTCACCGACCCGAAGGGCCCTTGCCTGGAAGGTTGGATCACGCTGGCCGCGCTCGCCGCCCACACCCGTCGCGTGCGGCTGGGAACGCTGGTGACCGGCAATACCTACCGCCATCCCGCGGTGCTCGCCAACATGGCGGCCACGCTCGATCATGTGAGCGGCGGAAGGCTTGAGTTCGGGATCGGCGCCGCTTGGTTTGAGCAAGAGCACGCGGCCTACGGTATTTCTTACCCGTCGATCGGGACGCGGATGTCCATGCTCGACGAGTCTTTGCGAATCATCAAGGCGATGTGGACCGAGAACGCTCCGAGCTTCGAAGGGAAGCACTACCACGTGAAGGACGCGCTGTGCGAGCCCAAGCCGCTTCAGAAGCCTCACCCTCCGATCCTGATCGGCGGGGGCGGCGAGAAGAAGACGCTGAGGCTCGTGGCGCGTCACGCGCAGATGTGGAACGGCTTCGGGTCGCCCGAGGTGTTCAGGCGCAAGATCGCGATCCTCGCGGACCACTGCAGGGCCGAAGGGACCAACGTGGACGCGATCGAGAAGAGCGTGCTCATCCGCGTCGCCGTGACCGACGACCGGGAGAAGGTCCGCCGGATGGTCACGCGCGAGTCGCAGAATCGGGGGCTTCCCGAGGAGGAGGCGCGCCGGTGGATCCTCGCCGGGAACCCCGAGGAAGTGAGCGCCCAGGTGCAGGACTTCGTGGACGCGGGGGTCACCCACTTGATCGCGATGACCTTCGCGCCCTACGGAGATCAGAGAGAGAGCCTCCGCCGCTTCGCCCAGGAGGTGATCCCGCGGTTCAGGTAGTAGCGACGCCTATCGGATCCCCCTGCGTGACACGGCTTCGTGATGAGCCGATCGTCTATTCGTTCCTGCTGGAGGGATCGCCGGGCGTGATCTTCATTTGAAGAGGAATCTCGGCGTGCTCCCTCTCCGGGAGGCCGGCGGCGCTCCGGTCGATGTCGGCGCCGGGTGTTCCCGGATCGATCGCCGGATTCGGGCCTGGCAGTCCGTCGGCGCCCCAGGAGAGGTACTGGTATCGACCCCCGGGGAACACCTGATAGTGGTACTCGTAGTTCCAGGGGTCGTAACGGACGGACAAGATCCCCTGAAGCATCGCAAGTCGACAGAGGCGCTTGTCGAGCTGGCCCAGCGTCGTCGGGATTGGTTCTCCCCGCGCGGCAAGCGCCGCGATCGTGGTATCGACGAAGCGCACCGTCTGGCGCGCGCGCAGCACCCGGAACGTTTGTGTCTGCATGAGAAGCGACAGGAGGAAGATGAGGACGATGGCGATGAGTGCGCGGTGTGGCCGCGCGGGGGCCGCGTCGAGGAGGTGGACGAGGACGACGAAGCCGATCACCCCTGTGAGGCCGAGGACCCAGCCGAGGAGATCGACGGTGTAGACACCGATGAGGCCGCTCATGAGCCCCATCGGGAAGGAGGCGGAGCGCAGGGGCTCGGTGGGGCCGGCGTCGATCCACGACATCGAGAGTGCTGCGTTCACGAGGCCCGCGACCAACGCGCCGAAGATCCAGAAGGGTGCGTCCGAAAGGATCGTGACCCAGAGGCCCTCGCGCGGATCGTAAAGATGGAGGCCCCGCAGGCGCAACAGCGCCATCCCGCCGTTGGTGAGGGCGAAACCGGCGGCGGTGACCGCCCACGTCTTAAGAAACTTGCGCCCCAAGGTTTCCTCTTTGGAGTGGGGTTGGATTTCGTCCGAGACCTCTACTGTTTAGTGCATCGCTTTGGCGCAGCCGTGTTCCTTGAGCCCGCGGGTGTCAATCGCGCGCCGCGAGGAGGGCGCCGATGCGCCGCGCGTGATCCTCCTGTGCCGCCGCCATGAGGCGGAACTCGGACGCAAGGGCGTCCAGCCCCCATGCCGAGAACTGCCGCGCGCTGGTCGCGTAGGATCGAACCCCGATGCGCTCGAGCCAAAGATCCATCCAGAGCATCACCCGGTCCCCCAGCCGCGCCACGAGCCACCCCACCATGGTGGAAAGGACCGCGACCGGACCGCCGAGAAGCGAAGGGCGCGTGCCGAGTCGGTGAAGCGCGTCCTCCAGCGCCGAGGCGTGCTCGCGTTCGATCTCGGCGAAGTCCTCGAGCATGGTGCGCACGCCGATCCCGCGCCCCGCGCCCGCCTGCTGCCGGTAGATCACGTCTACCCCGATCTCATTCACGAGGTCCCATCGCAAGCGCTGCACGAGGTCAAGGAGCGGGAGAAAAGCCCTGCCGCGGAGCGCAAGCGCCGCGCCGGTGGCGCCCATCAGGCCCACGTTCTTGATCAGCCCGCCGTAAGGATCGAGGAGGAGATCGGGGCGCAGGGCGAGGAGGTCCAGGGTGAAGAGCGTGATGATCAAGAGCATGAGCCAGAGGACGGGCCGCACGAAGAAGCCGAGGTACAACAGCAGGCCGAGCGCGATCTCGAAGGCGCCGAGCGCGTGGAGGAAGTGAGTCGCGTCGAAGGGGAGGAAAGGGGCGGCGGTTTCCAGCGCGCGGATCTCCCCGGGGCGCAGGAAGAGGAGCTTCGGAAGAAGGCCCTCGAGGATCCACACCGCCGCCAGCGAGACGCGGAGGGCATCATCGGCCCGCACGACCCCGCGGCTGACGTTCGTATCCATGGCATCACCCGAAAAAGGATCGGATCCGTTCCCCGTTCCGGCGAACTTCCTCCGCGTCCCCGTGCCGCGGGATCCACGGCAGTTTGATCGGGTCGTTCACGTAACGTGGAATCACGTGGATATGGAAGTGGAAGACCGTCTGCCATGCGTGAAGGCCATTGGCCTGAAGAAGATTCAGCCCCTCGGGCTTGAGCGTCGAGGCGATCGCATCCACCACGCGCTTGGTCGTCCGCATGACATCCAGACACTCGTCTTCCGCCATCGTGTAGATGTTCTCGCGGTGGATCTTCGGGATGACGAGGCAGTGGCCCGGCGTGGCCGGGTTGATGTCCATGAAGCACAGCGTCCGCGCGTCCTCGATCACCCGCGTCGAGGGGATTTCACCGGCGACGATGCGGCAGAACACACAGTGGGTCTCGGTCATGTGCCAGTCTAGCACGCGTCCGGAAGGACGGGCAATCGCCGTTGAGTGAAGCGGCGCGTGCGTGATAGCCTCTCATCCTGTTCGTCATCACGGAGGTGTACCGCCGCGAGCATCCGCTCGAAGGCAAGCGCTGAGCGAGGTCCCGTGCCGATGCCCGACCCGAAGTCTCCATCCCCACGCCGAATTCTTGTCGGAAGCCTGAACGCGCCGAAGGTCGACGCGGTGCGCGAAGCGTTCGTGGCGTACTTCGCCGACGTGGACGTGCGGGGCGTCGAGGTGGCGTCGGGTGTCCCCGATCAGCCGATCGGATGGGAGGAAATCGTGACGGGCGCGGTGAACCGCGCCGAGCGCGCCTTCGCCGCGGGCCATTGCGATCTCGGCATCGGCTACGAAGACGGCCTCGTCGCGGTGCCGCTCACGCGGACGGGTCACGTGAACTTCGGCTGCTGCGCGATCTTCGACGGCAAGCGCCACGCGTTCGGCTTTTCCTCGGGTTTCGAGTACCCAGGGGAGTGCACCAAGCGAGGAGTCGAAATGGGGATCCCCGTGGGCGACACCTTCGACGAGGTCTTCGCTGCAGCCACGGGCGCAGCGCCACCCGAGGGAGGTCCCTCATCCCGCACGGTCGGGAACGTGGGGAAGCTCACCGGGGGAAAGATGGTGCGGCGCGAGTACACGCGCCACGCCGTGATCTGCGCGCTGATCCAGCTCCGGCATCCGGGGTTGTACGGGGAGGACGCGTGAGCGTCACCTCGGAAGTACACGCCTCGGACAACGCGCGGCGCTCCCTGGAGGAGCCGGCCCCACACCCCGTGGGAGGTGAGCCGGACGATCCGTCGCGGCGCATCGATCACCTCCTCCTTGCACTCGCGCTACTTGCCGGCGCGATCCTGCGCGTGCTTCCCGCCTGGCGAGCGGTGTTCTCCGGTCCAGGCGCTGTCTTCCTTTCCACGGATCCGTACTACCACGTTCGCCGGATTCTCTTCGCAGTCGATCACTTCCCGCACATTCTCGACTTCGATCCTTACGTGAACTTCCCCGAGGGCGCGCCGATCTACTGGCCCCACGGGTTCGATCTACTGATTGCCGCTGCGGGCAAGTTTCTGCTCCCCGGCGCCTCCCACGCCGCGGTCGAGCGCCTCTGCGCCCTGGCGATCCCCGCGCTCGGGATCGGCGCGATCCTTGCCGTGTACGCCTTCTCGCGCGCAAACCTCGATCGCCCCTCCGGCGGCGTCGCGGCCCTCGTCTTCGCCCTGCTTCCCTATCCGATCCTCTCGGGTCTCCTCGGCTATGTGGATCACCACGTCCTGGAGCCCTTTTTCGTCGCCCTCGCGGGGGCGGCGCTCCTCAGCGCGCTAGGGCTCAAAGGAGCGCGCGCGCTTATCCTCGGCGCGGTCGCTGGTGTTACAGCCTCACTCTCCTGCTGGTTCATCACGGACGGGACGGCGATCCTCGTTCTCCTCTGCGCGACGTCCACCCTGGCGGGGATGATCCCGTGCGGCCCCGGCGCCCGCCCAGCGGCGCTCGCTGCGGTCGGCGCCGCCGCGCTCTCCCTCTTTCCCCTCGCGGCTGTGACTCCCTTCGGGCGCAGCGGCACGATGACTTACCTCGCGCTCTCCCCGTTCCAGACCCACTTGGGACTGGTTGGTGCCGGCCTGTCCGCTGCGCTGATCCTGGCGGCTTGGCGAGGGCTGGCGCCGGCCCTTCGCGCCGGTGGCATCCTCGCGGGCCTCGCGGTGGCCGTAGGATCACTCTGGCACGGCGGCGCCGCGCTGTGGGAACCGGTCCGCGAGGCAGTAGATTTCCTTGGGCGCAGCGAGGGGCTGGCCTCAACCGTGCTGGAGACGAGACACCTCTGGCAGGAGCCCTGGCGCAAGGCGCTTCTCTCGATCACGCCGCTGGGTCTCCTCGCGCCCCTCGTGC
>Ga0154655_1098_pt2 | contig 9659 bp, 9 predicted proteins | sample Rifle2008BG13ft_FD_116084 | JGI IMG/M metagenome (GOLD analysis project Ga0154655, IMG submission 116084) | Deltaproteobacteria bacterium RBG_13_65_10
GGGGGCGGACCACTTCCTCTTGGGTCACGAGGCCGCCGTCGCGGCGCAGGTGGATCTCTTCCTCACCGAAGCGAAGCTCAGCGGGTAAGCGCGCGCGATCGTTCGCGTTGTTTGACGCACGGGGGGCCACGGTGGTATCTTGCCGCGCGTGAAAACGCAGGACAGCGGGCTCACCCTCTCGGTGGTGATCCCCGTCTTCAACGAGGAAGAGAACCTGGAGCCGCTTCACGAGCGGCTCGATGCCGTCTTGCCGCGCCTGGGTCTCTCCTACGAAATTCTGTTCGTGGACGATGGTTCGCGGGACCGGAGCCCGGAGATCCTGCGGAAACTCGTCTCGCTGGACCCGCACACGCGCGTCCTCAGCTTCCAGGAAAACGCCGGTCAGTCCTCGGCCTTCGACGCCGGCTTCCGTGGCGCGCGGGGCGAGATCGTCATCACGCTCGACGCGGACCTCCAGAATGATCCCGCCGACATCCCGACGATTCTCGAGGCCATGAAACACGCGGATGTGGCGTGCGGCTGGCGGGCCAAGCGCAACGATCCCTGGATCCGGCGCGCCTCCTCGAAGATCGCCAACGCGGTTCGCAACGCGCTCTCGCGCGAGACCATCCGTGACACCGGCTGCTCGCTGAAAGGATTCCGAAGGGAGCACCTTGCGCGGCTCAAGCTCTACGACGGGATGCACCGGTTCCTCCCCACGCTTCTCAAGATGGAGGGGTGCACGGTCGCCGAGATCCCGGTGGGTCACCATCCCCGTCTCGCCGGGACCTCGAAGTATGGAATCCGCAACCGAATCCTACGATCATTTCAAGATTTGCTCGCGGTGCGCTGGATGAAAGCCCGCCGTCTCCGCTACCGGATCAAGTCGGACGAGGGCGGGACCGCCTGATCGCCTGAGGGAGGACGCTTATGGGTTGGAGCGATATCCCGAACGCCTGGCTCGTCGTCGGCTTCGCGGGGCAGGCGGCGTTCTCGGCGCGCTTCCTCATCCAGTGGATCGTGTCCGAGACACGACGCGAGAGCGTGATCCCCGTTCACTTCTGGTACCTGAGCTTGCTGGGCGGCTCGATCCTCCTGGTGTACGCGATCCACCGCCACGACCCGGTCTTCATCCTGGGGCAGGGGGCAGGTCTCGTGGTCTATGTGAGAAATCTCGTCCTTATCGGGAGACGCAAGAGGTCGTTCGCGGAGGATCCGCGGGCCCTCTGATCGCCCAAAGAGGCGGTGGGGCGCGTCCGCGGGCTCCGACTACCTCCTGGCCTTCGAGCAAAGTACTGTAGGAAGGAGCGCCTGCGCGCGTGCCCCCCGCGTTGACATCAAGACCCGGGCTGTTACCATTGAATGCGGTTCATGGACGGATCCGGGCTCTTGGAATCTTGCGGGCCCCCTATCGCCCGGCCTGCGCGTGCCTTGCGTGAAGCCCGGCCCAATGACCTCGGGCGACGGGACCGTTTCCGGATGTGTGGTGTTTCCGGCTCACGAAGCAGAGGGGATCTTCCCCGGATGAGCAAGCCTGGCTGGACTCTTTCGAAGCCCATCTCCGCGTTTTTCGCTGCGTGGCGGGATATGCACGTCCGCCAACTCATACGCGTGGACGCGAACCCCAACACCCTGACGACCATCGGCCTCGGGATCAACCTGATCGCGGCGATCACGTTCGCGACCGGTGCTCACCACACCGCCGCGGTGGTGGTCTTCCTGGCGGGGATGTTTGACGTCCTGGATGGCGCCTACGCGCGCAAAGTGGGTAAGGCGACGAGCTTCGGAGCCTTTTACGATTCCACGATCGACCGTTACAGCGATATCATTCTCTTCACCGGGATCGTTTTCTATTATGCGTTTGGAGAGGGAGAGGGACTCGATGGACGTCGCGAGCTCTACGTGATCGTGACGGCGCTCGCGCTCATGGGTTCCGTGCTGACCAGCTACGTCAGGGCCCGGGCAGAGAACATCATCCCGGACTGCCATGTGGGGTTCCTGGAGCGCGCCGAGCGCACGGTCCTCATGATCCTTGTCGGGGCCGCGAATCACGTTTACATGGGCATGTGGCTCATCGCGATCCTGAGCCAACTGACCGTGCTCCGGCGCGTGATTCACTTCCGCACGGAATTGTACCGGCTCGATGCCGCGGAGCGCGGCGACCGGGACGTCCCCTTGACGAGCACCTCCTTCCAAGACCCGATCCTGAACTGGATCTTCTTCAATTTCTCGCGCCGAACTTGGCAGTGGGACCTCTGTTGCGCCGCAGTTATCCTGCTTTGCCTCTTTCCACCGTTCGCAGGGCCGGTTCCCGGCTAACGAACCGGCGCAGGGAAAGGAGGTGGGCGATATGGGACAGCGGATGCCTCCTCTGCGATACGCCAAGATGGTGCTGCTCTCGTTCTTCGGCTGGCTGTCCGCCATCACAAACACCCTGTTCTTTGCCCTCCTCGCGATTGCCCTTTGTTTCTTCGACAAGACGGGAAGCCTCGGGCATCGGTTCGCCGCGCAGACGTGGGCCCGATCGATCCTGGCGCTGGTCGGCGTCAAGATCCGGCTTCGCGGGATCGAGCACTTGGATCCAAACCGCGGTTACATCCTGGCTGCCAATCACCTCTCCCTCTTTGATATCCTTGTTCTTCTCGCCGGCCTCCCCCTGCAGTTCCGATGGATGGCCAAGAAAGAGGTCTTCCGCATTCCCGTGATGGGTTGGGCAATGAAGCGCGTCGGCTACGTGAGCATCGATCGGCAGAACAAGGAGAAAGCGTGGCAGAGCGTGTACGAGGCCAAGGCGAAGCTCAAGGAGGGGTTCTCGCTCATGTTCTTCCCCGAGGGAACGCGTAGCCCGGACGGCGAGCTGAAGCACTTCAAGTCGGGGGCCTTCGTTCTCTCGCTCGATTCAGGGGCGCCCGTCGTCCCCATCTCCATCATCGGGACCCATGAGATCATGCCTAAGAAAAGCGTGCTTTTCCACGCCGGTACCGTGGATATCGTGATCAGCCCCCCGATTGACCCCTCTGCTTGGAGCCTGGAGACGAAGAATGAATTTGCCCAGGTGGTGCGTACCCAGATTGCGGTGGAGCTGGCGAAGGGCCGCTCGGGGCGGAAAATAAAATAAAAACAATAACTTAAACCCACCCGTGCGCTACAGGTTTTCTTGTTGCAGGGTTGAATGAGCGGACGCAACCGGGGTCAGAGGCCACCGATGATGCCCCACCTCTGATGCGCCGCAAGGCCTGCGGAAAGCCCGGAGGGTGCACGCGAGGGGAGGCTCCGGCAGACCCGCGATGAATCCCACCAGAGAGGCGTCAGAGAGAGCCATCAAAGCTATTGACAGCCTTTCGGGAGTACGGTATCAACACCACCGCAGCAGTCCATAGAGCCTTGAAACCGGGTAGCTTTATCGGCCTGCTGCCATCCCTCGACCCACCGCCGTCCGAAGGCTGGGGCTCGGTGCGGGGAGGGGGCCTCGTGGGCCGCGGGCTTAGTGCCCCCGTCCCTCTTTCCATCTCAAGAGTCATGAATTCCTCGGAACCATTCTTAAACGAACGAGACGACCCCCGGGGTTTCCCGGGCACACGAGACCCTTGCGCGGGCTTATCCGAAGCGGGAGGGCTGTCTACGTCTATCTCCGCCATTATTCCATTGTTGAACGAGCGCGCGTTTATCGGGCTCGCCCTGCGTGATCTTCCGCGATCATGGGACGTGCCGGTGCGCGGGTCGTGGGGCAGGCGCAACGCGGTGACGGAGCGGCCTGTCTCTCGGGGATCGCGCGCCCGAAGATCTCGAGGATGTTCCGCGGTACGATACAGGCGGGAACCAAGGTAGTCTTCACCAAGCACGGCCTGATGGCGAGGTCGCGACAGGCGTCGAGACCCACCATCATCGGCACGCGACGGACGCAGCGGTCGCGGGCCGGGCCCCCAGCGGCGATCCGGATCGGAATCCGGAAGGCGGAGGACATGCAACCCCTGACTTACGTGATGTTTGCGGTATACGCCACCGCGGTGTTCTTGTTGTTTGTTTACGGCGTCAACAGCTACTACATGATGTACCAGTTCATTCGAAACCGCCGCGCCTCGGAATCGCGCGATAAGGAAATAGCCCGGGAGTTCTGGGAGAAGACGCGTCCGGAGGAACTACCGGACATTACTATCCAGCTTCCCATCTACAACGAGCAGTACGTGGTGGAGCGCCTGATCTTCCACGCCTGCAACATCGACTACCCGAAGGGGAAGTTGGAAATCCAGGTGCTGGACGACTCGACCGACGAGACGCGAGACCTGGTGGCCAGGATCGTCACGCGACAGCGAGCGCTGGGACACGATATCCACCACATCACCCGCCCCAACCGCGAGGGTTACAAGGCCGGTGCACTCAAACATGGTATGGCGCTCTGCCGCGGCGAGTTCATCGCCATCTTCGACGCCGACTTCATGCCGCCCAAGGACTTCCTCTACCAGACAGTGCCCTATTTCTCAGACCCGGGAATCGGCCTTGTGCAGACGCGCTGGGGACACGTGAACGCGGACTACTCCTTCCTTACCATGGCCCAGTCCATCGGCATCGACGGGCACTTCGTGGTGGAGCAGGCGGGGCGTACCTGGGGCGGCCTCTTCATGAACTTCAACGGGACCGCCGGCATCTGGCGCAAGAGCGCCATCGAGAGCGCGGGCGGCTGGCAGGCGGACACACTCACCGAGGACATGGACCTCTCCTACCGCGCGCAGCTCGTGGGCTGGCGAATGCATTTCCTGTACCAGGTGGAAACCCCCGCCGAGATCCCGGTGGACATCAACGCGTTCAAGTCGCAGCAGCACCGCTGGGCCAAGGGTTCCATCCAGACGGCTAAGAAGATCCTCCCGATGCTCCTGGCCTCGAAGCAGCCGCTGCGCAGGAAGGTCCAGGCGGTCATTCACGTGACACACTACCTCGTCCACCCGCTCATGGTGACGGTGGCCTTGCTCTCGGTGCCGATGCTCCGCACGTTCGAGTTCCATGTGGGCCCGGTCGGTTTCACGCTGATGGTGATCGGACTCCTGATCTCGACGAGTGGTCCCTCCTCGCTCTATATCTTCTCCCAGCGCATGCTGAACCCGATAGGCTGGCGCAAGAGGGCCGCCTTCATCCCCGCCCTCATGTTCGTGGGCACGGGGATCGCGGTCAGCAACACGAAGGCGGTGCTGGAGGCGCTGGTGGGGAAGGAGTCGGGCTTTGTGCGCACGCCCAAGCTCAACATCATGCACAGGGGAGAAAGCGTGGGGGACCGTAAGTACCGGATGCCGCTTCGGCCGATCTTCTTGATGGAGCTGTTCATGGGGGCCTACTGCTTCGCGGGCTTCCTCCTATACACGCAGAGCGGGAAGTATCTGATCGGCCCCTTCCTGGCGATCTACACCATGGGATTCACCTACACGGCGATTATGTCGATCCTGCACTCGCTGGAAGGACCGGCCGCGCGCTTCTCCGAGAAGGCGGTGAATGCCTGATCGGACAGGTGGGTTCCCGCCGTCGCGATCGTGGTCCTGGTGGTGGTGAAGAGGTCGGGAGCGACGCGATTCTCGCGTGGTCACGCGGTGTCGGTACGCGCGGGCGCGCCGCAGGGGCTGGTCAGCCCGGCTGGGGAATGACTTCGGATATCATCTTGCGGATCTCGGAGCCGGTGTCGAGATCCAGAAGTTGCGGGCGCAGCTCCTCCAGGCGATCCATGCGGACCTCGCGGATCAGTTTCTTGATGCGAGGAATCGCCTCAATCCCCATGCTCAACCGTCTCACACCGAGCGCCAGCAACGTGGCGGCGCACACCGGGTCGCCCGCCATCTCGCCGCAAACACCCACCGCGCGCCGATGGCCGGCGGCCCCTTCCACCACGCGGTGGATCTGGGCGAGCACGGCCGGGTGAAGCGGATCGTAGAGTGGCGAGACCTTCTCGTTGTTCCGGTCGACCGCAAGCGTGTATTGCACCAGGTCGTTCGACCCAATGCTGAAGAAGTCCACCTCTCGCGCGAGCTTCCTCGCCAACTCAGCTGCCGCGGGCACCTCGATCATGGCTCCGATCGGGACATCGGCCCGGAACGGGACGTTTTCCTCAGTAAGCTCACCCATCACGTCTGCCAGCACCTCCTTCACCCGGCGGATCTCTTCGATACGCGTGATCATCGGAAAGAGGAGCACCGCGACCCCGTGCCGCGCGGCGCGGTAGATTGCCCTGAGCTGGATCTTGAAGAGGTCCTCGCGATCCAGTGAAACACGGATCGATCGCCAGCCGAGGATCGGGTTTTCCTGCGCGGGGAAGCCCATGTTCGCGAGTGTCTTGTCTCCGCCGACGTCCAACGTGCGGAAAGTGACCGGCTTGTCCCCCATCAACTCGATCACCTTACGGTAGAGGTTGTACTGCTCCTCTTCCGTGGGTGTGGTGCTGCGGATCAGGAAAGGGAATTCGGTTCGGTACAGCCCTATCTCGTCGATTCCCATGGAGACCGCCTCGCGCACGTTGGCCAGCATCCCCACATTGGCCCCCACGCGGATGCGAACTCCGTCGATTGTCCTTGGCTCAAGGTGCAGCTCTTCCGCTGCTGTCCGCCGTGCGGCCTGAACCGAAGTGCGCGCGCGGCGGTACTCGGTCTCGACTTCCTCCTGCGGGTTCACGTGTACGAACCCGGCCACACCGTCCACGACGAGGCGGTCCCCCGGTCGCACGTGCTCGAGGAGCCCCTCCACCCCCAAGACGAGCGGGAGCCCCATCGCGCGCGCAAGGATCGCGACGTGCGAGTAGGCGCCGCCCGTCGCCACCACGATGCCCTGAACGTGCTTCCGATCGAGATCGAGGATGTCGTACACCCCTAGCGTCTGGGCGATGAGGATCTCCGGACCGCTTGCCCCGCGGGCGCGCTCGACCCTGCGCCGTCCGCCGGCAAGGTGCTCGAGGATCCGGTGGCCCACGTCCTCGACGTCGAACGCGCGTTCGCGAAGGTAGAACGCCTCCGCGCGCGAAAGCGCCTGGGTGTACTCGCCCGTCACCCGCTCGAGCGCCGCGCGCGCGCGGAGCCCTCGGTCGATGAGCTCGATCACGCGCTGGCGGAAGGTCGGGTCCTTGAGGATCAGCTCGTACGCGTCGAAGATCGCGATCTCCTCACGGGAGAAGTGCTGAGACGCCCGCTTGATCGTCTCGGCCGTCTCACGCTCGGCGCCGCGAAGTGCACGGAGCAGGCGGCGTTTTTCCAGCGCGGGGTCTACCGCGCCCTTGTCCTCGGCAATCACGCGGGCACCGTGGTGGAGGATTGCCGCGCGGCCGATCGCGATCCCGCTGCCCGCGCCGGTTCCGTGAAGGAGCGTCGTGCGGCGCGGGTCCGGTTTCCTGGAGGGGCGGGCCTCTTCCTGCTGTATCCGCTCGATGTGGCCGAGGAGTCTGGCGTTCTCCACAACCCCCACGACTTGGGTCGCGATGGCCGATAGGAGGTTCACCTCATCGTTGGTGAAGTCGCGTGCCTTGCGGGTCTGCACCACAATGGCCCCCACCGGACGATGCTTGTCGATTAGGGGCACGGCCATGAAGGAGTGGAACTGCTCCTCGCGGGTGCCGGGGAAGTACTTGTAACGGGGGTGGCGGCTCGGATCGACCACGGCCACCGGGCGCATGCGCTCAACGGCGAAGCCGGTGAGCCCCTCGCTGACCTTCATACGGACGCGCCCGACGGACTCGGGAGAGAGCCCCTTCGTGGCGGAGAGGACCAACTCGCCGCGGACGTTGTCCAAGAGGTAGAGGGAGGCGACGTCGGTGCCCATCACTTCAGCGACCTTCGACACGATGCCACGGAGCACGCGGTGGAGATCGTGGCGGCCTGTGATGAGCTTACCGATCTCGAGGATGGCCTTCAGACGGCGGTCAGGGGCCTTGGTCCTCATGGTGGGGTAGGTCCTCCTCGGTGCGTCATTGTTCTTGTCACGGAGTCTAACCGGCGCATCGGGCCTGCGCGAGCCCCGGAGCGAGGGCCGGGTTCGCAAGGGGGATCAGTGAATGCCCAGGAGGGCAAAGAGCCAGCGGAAGAAACGGATGATCAGATTAGCCTTTTCGACCGAAGTCTCCGCCACCGCGGTAGCCTGGCCCAGGGCCTTCCCATCCAGCAACACGACGACCGAGCCGATCTTCTGGCCTGCGGCCAGCGGGGCAGAGAGAGCCGGGAGGGGACGGAGCGCGAGGGTGAGCCGCCGTTCGTCCCCACGACGCAGGAGCACCCGGAGATCCTCGCCCGCCCGGGCCGCCACCTTCTCCACGCGCCCCTTGCGCACGGGGACCTCGCCCAAATCCTTGCCCTTCTTCAGCGCGAGGTAGTTTCGGAGGGAGGCGAAGCCATAGTTGAGCAGCCTTGCCGAGTCGGCGGCCCGCTGCGAATTGCTCCGAGCGCCCAGCACGACGGATATCAGGCGCAGCCCGTTGCGCGACGCGGTGGCGGCCAGGCCGAAACCTGCTTTGTTGAAGTAGCCCGTCTTGAGGCCGTCCACTCCGGCGAACCTTCCCACGAGTTTGTTGGTGTTGTCCAGCCGGAAGGCCCCGCCGCGCAGCGTGTCATGCACCGTTCCCGTGTACTTGAGAATCATCGGGTGCTTCAGGATCAGCGCGCGCGCCATGATGGTGATGTCGCGCGCCGTCGTCATATCGGGCTGCTGCCCCGGATCGGGGGGCAGCCCGTGCGGTGTGTGGAACACCGTGTTCTTCATCCCGAGGTCCCGGGCCTTGTCGTTCATCGAATCAACGAAGGCCTCCATCGCGCCGGAAATCTGTTCGGCGAGCGCCACGCAGGCGTCGTTGGCCGAGTGGATGGCCACCGCCTTGAGCAGGTCGTCCACGCTCATCGTCTCGCCTTCCTTGAGGTAGGCCTGCGACCCGCCGATCTTCGAAGCCCGCTCGCTCACCGTGACCAGGTCGTCCAGGTGGATGTCTCCGCGGTCGATCGCCTCCATCACGAGGAGCATGGTCATCACCTTCGCGATACTCGCTGGGGGATGGGGCTGGTCGGCGTTCTTCTCGATGAGAACTTGACCCGTGGAGGTTTCCATAAGGATCGCGATGGGTGAATCGACGTCGAACACCCGGGGTTGGGAGAAGGCCGCAGGGGGGACCGGCGCCGAAGGGGCCTGCGCGCGCGCAAAGCGCCCGGCGGCAAGGGCAAGCAACAAGGCGGTGAGAAGGAGGATAAGCCGGTCGTAACCGAGACGTGTCATGAGGAGACCTTTACCTCATGACCGGCTGGAGGTCAAGGCATTATCCGGGATCCCGCCGACCACGCTGGGAGAGTATCAGCTGGTCCAGCAGCGCGCGGAAGCGTTCGTTGGTGGGCTCGTAGGTGAGGGCCATCTTCACGTTGCGGAGGGCTGACTCGGTGTTCCCGTTCTTGCGGTCCACTTCCGCCAGGCGGAAGTACTGCCGTCCCTGGGGGGTCTTCCCGATCGCCTCCTCCCGTGCCCGCGTTGCCTCCCGCGCGGTTTCCTCCGTGTAGCGGGTGGCGCGGCGCTCGCCCGGCGCGGCGAGCACGTGGTCGTAATGCGCCCGCTTCTCCGGATTCCGGAGGACGGCATAGGCCTCCTTGATGCGCTTGGCAATGGCGTTCACCGCCTCGCGAAGCGTCGAGTCGGCGGTCGTCAGGTAGCGGTCGGGGTGGAACGCGCGGGACTCGCGGTGA
>Ga0154655_1028_pt14 | contig 9617 bp, 9 predicted proteins | sample Rifle2008BG13ft_FD_116084 | JGI IMG/M metagenome (GOLD analysis project Ga0154655, IMG submission 116084) | Deltaproteobacteria bacterium RBG_13_65_10
ACCACACCAGTCGGATCGCCCATGCCGTGGCCGAGGTCCGCCGCTCGCTCGATCCCGCCCTGCCCCGCTGGGAGGAGGTCCCCGAGGAAGAACGGCTCGCGTGGCTTGAGACGGAGCTGACGTGGACCGGAACCCCCTTCAGCGAGGCGATTCATCGGCTTGCGAACGATGATCTCTCGCCCCAGGCGCGCGAGATCCTTGAGACGCTTCGCGTGATCGGGGCGGCACGCGAGCGCATCGACCCCAACGTCATCGATCGCTTCATCGTGAGCATGGCCCGCCAAGCTTCGGACCTTCTTTCTGTTCTCTTCCTCGCACGACTCGTTGGACTACACGGTCTCCGCGTGGCGGGCCCCCTGCCCGTCGACCTCGATGTGGTGCCGCTGTTCGAGACGATCGCCGACCTCGATCGGGCGCCCGAGGTGATGGAACGTCTCTACGGGTCCGCTGTCTACCGCAGGCATCTGGAGCTGCGCGGGCGGCAGCAGGAGATCATGCTGGGCTATTCCGACTCCGGGAAGGACGGCGGCTATCTCATGAGCAACTGGACGCTCTACCAGACGCAGCGGGTCCTCACGCGTCAGGCGGCGAACCATGGACTCAAGCTCCGCCTCTTCCACGGCCGCGGCGGCACGGTCAGCCGGGGCGGCGGGCCCACCCATTCGGCGATCCTCGCACAGCCCCGGGGGACGGTGGGCTGCCGGATCCGGATCACCGAGCAGGGTGAAGTGATTGCGAACAAGTACGCCCACCCGGAGATTGCTCAACGTAACCTCGAACTCATCGTGTCGAGCGTCATCGAGGCCTCGCTTCCCGACGGCCCCGGAAAGGCGCCCCATCCCGAGTGGGAGGCGGTGATGGAGCGGCTGGCGGCCGATGGCTACCGCCGGTACCGATCTTTGGTGTACGAAACGCCGGAATTCCCCATCTACTTCCGGGAGGCGTCCCCCACGGACGTGATTTCAACGATGCGTTTCGGATCGCGCCCGGCCCGACGCGTGATGACGGACCGGATCGAGGACCTCCGTGCCATCCCGTGGGTATTCGCCTGGACGCAGAACCGCCACCTGCTCCCCGCGTGGTACGGCGTGGGGGGAGCCATCGCCGCGTTCATCGCGGAGTCGCCACGGCGTCACCTCGCGGCACTGCAAGCGATGTACCGGGGATGGCCGTTCTTCCGCACACTGCTCTCGAATCTCGGGATGACCCTCTCCAAAGCGGACCTCGGAATCGGGCGCCACTATGCCGGTCTGGTGAAGGACGCACGAGGGCGGCGGAAGATCTTTAGGATGCTGTCCGAGGAGTTCAATCAAACGGTGCGGGCGGTGCTGCTGATCACGGGATCGAAGCAGCTGCTGGAGGAAGCACCCGAGCTGCGCGAGTCCATCCGGCGGCGTAATCCTTACATCGATCCGCTGTCTTACATTCAGATTCACCTCCTCCGGACGCTGCGCGAGGGAAAACTTCCGCCCAAAGCCAAGGCGCAGGTGGAGCGCGCCATCCAGATGACGGTGAACGGGATCGCGGCGGGGATGCGCAATACGGGTTAGCTGGAAAGTGGAGGACGCGTCATGATACGTGGCGGGAGCAGAACATGGGTGGGACTTCTGGTACTGGCGGTGGGGGGATTCCTTCTATGGCGAATCCTTCCCCACGGGGGCCCACCCTCGCAGAACTTGACCTCGGCAGCACCGCGAGCCGCCGCGCACGCCCCCGCGAAGCGCGATGGGATTTTGCATATTCCACGTTCCGGCCACGCGCGCGCGCTGGGGGACAGCGCTCTTTCCCTGTCCCTCGATAGCGCCGTGGGAATCTCGCCTTCAGGAAGAATGGAGGACTGGCGCACCTCGCCACGTCTCTGGTCCTTCTCGCAAGAGGAGGCCGACCGCGTGGACGAGCTTCTCGAGGCGTTCGCGACGGCCGCACGCGAGGGAAGATGGGACGTGATCGAGCGCCTCACCCTGGAATTCAAGAAACTCGGGGAGCGGGCTGTCGGGCCGTTGCTCGACGTCCTGCTCCGGGCCCCCGACGATCGCCTTCGCGTTTACGCCGCAGGCCTGCTGGGCCAACTCCAGGAAAGCGTGCCGGGGGGACTGCTGGGTGAAGCGCTTCGCGTCTATGCCACGCCGATGATCGAGGCGCTGGCCGCCGGAAAGGAGGATCCGGGACTACGACACAGCGCACTCGTGGCCATGGGGCAGATCGGCGATCCGCGGGCTCTGGACTTCTTGCTGGAGACGCTGCGGGAGGAACGCGCGTGGCCGCTCATGAAGGACGCGATCCAGGCGCTCGGCTCGCTCCGGGACGCGGGTGTCACGGGGACCCTGGCGGACCTCGCGCAAAGCGAGCCCGATCCGGATCTTCGCGAACGACTCGTACGTGCGCTCGGCGAACGCCGGGATCCGGCCGCGCGGAGTGCTCTTGAGGATCTGGCGAGGAGGGATCTCGATCCGGACGTGCGTGAAGCAGCCCTCTCTGCGCTCGGCCAACTGGGGGTGCCGGAGGCGGATCGCGTGCTCAAGGACATCGTGGAGGACGACGTGAACGCTTCGGTGCGTTCGGCGGCGGCGGAAGCGCTCGGCCGTCCCGGCGACGAGGGGTCGCTCGATTTCCTGGCCGACGTGCTCGCCTCGCCCGGAGACCCGGAGGTGCGCACCGCCGCGTACTTGGCGATGAAGAACATCGGCACACCGGATGCGCGTGCCGCAGTGGCCGATTACAAACCGGCGGTCCGTGTGGACCGTGTGATCCCCGGGAGCCAGGCGCAGGCGCTCGGGCTGTCGCCCAACGATGTCATCACCGGGTACAACGGGAAGCCCATTCGGCGCGCGGGGGACCTGCCGTCCCTCGTTCGTTCCACCCCGACCAACCAGTTTGTCCCGTTCGTCGTCATCCAAGACGGGCGGAAGAGGACCTACTACGTCCACGGCGGTCTGCTCGGAGTCCAAATCGAGGACGGTGTGGTCTTTGACTAAGCGTACCCCTCTCCTACTCCACCACGGTGGCGATGGCGTTGGAGAGCACCACGGTCCCGATCTGCGTGGTCGTGCGAATCAGGTACTTTCCCGGCTCCACCTTGAAACCTTCCGTGATCAGCGTGTCCCCGGGATAAACCGTCCCCGAGAATCGTGCGGCGAAGGACTTGAACCGTGCGGGGTCCCCCTTGCAGGCGAACTTGAGAACCGCTCGGCCCGCGTGCCCGTAGGTGCACAGCCCGTGCAGAATCGGGCGGTCGAAGCCGGCTATCTTGGCGAAGTCGGGATCGGCGTGAAGCGGGTTGAGATCTCCGGAAAGGCGATACAACAGCGCTTGCCCGGAAACCGTCGGCATATCGACGCGAAAGTCGGGGTCGCGCTGGGGGATCTCCATTTTCGGTGCGGACGGCCCGCGATCGCCGCCGAATCCCCCCTCCCCTCTCGCAAAAAAGGTGAACGTCGTGTCGAAGAGCGGGGCCCCCTGGGCGTCGGTCGAAGCGCACTTCACCACGAGCGTGGCGCCCGATCCCTTGTCGTAGATCCCCGCGATCGTCGCGGACGTCCGAATCGTCCCCTCGTCGGGAATCGGGCGATGCAGCACGACCTCCTGCTCCCCGTGCACCACCATCATCGGGTTCACGTTCATCTCGGGCATGGGCGATGCGGCCACGGGGAACGCCGGGATCACAGCGAACGTCGGGAGCACCTTGAGGCCGTTCTCGTAAACGAAGTTCAGCTCGTCAGGGCCGGCGCCCACGCCGAGCGCATAGAGGATCACGTCCTTTGTCTTGTAATGGAAATCGGCAGGCGGGTAGGTCTTTCCGACCAGACCCGTGTTGATCGTCATGTCGTGCTCCTTACGGTTGCGGCTGAAGGGTCGCGCGTGCCGACGAGACCCGCGAGGGCGTCCCACGCAAAGCACAGGCCAAAAAAATTGAACTCGTCACTTCCGTGCAACAAGCTCGCGCATGTTGTTCTTGAGCATGATGAAATGCAGAACACGATGGGGTACGAACGCATCGAGAATTTCCCGATTGCGCAAGCGCGAGGCGAGGAGCTTCACTTGGGTACCCTTCCCGAAGGGCTCATGCTCCAGCGTCCCGGTGTCGGCGATCCGGTAGCGCTGGCACGGCTCGGGAAAATCCGAGCGCTCCCTGCAGAAGAGGCCCAGCGCAAGCGCGTCCTTCTTCAGGACGCGGAAGATCTCTCCGATCACGGAAGGAACCTCTTCCCTTGAGAAGAAGTCGAGCAGATCCCACGCCAGCACGCCGTCGAAATGCTCGTCCGGGTATGGAAGCCCCCCCCACCGCGTCCCCGGGACCAGCCGCTCCGGGAGGCTTCCCTGCTGGGTCTCCATCACGCGTTCGGCGAGGAGATCTCGCACGAAGACCTTACACCCCATGCGCGCGAAGAACTCGATGTTGGATCCGATGACGGGGCCGATGTCCAGGAGTTGTGGTGATTTCCGGTCCCGGATCTCCGAGATGAAGATCCGGAGGGCTTTGGACGGGTGGCCAAGCGTGCCTCGCTCGGATCGGCGTAGCGTGGCGCGACCGCTGGCCTGGGGCATCTTATGCCAGAGCATGGGCGGGATGGTCACCTCTCAGGATCGTCGGGGGCCCGCAGGCATGCCCGGACGCATCGATACCCGGGCATGCGTCCTCGCGGGACGCATCGTCGGAGGTGTTCTGGGCCTTTCGTCAGATCGGAATCAGGCAGTCCCCTCGGGCGCCGTGGCACCGAAGGCAATCTTCGACTCTCCCTTCGAGTAAGACTTCTCGGCGGGCGAGGGCTTCCCCATATCGACCGCTCCCTTGAAGTGGGAGCCATCGACGATGTTTACCCGCGACGCCACGATGTCGCCCTCAAGCGAGCCGTTCTCCTTGATCTCCACCCGTTCCGAGGCGATCACGTTACCCACGACGCTTCCGATGATCTGGACGTTCTTCGCCGAGATCTCAGCTCGAATCTGGGCGTTCGAGCCGATGACAAGGTTGTGATTCTTCAGGTCGATCTTCCCTTCGACTTTTCCTTCTATCGTAAGATCCTCGTCTCCGGTAATCTCGCCTTTCACGCAGACCGACTTCCCGATGTGGACGACCCCGCTCATGGTATCACTCCCTCCGCTTGGACGGGTTTTCAGGGACGGCGTCGGCGCGTTGCGATCGTCGAAGCTCGTCATGGGCTTCTCCTCCTCTCGCCTGGACGGCGGCTCCGGGCTCTCATCCTTCTTACTCTTCCACATGCAAGTTCCCCCCACACCATCGTGATGCGGCTGGTTCGGGACACTACCCGCACTCACGCTGCCCACCGGGGTCCCGGCCGCGGCCACCCCAGACGTGTCCTTCTGAAAGTTTGCAGGAGACACCACCCGTGCCCGCGGCGCGAGGAGGGTGGCTCATACCTTGGCACGCGTGGCCGCGGACACATTGCGCCAATCTGCGCGCAATCCCGGCATGCACGACCACCCGCGTAAGACCTCTTTACTAACAGATGCCTCTTCGCAGTGTCAAGGTGGATGACCACGAGATCGCCGTGAGATCGTGGGTTTGACGCTTGAATCGCCCGATTGGTGGTATAATCCGGCGCCGCGCGACCGGGAAGGAATTCCGGACAGCCTCCGATGCGAGGCGCTGGGGAAGGAAGCTTGCATGAACGCCCTCACCCGTAAGCTGATCGAGATGCTCCAAAGCGATTCGTCTGAGCGCCAGCGGGCGGCGGCCATCGTGATCGGCGAGCTGGGAGTACGCGACCCGAAAGCACTCAAAGCCCTTGGAAAGATGGCGGAATCACCCGAGCAGGAGGTTCGGGCTGGAGCGCTGGACACGCTTGCCGCGATCAGGTCGCCTGCGAGCGTTCGTTACTTCCTTCCCCTGCTCGAAGGGGACGAAGATCTGCGCAAGCGCACGGAAGATCATCTCGCGGCGTTCGGCCCACCGATCGTGCCAATCCTGCGCGACGCCGCGCTCAAGGATCCGTCGGCGAGCACACGCTTGCGCCGGTCGATCATCGGAATCATCGCGCGGGCCGGTGGAAAGAAGTCGGTCTCCACCCTCCTCGGGTTTCTTTCCGATCGAGATCCCGACATCGTGCGCATAGCAGGGGTCACGCTGCGCCACGGCCTGGACGTGCTCAAGCCGCGCGAGAAGGTCGATCTCCTCCGGCGGATCCATGTGTTTCTGAAGCGCTTGCCGGCCGGCGACCCGCGGCTCCCCCTCATGGCCATCGACCTGCTGGCGACCTTCGACCAGGCCCCGGCGCGTCAGACGCTGGTGCGGCTCTCGCGCAAAGGGCACCACCCCGACGTGCGTCGGGCCGCGCTGCTCGGCCTCCTTCGTCACCTGCAGGGGAAGCGGCCCGATCCCGCGCTTGTGCGTCAGTTGCTTGCGACGGTCCACGAGACGCCGTTTCAGCCCGTCGCGTCGACCGCGCTGGATCTCCTCTACCGGATCGCGCTGGGGCGGGAATACGAGCGGGACCTTGTTCCCCTCCTGAACGCGGCGCACTTCCCGGTGCGAAAGTTCGCGATTCGAAAGCTCGCGGCCTTGGACACCCCCGCGTCCGCCCGGGCGATCCTGGGCGTTGCGGCATCGCCCGACCCGGCCATCCGTCAGGTGGCCCTCGAGTCACTCCAAAAGCTTGAACACGCGCGCAAGCTCCTGCTGGAAGGCTTCTTGCGTGCAAAGGAGCCCGCCACGGCCGCCGCGCTGGCCACGGCGCTGGAGGGGCACCGGGAGGCCTTGCGCGCGGAAGCGCGGCGCCGGATCGTGAAGCGTGGATGGGATCTCTGGATGAAGGGGAACCCCCTTGCCGAGCCGACGCTTTCCCTCGGGCGAAACCTTGATCCGAAGGCGTTTTATCGGGAGGCCCTTCGGCGCACCCCGTTGCTCAAGCGGGCAAGGAAGTACGACAGCCTCTCGGCGTGCCTGCGCATGGCGGCACGCACTGATCACGCAAACGACGACCTGCGCTTCGATCTTGCGCTTTCCGAGCTCAAGCGATCGCCTCATGATATCGGCCGGGGCGCACGGGTCGCCGACCCCGCGCTGGATCTCTTCACGCAGCTCCTGCACACCCCGAAGTTCCCGCTCTTTGCCCGTCTCAAGAAAGAGCGCGCCTTCCTGGAACCGGAAGATCTCTTCTACCTCGGTTTTCACTTCTCGGAGTTCGAGGGCGCCGATCGGGAATTCGGCGGTGAGCTGCTGCGACTGCTCGTGCAGCGCTCTCCCCGTACGAAGTTCGGCCGCGCCGCGCGCAACAAGCTCAAGCTCCAGGGCCTCGCCTGACACCGGTGCACGTCCCCCCTGCGCCGACACCATCCGCTTTCGCCCTTCGGACACGCGACAGGCGCTTCGCGTCAGACCGGACAACAAATTGCGCGCCTTCGGAGGCCCCGTGGGCAAAGCGCACGTCCCTCCCCTCTTTCCCTTCTGCGGGAGAAATCCCTGCTAGTGCGGAGTCTTCCGGGAAGGTCCGGGGGACCTGGCGGGAGGCGTAAGCCGATCTGGCACGCCGTTTGCTTCCTCCTTCCCCTGAACGACCATGCACCGGTGAGCACGAGCGCAAGAGCGCCCCCGGCGTCCGGGTCGGGATAGCATTCGCACTACCGTAAAGGGCAAACCATCCGAAAGGGTGGGACGCAAAGTCTCCGGGCCTCCTCCCTCGCGAGTGGCCAGCGGGACCGTCGAAGTAGGCGCCAATGGCTTCCTTCTTTGCCCCTCTCTGCGGAATCGCTGGAGGGGCTTTTTGTTACCCGGCTTGACCCGAGGTGAGCGTTATGAGCCGAACCAAACCCATTCGCTTTGACGTGACGCATGCTTCCGATGTCTCGCTGTTTTCACGGCGCCAGGATCTCAAGTCCAGCGCGAAGCGACCCGCGGAGCAGGTGCTCTACATCGAGGCGTCGATGCTCCCGAGCAAGGCCAATCCGCAAGCGTTGGGTCGCATCAACCCCCCGGATATGCGGGAGGAGAGCTACGGAGCGGGGACGTCGCGCTTTCTCTGCCGCGTGCCGGTGGCCAACGATGTTCGCTACTGCCGCTGCGGCGGCGTACTGAGCCAGCGGTTCAACGGATCTCTCTTCTGCCGTAACTGCCACCGGGAGGAAAGGGCCTGACCCGCAGCAAATTTACTTGAACAGAGTGTCGTGCCAAACAGCTCCACCTCCCCCAGCGCACCGAGGCGCGGGCCTGGGGCCTGCGCCTCGGTTTCTCCGGAAAAAGAGAGACGCCACGGCGGATGCCGTGGCGTCTCTCTTTGCGCGAGGATCGGTCGATCAGGCGGTCTTGAAAAGATTCTGCAACTTCATGGCGAGCGACATATCGCCCTTGATCTTCAGCTTGCCGCTCATGAACGCCATCTGGCCGTTCAGCTTCCCGTTCACGAGATCGATGTAGTCCTTCGCGGTCATCGTGATCGTGATGTTCGGGGAAGCGTGCGTCCCCTCGGTCACCTTCAGTGTTCCATCCTTGATCTCATTGTAGAACTGGCCGCCGCCATCACCGGTGATGTCGTACTGATACACGGCGGTCATGCCCTTCGCGGCTTCGGCATTGAACTGTGAGGGCATCCCCTTGATGACTTCCTGGATGGTGTCAGGCATCGGTGGTCTCCTGTTGTTTGGGTCGCGCACAGCGCGACATTGAGAAAGAGTCCAGGCGGCGGAACTCTTCCCGCCACGGACGGCTCCACGGCACACAGCTATCCGCCCGAACGCCGACGTGCCCACGCCTCGGAGCGCCTGTCCCTCTCCGATGCTCGAAGCGGACTCATTATAATCCGGATGATCATGAATGCAAAACAGGGTTCCGAGGGGCCCTTCAGAGGGAGAGTACCCACTCCCGAGGGACCCTCCCGAAACGGGCCTCCAGTAGACGGCGGAACCTCGGGGCGTAGACGAGCTCGTAGGTTTCTCCCTTTGTGGAAAAACGCGACAAAATAGCCGCCTTTACCCGGGTCACGCGCACCACCGCCTCCTCGTAAGGAAGCGGCGCCCATGCGATCTCCCGCGCGAGCGCGTCGACCGTGCACCGAAGCCACGTCATCCGGTCTTCCTCCTCCCGAAGGTGCCCGAGATCGAGTCTTTCTGCCGTCCCCGCTTCATTCCCGACCGGACCGCTTGCCGTCATTGGGATTCGCCCTATCGAAGGATCTGTTCGCTTCGATCTGCGCAGGCATTGCACGCTTTGGACATCAGGCACATGCGATCGATCGCAGCTCTCCCTGGACCGTCGGAAGCACGTAGGGCCCCTCCGGGATCACCGCGATGCTCGCCCGGCGCCCGTGCCGCTCGATCGCCTGGGCGAGTCCCGCTTCCACCGTGGGCGCGCTCTCCACGAGAAGATCGCCGAGCGTCTCCCGGGGCAGTCCCTCGCTCACCAGGATGACACGGGCCTTGCGCAGCACCTGGCACAGGTGCTGCATCATCCACTGGTCCACCGTGAAGAAGTCGGGCTGAAACACCCGTTCCATGAACTCCGACGGAGTCTTCGTCTCCAAGAGAAGACGTTGGAACTGGGCGCTCCCGATGCCCTCTGAGATTCGCGTGGCGATCACAATCGTCCCGCCCGTGTGAAGGACGTTCAGGCAGCCGATCATCCCCTTGATGGACTGGTAGAACGTTGCGTCCAGGGGAAAGCCCCC
>Ga0154655_1074_pt7 | contig 9443 bp, 8 predicted proteins | sample Rifle2008BG13ft_FD_116084 | JGI IMG/M metagenome (GOLD analysis project Ga0154655, IMG submission 116084) | Deltaproteobacteria bacterium RBG_13_65_10
GGCGCGCGGGTGTCGCGCGGTGCGTGAGGGCTTCGAAGAAGGGATCGCCGTACGCCCGGGCCAAGCCCGCTTGCCCCTTTGCCTCCGCGACGATGCGTCCGAGCTTCGCCGCGCGTGCGGGGCTGTGCGCGAGGAGCAGAACCTTGTGAGCGGTGTGGAACGCCACGAGGCGGGCAGGCGTCAGGCCCTCATTGAGCAAATCACGCCAGCGCCGGTAGCAGAAAACGCGCTCGATGAAGTTCTCCCGGATGCGCGCATCGTTCAGGCGTCCTTCCTCTTCGATTGGAAGCCACGGGAAGGCCTCGAGGAGGTGTCGCGCGAAGATTCCCCGAGAGGATCCCACGCCTGGGCCGCCGTTATCGGCGTACAGCTTCACCCGGTGCACCCCGCAGGAGGGAGAGCGGGACTTGAGGATGTAGCCGGACAGATCCATCTCCGCGAGGGCATGCACGCGGGCGCGCGAGAACTTCTCCATGGCGCGCGTGTGGTCCTTGGCGCTCTTCACGCCGATCATGCGGGGCCGAATCGGATCGCCCACGAGCCTCACCGGCTCTCGCGGGATCCCCATCCCGCTTTCCACCTCCGGACAGACCGACACCCACTCGAAGTGGCGGCCGAGGAGTTCCTTGACGAGCGGATTGCGCTTATGGCCGGCGTCAAAGCGCACCGCCTCCCCGAGCAGGCAGCTCGAGATCCCCACCCGGATGAATCGGCGCGATCCAAGAGAACCGACCATGAATGCTCCCGTCTCCCGCACCCACGCCCCTTAAGGAAAGGATGACGCCTTCCCGGCGGGTGTTTTGACTGTGCGAAATCCTCCGCGCGGCCGTCAAGCGCAGCCCGAATGGACAAAAATAGGGGTCGCCACACTCAAGTGCTGCTAGAATCCGTCACAAGAGGGGCGCTTCTCCGGGAACGAGAACGACACCAGCGCGAATCACCCACGGATCCGGAGGAAGTTCGTTCATGAGCGGACAGGTGAAAAGGATCCAGGGGGTCGATCCGACCTCGAAAGAGGGCGGCGCCTTCTTGAGGATCGCCAAGGACGGGGTCTTCTCCGGCATGATCGGCGCCCTCATGGTGGCCTTGTGGTTCTTGATGCTCGATGCGATCGCCGGCCACCCGCTCTACACCCCTTCGCTCCTCGGAAAGGTCCTCTTCCGAGTCCCCGACGCGCTTCAGGATCCAACCGTCGTTGAGTCCTTCGTGGTCGTTTACGCGGGTGTCCATATCGCGGTGTTCGTGGTCTTTGGCCTGGTTGCAGCGTATCTCGTGTCGGCTACAGAGCGCACACCCGCCATGGGGATCTTCCTCCTCTTCTTTGTGATCTTCGAAACCACGTTCTTCATCTACAGCCTCGCGGTGGGAGGCGGGCTCATCGCCAAGCTCGGCGTGGCGACGGTCATCATTGCCAACTTTCTTGCCGCGGGGGGCATGTCGGCTTACTTCATCTGGCGCCACCCGAAGGTGAGGGAGAGCATCGAGAAGGCGTGGGAGGAGATCTGAGCGCCCTCGCGCGCGGCGCAGACACCAAGCCCGCTCGAAGCGTCCCTCAACGGGCGCGCGAGCGGGCTTATCATTTCCTGGACCGGGGTCTTGTTTCGCGCTCAGTGACCGGCGCTCAGGTCGGCCAGGTGATGCCCTAACAGGATCACGCCGAGAAGGACCGATCCCCAGAGGCCGAGGCTGAAGATGAAGGTCAGCACCCAGTCCTTGCCGTTGTGTTCCTCGTGCGTCATGTAAGGACTCCCCCAGGCTGTGGCTTGCCCGACGCCCCTCCCGGGGCGAAGCGAGGCGCATCATAGCCCGAAGGCCGCGGCCTGTCACGAGGTTCTTGCCCATGCGCCGGTACCGTTTCCGCCCGCCCTTCACGCAGACCCTCTGGGCCACCGTGGGTTTCCTCGTCCTCGTGAACCTGGGTCTCTGGCAGATCCGGCGGCTGCATGCCAAGCAGACGCTCATCGCTCAGGCGAAGGCGGGCTTGGTGCTTGCGCCGGTGACGCTGGCGGAGGCGCTGTCCGATCCAAGCGCTTATGCCTGGCGACGCGTGCGTGCCCAGGGGACCTACGCGCTCGACGAGACGGTGCTGGTGCTGGACCGGAGGGACGAGGGGAGCGGTTCGCGGGTGATCACGCCGCTCATGGTCAAGGGACTGCGGGCCCCCGACGGGCGCCCGGCCGCGATTCTCATCGATCGGGGATGGATCTCCTTCCGCGACGAACCGGAGTTTCCCGACCGGGACTTGCGCAAGGGGCGTGTCGAGGTGATCGGCTCGCTCCTACCGCTTGCAGACGACCCGGCGCCGCCCGGTCGCCACGAGAAGCGCAGGCGACTCTTCATTCTGCGTCTCGCGACGCTGCGCGCTCAGGTGCCCTTTCCGCTTGTTCCCGCCGTGATCCAGCGCGGCGATATCGCGGACGGCGATCTCCCGCGCGGCGCGTGGGCGATCCCCGTGACGCGCGTCGACCACCGGCAGTACGCGATCACGTGGTTCTTGCTCGCGGCAACGCTCGTGGGGGTGTTCGTGGCGAAGAACCTCGAACAGGTGGATGAGGAGAAACACGAGAGCGGGTGAGGATTGAGAAAAGAGAGGTCGTCGAAAGATCCTTCATCAAGGCGGGTCTCAGGTCCGCCCTTCGTTCGAGAGACCGGGCTTCAGCCTGCCGCTTCGAAGATCCCGCGGTCGGTGAGGGTCTGGAGAAGCTGTGCATGGTTCTCGAAGTGGATTCCGACCAGACCCACGCTGCGCGCCACCTCGACGTTGATCGGGGTGTCGTCGGTGTAAAGGCAGCGCTTGGGCTCAAGCGAGTAGCGATCGAGGAGGGCGTGAAAGATCGCAGGGTCGGGCTTGAGCAGTTGCTCCTCGGAGGAGACCACGATCCCGTCGAAGAGCGCCAGGTAAGCATCGCGCTTGCGCACCACGTCCCACGCCTCGGCGCCGAAATTGGTCAGGGCGAACGCTTGGAGGCCGCTGCGCTTTACGTGCTCCAGGATCGCCACGCCCGCGGGGATGGGAAGGAGGAAGTCCTTGTAGCGGTGAAAGAGGCTGCGGATCGCGTCGGCGTCCTCGGGGTTGTCGGCGATGATCCTCGCCTGTGCCGCCTCTTCCGTGAGGAGCCCTTGATCGAGGTCGAGCCAGGTGTGCGTGCCGAAGACCGCCCGTTTTAAGCGGAGCGCGTCACCCGGATCCGCCTCGATCCGCCGGGCGAAACCGAGGGGGTCGAATGCGATCAGGACGCCTCCGAGGTCGAAGATGACGGCGTCGTAAACGCGTTGCAAGGCAATATCTCCAAAAGAGGCCGGGGGGTGCTCGTCGCGGTCGGCGAACGCCTGCTGCAGCGGCGCCTGCCTGCCGAGGCCTCATCGGGCGCGACGCGCTGCGTCCGACGGAATCCTTAACGGCACTATTCGGCGTCAGCTTGACGCTCTCTCGCGGTCAGGAACTTCAAGCGGCGGGCTCGCGTACCGGGAGGAAGCGCCAAAGCTAAGAATCATCACTCCCTGAGCGACGATCTCGGCGCGGGAGAGAAACCCTCGGGCGCCTCGACGGATCCCTTCGAAGCGCGCAGAACATAGAGCGGGCAGGGGACGGTTGCAAGGAGATGGCGGCGCGGTGAAGCCTGCGCTCAGCGTTTCGCGTGCCGCACGTAAGCGCCGATGAGGCCGCCGATGAAAGCGCCGCCCACGAGGGCGGCGATCATTCCCGCGGCCACGCCCAAAGGAGGGCCCGCGGCGGCGGGGCTCATAGAAAGCAGGACCGCGGCGTAGCCGAGGAACGCAGCCAGGGCGCCGAAGAGCGCCCCCTGTCGAAAACCCGACAGGAGCAACGAAAGCTCGGGCCCCTGGTCATCCATCGGCCTCCTCCGCTTCCGCGAGATTCCCGATGCTGAAGTACTTCGCCGCCGGATGGTGGAAGATGATCGCCGACACGCTTGCCTCCGGCTCCATCATGAAGCCCTCCGTGAGCCGCACGCCGATTCTCTCTGGGCGCAGGAGCCGGAAGAGCGGTTCCTGGTCTTCCAGCCTGGGGCACGCGGGATAGCCGAAGGAGTAGCGCTTGCCGCGGTAACGCGAGACGAAGCGCTCCATCATTGTCATCGAAGGTGGATCGGGGAAACCCCAGGCTTCGCGGATCAGCCGGTGGACGTATTCCGCGGCGGCCTCCGCCGTCTCCAGCGCCAGCGCCTGGAGCGCGTGCATGAAGAGGTAACGCCCGCTCGCCTTCGCATCGTCGGCCAGCCGGCGGATCCCCTCGCCGGCGCCTGTCACGAAGATCGCCACGTGGTCGCGCTTGCCGTTGCGCGGTGGCAGCACGTAATCGGACAGACACAGGCCGTCGGGCTTGCGCTGGCGGTGAAAGTGGTAGGTGTGGACGGGGATCTTCGATCCTCTTCCCTCGAAGAGATGGAGCTTGTTCCCCTCCGGCTGAGCCTCGAAGAAGCGCCAGATCACCCGCGCCTTCATCATCCCCTCGCGGCAGTTCTGCTTGATCTCGTCGATCGTCTGCTCGAGCGCGAGCGCCCGTGCGTCGCCGCGCGCCTTCAGATCCTCGAACTTCCCCTTGAGCCCGAGGTGGCGGTTGTACAGCGCCTGGGGGTTCACGTATTCCCAGATCGTATCGATGTCGACCGTTTGGAGGATGTGCTCGTCGAGATCCGGCGCGCTTGGAATCGGGAGATCGATCATTACCGTGGACGATCGGATCTCGGTCTCGGGCGCCTCCTCTGCACGGCCCGCGGGCGCCCCCGGCGCATCGAGGGGGCGGGCGCGCTCCTGGCGCAGCGTCTCGCGCTCCTTCGGGTCCATCACGCGTTTCATGAGGTCGAGGCCCGTCATCGCGTCCCTGGCGTAGCAGGTGAGCGCACCGTACGCGGGGGCGATCTTGGCGCGGGTGAAGCGGTCGGAAAGAGCCGCCCCGCCCACGAGGAGCGGGAGGCGGATGCCGGCCGCTCGGAGATCCGCTCCGGTGATCACCATCTGCTGGGCGCTCTTCACGAGGAGGCCGGAGAGCCCGATGGCGTCGGGGTTGTGTTCTCGCGCGGCCGCGATGAGCGTCTCCGGGGGGACCTTGATGCCCAGGTTCACCACCCGGTAGCCGTTGTTGGAGAGAATGATCTCGACCAGGTTCTTGCCGATGTCGTGGACGTCCCCCTTCACCGTGGCGAGGATCACCTTCCCTTTGGTGCTCGTCTCGGTCTTCTCCATGAACTGCTCGAGGTGGGAGACGGCGGCCTTCATCGCCTCGGCCGACTGGAGCACCTCCGCCACGATCAGCTCATTGTTGTTGAACAGGCGCCCCACCTCCTCCATCCCCGCCATGAGAGGACCGTTGATGATATCGAGGGGGGTCGATTCCTTGCACTTTTGATCGAGGTCGGCGATCAAGCCTTCTTTCGTCCCCTCGATGATGTAATTGGCCAGGCGCTGGTCCAGGGGGAGGGACTTCGCCTCTTTCTTCGCCCCCGGCTTCACGTCGCGGAAGGCGGCGGTGAAGGCGGCCACGGGATCGTCGCCACGGTTCCAGAGGAGATCCTCTGCGAGCCGGCGATGCTCTTCGGGGATGGACGGGTAGCGCTCCAGCTTCTCCGCGTTCACGATGGCGAGATCGAGCCCCGCCTTCACGCAGTGGTAGAGGAAGACGGAGTTGAGCACCTCGCGTCCCGCGGGCGGCAGACCGAAGGAGACGTTGGAGATCCCGAGGATGGTCTTCGTGAGGGGAAGAGCTTCCTGGATGAGGCGGATCCCCTCGATCGTCTCGATCGCGCTTCCGACGTAGTTCGCGTCGCCGGTAGCGCAGGGAAAGACCAGGGGGTCCCAGATGATGTCCTCCGGCGGGATCCCGTACTTCTGTGTCAGGAGCTGGAAGCTGCGCCGGGCGATCCCGAGCTTGCGCGCGCGCGTGATTGCCTGGGCCTGCACCGGATCCTCGTCGATGCAGCCCACCACGAGCGCCGCACCGTACTTGCGCGCCAGCGGGCAGACCTGCTCGAATTTCTCCTCCCCGTCCTCGAGGTTGATCGAGTTGATGATCGACTTCCCCTGGCACCATTTGAGCGCTTGCTCCAGGGCCCGCGGGTCGGTCGTATCGATCATGATCGGCGCCTTCACGATCCGGATCAGGCGGTCGTAGAAACGGTCGATGTCGGTGGGCTCGTCGCGATCGGCGTTCTGGAGACAGACGTCGAGGATCTGAGCGCCGTTCTTCACCTGGCGCCGGCCGATCTCGGCCGCCTCCTCGTAGCGCTCCTCGCCGATCAAGTTCTTGAAGAGGCGCGATCCGATCTCGTTGGTGCGCTCCCCCACGATGAGCGGCCGGTTGTCGTCCGTGGCCTCGACGAAATCGATCCCGCTGTAGAGGGTTCGGCGAACGCGCTCCGGCGCGCGGGGCCGCTTGCCCTCGACCATCTCCGCAATGGCGCGGATGTGCGCGTCGGTGGTCCCGCAGCAGCCGCCGAGGATGTTCACCCAGCCCTCGGAGACGAACCGCTCGAGCGACCGCGCGATCATCTCGGGGGTCTCGAGGTAAAGCCCTTCCTCGTTGGGGAGCCCGGCGTTCGGGTAGCAGGAAACGAAGGCCGGCGTGAGCGCCGCCAGCGACCGGATGTGATCCGTCATGAAGTCGGGGCCGGTGGAGCAGTTGAGTCCGATCGAGAGGAGCGGAACGTGCATCAGGCTGGTGGTGAAGGCCTCGATCGACTGCCCGGCAAGCATCGTGCCGGTCGGCTCGATCGTGGTGCTCACCATGATCGGCAGGCGCAAACCCGCGCCGTCGAAGGCCTGCTGGATGCCGATGAGCGCCGCCTTCGTGTTGCGGGTGTCCTGGCAGGTCTCCACGAGGAGGAGGTCCACGCCCCCTTCGATGAGCGCCGCGGCCTGGACCTGAAAGTGGCCTACCAGATCGTCGAAGGTGACGCCGCCGGTGACGGTGATCGCCTTGGTGGTGGGGCCCATGGAGCCCGCGACGAATCGCGGCTTCCTGGACGTGCTCGCGGCGCCGGCCGCCTCCACGGCCAGCCGCGCGGCGGCCACGTTGATCTCGCGCGTGTGGCCCTCGAGCCCGTACTCCGCCAGCACGAGCGGCGTGCCGCCGAAGGTGTCCGTCTCGATGATGTCGGCCCCGGCGTCGAGGTAGCTCTGATGAATCTCCCGGATGACGTCGGGACGTGTGAGGACGAGGTGCTCGTTGCACCCCTCGAGGGGCCCCCCCCCGAAGTCCTCGGCGCAGAGGTGGCGGTCCTGGATCGCCACGCCCATGGCCCCGTCCAGGACGAGGATGCGGCTGGCGAGCAGTTCTCCCAGAAGATCGGTTTTGTCTCGGTCGGACATGGGCTTGGACTCTTTCTCGACGAAAAAGGTCTCTTATTATGCCCTATGCCACCCCCTCCGACCACCGGGTGTCCCCCCCAACGCCTAAGCTTTGGGCACGGTGAAGTAGAACGCGCTCCCCACGCCGGGCTCGGACTGGACCCAGACCCGTCCGCCGTACAGCTCCACGATCTTCTTCACGATGGACAACCCCACGCCGGTTCCCTCGCCCTGGCCCGGTGAGACTTTCTCGAAGATTTCGAAAATGCGGTCGAAGTGGCGCTCCTCGATCCCGATGCCGTTGTCCCGGATCTGGATCACGAGGGCGTCCCCCTCCGGCTTACCCTTGATCTCGACACGCGGCGCGCGGTCCGGATGAGAATACTGAACGGCGTTGGAGAGCAGGTTCGCGAGGACCTGGATCAGGCGGCGGCGATCATAGCGGGTCTGTCCGAGGCGATCGGGGAGGATAACCTCGGCCCTCTTTGCGGAGAAGACGCCCGAGAGCTGCTCGATTGCTGCTCTTGCTGCTTCGACCACATCGAACGTTTCGATCTTCTCGCGCGTGCGTCCCAGGCGCGCCATGTCCAGCAGGTCCTCGACGAGCCGTTGCATGTGCGCGACGTTCGCTCGCATCCGTTCAACGTAGTGGCGCTCCTTCACCCCCATCCACTTACCGCCGCTGGCCATGAGCAGCTCGGTCATCCCGTGGAGCGTAACGAGGGGCGCCTTGAGATCGTGCGACACGGTGTACAGGAACGTCTCGATCTCGAGGTTCACGCGCTGGAGCTCGTCCACCCGCTGCGCCAGTTCCTCCCGCGACGCGGCGAGCCGTGATTCGGCTGCTTTGCGCTCGGTGATGTCGCGGATTGCGCCCTGCACCACGCGGCGGTGGCCTATCTGGAAGGCGGCCAGGCTTACCTCGCAGGGAATCTCCGTGCCGTCCGATCGGAGGTGGGTCCACTCGAACCGCGGTGTCTCGCCCGCCAGCGCGCGTTCGATGTACTCGATCGCGCGATCACGGGAGATCGAGCCGTCCGGCTGGAGATCGGGGCTCAGCGTCCACGGGCTTCGGAGCCGCAGACGCGACGCGGAGAGGCCGAACAGCCGCTCCGCCTCGGGGTTTGCCTCGCTCAGGCGCTCCGTGTCGCAGTCGTGCAGGACGATCGCCTCCGGCGCGTGCTGGAAGAGAACGCGGTAGCGTTCCGCGCTCTCACGGAGCGCCTCCTCTGCGCGCCGGTGGGTCGATCGGTTGAGCGCCTCGCCCAGCTCTCGTTCGATGGCGGGCACAAGGCGCGCGAGGTTGTTCTTCATCAAGTAGTCGTCGGCGCCCGCCTTCATGGCGGCGACGGCCACGTCCTCACCGATGTTTCCGGAGACGATGATGAACGGAAGGTCGAAGCCGGTTTCCTTCAAGAGGGTCAATGCGTGAACGGCGCTGAAATGGGGGAGATTATAGTCGGCGATGACGACGTCCCAGACCTGCTCCGCGAGCGCCGTGCTCATGTGCGTAGCGTTCTCCACGCGCTGAAAGTTCGGCTCGTAGCCCCCGCGGCGGATCTCACGCATGATGAACTCAGCGTCCTCCGGCGAGTCCTCGACGAGAAGAACGCTGAGCGGAATGCTCATGAGGGCACGCCCCTTCCCCCGCGGCCCTCGCCGGCGGCGAAGCGCGCGGCCCCGCGGACCGCGACATCGATCGTCTGGAACCCGAGCGCTGCCTCCAGTCGGAGCCCCTCTTCGAGCGGGAGTCCCGCGCCCCGGAGCGCCGCCTCCCGGTCCGCCAGCGTCGTCTCCTGAGGGAACGAGGCGATCGTTTCGGCCCATGCAAGCGCCTTCTCGATCGCCTTGCCGCGCGGGACCAGCGCGTTTGCCAGGCCGATTCGAAGCGCCTCCTCGGCGCCCACGGCGCGCCCCAGCAGGATCATCTCGAGCGCGCGGCCCATCCCTAAGATCCGCGGGAGGCGCTGGGTCCCTCCATCCAGGAGCGGCACGCCCCACCGCCGTTCGAAGCATCCAAAGACCGCTGACTCGTCGCACACGCGCAGGTCACACCAGAGCGCGATCTCGAGCCCGCCTGCCACGGCGTAACCCGCGACAGCGGCGATCGTGGGTTTGGGCGAGAAGAGGTGCGTGAA
>Ga0154655_1031_pt5 | contig 9211 bp, 13 predicted proteins | sample Rifle2008BG13ft_FD_116084 | JGI IMG/M metagenome (GOLD analysis project Ga0154655, IMG submission 116084) | Deltaproteobacteria bacterium RBG_13_65_10
GAGCGCGCTTCCACCCTACTCGGGTTTGATCTGGCCCGCCTGTGTTTTGAGGGCCCCGAGGACACGCTTCACCTCACCGCGAATCTCCAGCCGGCGCTTCTCACCGTGAGCGTTGCAGCGTACACGCTGCTGGAGTCGGGCTCGGGGTTGCGCCCGGATCGGGTAGCAGGGCACAGCCTGGGAGAGTGGAGCGCGCTGGTAGCCGTCGGCGCGATTGAGTTTGGAGATGCCGTTCGCCTCGTGCGGTTGCGCGGTGCGGCCATGCAGGAGGCGGTCCCTGCGGGGCGCGGGGCGATGGGCGCGGTGCTGGGCCTGGACGGCGACACGGTGGTCAAGGTGTGCGAGGAGGTCACCGCCACCTATCCCGCCGATGGAATCGTCGTACCGGCGAACTACAACGGCGCCGGCCAGGTCGTGATCAGCGGGGATAAGGCGGCCGTGGATCGTGCCGCTGCGGTGCTCAAGGCGCGGGGCGCGAAGCGCGTGATGCCGCTCCCCGTCAGCGCACCGTTTCATTCACCCCTCATGGAGAGCGCCGCGCGCAGGTTGGCCGAGGCGCTGGAGAGCATCGTCATCCGAACGCCGCGCGTCCCGCTCGTGCGCAACGTGGATGCCCGTGCCACAGACGACCCGGAGGAGATTCGCGAGGGACTTGTTTCCCAGGTGGCGTCACCGGTGCGCTGGGAGGACTCCCTCCTGGCGATGGCTGAGTACGGGGTCCGGCATTTCGTCGAGGTGGGTCCGGGTAAGGTCCTTGCCGGGATCGTGAAGCGCGTGGTCCCGGGTGTTCGCATCTCGTCTTGCGAGCGGACCGTGGATGTCGCCTCGCTCGCGGCCGAGTTCCCGCGTGCCTTTCCCTCGGCGCTTGCGTCGGCGGTCCCGCCGGCGGCCGCGGAGGCGAAAAAGGAGACCTCGGTTTGAATCACGCTGGCCGGGTGATTGCCGTCACGGGCGGCTCTCGCGGCATCGGTCGGGCCATCGTGCAACGCCTGGCGGTCGAGGGGGCGCACATTGTATTTACTTACGCCACCGCCGCCGACCCGGCGGCGCGGACGCTCGAAGCGATCAAGGCGGCGGGCGGGAGTGCCGAGGTTCACCCGCTCGAGGTGGCGGACTTTGACGCCACACAGGCCTTCTTCAAAGGCATCGCAGCGCGCCACGGGCGAATCGACGGCCTGGTGAACAACGCGGGCCTTACCAAGGACAACCTACTCCTGCGCATGAAGGAAGAGCAGTGGGACAGAGTGCTCGATGTGAATCTCAAGGGCGTGTTTCACTGCACACGGGCCGCGGCGCGCAGCATGGTAAAGAAGCGACACGGCAGGATCGTCAATATCACCAGTGTGGTGGCGGTGACGGGGAACGCCGGCCAGTCTAACTACGCAGCGAGCAAGGCGGGCATCATCGGATTCACCCGGTCGATCGCGGTGGAGCTGGCGAGCCGTTCAATCACGGTGAACGCGGTGGCGCCCGGCTTCATCGATACCGACATGACACAATCCCTGCCGGAAAGGGTGCGCGAGGAGTTGCTGCAGCGCGTTCCGCTGGGACGGCTGGGCAAGGCGGAGGAGGTGGCGGCGCTGGTGAGCTTCCTTCTCTCGGACGACGCGGATTACATCACCGGTCAGGTCATACACGTGAACGGCGGCATTTGCTGATCGCCACGGCCGGGGCGGTCGGCGCTACGCTTTCTGGCTGGTCATTTGGAGTCGACACCGCTGGACGAGACACGTGCCGGACGTCGGGCGGAGAGTCTCACGAAGGAGGAAACCGGATGGCAATCGAAGAGCGAGTCAAGGAGATCATTGTGGAGCAGCTCGGAGTCAGTGAGGATGAGGTTATCCCCGAAGCTTCCTTCATCGACGATCTCGGCGCCGACTCCCTGGACATCGTCGAGTTGGTGATGGCCATGGAGGAGGAATTCGACATGGAAATCCCCGACGAGGACGCGGAAAAGATCCAAACGATCCAAGACGCGATCAACTATATCAAGCAGAAGGCGCAAAGCTAAAGGCTTCGGCCAAGGGGCGGCCATGAAGCGGCGCGTCGTCATCACGGGCCTCGGGGCGGTGACGCCCCTGGGCCTCGACGTCAAGGAAACTTGGGCGGCCGTCTGCGCGGGCAAGTCGGGGATCGGGCCGATCACACGGTTTGACGCCGATGCGCTTGAGTTGCCCACGCGGATCGCGGCCGAGGCGCGCGGGTTCGATCCGCTCGCTTACCTCGATCGCAAGGAAGTGCGCAAGACGGATCGCTTCACCCAGTTCGCCCTGGCGGGCGCGGCCCAGGCGGTGCTCGACGCTGGCCTCAAGATCACGCCGGCCGTCGCTCCTCGGATCGGGACGATCATCGGCACGGGAATGGGGGGCGTCGAAACCTTTGAGCAGGCGGTGCGCACGCTGGCGGGCAAGACGCTGGGCGGCTACGAGCCCAGGGCGTGGAAAAAGATGAGTCCCTTCACCGTGCCCATGGTGATCCCCAACATGGCCGCCGGGCAGATCTCGATTCGCTTCGGGCTCAAGGGCCCCAACGCCTGCGTGGCGACGGCCTGCGCCTCCGGAACACACGCGATCGGTGATGCGTTCAAGCTGATCCAGCGCGGCGTTTGCGACGCGATGGTGGCGGGTGGCTCCGAAGCGGCTGTGACGCCGCTGGGGATCGGGGCCTTCTGCGCGATGCGCGCGATGAGCACCCGCAACGATACGCCGGAGACCGCAAGCCGCCCCTTTGATCGCACCCGTGATGGCTTCGTCATGGGCGAGGGAGCCGGGATCGTGTTGCTGGAGGAGCTGGGCACCGCGATCGAGCGCGGAGCGCGCATCCATGCCGAGGTGGTGGGGTACGGGCTTACGGGTGACGCCTATCACATCACCTCGCCGCCCCAGGACAGCAACGGGACGAACCGATGCATGCGGATGGCGCTCGAAGACGCCGGCCTTATCCCGGCGAAGGTGGGCTACGTGAACGCCCACGGCACGGCCACCGCCTACAACGACGCACTGGAGAGCCGCTCGATCAAAGAGGTCTTCGGAGAGCACGCCTACCGGCTCGCGGTGTCGAGCACGAAGTCGATGACGGGCCACCTGCTGGGTGGGGCGGGCGGCATCGAGACAATCTTCACCGCCCTGGCACTGCGCGACGGGATCCTGCCGCCGACGATGAACCTGATAGATCCGGACGACGACTGCGACCTCGATTACGTGCCGGGCGCCGCCCGCCCGAGCCCGATCCGCGCGGCGATCACCAACTCGTTTGGATTTGGCGGCACCAACGCGTGTTTGGTGCTGCGCCGCTTCGAGGAGGATGGCCCTTGAAGCTGGTGCTCGCGAGCGACCACGCGGGGCTCAAGCTCAAGGCAGCGGTCCTCGCGCGTCTGGAGAAGCGCGGGCTCCCGGTGGTGGACTTCGGGACCTACGACGAGACCTCGGTGGATTACCCGGATTTCGCCCGCATGGTGGCCGGGAGCGTGACGCGCGGAGAATCAGATCGCGGAATCCTCGTGTGCGGATCCGGCGTCGGGATGAGCATCGTGGCCAACAAGTTCCCGGGCGTGCGCGCCGCTTTGGTCGACAGCGTGGCAACCGCGCGTCAGAGTCGCGCCCACGTGGACGCGAATGTGCTCGTCTTCGGCCAGAACAACCTCCCCGAGGACGTGGCGCTGGAGGCACTGGAGGTTTGGCTGGACACCCCGTTTGAGGGGGGGCGCCACGCGCGCCGCTTGGCCAAGATTGCCGCGGTCGAAAAAGAGATTGCGGACGAGGTAAAATCAGGAGGATCGAGGTGAGCATGTCCGTTCTACAGCAGGTGGACCCCGAGGTGGCAGAGGCGATCCAGCGCGAGACCGAACGCGAGCAAATGACGCTTGAGCTGATCGCGAGCGAGAATTTCGTGAGCGAGGCGGTTCTGGAGGCCCAGGGCTCGGTCCTGACGAACAAGTATGCCGAGGGGCTTCCGGGCAAGCGTTATTACGGTGGCTGCGCCTACGTGGACGTCGTGGAGCGCCTGGCGATCGAACGTGCAAAAGCGTTGTTTGGCGCGGACGCGGCCAACGTGCAGCCGCACGCGGGAGCGCAGGCCAACATGGCCGTTTACTTCACGGCGCTCCAGCCGGGTGACACATACCTCGGCATGAACCTCTCCCACGGCGGCCACCTGACCCACGGCAGCCCGGTGAACTTCTCGGGGAAGCTCTTCAAGGTGGTCCCTTACGGCGTGCGCGAATCGGATCACCTGATCGACTACGACGAAGTGCGAAGCCTCGCGCTCAAGCACCGTCCGAAGCTCATCGTCGTGGGCGCGAGCGCGTATCCCAGGCGGATCGACTTCGAGAAGTTCCGCGCGATCGCGGACGAGACCGGTGCAAAGGTCATGGCGGACATCGCGCACTACGCGGGACTCGTGGTGGCGGGGTTGTTCCCCGACCCGGTACCGCATTGTGAGTTCGTCACCACAACGACCCACAAGACGCTGCGCGGTCCACGGGGCGGGCTGATCCTGTGCAAGGAGGCCTACGCGAAGGCCATTCACTCGTCCGTCTTCCCCGGTATGCAGGGTGGGCCGCTCATGCACGTGATCGCGGCCAAGGCGGTGGCTTTCAAGGAAGCCCAGGCGCCGGCCTTTCAGGCGTACCAGCGGCAGATCGTGAAGAATGCCCAGGCGCTTGCCGCGACGCTCATGGCGAGGGGCTGGAGCCTGGTTTCGGGCGGCACCGACACGCACATGATGCTTGTGGATCTCCGCAAGACAGACCTCACCGGCAAGGCCGCCGAGGAAGCGCTCGATCGCGCGGGGATCACGGTAAACAAGAACACAGTGCCCTTCGAGACCCGCTCCCCCTTCGTCACCAGCGGGATTCGGATCGGCACGCCCGCGGTCACGACCCGCGGCATGAAGGAGAACGAGATGGCGCAGATCGGCGACCTTATCGCCGACATCCTTGACCGCCCCGATGACCAAGCGCTTATCGAACGGGTGCTGGGCGCCGTCCGGGAGCTATGCGCCGCTTTCCCCCTGTACGCCAGCCGCCGCGCGTCCGGCTGAACGCCCCCCAGGCGGGTCGGCCTCTCTCCCGAACGCGCGCCGGCCGTCCGCGCATGGCGCGGACTGGATGCAAGCGAGGCCGATGTGCGCTGCCCCTTCTGCTCCGAATCCGACAACAAGGTGATCGACTCGCGTCTCTCGCGCGATGAAAACGTCATCCGCCGCCGCCGCGAGTGCGAGAGGTGTCAGCGCCGCTTCACCACCTACGAGCGGATCGAGGAAATCCTCCCCCTCGTGGTGAAGAAGGACGGCCGGCGGGAGCCGTTCGACCGAAAGAAGATCATGCTGGGAATCCAGAAGGCCTGCGAGAAGCGCCCGGTGAGCGTGGACACGACCGAGCAGGTGGTGGAGAAGCTCGAGAAGCGCTTCCAGGAGTCCGGGGTGAAGGAGATCCCGAGCTCCGGGGTGGGTGAGGCCGTGATGCAGGAGCTCCACGATCTCGATCAGGTGGCCTACGTGCGGTTCGCATCGGTGTACCGCTCGTTCAAGGACCTGAACGAGTTCATGGCGGAGCTGAAAGAGCTTCTCGATGAGGAAAAGAAGAAGTCTGCCGCCAAGGGGTGAGGCGGCGATCGACGCGCGCCTCATGCGTCGTGCACTCGCGCTGGCTCGGCGCGGCGAGGGATGGACAGGCCCGAACCCGATGGTGGGGGCCCTCGTGGTGCGCGGCGGACGCGTCGTGGGCCAGGGGTGGCACCGGCGTGCCGGGGAGGCCCATGCCGAGGTGATCGCGCTGCGCCGGGCGGGGCGGTTCGCCCGCGGGGCGACCCTCTACGTGACCCTCGAGCCGTGCAATCACGCGGGGCGAACACCGCCCTGCACCGATGCGATCATCGCGCGTGGCGTGGGCCGCGTGGTGATCGGCATGTCCGACCCGAACGCGCGTGTGCGCGGCGGCGGCGCGCGGCGGCTCCGGGAGAAGGGGATTGAGGTCGCCCGCGGCGTACTTGAATCGGATTGCCGCGCGATGAACGCGGCTTTCGTGAAGCACGCAACAACGGGCCGTCCACTGGTGAGTGTGAAGTGCGCGGTGAGCCTGGACGGCAAGGTGGCCTTCGGCCGGGGGCGGGCCGGACGTATCTCGGGACCCGAAGCGAATCGTTACGTTCACCGGTTGCGCCACGCATCCGACGCGATCCTCGTGGGCGTGGAAACGGTGCGCGTGGACGACCCGCGCCTCACGACGCGCCGGTCCACGGCGCGCGGGCGAACGCTGGCCGGCCAGGATCCCCTTCGGGTGATCCTTGACGGGCGATTGCGCACGCCGCCCCGATCACGCCTGCTACACGGCGCTTCCCCCGCCGGCACCGTGATTGCAACGACGACCGGGGCGCCCCGGCGGAGCGAGGCGTTGCTGCGCGCGGCGGGTGCGGAAGTCTGGCGCTTCCCCTCGCGCGACGGGCGCGTGGATTTGGACCGGGTGCTCCGTGAATTGGGTCGGTGCGATGTGCAGTCCGTGCTCATCGAGGGAGGGCCTCGCGTGGTGGCATACGCCCTCGCGCGCGGTTTGGTGGACCGCGTGGCGATCATCGTCGCGCCGTTGCTGGTCGGGGGCGATCGCGCACCGGGGCTTCTCGCCGAGGCGCTCGCGAAGCCTCTGAATCTGGAGAACCTTCGTGTGCGGCGGCTGGGTGCCGACCTCCTGATCGAGGCCGACCTGCCGCGCCCGTGAAATGTGAGTGAATTTCGGGCTCGGGGCACGAGCGCCGTGGAAGGGAAGGACCAGGAGGGAGGGGTGAGGTGTTCACGGGGATCATCCAGGAAATGGGGCGCGTTCGGGAGATCCGGCAGGTCCGGGGGGCCGCGCGGCTCGTGATCGAGAGCGGTTTTCGGCGCCTCGCGATAGGCGAGAGCGTTGCGGTGAACGGCGCGTGCCTGACCGTCGTTGCGCGTGGGCGGGGGCGCTTCGCGGTGGACGTCTCCCCCGAATCGCTCCGCCGGACGGCTCTGGGCGGGCTGTGTTCCGGATCGCCCGTGAACCTGGAGCGCTCACTCACGCTCGAAGATCGCCTCGGCGGCCACCTCGTGCAGGGGCATGTGGATGGCGTGGGGCGCCTGGTGCGCGTCCAGCCCGAGGCCAACGCGTGGACCTACACGTTTGAAGCGCCTTCTCCGGTCGCGCGCTATCTCGTGCAGAAGGGATCGGTCGCGGTGGACGGCGTGAGTCTCACCGTCGCCGGGATTCGGGGAAATCGCTTCAGCGTCGCCTTGATCCCACACACGGCCCGCCATACGACGTTGGGAGATCGAAAGTCCGGCGACCGGGTGAATCTCGAGGTGGACGTATTGGCCAAGTACGTGGAGAAGCTGCTTGCGGGGGCCCGCGCCGGCACACGGCGCCGGGCGAGGGGGCGCCGCTAAGCGCATGGGGAGGGCCATGGCGAAGACTTTCGAGGGCACACTCTCGGCGAAGGGACTGAGATTGGCCGTCCTGATGAGCCGCTTCAACGAATCGGTTTCTCAGCGTCTGCTGGAAGGGGCGCAGGAGGCGCTGGCAAGGACCCAGGCGATCGAGGATCACGTCGAGGTGTACAAAGTGCCCGGCGCGTGGGAACTTCCGGTACTTGCCGCGCGGCTCGCGGCCACCGGGCGCTATGACGCCCTCGTGGCGCTTGGTTGCGTGATCCGGGGTGGGACACCGCACTTCGAATTCGTTTGTGCCGAGTCCACGCGCGGACTTTCCCGTGTGGCGCTCGATCACGGAATCCCGGTGGCGCTGGGTGTGCTCACCTGCGATACGCTGGAACAAGCGCTGGAGCGATCGGGCGGGAAGCACGGCAACAAGGGGGCCGAGGCCGCGGTGAGTGCCGTGGAAATGGCTACCCTCCTCAGGCAGGTGCGTGGGGGAAAACGCTAGATGGGTAAGCGGCACAGGGGACGCGAAGTCGCGTTGCAGATCCTCTACGGGATCGATCTCACGGGCGAGGAGTCCAAGGTGGCCTTCGAGCGCGCGATTGAGAACTTCGCCCTAGCGCCCGAGGTTTCTGATTTCTCGCTCTTCCTCGTGCGGGGCGTCGCGGAGGATCGCGAGCAACTGGACGCGCTCATCGGCCAGGTGTCCGAGCACTGGCGCCTCGATCGCATGTCGGTGGTGGACCGGAACATCCTGCGGGTGGCTGCCTATGAGCTGATCCACGCCCCCGATGTGCCCGCACGCGTGGTGCTGGACGAGGCGATCGAAATCGCCAAGTCGTTCGGCACGGAAGCCTCCCCTGCCTTCATCAACGGTGTGCTCGACCAGCTCGCCGCGACGGTACGCGAGCGCGCGGGAGAGAGACGACCGTGAGGCTCCTCGAAATCCGCCAGTCTTCCACACCACCCGATCGCGTGGATGCCCCCGCGCTCGTACTCGGCTTCTTCCAGGACGAGCGGCCGCTGCGCGGCGCCGCGGGGATGGTCGACTGGAGACTCAACGGGTACGTGTCGCGCCTTCTTGCCGGCGAGTGCCTCTCGGGGGACTCGCGCGAAAGCACGCTCGTGGCCACCCAGGGCCGGCTTCGCCCGCCGATCGTCCTGCTCGTGGGCCTGGGCGCCCGTGTCCACTACGGTTTCGATCGCATCACCGACATCTTGGGATATGTCACGCAGAAGCTTCAGAAGCTGCACGTCGAAGAGTACGCGCTGGAAGTCCCCGGTGCCTCACTCCTCGGGCTTGACCCCGCCGAGGGTGCGTACAACGCGGTGAAGGGGATGGTGAAAATCCTTTCCCCTTCGGCAGCCGAAAGCACTCGCCTGCGGGTCACCTTCCTCTCGTCCTCCGACATCGCGGGCCGGCTTCGCTTCGGCCTGCGCAAGGCCCAGTCGAACTTTCAGGGCCGGGTCCAGATTGCCCTGATTGCCCCCTAGGTTTCTCCCGCCCGGTAACGGAAAGTCCCTCATTCGCTCGTCTCAAGTTTGGCCTCTCCGGGGCCGATGACGTTTGTGGTCCTGATGCGCGCGGGAAAGTGCTCCTTCCACCCAGGGCGGAAGTTTGTACGGGTCCGGGCAAACGTCACCAGAGGGCGCATGAGCCTGGCGGGAAACCTGGAGGATCTCGGTTTCGGAGACATTCTCCAGATCGTCAATTTGAGCCGGAAGTCCGGCGTCCTCCTGGTCCAGCAGGGATCCCGGAAGGCGAAGATCATCTTCCGGAGCGGGCAATTGCTGGCCGCCTTTACGAACACGGAGCGGC
>Ga0154655_1152_pt14 | contig 9116 bp, 9 predicted proteins | sample Rifle2008BG13ft_FD_116084 | JGI IMG/M metagenome (GOLD analysis project Ga0154655, IMG submission 116084) | Deltaproteobacteria bacterium RBG_13_65_10
ATCGTAGTAGGTCTCGGTACCCTCTCCCTTGATCGCGAAGACCGGGATCCCGTAGTCGGACGTGAGGGAGGCGGCCACATCATCCTGCGTGGAGAGGGGGTTGGATGCACACAGAACGAGGTCGGCGCCACCCGCCTGCAGCGTCCGGGCGAGGTTGGCCGTCTCAGCCGTCACGTGCAGGCAGGCCGACATCCGCAGCCCCTCCAGGGGCTTCTCCTTCTCGAAGCGCTCCCGCACGCGGCCAAGCACCGGCATGTCCCGGTCGGCCCACGCGATGCGCCGCTTCCCCTGGGGCGCAAGCTTCAGGTCCTTCACGTCGTGCTTCATCCGGCTCCTCGTTCTCGTGCGGGGGTCTACGACAGGCCACCCTCGCGCCGCAAAGCATCCGCCTTGTCGGTCCGCTCCCAGGTGAAGCCTTCGCCCGTTCGTCCGAAGTGGCCGTGTCGCGCGGTTTCGCGGTAGATGGGCCGCATCAGGTTGAGCATGGTGATGATTGACTTGGGCTTGAGATCAAAGTGCTTGCGGATGAGCGTCCCGATCTTCTCATCCGAGATCTTGCCGGTGCCGAAGGTGTCTACGGAAATGGAGATTGGCTCGGCCACGCCGATCGCGTAGGCGACCTGGACCTCGCATCGGGCCGCGAGCCCGGCCGCCACCACATTCTTGGCCACGTAACGCGCGGCGTACGCGGCACTCCGGTCGACCTTGGAGGGATCCTTCCCGCTGAAGGCGCCGCCCCCGTGGCGTCCCATCCCGCCGTAGCTATCCACGATGATCTTGCGCCCGGTCAGCCCGGCGTCCCCCTTCGGCCCGCCCACGACGAAGCGCCCGGTGGGGTTCACGTGGTAGATGGTCTTCTCATCCAGGTACTGCGCGGGAACCACTTGCTTGATCAACCGGTCGATCACCGTCTGCCGGATCTCGTCGTAGGAGACACGCTCGGAGTGCTGGGTGGAAATCACGATGGCCTGAACACGGGTGGGGCGGCCGTCGACGTACTGGATGGTCACTTGGGACTTGGCGTCCGGACGAAGCCATTGGATCTCGTCCGTCTGGCGGATCTCGGCGAGCTTGGCCACCAGCTCGTGGGCGAGCTGGATCGGCATCGGCATGAGCTCGGGCGTCTCGTCGCAGGCGTACCCGAACATGAGCCCCTGGTCCCCCGCCCCCTGCTCCTTGTGCAACCCGTCCTTCTCGTTCACCCCCTGCGCGATGTCGGGGGACTGACGGTCCAGGCTCACCAGCACCCCGCAGGTGTCCGCGTCAAAGCCCATGTCGCTGGACGTGTAGCCGATGTCCCGAATGACCTCGCGCACGACGGCGGGGATGTCCACGACGGCCCGCGTGGTGACTTCGCCGGCCACGACGACGAATCCGGTCGTCACCAGCGTTTCGCAGGCCACCCGGCTTCGCGGGTCCTGCGCGATCATCGCATCCAGGATGGCGTCCGATATCTGGTCGGCCATCTTGTCCGGATGGCCCATGGAGACGGACTCCGAGGTAAACAGGAAGTTCTTCGCAGCCATGGCGGGGGCTCCCTCCGGGCGGTCACCCGACCGCAAGGCCGGCCCTCCCGTCCCGATGGCGAGGGGGGAAAATTGAGTTGGTTAGGTTAACAGAGACGACCGTGTTGTCAACCCGCCCTCCCTTCGCGCACCCCCCGGCGGGCGCGGGGCGCCCGCGAGTGCACTCAAAGGGCAGATGCCCCGGGAGGGCGGAGCTCCTGCTCCGCCGCATGGGCCTTCGATGGGCTGCGGCGCGGCAGGAGCCGCGCCCTCCCGAAAAACGTTCAGCCCGGGAGGATCCCGGGGAAGCGGTGCTCCATCTCCTGGCGTAGGATCTCCCCCACCTCGTGGGCGGTGTGCTGCTGGAGGGCGCGTCCGACGATCTCCCGCGCCTCTGCGTAGGTGGTCTCGCGGATGATGCGCTTGACCCGGGGGATGGCGAGCGGGCTCATCGACAGCTCGTCCAGCCCCAGGCCCAGCAGGATCAGGATGTAGCGCGGGTCGCCCGCCATCTCACCGCACATCATGACGGGGATCCCCGCGGCGTGCCCCGCCTCGGTGACCTGCTGGATCATCCGCAGGTTGGCAGGATGGAGCGGCTCATACAGGTACGCCACGTGCTCGTTCACCCGGTCCACGGCCAGCGTGTATTGGATCAGGTCGTTCGTCCCGATGCTGAAGAAGTCCACCTCGCGCGCCAGGATATCGCTGATCACGGCGGAGCTGGGCGTCTCCACCATGATCCCGAGCGGTACCGCCGCGTCGTAGGCTTCCCCCCGCTTGTCCAGATCCGCCTTCACCTCCTCGATGATCTCTTTCGTGCTCTGAATCTCTTCCACATCCGAGATCATGGGAAGCATGATGCGCGCGCGGCCGTGCACGCTCGCGCGCAGGATCCCGGCGAGCTGCCACTTGAAGAGCGTGCGCTCCTTGAGGCAGAAGCGGATGGCCCGGAGTCCGAGCGCCGGGTTCGATTCGGGGGAGAGATCCAGGGGGCTCGATAACTTGTCACCACCGATGTCGAGCGTACGGATGACGACCGGGTGGGGGGCCACGCACTGGATCACTTCACGGTACACCGCGTAGTGCTCATCCTCGGTCGGCAGATCCGGACGATTCATGTAGAGAAACTCGGTGCGGTAAAGCCCGATCCCGGTCCCACCATGGGTCAGGAGCGATGGGATCTCCTCGACCATCTCCACGTTTCCCACGAGCTGAATCAGGTAGCCGTCCTTTGTTTCCGCAGGCAAGTCCGCGTACTTGAGCAGCTCCCGCTCCAGCGACAGCGACTCCTCGCGCTTGGCCCGGTACTCCTCGAGGGTGCGTGCGTCCGGGTTGACGCGCGTCACGCCGGTGAAACCGTCCACGATCAGGACGTCGCCCGGCTTCACGATGCGCGTGATGCTCTCCAGACCCACCACGGCGGGAATCTCGAGCGAGCGGGCCATGATCGCCGTGTGGGAGGTCTTTCCACCCACGTCGGTGACGAATCCCCGGATGCTCGATTTGTCCAGAAGCGCCGTATCGGCGGGGGAGAGATCATGCGCCACGATGATCACTTCCCCGCGGGTCTTCTGGACAACTTCCTGCTTCTCGCCCACGAGGTTTCGCATCACGCGGTCGGCCACGAAGTCGAGATCGCTGCGGCGCTCGCGGATATACTCGTCGTCAATCACATTGAAGAGAACGCCTACTCGGCTTACAACCATCCGCAGCGCCTGTTCGGCGTTCACCCGGTGCTCGCGGATGTTGTAAATGGTCTCGTCGACGATCATCACGTCGTCGAGGATCAGGAGGTGGGTGTCGATAATGAAGAGATGGTCGAGGCCTTCAACCTCGGAGATCTGGTTTTTGATCTTGAGGAGCTGCTCGCGGGTGCGATCGAGGGCGTGCCTGAAACGCTGGATCTCCGCCTCGACAGCGGAGGGGTCGATCTCATACTCGGGAATCGTCACGTCCCGGCGGTCGACGATGTAGGCCTCGCCGATCGCAATACCCGGCGATGCATCAATGCCCGTCAGCACGATCTGGCTGCGACCTTCGGTCATGTCCTCGCCTTTCGGCGTCGAGGGACGCTCCCCTATTCTTCTCCGAACTTGTTTTCGATGAGCTCCCCAAGCCGGTCCACTGCGGCACGTGAAAGCTCGCCCTCCGCCCGGACGGTGACCTCGCTTCCTAAGCTTGCCGCCAGCGTGAGGATTCCCATGATGCTCTTACCGTTCACCTCCATGCCGTCCTTGCCCAGATAGATCTCGCAGGGGAACTTGCTGGCCGTCTGCACGAACAGTGCGGCCGCACGGGCGTGCAACCCCAGCTTGTTCAAGATGGTGCAGGTCCGGCTCGCGGGCGCGGGGGCCTCGGAGGCGGGCGTCTGCGGCTCCCGCGTTTCTCGCTGGCTCTCCCTCTCCATCACTTCTTACCTCGGCTTCGAAGGATCTCGCTGGCGATGGAGATATTCTTCTGACCATACGCCTTGATGAACGATGCCAGCTCTTCGAGGCTCTTCCCCTCGCGGAAGCTCGCCAGCTTGATCAGCATCGGGAGGTTCACGCCGGAAATCACCTCGACCTTCTTCTCATCGAGGAACGAGAGGCTGATGTTGGAGGGCGTCCCTCCAAACATGTCTGTCAGGATCAGCGCCCCCTCGCCCGAGTCGACCTTCTTCAGCGCGCCTGCGATCTCGGAACGGATCCTCTCCACGTCTTGTTGGGGATCGATGGAGACGGCCTGGAAGGCCTCTGCCGGCCCGATGATCAACTCCAGCGTCGTCAGGAATTCCCGCGCGAGGTTGCAGTGACAAACGATGACCACACCGATCATGAGCTCTCCACAGGGTGACCTGGCCGATTTGTCGGCTCACGGCCGCCCGATGTCACGATGCTCCACGCTCACATGCGTGTGCTTCTGCCGCAGGTACCGCTCCAGGGCCTGAGCTATGACCACCGACCGGTGCCGGCCCCCCGTGCACCCGATACCGATGGTCAGATACGCTTTCCCTTCCTTCTCATACAGGGGAACGAGAAAATCCACCATGTCATAGAACTTCACCAAGAAGGTTTGGGTCTCCGGGCGCTTGAGGACATATTCCTCCACCTGGGGATCCAGGCCCGTCCGGGGGCGCAGTTCCTCCACGAAGTTCGGGTTCGGGAGAAACCGCACGTCGATCATGAGATCCGCCTGCTCGGGAAGACCGTTCCTGTACCCGAAGGAAACAAGCTTCAGATTCATTCTAAAGGTTTCGGCGGACCCGGTAAACAGCCTGTTCACCGCTCGACGCAGGTCGTGAACCGTGAGGCCGGAGGTGTCCAGGATCTGATCGGCCAGGCTCCGCACCTCGGCGAGTTTCTCCCGCTCCAGCCGGATCCCCTCCAGGAGGTTCCCCTCCGGCGCCAGTGGGTGGCGCCGACGCGTCTCCTGGAAGCGGTGGAGCAGCGCCTCGTCGCTCGCCTCCAGGAAGAGCACCTCGGCCGGGGTACCGCGCTGGCGGAGCGCCTCGTGTATCGCAGCGAAGCTCTTCAGAAACTCCTTCTCCCGCACGTCGGCCACGAGGGCCACCTTCGAGATCTCGGGGGACTGACGGCAGAGATCGGCGAAGGTAGCGACGAGGACCAGGGGAAGGTTGTCGACGCAAAAGAAACCGAGGTCCTCCAAGGCGTTTGCGGCCGTTGACTTGCCCGAGCCGGAAAGCCCGCTCACGATGATGATGCGCAAGGGCTGAACCAAAGAGGTCACGGCTTCTTCCCGCCCTTTTTGCCGCCCGCGCGGGCCACGCGGGGCGCTTTGGAACGGCTGGCGGCCCGGAGATCCCGGAGAACGCGCTCGTTGAAGTCGCGCGCGGAGAAGGTGCCCCGGTGCTTGAGCATCTCATGGCGGGAAGCCACCTCGATGATGGTCGCCATGTTGCGCCCGGGTCGGACGGGGATGTGCACCATGGGGACCTCCACACCGAGGATCCTCTCGCTGTCCTCCACCAGCCCGGTTCGGTCGGGGTTCGGGATCTCCGCCCAGTCGACCAAGTGGCCCACCAAATCGATGGGGATTCGCTCCCGGGTCGCGGTGACGCCGAAGAGATCGAGGATATCGATGATTCCGAGACCGCGCACTTCCATGTGAAAACCGATCCGCTCGTTTGTGCGCGCGAGCAGCCGCTTGTGCGCCACCTTTCGAATTTCCACCACGTCGTCCGCCACGAGCCTGTGACCCCGGGCAATGAGATCGAGGGCCGCCTCGCTCTTCCCGATCCCGCTCTTCCCCCGCAGCAGCACCCCCAGGCCGAAGATGTCCATCAGCACCCCGTGCACGCAGGCGCGTTCGGCCAACCGCTCTTCGAGGTAACGGGTCAGCCGGTTGACGAGCGTCGCGCTGGGCACGCGGGTGAAAAGGAGCGGAATCCGGGCCGACTGGCAGGCCTCGACGAGGCGTCGCGGCGGCAGGAGGCTGTGCGTGATGATGATGCACGCGATCGGAAGGCGGCACAGCCCCGACAATGTCTCACTGCGCCGCCCCACGGGAAGCGACTTCAGGTAGGCCATCTCGGCCTGACCCAGCACCTGAACGCGCTCCGGCTGGACGTAGTCGGTAAATCCGGCCAGAGCAAGTCCGGGTTTCTGCACGCGGGGAACCGAGACCCTGTTCGTGAAGCCCGCTTGCCCCGCAAGGACGTGTATTCCGAGATCCTTGTCCGCGTCCTCCAGGATCTCCCGAACGGTCACGGATGGATTCATGGCCCGCACCGGGTTCCCCTTCCTCGCTTACTGCTTCGCGTCCTCTTCCTCGATGACAGAAAGGATTTCCTCTTTCGTCTGGACCTTCATGAGACGGGCCCGAAGGACGCTCTCCTTGAGCAGCCGCGAGATACGCGCCAGGGTCTTCAAATGCTCTCCCACGGATTCCTCCGCCGCGATGAGGATGAAGAAAAGATGCGTCGGCGCTCCATCCATCGCCTCGAAGTCGACCCCTGCGGTGGAACGCGCGAAGCCGACGTGGAGCCCGTTGAGACCGGCGATCTTGCCGTGCGGGATGGCCACACCATCGCCGATCCCTGTGCTCCCGAGCTTCTCCCGATCGACCAGCACCCGAACGATTTCTTCCGGCTTCATGCCCACGGACGGCGCCATGGCCGCTGCGAACTCCGTGAGCACCTCGCGTTTCTCCCTCCCCTTCAGGTCCGGGATTACGGCGGTTTTGTCCATGAGATCAATCAGTCGCATGGTTCAGCGGTTCCCCGTCTCGATTAATCCGTAGTTCCCGTCCTTGCGCCTGTAAAGCACCTTCACCTCTTGGGATTGAGCATCCGTAAACACAAGAAAGTCGTTGTTGATCAGGTCGAGTTGCATCGCCGCCTCCTCGACCGACATGGGCTTGATAAAGTAGTTCTCCGTGCGAACGATGCGATGGGCGTCCACCTCGTCCAGCGGGTTGGTCTCGACCACGTGCGAGGCCACGGCCCTCGGCGGGAGGGCGTGGGTGCCGTGTTGGTTATGCTTGCGGCCCGTGATCTTTTCCTTGTACCGCCGGACCTGTCGTTCGATCTTCTCCATGGCCAGGTCGATCGCCGAGTACATGTCCTCGGTAACCTCCTCGGACTTGAGCGTAACGCCTCCCACCAGAAGCGTCACGTCGGCAATATGCCGGAACTTCTCGATCGAGAGAACCACGTGGGCCTCGATGGCTCTGTCGAGGAACCTTCTCAGCTTCCGGACCTTCTCTTCCACGTGGCGCTTGAGGGCCTCCGTGGCCTCGGTGTTCCGGAACGTCACCGAAACCTGCATGCTTTCCCCTTCTTTCAAGTGGTCGAGAATCGCACCAGGCCCAAGTGAAGCATGGCCGAGCCCTCAGGAGCCGTCAAGGGCGCACACACGACGGCCCCGGCAGGCTGCCCACAGCACGTCGGCGCTCCGGCGGTCCTTCTGTGCGGACCGATTCCGGTCGCAACCGCTCCCTTGCCAAGGGCACAGCTTGCCATCGTAGCAGTGTCCCGAGTCCGAAATTCGATGACAGATCTTCCGGAGCGCGGCGCCCGGCCGGCAAGGCGCGACGACCGAGAATATTGGGCCTATTTGAGGCCCGAGGTCCCGCGCAAAGCGCGGGCCGAGAGAGTCTTTAGAGGAGCAACGCCGCCAGACGGGATACCCCGCCCTGAAAATGTGAGCGAATTCCGGACTGGAGACACTAATGCTGCATTCCTTTACGCTTGGTGCTGGAGAGCATCCCCAGGATCTCGCGATACTTCGTGACCGTACGCCGTGCGATTTCGATGTCGTGTTGCTTGAGAATTTCTACGATCTTCTGATCGCTCAAGGGTCTCCTGGGATTTTCGGATGAGATGATCTTGCGGATCTTGTCCTTTACCGCCTCGGAGGCCACGTGCTCGCCGCCTACCAGGTTGATCCCGCTGTTGAAGAAGAATTTCAGCTCGTAGATCCCCTGGGGCGTATGAACGTACTTGTTCGTGGTGACGCGGCTGATCGTCGACTCGTGCATGCCGATGTCCTCCGCCACGTCGCGGAGGTTGAGCGGCTTGAGGCAGTTGATCCCCTTGTCGAAGAAGTCCCGCTGAAATTTTACGATCGAGGTCATGACCTTGTAGATCGTGCGCTGCCGTTGATGGATTGATTTGATCAACCACACCGCCGACCGGAGCTTCTCCTGGATATATTCCTTGGTGACTTTGCTCGTGCCTGTCCCCCCGTGCAAGACATCCCGGTAAAAGGGGCTGATCTTGAGCTTGGGCATCCCGTCCTCATTGAGGATGACGATGTAATCATCCCCCACCTTGTGAACGTAGATGTCAGGGGTGATGTAGAACGGTTCGTCTTGGGAGAAAGGCCGGCCCGGCCTGGGCTCCAGGTTCGAGATGATCTTGGCGGCCTCCACCACCTTCTCGATTGGAATCCCGATCTCTTTCGCGATTCCGCGGTAGTCCTTTCGCTCGAGCCGGTTCAAATACTTCTCGGCGATCTCCTCGGCCACGCAGTCTGACAGCGCCAACTGTCGTAACTGGATGAGCAGGCACTCGGAGAGGTCCCGCGCGGCGATGCCCACCGGGTCGAACTCCTGGATCCGGCGCAGCACTTCCTCCACCTGGGCCATATCCGCATCGGCGATCTCGGCGATGTGATCGAGCGTCTCCTCCAGGTAACCGTCTTCGTTCAGGTTGCCAATGATGAAGGCGCCCAGCGCTTGTTCGAGCGGATCGAGACTGGATAACTTGAGTTGCCACAATAGGTGATCGGCGAGGGAGGTCTTCTTCACGAGGGTGCTTTCAAGGGACGGGCGATCCTCGTCGTAATCGCCCGGCTTGTATCCCATGTTGGAGTACGTGTCGAGGTAACTGTCCCAATCGATCTCCGACCCTTTCTCCGGGGCCGGTGCTTCGGGGGCCGCCTCCGCCGCTTGGGGCTCCTTCTTGGGCTCCAGCTCTTCTTCGTACTCCGCAACCTCATCGAGGACGGGATTCTCTTGGAGCTCCGCCGCAACCAGGTCCACGAGTTCCATGCGGTTGAGCTGCAACAGCTTGATCGCCTGTTGCAGTTGAGGGGTCATGACCAGCTGCTGGGTGAGCTTCAGGCTCTGCTTGATTTCGAGGGCCATACGTTCCCACCTGAATGC
>Ga0154655_1110_pt5 | contig 9039 bp, 9 predicted proteins | sample Rifle2008BG13ft_FD_116084 | JGI IMG/M metagenome (GOLD analysis project Ga0154655, IMG submission 116084) | Deltaproteobacteria bacterium RBG_13_65_10
GTACGTCCTGAACGGCACAAAGATGTGGGTCACGAACGGCCGCCATGGGAACACCTTCCTTCTCATTGCCAAGACCGACCCCATCGCCGAGCCTCCGCACAAGGGCCTCTCCGCCTTCATCGTCGAGAAGGGAGCAGAAGGCTTCACTGTCAGCCGTGACATCGATAAGCTCGGATACAAGGGAATCGAGACCTGTGAGCTGCACTTCGAGAACTTCCCCGTGCCCGTTGAGAACCTCGTCGGTGGGAAGGAGGGGCGCGGCTTTGCCATGGTGATGAGCGGCCTGGAAACCGGGCGCATCAACGTGGCGGCACGCGCGGTGGGCGTCATGCGCGCCGCCTTTGAGGATTCCATCCGGTACGCCCAGCACCGCCGCACGTTCGGCAAAGCGATCGCCGAACACCAGCTCATCCAGACCAAGCTCGCGCTCATGGCCACGGACATAGAGGCGGCGCGCCTCCTCGTGCTGAAGGCGGCCTTGCTCAAGGACCGCGGCGAGCGTTGCGATCTGGAAAGCGGGATGGCCAAGCTCTTCGCCACGCGGGCGTGCACGCAGCACACGCTCGAGGCGATCCACATCCACGGCGGTTACGGCTACAGCACAGAGTTCGACGTCGAGCGGTACTATCGCGACGCGCCCCTCATGACGGTGGGTGAAGGGACGAACGAGATCCTGCAGACGTTGATCGCCAAGAACCTGGTCAAGCGGCACGCGATCTAGGATAACCCGGAGCGGCGATGGCGGGTAAGTATTTCGAGGATTTTCGCGTGGGCGACGTGTACCGGCACTGGCCGGGCCGCACGATCCGAGACTTTGACAACACCTGGTTCACGCTGCTCACGATGAATACCAACCCGCTTCACTTCGATGAGCACTATGCAAGCCAGACCCAGCATGGGCGCTGCCTCGTGGTTGGGACGCTGGTCTTCGGAATCGTCGTGGGAATGAGTGTCCGCGACGTGAGCGAGAACTGCATCGCCAACCTCGAATACGAGTCGGTGAAGCACCTCGGCCCCACGTTTGCGGACGACACGCTGTATGCGGAAAGCGAGGTGATCGAGGTCACACCGAGCGCGTCGAAGCCGGACCGGGGTGTCCTGACCATCGAGACGCGCGCCTGGAACCAGCGCCGTGAGCCCGTGCTGTCACTGAGGCGCCGCATTCTCATGCCGTGCCGGCCGGCCTCAGGACCGCGTTAACACGCCCGGTGAGCACGGGCGCTCGCGCATCGTCTATAATGCGAGCAGCAGCTTCCCTCCATGCCCCGGCCGCCGCGTGAGCGGCCGGTGGGCCCGAGCAATCGCCATGAATCGCAGCGCCGGCATCTTGATCATCGGGAACGAGATCCTCTCCGGGAAGGTGCAGGACACGAACTCTCCCTTCCTCTGCCGGGAGCTGCGGGCACTGGGGGTTGATGTCCAGAAGATCTCGGTGATCCCCGACCACATCGACGTGATCGCGCACGAGATCCTCGATTTCTCCAGCCGCCTCGACTTGGTCTTCACTTCGGGCGGCGTGGGGCCGACCCACGACGACATGACGATCGAGGGGATCGCCCGCGGATTCGGAACGCGCGTGGTGCGCCACCCGCGCCTCCAGGCGCTCATCGAGGGGTTCTACAAGGATCGCGTGAAGGACACCGATCTGAAGATGGCCGAGGTGCCCGAGGGGTCGGAGCTGATCGAGGACTCGCGCCTGTGGGTGCCGGTGATCGTCTACAGGAACGTCTACATCTTCCCCGGCATTCCCGAGATACTGCGTGAGAAGTTCGAGACGATCAAGGAGCGCTTCCGCGAGGCTCCATACTACTTACGCAAGGTCTACGTGAGTGACGGCGAAAGCGCCATCGCCGGGTTGCTGCACGAGGTCCTGCGCGAGTACCCACGGCTCATGCTGGGGAGCTACCCCGTCATCCGCCTCGCCGAGTACAAGGTGATGCTCACCCTCGAGTCGCGCGACGAAGCCTATGTGGACGCCGCGCTCAAGAACCTCCTCGACAAGCTGCCTGCGTCTTCCGTGGTCCGGGTGGAGTAGACGCGGAGCGATCAGCCCTCCTGGTCGCGTGCCTCGCGGATCCGCTCCAATTATGATCTCAGCGATCTTGGGATGAACGCCGAACGGGTCCGTGATCCACGATCAGGATCGCCCGTTTCATGCTTCTTCATCCTCCGCGCCGCGCGATCGACGATCCGTTCCACGAACCCTCCTCTCCGCGCTGCATTTCGTGATACCCTTCCCTTGCGGGGCCCGAAACTCCGCCGGTGCAACGACGCAGCGCGAACAGACGCCTCCCCATTGGTCGGAATCGACCGATGGCAGCCTTCCCCCAACTTGCCACGTTGGAAATCACGAGAGGGACCCATGCCCCTGCATCCCACTGCCCTGATCTCACCCGATGCCCAGGTCGGCACGGGAAACCAGATAGGTCCAGGTGTCGTGATCGAGGACGACGTCGTCATCGGGAACGGCAACCGATTCGAGCCTTTCGTGGTCATCAAGCGCGGGAGCCGGATCGGGGATCACAACGTCTTTCACGATCACGCCGTGATCGGCGGCAGCCCGCAGATCACGAACTTCCAGGATGTCAAAAGCCACGTCCGGATCGGCAACGGCGGCGTCTTCCGTGAGTACGTCACCGTGCACCGGGCCTCCCGGGAGAACGAGAGCACCGAGATCGGCGATGGCGTCCTGATCATGGTCTGCGGCCACGTGGCGCACGACTGCCGGCTGGGCGACGCCGTGATCATCGCGAACAACGCCGCGATCGCCGGCGAGGTGGAGATCGAGAGCAAGGCGTTTATCTCCTACGGCGTCGGGGTCCACCAGTTCACCCGTGTGGGCAGCCTCGCCATGATCGGGGCAATAACGAAGATCACGCAGAACGTCCTTCCCTATTTCATCACCGACGGCACCCCGGCGCGGGTGCGGGGGATCAACCGGGTCGGCCTCGAGCGCGCCGGGCACACGGCGGAGGAGATTCTCTCCCTCAAGGAGGCCTACCGGATCCTGCTGGGCTCTCGGCTGAGCCTGAAGCAGGCCATTGTCGAGCTTCGCACGATAAAGACGTTCTGCACGGATCACCTGGCCGATTTCCTGTCCAGCGGATGCAAGCGGGGCTTTCACCGAAAGGTGGAGAATCTCCCTGAATCGGAACTGGCGGACTGAATCCCTCGATAGGCGACGCCCCCGCACCGGGCACGTCAGGCCCGACAGAGCCGGGCCCTCCCATGGCAATCGGCGCGCCCGCACCGCGCACGTCATGAAACGGGCCGCCTCTCGGCGGCCCGCTCGCTTCTCTTGCGCTCTTCAGGCCCGACGGAGCCGGGCCCTCCCAAGTCGCGCCGGCTAATCCTTCAAAAGGGATTTCGCAATCGTGAGGCGCTGCATCTCGCTCGTCCCCTCGAAAATCCGGAACACGCGGACCTGCCGCATCACGTGCTCGATCGGCGTCTCGCGCATGAAGCCCATGCCGCCGTGGATCTGCATGGCGGTATCGACGGCGCGATTCACCATCTCGGCGCAGTAGACCTTCACCATCGCGGCTTCCTTTCGGATGTCGATCCCCTGATCGCTCATCCACGCGGAGCGGTAGACCATGTTCTCCGCCGCGAAGATCTCGGTGGCCGTGTCGGCGAGCATCGCCTGTATGAGCTGGAAGTTCGCGATCGGCTGGCCGAACGCCTCGCGCTGCTTCGCGTACTCGACGCTTAGCTTCAGCATGCGCTTGGCGATCCCGACCGAGCTGGCGCCGATGTTCAAGCGCCCGTCGTTGATCCACTTCATCGCGAGCGCGAAGCCGTGGCCAAGCTGCCCGAGCAGGTTGTCCTCCGGAACCTCGCAGTCCTCGAACACCAGCTCGCCCACCCAGCCGTCTCCATCCATCGTGTGCTGCGGGTGATCGAAGTCGGCACCCGGGGCGGTCCGGTCGACGAGGAAGCAGGTGATCCCGCCGCGCGCCCCCTTGGCCTTGTCGGTCAGGGCAAACACAATCGCGAAGTCGGCCGATGGGGCGTGCGTGATGTAGTGCTTGCGGCCGTTCAGGATCCACTTGTCGCCCTTCTTCACCGCCGTCGTGGAGATGTTCGTCGCGTCCGATCCCGCGCCCGGCTCCGAGAGCCCGAAGCACGTCGTGATCTCCCCCTTCATGAGCGGAAGGAGGAATTTCTCCTTCTGCTTGTCCGAGCAGGCGAGCAGGATCGGCGTGGGCCCGCCCGCGCCGCCGAAGACCTCTTGGTTGAAGACGTTATCGTGCTTGGAGGCCTCCTCGTTCAGCAGCATGCGGTCCACCGTCGAGATGCCGCCGCCGCCCACCTCCTCGGGCATGTGGATCCCGTAGAACCCAAGCTCCGCGGAGCGCTTGCGCATCTTCATGCGCAACTCCGCGGGAGGCGGGACGTCGCGATTGAGCTTGTGCTTCTCCTGGAGCGGGACCATCTCCTCCGTGATGAACCGGCGGAGGGTCTCCTGCATCATCAAGGCTTCCTGTGAGAACGTGAAATCCATGAGGGGTGCTCCTGGCTGGCCGGTGAGGGCGCCTCGGGCGTCCCTCCGGGCCATGCGGAGAGGGGGCCGGACCCCGTGCCGCGGCGTCCGGGCGCGTGGAGCATCGAAAAGTAGCCCAGGGCCGACATCCGTGTCAACGAATCGGTCCGGCGCCGCGAGGCATCAGTAAGCGCGCTTTAGGGTCATTATGAGCGGGATTCGGTTCAGGATCCAAAGCCCCGCAGGGAGCCCGATGATTGTGATGCAGAGGATGTAGCCGATGGCCAGCGCGTACAGCGCGAGGTGCCACCCGAGGAGAACGAAGTAGAGCACACGCAGGAGGAACGGGAACTCCTCAGGAGCGCCGGAAACCGTGACGGGCTTCCCGTTGACGAGCGTGTGAATCTGCTCGGTCTCGGTGGGCTTGAGCGTGAGCACCTTCGGGAGCCGGTTGAGCATCAGCGTGCCGATCGGGAGCCCGATGATCGAAAGGCACAGCACGAAGGCCACGAGCGTCCAGATCGCCCCGAGCCACCAGCCGAAAAGCACGTACCACATCGCGCGCGCGAGCATCGAGTCCTCCCTGTCAGGCGGGTGGGGGATGATTCCCGAGACGCTCGAACACCTTCTCGGTGAGGGCCGAGAGCGGGAACCGCCCGACCTCGTGGAGCCGGATCCAGCGGGTGGCCCTGTAGTGATCCGGGTGAAGGCGCCCTCCCGTTACATCGAACGGGTACAGATGCAGCCGGAGATCGCGGTGCGTGAAGATGTGCCTCACCGACGCGATCCGCCGACCCACCTCGCCCTCAAGTCCAAGCCGCCCCCGCACGAAGGCGCGGACCGCCTGCGCGCGCCGTGCCCGGACACGCAGATCCGTCGTCGGAAACTCCCAGAGCCCGCCGAGCAAACCCTTCTCGGGGCGCTGCACGAAGAGGATCTTTTCTCCCCGCCGAACGATCACGCAGATCCCCTCCACCACGGGCGCCTTCCTGCGCCCGGCGCGGACGGGGTAGCGGTCCACCTCACCGATGGTGCTGGCCTCGCACCGGGCCTTCACCGGGCACACGAGGCAGGTGGGATTGTCGGGAAGGCACACCATCGCCCCGAGCTCCATGAGCGCCTGGTTCCATGCGCCGACCCTCGCGCCCGGAACGAGCCGCTCGGCGAGATCCCAGAGCGCGCCCTGTCCCCGGGTCGAGCGCGGATCGAGCCGCACGGCGAACAATCGCGCGAGCACGCGCGCCACGTTCCCATCGAGCACCGCCGCCTTCCCCCCGAAGGCGATGGAAAGGATCGCGCCGGCGGTGTAGCGCCCCACGCCGGGAAGCCCCCGCAACGTCGATTCGTCCTTGGGGAACTTACCACCGTGCTCCTGCGCGATCTGCCGCGCCGCCGCATGGAGATTACGCGCTCGTGAGTAGTAACCCAGCCCCGCCCACGCGCCCAGCACGTCGTCAAGGCTCCCCTCCGCGAGAGAGCGCAGGTCGGGGAAGCGCGCCATGAACCGCTCGTAGAACGGCAGGACGGTCCTGACCTGCGTCTGCTGGAGCATGATCTCCGAGATCCATACGGCGTACGGATCGCGCGTGCGACGCCAGGGGAGATCGCGCGCGTGCCCTCTGTACCAGGTGAGGAGGCGTCGGTGGAGGTCACGCCGCAGATCGGAAGGAAGGGCGATGTGCTCGTGCAGATCGGCGGATCGCGAAGGGGCCATCGGTCAGAGGCTCCCCACCCACGCGCCGATGCCGTAGGTGGCGCCGGCGGCGAGCGCGCCGATGAGCATTGCCTCCAGGCCGCTGCGCCACCATTTCGTCGCGGTCACCACGGTCTTGGCCGCGCCGACGAAGAAGAGGACGCCGATCGTAAGGCCGATGCTGATCTGATAGTCGCCGGTCACGTTCGTGGAGAACGCGTAAGGCATGACCGGCATCGCGGCGCCGAAGGCGTAAGCGAATCCCGTGGCGAGGGCCGACTTCACGGGCGAGAGGTGCTCCTCTCCGATCAAGTTCAGCTCCTCGCGCATCATGATGCTCACCCAGCGCTTCTTGTCCGCGCAGATGTGCTCGACCACCTGATCCAGGATCGGCGGCTCGAACCCCTTCTGGGCGTAAATCTCGTACACCTCGTGGCGCTCCCGCTCGGGATAGTGCTCAACCTCGTATTCCTCCCGCGCGCGCTCGCCGTGGAAATATTCGAGCGCCGACTTCACCGAGAGATAGGCGCCCAGGCCCATCGCGATCATCCCGCCGATGAGCTCCGCCATTCCCGCGATGAGGATCACCTTGCTCGACTGATCGGCGCCGTGCACACCCGAGATCACGGCGAAGGCCGCCACGAGCCCGTCGTTCGCCCCGAAGACGAGGTCGCGCACGAGCCCGCCCCCCGGGACGTGCACCTCCTGGTGGACGCCGGGCGTGCGCCGCGAGAGCAGGGAGAACATCACACGCCTCCTTCACACAGGTCGCGGAAGATCTTCGGGAGGGCCGCGCTCCTGCGCGGCCTCGGCGGCCGGTCGAATCCGGGATTTCAGAGCATGCGCTGCATGAACACCACGTCGAGCCGGCGCCCGAACTTGTACCCCACTTCCCGCAGCCGCGCGACCTCCGCGAATCCGTGCCGCGCGTGAAGCAAGATGCTCGCTTCCTGCTCCCCGTCGATCCCGCCGATCACCGTGTGATGTCCGATCGCCTTCGCGCGAGCGACCAAGTCCGCGAGGATCGCGCTGCCGATCCCCTGCCGGAAGCAGTCGTGCCTCACGAAGACCGAGTCCTCGACGCTGTGGCGGTAGGCGAAGCGCGTCCGGAAGCGCGAGAGGGAACCAAAGCCGAGCACTTCGCTGCTCTGCTCCGCGACGATCACCGGGTGCTCCGGGCCGTGCTCCGCGAACCAGCGCCCGCGCTCCTCCGCCGTGATCGGCTCCACGTCGTAGGTCGTCGTCGAGCGGATCACATAGTGGTTGTAAATGTCGTTGATGGCGGCCAGATCGTCCTTCGTGGCCGCGCGGACCGCCAAAGAGCCCATCCCCGCCCCCGCGTGCGTTCAGTGCTTGCCGGCGTCCTCTTCAGCCAGCGCCGCCGGGATCCCCTCCCGGTAGGAAGGATACCGGAGCACGACGCCCAGCTCCTCCTTCATCCGCGCGTTGCGGATCCGCTTATCCCCCTGCATCATCGCGAGGTCGCTCTCGCCCATTGAGCGCGCGGCCTGCGCCGCATCGATCGACGGAGCCGGGGGCATCCCCACGAGCGACGCGCAGAAGTCGGCCACCACGCGCGCGCGCTCGGGGCAGTCATCGCCGGCGACGTAGATCGCCCCGTCGCGCCCACGCTCGGCCGCGGCGGCGAGCACGCGCGCCAGATCCTCCACGTGGATCCGGTTCACGTAATTTTGCCCGTCGCCCGGAACCCGGTAGGCTCCCTTGCGGATCCGGTGGGCCGGCGTGCGGCCGGGGCCGTAGATCCCCGGTGCGCGGACGATGACACCCGGGAAAGCGCGCTCGCGGTGGGCGCGAAGGACCGCCTGTTCCGCCTCCAGCCGGGCACGCGATCGCGGCGAGGAGGGGCGCACGGGCGTGTCCTCGTCCACCCACTCGGCGTCCGCGCTCCCGTAAATGGCCGTGCTTCCGAGATAGACGAACCGGCGGATCGCCTCCCCTTCGCAGGCGCGGATGAGATGGGCCGTGGGATCAACGAAGCACTCGGGCTCCCCCCGCGGAGAGACGCGCACGGGCGGAATCATGTCGAAAACCACGTCCATTCCCACGGCGATCCCCTCGAGCGTCTTCGGCAGCGTCGTGTCGAGCACGCGCCCCTCGATCCCGAGCCGCGCAAGCGCCTCCGCACCCAGCTCGCTCCGCGTCGTGCCGCGAACGCGGACCCCCTGCTCACCGAGCATCCGCGCGAGAACCTTCCCCGTGTAGCCGCAGCCGAGGATGACGGTGGTCTTCATCGTGCGCGCCCCCACCGCGAGCGCAGCATCGGCGCCGTCGCGGGGATCTCGAAGGGAACGGGGCGCCCAAGCGTGATCTCGTGCGGGCGGACGATCGCGCGGTAGGCGAGCGGCTCGACGCCCGCCGCCATTGCCCTGCGCAGTGTGCGCCCGTATTCCGGATCGATCTCGTCCGCCGGGCGCACGAGGCGGCAATCGGCCCTTCCGAGGAAGTAGAAGATCACCGCGCGGTGCCCCGCGCGGGCCATCCGCGAAAGCTCGCGGAGGTGCTTCGTCCCCCGCTCGGTCACCGCATCCGGGAACGCCGCCACACCGGGGCCCACCGCAAGGGTCACGTTCTTCACCTCCACGTAGCACAACCGATCGCCTTTGCGCAGCAGCAAATCGACGCGGCTTCGCTCGCGCCCGAAGGGGACCTCGCGCCGCACCTCCTCGTAACCCGAGAGCTCGGGCACGCGCCCCGCGAGGATTGCTTCACACACGACGGCGTTCGGGCGGCCCGTGTGGATGCCGACCCAGGAGCGGCCGATCCGGATCATCTCCCAGGTGTGTCGGTACTTGCGCGTGGGGGAATCGCTCACCGAGAGGAGCACCGGCCTGCCCGGCTCGAC
>Ga0154655_1069_pt14 | contig 9037 bp, 8 predicted proteins | sample Rifle2008BG13ft_FD_116084 | JGI IMG/M metagenome (GOLD analysis project Ga0154655, IMG submission 116084) | Deltaproteobacteria bacterium RBG_13_65_10
TCTCTCGGACGGCCGCTGGCCCATCTACCTCCTCCAACGCCGGACCTCCGAGCCTCCGGACGAGGTTCCACGGGAGGAGCGCCTCGATATCGATACGACCCTTTCCAGTGCGGCCATCCGGCGCCGCATGGACGTCCTCCTTCGCCCGCTGGCCGAACCACCCCGAAACTAAAGATCTTTCGCAAAAAGTGCGAGTCAAGCTATCTTGATGCAGACTATGCGGCAGTGCTCTTTCAGGGCATACGTGTGTGAGCCTCTTCTTGGTAGAAAGACCTTAACAATCCAAAGGTTTACTTCAGAAGAAGGGTCTTGCGCCATTGTGGCACGGCGCTTGCTCGTACCCGGGGTAGCCGTATCCGGTGAGTTGTGGGCCGGAGGGCTGGGTGTGTCTTGTCCGGAGAAGAGGGAGAAGCCCATGGAAGCGAAGACACGGATTCCCGGGCGTGTGCTCGTGGTGGACGACGAGCAAGGAACCCGAAGCGCTCTGGCCGAGATCCTCACCGAGGATGGGTACGAAGTTTCAGTGGCTGCGGATGGGGAGGAGGCGCTGGAAAAGGTTCGCGCCGAAGCGCCCGACGTCGTGGTGACCGACCTGCGTATGCCCAAGTTCGACGGTCTGGAAGTGCTTGCCCGGTCCCTCGAGGCGGACCCTGAGATCGGTTTCATCCTCATGACCGCGTTCGGTACGATCAAAACGGCGGTGGAGGCGATGAAGCGCGGCGCCGCCGACTACCTGGTGAAACCCGTGAATGCCGAGGAGATGGAGATCTGCGTCGAGCGTTGTCTACAGAAGCGGCGGCTGGTCATTGAGGCGCGGGGCCTGCGCGAGCGCCTTGACGACAGGGTTCGGTTTGCGAACATCATCGGCGACAGCCCGCAGATGCAGATTGTCTTCAAGACGGTTGCCCAAGTGGCGCCGAGCCGATCGAACGTCCTCATCACCGGCGAGAGCGGCACCGGAAAAGAGTTGATCGCCCAGGCGATCCATCACAACAGTGCACGCAAAGACCACCCCTTCGTGGTGCTCAACTGCTCGAGCCTCTCGGAAACACTGCTGGAGAGTGAGCTTTTCGGGCACGAGAAGGGCGCTTTCACCGGCGCCCTCACGCGGCGGCGCGGCCGCTTCGAACAAGCCGACGGCGGTAGCCTCTTCCTGGACGAGATCGGTGAGATCCCACTGCCCACGCAGGTGAAACTGCTTCGGTTTCTCCAGGAGCGAGAGTTCGAGCGCGTGGGTGGGAACGAGACCATCCGCGTGGACGTTCGCGTCGTGGCGGCCACGCACGCGGAGCTCAAGAAACTGGTCGGCGAGGGGAGGTTCCGGGAGGACCTCTACTACCGCTTGAACGTGATCGAGATTTCGCTTCCTTCGCTGCGCGAGCGCAAGGCGGATATCCCGGCACTCGCCGACCACTTCATCCGGCGCTATGCGGCGGAGAACCAGAAGAAGGTAGCCGGGATCGAGGAGCAGGCGCTGCAGGACCTGATCCGGTACGACTGGCCAGGGAACATTCGCGAGATCCAGAACATCATCGAGCGCGCGGTGGTCCTGTGCACGGGTGAGCGGATCGGGCGAGAGAACCTGCCCGAGTTAGTCGGCACGAAGGAGTCCGAGGGAGCCCGTTTTCGCTTCACCCCCGGCGTTACGCTTGCGGAGGCCGAGCGCGAGCTGATCATAGGAACGCTGGACGCGGTCGGGGGACAGGTCCCCCGCGCCGCAGAGCTGCTGGACATCTCGGCGAGGAAGATTTACTACCGACTCAAAGAGTACGGAAAGAAGCCGCGCACCGCCGGCCCTTGACAGGGTCCCACGGAATATTCGCCGCCATCTGTTTCACGCCAAGGCATTGGGTGACCCCCGCGGCCGCCTCGTGCAGAAGGCGCATGGGTTCTTCACGTCGGGGCGGATTCACTTCTCGACACGCGCGCATAGTACACAATGAAGATGCGTGCGCGGGTGATCGTTTCCGCGACGCACAGCCAAAGCGCAATCCGGCGCTCGTTTCTCGGCGATTCCACCGAGACCTCCTCCAGGATTTCTCGCGCTCGGTCCTCGCCGTGAAGTCTCGGCGAGTGGAAGACTTTTCTCTCCTGGCCCCTGCTGACGGCTCACGAGAGGATCTGCATCGTTTGCGGCGATTCGCGTCGCACCCCGCTCACTTCGCATCTCCTGCGTGGACGAGGGCCGAATTCACGCGCTTTATTAAGGACTTGTATCATGGCACGCCGGTTGCATTCCTGACTGAGTCGAAGCTGAGTTGTCCGGATCATCCGAGGATGTCTTACGAGCGGCCCAAGTACGAAGGTGGGGAGGCCACGATCGCATGAACTCCGGGTTTCGGAGTGAACGCAGCGCGAGCCTGAAGCAGAGGGAGCAGGTCATGTCGCCGGCTACCGTCCTGGAGATCATGACGACGCCCGTATGGACGTTGCAGTCGATGGACACGCTGCACAAGGCGGTGATGCTCATGCGAAACCGTCAGATTCGCCACGCGCCGGTCCTCGCGGGTGAACGCCTGGTCGGCATCCTGAGTGACAGGGATGTGCGGGTGTATCTCCCGCCGCCTGCCCACAGCGTCTCGGAAGCCGACGGCCCGGATCTGGATCAAGTGCGGGTGCGAGAAATGATGACCGAGGAACCCATCTCCATTGGGCCCTATCACCGGGTGACCGCCGCAGCAAGCGTGATGCTTCAGCGGCGCATTGGGGCGCTCCCGGTGGTGGAAGAGGGGAAGGTGATCGGAATCGTGACGCAAACGGATGTTCTTCGGGCCCTGCTTGGCCTGCTGGAAGGCGAGGCCCAGGAGGTTTCGAACTCACGTTGATAGGTCCCGACGCTCCCACGCCGCCTCGCGGGAAGGTCCCGAACGAGGGTGCCTCGGCGCGGGAAACGAAGGAGGCGGCCTTCCGTCAGGAGGGCCGCCTTTCTTTCAAGTTGTAAGCCGCAAGCGGCGATAAAGCAGCTTGGGGTGCAACAGCGCGGGAGTCGGAGGAGAAGCGATGACGGTTCGAATCGACGACACCATGACGGTGGAAGAAGTGATTCGCAAGGCGCCGGGAGCTGTGGCGGTGTTTAAGCGCCTCGGCATCGATACCTGCTGCGGAGGGCAGCACACGATCGCCCATGTCGCCCAGCGCAAGGGGATGGATCCCTTCGCGCTGATTCGGGAGATCCGGCAGGAGGTCGAGGAGGCGGAGGCCGCGCGGTCTGCCATCGACCGGAACTTCTGAACCGCGACCCGCCCTTTCGAACGAGGAAGCGATGGATCGTTACCCCGCCCTCTTCGTAAGAATCAGCTTGGTCTATTTCGCCATCGGCGTGACACTCGGGGCGCTGATGGGCGCGAATATGCTCAATCCCTGGACCTGGCGCTTTGTGCACATCCATCTCAGCCTGCTCGGGTTCATGACGATGATGATCTCGGGCGTGGCGTATCACGTCTTGCCTCGATTTTCCGGCAAGCCGGTCCGAAGGCCGGCACTTATCGGCGTCCACTTCTGGCTTGCCAACGTGGGCCTCGCGGGTATGGTGGGGACCCGCGCCCTCTCGGCGGCTGGAATCGCGCAGGAAGGACTGCGCATCTTCCCTGTTTTCGGGGTGATGGCGGCGGCAAGCATCTGGTTACTGGTCTACAACTTGTACCCCGTGGTTGCGGGCTCGGTGGATCGCGTGGCAGGGGGGCGGGTGGAGCCCGGGATGAAAGTCTCCGAGGTGCTCGCACGCTGGCCCGCCACGCTGGATGTTTTCAAGAAGTGGGGTTTCACCGCGTTGGCCAACCCTGCGGCGCGGGCCACCTTTGCGAGGCTCGTCTCGGTGGAAAAAGCCTGCCGCATCCACCGGGTGGATCCGGTGGGATTCCTAACGGCCCTGAACGCCGTGGGCGACGGGGGTGAGATCCCTCTGCCGCTGCACCAACCCGGCAAGGCGCCGCGGGCGCCCGGGCGCCGCGTGGGGCCTGAGACGGTGGTGGGTGAGCTCCTACGGGTCCACCCTGCGGCGCGTCCGGTGCTGGAGCGCCGCTTTGGCGTGCAAACGTTCTCTTGTCCGGGAATCGCTTCGGAGACCCTCGAGCAAAGTGCCCAGATGCACGGGGTGGATCCGACGGAGCTCCTCGAAGAGGTGAACGCGGCCATCCGCGCGGAAGAATCGGACGCCGACGCCATGGGCCGGTAGAAATTAGCCCTGGTCCCGTGCTAACATCCTGGGGCACCCCGAGGCACGGGAGCCCCCGAATGGGCAAGTTCGATCCGACGAAGAAGGGATTTGCCGAGGAGATTGGTTTCAACGATCAAGAACGGGCCGAGCGGGAAGCGTTCCTCCGGATCACGCCGGAGGAAGTCGCCCTCCTGCGAAGCCTGGGCCCCGTGATCGAACCCAAGGCGGACAGTATTGTCCGCACCTTCTACGAACACCTGCTTCGCTTCCGAGAGACCCGCGAACTCCTTTCAGATGAACGGGTACGCAACCGTCTCCTGGCCGCCCAGCGTGAGTACCTCCAGAACCTCTTCTCGGGTAACTACGGGCCGGACTACTACGAGAGCCGGATTCGCATCGGTTTCACCCACGACCGGATCCGCCTTCTCCCCAAGTGGTACCTCGGCGCCTACGCCCTCTACATCTCGCTCCTCGATCCCGTCATCCGGGAACATTTCCGCGGGAATCCGCTTCGCGCCGACGAGGCGATGCTCGCGGTGCACAAGGTCCTGAACCTGGACATGCAGCTCGCGATGGACGCCTACATCCTCTCCTCCCAGGAGCAGCTCGAATTGTCCAACCGCGAGTTGGAAAGCCTTACGCGCGAGTTGGACAACCGGATCCAACAACGAACGCGCGAACTGGTGGCCTCCGAGGCCCGGTACCGCAGCACGATCGAGATGAGCCCGAACCTCATCTACCAGGTGGAGCCGGGGGGGCGATTCGAACAATTGAACCGCACCCTGCTTGCGCGGCTGGGCTACACCCGTAAGGAGTTGTCCGGCAGGAAGCACAACATCATCGTGGCGCCCGAGCAGCGTGAGACATATCTCGCCGAGATCGAACGGACGCGCGAAAGCGGGAGACACCAGTTTGAGACGGTGCTTGCCACGCGGGATGGCCAGCGGGTGGAAGCGGAAGCCTCGTCCGTGCAGGTGGACCCGAACCTTCCCAACTCGCCCATTCGTGTCTACTTGCGCGACGTGACGGAACGCAACCGCATGATGCGGCAAGTCCAGCAAGCCCAGAAGCTCGCCGCGGTGGGGCAGCTCGCGTCGGTGCTGGCCCATGAGGTGCGAAACCCGCTGAACGCCATGGGTCTCCACCTGACGCTCCTCCAACGGCGCGCGGAGGACGCGGAGGGTGAAGCACGCGAGAGCATGCAACGCGCCATCGCAAGTGTACGCCGCGAGGTGAATCGGCTGGATGAGTTGGTGAACGACTTCCTCCTGCTGGCTCGGCCGGGCGATCTTCGCCGCGCGGAAGCCGACCTGCATCCGATTATCGATGAGGTGCTGAACCTGGAGCGCCCGCGCGCGGATCGGCTCGGTATCCAGATGAAGCGTTGCTACGATGAGTCCGTCCCGCAATTACCCTTGGACGCCGACAAGCTCAAGCAAGCGCTGCTCAACCTGGTGACGAATGCGCTCGACGTGATGTCCTCCGGGGGCACAATCACGCTTCGCACGAAGCGGCTGGACGGCTCGGTGCGCATCGAAGTTCAGGACACGGGCCCGGGGATCCCGACCGGGGTGAACGTCTTCGAGCTGTTCTTCACGACGAAGAGTCGTGGGACAGGGATGGGGCTCAACATCGTCGAGGGGATCATCCAGCAGCACGGCGGACACGTGGACGTGTCCAGTCGGGAAGGGAAGGGGACGACCTTTATCCTCGATCTCCCGCTCGGCCCATCGGGTTCGGTTGGGCGGCGACGGGGGCACGAGCCTGTGGATTCTCCGCGGGGAGAAGACCGATGAAGGTAAAGGACGCCATGACGGGCAAGGTGGTGACGTTTTACGAGGACGATCGTCTCTCTCTGCTCAATGAGGTGATGACCCTCGGGCGCATCCGCCACTCCCCAGCCATGGACAAGAAGACTGCCCGGTGGGAATGATCACCCGGCGGGATCTCTTCCACGCAGCGCTTTTCCACCGTCTTGGCTCGGGCACGCGCGGTGTGCCTCACTGTGACATGGGTTTCAAGATCCCTCGCGACTTTCGTGGACGAGGGAACACCGAGAGGCGGAGATAGACGCAAGGATACCGTTAAAACGCCCGGTCGTGGGAGCAACCGGGCGTTTTTCTTTCTGCGGTGATTGGGAGACCGGGCTCCCTGGAGGGAGCCCGGTCCGGTGCTTTGCGATCAGGGGATGATGTCTCCGGTGAGTCCCACATACTCCTGGAACGCCGGGTCCCCACCCTTGTCGATCGTGACCAGCTTGGGAGCGCTGAAGGTCACGATGCCTCCGAGATCGAGGCCGTCCGACTGGATAGGCGGCGTGAGGGTATCCACGCTCATCATCACGTCGTTGATCGGATCGCTGGAAGACGCGCTGCTGAGCAGGTTCCCGTCTCCGCCGAAGTTCGTGCCGCCGTCACAGACCGCTCCTTCCGGCCTGGTCAGCGTTTGAACGCCCTGGACCTGGGGCGTGAGCTTGAGCTTGCCGCCCGTGGTGTCCAGCACCAGGTTCGTCGGGAAGTTCAGGTCCAGACACACCGCCGCGACCTTGCAGTCGCCCGTCGTCGGCGCCCCCGTCATGAAGCACTTGGGCACCGCGTTGAGCTCCCCGTTGATCGCGTCGTTGCCGTCGCGGTCCAGCACCGCCCCCACCAGCAGGTCATTGATGCGCAGGAACGACTCCACCGGCGCGGTGACGGGGTTGTCCTGGAGCAGGAGCCGCGGGGGCACATCGGTCCGGCCGCAGAAGAGGATCTTCGTGCTGCCGGAGATGTTGATGTTCCCGAGTCCCTGCTTCGTGGCCGCGCAGGCGAGCCTCTGCCCGAGCGGAAGAACGGTGCAGTCATCCCCCTTGGCGCCGTGGCAGCCGCCGATGAGGACCGCCGTGGCCGCCGGTGTGTCCGCGGTGAGCGTATCGCAGTCGGCCGGGAGAAGATCGGCCACGGTCTTCCCGGAGGGCTTGCAGATCGTCTTCAGCTCCCCTTGCGTGGTCATTCCCGCGAACAGTTGATTCAGGGCATCCGCATTGGCCACGAAGTACGTGTTCCCGGTGTTGGGCTCGGGCACGCTCGGCGTGGCCGGGTTCACGAGCACGGCGCCGGGGGTTGTGGCGATCTCCGGATCCGTCGAGGTGGACGAGATGGTCGCCTTGATCGACATCACGAACCCGCTCGGCGAGATGTTGACCGTGTCGAGCTGGCTCGTGAGCTTGAGCATGAACTGGGCGATCGTCTGCTCGTTGGGCTTGATCTGCTTGATCTCGACGGGGAACGTCTGGACCCCGACCTTGTCTTGGAGATCCACCTCGAAGAGCTTTCCCTCGAGGTTCGGCGTCACGTCGAAGTCCACCTGGCCGAAGGTGAAGACGAACACCACGGCATTGATGAGATCGGCGAGGAACCCGGCGAGACAGTTGATCTCGTTGCCGTCGTGGAGCACTTGCACGGCGGCCGGTGGACCGAAGTTGAAGCTCCCCGTGCTGGACCCGCCGGCCGTAAACTGCGCCTCGGTGATCGGGAAGGCCAGCGACGAGCCGCTCTGCGTGTACTTGATGTCCGTGTTGATCACGGTCTCCGAGATACAGACCCCCAGGACGTCGGTCTCGCAGTGACCCGTTATGTGCGCGAACACGATGTACGTGGGAAGCCCCACGGCGATGTTGATCTGCCCCGCCGCCAGGCTCACGTTGCACGTCATGCCGCCGCTGAACTGCACGTCGGTGACCGTGGCATGGACGTTGTGGGGGTTACAGGAAACCCCGCCGTTCACCGTCTTGTTGGGGGTGACGAACCCCACGAGCGCGTCGTGGATCTTCTGCTCCGCCGTCGGCAGCGCCTGGTTGCAGGTCTCCTGGAAGAAGGCCTGGATGGCGGCCGGTTTCATTCCCAGCACAAAGGCGTTGGGAATCTCGGTGGAAGTGAGCGCGTTCTGAAGGCTCCCCACCGCCGTCGCTTGCGCGATCGCCTGGACCTGCCCCTGGAAGGCCTGCGAGGCCGAGGCGGCCTGGCCGATCGATTGCACCGGCCCGACGGCAAACACGCGGGTGGCAAACGCCCGGTTCCCCAGGTCGTCCATCGCGTCGGCCACGAGCCGGTTGGAGCCCGGGTCTAGCGTCCCCACGGGACCGTTGCCGGTGGCGATGTCGTTGGCCAAGTTGGTCTGGTCCAGCGCCGTGTTAATCGGGAGTACCACCTCGTCGGCCGAGTTCTCGCCGTCGCCGGGCGTAAAGACCTGCCCGCTCACGTCGATGTCCTTGCCGTTCAACTTGGTGCTCACGATCATCCGCCCGCCCCGCACCTCGCCCGTGACCGGCGTGGGCACGGTGCTGGTCTCCTCTCCCTCCGTCGGCGACGTGATCTTCACACCGAACACCGACGACGTTGCCTTGTCCTTGAGATCGTCGATCACGCACTCCCGCGCGGGCTTCACCGGGATCGATCCCGGCGTCGCGCTGCCGTTCACCACGAAGATGTGGCCGCCGGCGCCGAGGTTCTCAAGCGTCATGCGAAGCGTGTTGGACGAGAGCGAGTCGAGCGCCCCGGCCTCGACCACGAGGTCGGAGACGTGCACGATCTGTCCGTCGATTGTCACGTCGCCGCTGTAGGGGCCGCCGGGGAACTGCGTGGCCGGGTTGATCCCGAGCCCCGCGAGAATATCCACGCCGTCCACCTTCACGAAGAGGCTGGGAAGATTCACGCGGGTGATGGCGGCCATGACGTGCGTCACGTCCCCCTGCGACTCGGAGACCACGCTGCCGTCCGGCTCGCGCATTTCAAGGAAGGGGAGGGGCGAGCAGAACGCTTCCGCCTTGTTCCCTCCGTCCTGGATGGCGACGTGCAGGAGGGCCGCCGGCGCGGAGATCGAGTGGCTCGTTCCCTTAGTACC
>Ga0154655_1067_pt16 | contig 8967 bp, 8 predicted proteins | sample Rifle2008BG13ft_FD_116084 | JGI IMG/M metagenome (GOLD analysis project Ga0154655, IMG submission 116084) | Deltaproteobacteria bacterium RBG_13_65_10
TCGCAGATGACCGTATACGCGCCGCCCTGCACGATCGCCTCGCCCACGACCTTCGGATCGACGTTGTGGCCGTACACAGGACCGACGTGCGAGTAGACCGTGGTGCAGGGCTTGGTGTAATGCTCCTCGTAGTCCGTTCCCTTCACCCCGGCCACCGCGGTGGGCGACTCGATTTCGAACTTCGAGTTCGCCCCGAGCAGCTCGCCCACGATCGCGCGCACCTTCCCCTCGTAGAGCTTGTACAGCGACTCGCGCCGGTTGGTGGACGGGTCATACACGTGACGGTTGACGTCGAGGCTGCTCTTTTCCGCCAGGATGAGGATGCTCTTGTCGTCAAAGATGAGCTTCACCCGACCGCCGCTGCCCGTCTGAAACGCGTCGCCAAGTCGAACCGCGCCTCCATCCTCGACGTCCTTCCAGGCCGCCTGCCCCGCCGCCTTGACCTGCGCCGGAAGCACGCGCTCCACGACGATGCCGATCTCCGCGGGAGCCGCGGCAGCGGGCTGCGCCCGGGCGCTCGTTGCTGCCGGCAACACCACGGCAAGGATGAGAATCAAGATGGGTGAGCGGGTTCTTCTCATCGGCCTCTCCTTTAGAAGCTGTACGTCGCCACGAGGGAGTAGATGTTTCGGTTGTAGTCAAAGGCGTCGACCGTAGACTGATTCACGAAGTACGAATACCGTCCGGCGATCGACCAGTGCTTTCCCAAGGGGCGGAAGAGCGTGGCCGACGCGCTTGTGAACTTTTCCCGCTTCCGCTCGCCCGTGAGGAGAAAGAGCGCACCCGGGCGGCTGTAGAAGCTCTTGTGGTCGTAATGGGCCCAGCGCTGCTCGCCGCGCACCCAGAGCCTGAGATCCGCCGGGAGCGGCGCCACCATCTCGCCGCTCAACGAAAAATCATTTCCGTCGAACTCGGTCCCCCGCGTGAGGTTGCGCGTGAAGGAGGTACCGGCCCGCGCGTAGCCCCGGCGATCGAAGAGCAGCACGTACTGGTCGATCCCAACCGTGTGAGTACTCCCGCTCCGGTCCAGGTGTCGGTCCCCGGGGGTCTGAAAGATCGAGGCATCGTAGCGGTAGAAGGCACGCGTGAAGCCCGTACTTCCCTCCCGCACCGTCACACTGGGTTCCAGCCGGTGGCGCGTGAGGAACGCGCTCCCGCGAAGCCCGAAGAGCGTGAACATGTACTCGAGCCCGAAGGTCGCCCGCTCGGTCTTGCGATTCACGTAGAAAGAGGGGGAGTAGTCGACGAGGCTCACGTCCTCCGTCCTAAACTGGGTAGCCGCGTACAGCGTTTGCCGCGTGCCAAGCGCCCACGCGTCGTTGTTCACGAAGCGGTAGCCGCCGTTCAGGAAATAAATGAAGCGCGCGTCGCGCCTGTGGTCGATCGGACCCGTGCGCCCATCCGGCCGGGGAGGGGCATCTCCCAGGTTCGGAAAGAGGAGCACGTTCGTGTCGTACTCGGCACCGAGGCTCGCCGAGAGATCCCAGTCGGGGTGCGCCGCAACGCGCCGTGGGACTTCCAGCTGCCGCCGCGCCTCCCGCTCCACGGGGCTCCCCACGGCCGCTTCCGCGGCGCGCGACCACGCTTCGCGGGCGGCCTTCTGATCGCCCAGGCGCGACAGGGCGTTACCGCGCGCGAGGATCGCCTCGGCGTAGTCGGGCTGCAGATCGAGGGCGCGATCAAAGGCATCCACCGCGGCGCGGTTGTCGCCCGCGCGCATCCGCACCACACCGAGCCAGTACCACGCCACCGCGTCCCCTGGGTCCGACTCGACCGCCCGATCGAGCCGGTTGCGCGCCCCCGCGAGGTCCCCCTTTCGCAACGCCACGAGACCCTGCGTGAAAAGCACCTCCGTTCCTTCATCCGCGCGCGCCGGCCCCGCCACGGCGGCCGCCCATAGAAGGAAGATCAGGAGGACGGTCCCCAGGCCGCAGGCGCGTCCGATCGGCCCCACGGCACTTCGCCTCTTGCCCACATCCCCTCCCCTGCTCTGCTTTCGGATCCTCCTGCGCCCTTGGCCCCCAGGGCACGGGAAGCCTAGGGGATAGGGCGCTTCGGAGTCAAGGGGGAACTGGACCTGGCAACCGGGGGCGCGGGCGGGGGGGCTTCACCAGGACGAAGTCGGCCTTGAAGCGGCCGGAGACGGGAACGTTGCTGTAGACGCGTATGCGCATGCCCCGCTCGGCGTACACGTACGTCGTATCCCATGCACGGATGATCTTCTTCTCCGCCTCCTTCGGTGTGCGAAACCCATAGTACTGCTGGACGTTCCTGACCAGCCGGTCCCGGTCCGAGTCTTGCACGAAATGTCGGCGGTCGATGGGCCACACGTACACGCGCTTGAGCTTGCGCCGGTAGTTCCACCCGAGCAGGCGGCGCATGAGACGCTCACTGAAGTCCGACATGAGGTCGCGGAGCGCGCCGTGCATGATCCATGCTCCGCTCGCCATGATGCGGATCCGCGCGATGCGCCGATCGGCATCCACGCGCACCTCGAGGTCGTCGTAGCGGAGCACGCGGTGCTCCGCCGGCGTGGACTTGTCCTTGATAGTGACGCCGAGCGGCCGGCCGAGGCGCCGCTGCAGGTGATCGAGCGTGTCGCCGATGCGGATGCCGAGGATCGAGGCGTTTTCCGCCCCCACCCGCCGAAGCTCGGCGCGGCTCGCGGTGGGAATGTCGTAGAAGGCCTCGAGGTGGGGTGTCGTGCGGGACGGTTGGGTCTCAGCGTTCCGGACACCTCGCGCGCTCGGGAGTGGCGGTGCCGCCTGTACCCCCGGCGCGAAAAGAAGCGCCAGGAGCGCAGCCGCCGCGCCCAAGATAAGACGCCCGCTCAAGAGAGCGCCTCCCTCAGGTATTTCCCCGTGTGCGAGGCCGGGTTGCGAGCGATGTCTTCGGGCGTCCCCTCGGCCACGATCTCTCCGCCCCGGTCGCCCCCCTCGGGGCCCAGATCAATCACGTGATCGGCGGTCTTGATCACCTCGAGGTTGTGCTCGATCACGATCACCGTGTTGCCCATGTCGGTGAGGCGCTGCAGTACGCCCAGGAGCTTACGGATATCGTCGAAGTGAAGCCCCGTGGTGGGCTCGTCCAGGATGTAGAGCGTCCGCCCCGCCTGCCGCTTGGAGAGCTCCTTGGCCAGCTTGATCCGTTGCGCCTCACCACCGGAAAGCGTCGTGGCCGACTGGCCGAGCGTGATGTAGTCGAGGCCCACGTCCACGAGCGTCTGGAGCTTCTCCTTCACCGCCGGAATGTTCTCCATCAGCTCCATCGCCTGGACCACGGTGAGATCGAGCACCTCGGCGATGTTCTTTCCCTTGTACCGGATCTCGATCGTCTCCCGGTTGTAGCGCCGCCCCCCACAGGTCTGGCAAGTCACGTAAATATCCGGCAAGAAGTGCATCTCGATGCGGATGATCCCATCGCCTGCACACGCCTCGCAGCGCCCGCCCTTCACGTTGAACGAGTAGCGTCCTGCCTTGTAGCCGCGTACGCGAGACTCGGGTAGCTGGGCGAAAAGATCGCGCATGTGGGTGAAGAGGCCTGTATAGGTGGCCGGGTTGGAGCGCGGGGTGCGGCCGATGGGCGCTTGGCTCACGTCGATCACCTTGTCCAGGTGCTCGACCCCCTCGATTCGATCGTGCGCCCCTGCCCGTTCCTTCGCGCGGTAGAGCGCCTGAGCCAGCGCGCGGTAGAGCGTGTCGTTGACGAGACTGGACTTCCCTGATCCCGAAACGCCTGTCACGCAGGTGAACACGCCGAGGGGGAACTTCGCCGTCAGGTTGCAAAGGTTATTCTCGCGCGCACCCTGGACTATGAGCGCGCGGCCGTCGCCGCATCGGCGCTTCTTCGGGAGAGGGATCGATTTGCGGCGGGAAAGATAAAGGCCGGTAAGGCTCTCGGGGTTGTTCTTGATCTCCTCCGGCGTCCCCTGCGCCACGATCCGTCCTCCGTGCACGCCGGCGCCGGGGCCCATGTCGATCACATCGTCTGCGGCGAGAATCGTGGATTCGTCATGCTCAACGATGAGCACCGTGTTACCGAGATCCCGGAGCTGCTTGAGCGTGGTGAGCAGCCGCCGATGATCGCGCTGATGGAGCCCGATCGACGGCTCGTCCAGGATGTACAGCACGCCTACGAGGCTCGAGCCGATCTGCGTTGCCAGGCGGATGCGCTGCCCCTCCCCTCCCGAAAGCGTTCCGGCGGGGCGATCGAGCGTGAGGTACTCAAGCCCCACGTTCATCATGAATCCGAGCCGCTCGACGATCTCCTTCAGAATGCGTCGCGCGATCTCCATCTTCATCGGGGAAAGCGTGATCTCTGAAACGCTCTCGTAAGCTTCCCGTACGGAGAGCGCCGTCATCTCGGAAATGCTGCGCCCGGCGATCTTGATGAAGCGCGCTTCTCGGCGAAGCCGCGTCCCCCCGCAGGCCGCGCACGGATTCGCGTTCATCCAACCCTCGTACTCTTCCTTCGCCAGGTCGTTGGACGCCGAGCGGTGTGCCCTTTCCAGTTCCGGAATCACACCCTCGAAAACCTGCCGGTAGACGTGCTTCTTCCCGGCACTCTCGTACGTGAAGGGGAGCTCTTCCTCCCCCGAGCCCAAGAGCACCACGTCTTTCACGCGTTTCGGAAGATTCTTCCACGGGGTGTCGAGGCTGAACTTGTAGTGCTTCGCGAGCGCATCGAGCGCATGTTTGTGGTACACCGAGTGCCGCTCCCGCCATGGATCGATGGCTCCGGCGCGCAGCGATAGGCGTGTGTCCGGTACGATCAGCTCCGGATCGAAGGTGGCTTTGCTCCCAAGGCCACCGCACTCCGGGCACGCACCGAAGGGGTTGTTGAAGGAGAACATGCGCGGCTCGATCTCCGGATACGAGATTTCGCAGTCGATGCACGCGAACTTCTCTCCAAAGAGGTGCGACTGCTCGACACCGCCGCCGGCTTTCACTATCTCGATCTTCACGATCCGCTCCGCGAGCTTGAGCGCCGTTTCGATCGAGTCACTGAGCCGCGCACGGATCGTCTCCTTGATTACCAACCGGTCGACAACCACCTCCAGGTCGTGCTTCTTGTTCTTGTCCAGGCCCATGGCATCGGCCAGCTCGACCAGGTCGCCGTCTATGCGTGCGCGCACGAAGCCCGCCTTCTGCCAGTCGCGCATCTCCTTGCGGTATTCCCCCTTTCGCCCTCGGATCACCGGCGCCATCACGTGGATGCGCGTCCCATCGGACCATGAGAGAACCTGATCGACGATCTGCTGCACGCTCTGGCTCGTGATGGGCTTGCCGCAACTGTAGCAATACGGGTCGCCGGCGCGGGCGTAGAGCAGGCGGAGGTAGTCATAGATCTCGGTGACGGTGCCGACGGTGGAGCGGGGGTTCTTCGATGTGGACTTCTGCTCGATCGAGATGGCGGGGGAGAGCCCCTCGATGCTCTCCACGTCGGGCTTCCCCATCTGATCGAGGAACTGACGCGCGTAGGCCGAGAGGCTCTCCACATAGCGGCGCTGCCCCTCCGCGTAGATTGTGTCGAAGGCGAGGGATGACTTGCCAGAGCCCGAGAGACCCGTAATGACGACGAGCTTGTTCCGCGGGATCGTAACGTCGATCCCCTTGAGATTGTGCTCGCGTGCCCCACGGACCACGATCCGATCGATGCTCAAGAAAGAATGCCTCGCTGTCCGGGTACCGCGGCCCCGGGGTTGGAGAGGGGAGTCCACCAATATAAAGAGGAACCGGACCTCTTTCCAACCCGTGGTGCTACTTTCCCCTCGCGGCCCTCCCGGCGCGCAAAAAGTTCTATGATTCCAAGTGTGTTTGAGGTTAGTGCGCTGAGCGGCGAGCCCGGAGCAGCGCGTTCAGTCGCTCGGCAAGCCAGGCTTTGTCCACGTCGCGGGCCCCTTCGGCCAGGCGAAGCGGCCTTTCGGCCACGCGCGTGAGGACCAGGTGGGCGGTCCACCGGACAGAGCCCCCGCCCGAGCGCGATCCGGGATAGGTGTCCAGGCGAAACGCCTCTACGAGCCCGAGCGCGACGCGGGAGGTGTGCCGGAACGGACCGAAGCGCAACTCCCTGCACACGCCGTCCGGCCCGAGGGTGATCGTCTCCACAGCCAAACGCGCCACGGCAGCTGAGAAGAATACAACAAGCGCGAGGTACTCGAACAGGAACGCAACGCCGAGGGCAAAGGCGGTGAACACCATCCCGTGCTTCACAGGCACGAAGAGATAGTAAAGGATCGTCAGCGTCCAGAAGACGAGCCAGCCCGTCACGAAGAGAAATCCACCCAGCGGCACGACGCCCTTTCCGGGCGGGATCGTCAAATGATCGCTCTCGCCGAGGGATGACTCGACGATTGTGCAATCAGGTGGTCGCGGGGTCGGGGGCCGGAACAATGGAAGGTTTGTGGGCGGCATGGGGGGTCGCGCGAGCCTCGTCTCGAATCGTTGGCTTCAGTCGATCAGTGATCCATCCCGCCCGCCCCCTGTCACGCTGGAAGTCAGACCTCCGGCCGTGCCGGTACCTTCTTCAAACGCCCAGGGTCCGGCCCCGCGCCTTCGGTGAGCTGTCGATCGTGGTAACGCGCAAGCATCCACTGCGCCGTGAGGGCGCCTAGGAGCGCCAAGAACATGTCCCACTGTGTATCCCAGACGTCCCCTTGCGTGCCGAGAAAGTCGGTTGCGGCCTCCCCCCCGAGCAGCGCGCTCCACCACTCGATGAACTCGTAGCACGCGCTGATCGCCAGCGCCACACTCGCGACCAGAAAGAACAGCCATCCGCCCGGCCGCAGGGGTGAGCGTCTCAAGAGGATCTCCCGCGCAATCATCGCGGGCACGAATCCCTGCGCGAAATGTCCAAGGCGATCATAGTGATTGCGCGCCAGGCCCAACAGATCCTGAACCCAGAAGCCCATGGGAACACGTGCATACGTGTAGTGGCCCCCGATCATGAGGATGAGGCTGTGAAGGAATATCAGACGATAGACGAGCGGGCTCATCCGAAAGCGACGCCCGGTCGCAATGAGGATCGGCACCCCGATGAAGATCGGCGCGACTTCAAGCACCCAGGTCGCAGGATCATACGGATGAAGGCCGCTCAGACCCAGTGCAACGAGGCCGACCACCAAGAGCACCACAGGCTCGGCTTTGCGGGGCATGCGTTCCTTTCACATCGATAGGACGCTTCAGGGGTGAATTGACCCGTCCGAACGAACCATAGAACTGAATGCTTGGTGGTCGTCCACTTCAACGATATGCGTGAGTTGGACACCATTTGCCGACAAAACCGCGCGTCACCAAGGGCTCCACACTGGTGTTGATGTCACAAAGCGCAACGTCGTGCAGCATAACCCAGTGGCGATGGTCGACCGGCACCGCCGGAAGACGGCCCCAAAGCGGCGGTCGCCAACTGGTTGCAAACTCACGGGCGCACCCCAGCTCGTTGACAGGACCCGATCGGACACCGCGTAGGAATGAATGCTGCGCGTCCAATTCGGATCCCAGGACACGGGGGCTTCGTTCTGCTGCACATACTTGAACGCCACGACGACCTCCCGTGGCGCGCCAGGAGAGCCTCCGTGGCAACCCCAGTCCGTGGCAATCAACACCAGAACGACGACTAAGCGGATGAGCCGGTGTTCTCTCATGGTTCGAGTTCTTTCGAATGCTATCGACTCCACCTGCCAAGTGCAACCCGGCACCGGCCCGATTCTTGTCGCTGCGTACCAGGTCAGTGTGGCACGCCCGGGTTGAAGGCGGCCCGGGATGCAACCACTCGAGGACGTCGGGGTTTGACCGGGCCTCCGGTCATAGGTTCCCGAGACAGACTGATCTGTGTATGCCGGACGGGGGTGGAAAAACATAAGTTCCTCGCCGGTCGGTAGTGGGTCAACTTGAGAGGGGACATGAAGACGGGACGGTAGCCTCGGCCCTCGCGTACTCAGGCGGCGCCTGCCCACGCGTCAACCTCCATGCCTGAAAAGTAGCAGTCAGTCGGCTCGATCTGGGGAAGATGCTGGGTGGCGCGGGGGCCGAGGCCACCAAACGTCAACCATCTTCAATTCGACCCATTACCCGCCTGTCGTTCCGCCAGGGATCCAACAGGCGATCTGCCGGGATCGTCGGCCTGTACCCCGCGTGGCCCAGAGAAGCGGGCCTCCTCGGAGATCGCCCACCATCATCCCTCGAGAACCGAAGGGAGCGCTGTTGAGAAAGCGCATTCCTTCTTCCGAGGCTTGGAGGATAAACGAAAAGGAGCCGCTCTCGGGCGACTCCTCATTATTAAACTCCGTCATTTTTCGATGGGCGACGGTGGGACCTCAGTCGGCGAGTTGCTCCTTGAGTTCCTTGAGCATCTCCTCGGAGAGGAGCTGGTCCGGCTCATCGGACGCCTGGAGACGATAGATCACGTCATCGATCACGTCGTCCCATTCTTCATCGTAGGGGTTCTCGCCGCTATCATCGTCAAGGAAGCACTGGTGGGCCCAGGTCACCAGCTCTTCGTCATCGATCTCACCCTTCAGGCGGGCATCAATCTTCGTGATGATGTCTTCCTTTCTAAGCATGTTTCCCTCTCCTGCACCGGGGTGAAGGGCCTCCGTGTCCGTTCTTTCAAATAGCGCCTTGGATCCGGAAGGTCAAGGACTATTCACTGTTTCCCCGAGGGATTTTGACCTGTTAGCAACGATTCCGGCGGCCATTCGGACAGCTTGCACGAGGCTTCCCGCGTCGGCCCGGCCCGTTCCAGCCAGGTCGTATGCGGTTCCATGGTCCACGCTGGTGCGTATGATCGGGAGCCCCAGGGTCACATTGACCCCCTCCATGAAGCCATCCATCTTCAGCGGAATGAGCGCCTGGTCGTGGTACATGCACAGAACCGCGTCGTAGGCCCCCCCCAGGGCGTAAAAGAAAAGGGTGTCCGCCGGGAGCGGCCCGCGGGCGTCGACCCCCTCAGCCCCGGCGGCCTCCACCG
>Ga0154655_1069_pt8 | contig 8888 bp, 4 predicted proteins | sample Rifle2008BG13ft_FD_116084 | JGI IMG/M metagenome (GOLD analysis project Ga0154655, IMG submission 116084) | Deltaproteobacteria bacterium RBG_13_65_10
CCGAGCCGGGCAAGACTTCGACCTTCTCCGAGGCGGCCCGGCGCCTGCCGGGGCTCGCGGCGCTCGGATTCGACGTGATCTACCTTCCGCCGATCCACCCCGTCGGTCGCACCCACCGCAAAGGGCGCGACAATACGCCCCGGGCCGCGGCCGAGGATCCGGGGAGCCCGTGGGCCATCGGCAATGACCACGGCGGGCACACCGCGGTGGAGCCGGCCCTCGGGACGCTGGAAGACTTCCGGCGGTTCGTCCGTGCCGCGGAAGACCTCGGAATGAGCGTGGCGCTGGATTACGCGCTCCAGTGTTCCCCTGATCACCCCTGGCTCAAGGCGCATCCCGATTGGTTCTTTACGCGGCCCGACGGCTCGATCCGGTACGCCGAGAATCCGCCCAAGAAGTACGAGGACATCGTCCCGCTCAACTTCTGGTGCCGCGATCGCGCTGCCCTGTGGGACGCCTGCAAGGAGATCATGGTCTTCTGGATCGAGCAGGGGGTGCGGATCTTCCGGGTGGACAACCCGCACACCAAGCCCTTCATCTTCTGGGAGCGGCTCATCGCGGAAGTGAAGCACGAGCATCCCGAGACCGTCTTCCTCTCCGAAGCCTTCACGCGGCCCAAGCCGATGAAGGGGCTCGCCAAGGTCGGTTTCACGCAGTCCTACACCTACTTTACCTGGCGAAACACCGCGGCGGAGCTTCGCGCGTACCTCACGGAGCTCACGCAGACGGAGATGGCGGAGTACTTCCGCGCCAACCTGTTCGTCAACACGCCGGACATCCTCCACGCGTACCTTCAAGAGGGGGGGCGCCCCGCGTTCCGCGTACGGCTCCTGCTGGCCGCGACGCTTTCCCCACTGTACGGGATCTACAGCGGCTTCGAGCTGTGCGAGAACGTCCCCCTCCGCCCGGGCAGCGAGGAGTACCTCCATTCGGAGAAATACGAGATCCGCGTCCGGGACTGGGACGCCCCCGGCAACCTGAATGCCGACATCGCCCGTATCAACACCATCCGCCGGCAGAACCGCGCGTTGCAGCGCTTCACCAACCTCACCTTCCTCCCCTCCGGCAACGATCAGATCCTCTGGTACCGCAAGAGCGCGCCGGGCAATGAGTTGCTGATCGCGGTCAATGTGAACGCATCGGCCCCGGAGGAAGGGATGGTCGAGCTGCCCCTGGCGGAGCTGGGCATCGGGCCCAACGCGCCTTTCATCGTGGAGGACCTTCTGACCGGGGAGCGCTACACCTGGTGCGGACCGCTCAACTATGTTCGCCTGGACCCGGCGGTCCGCCCCGGGCACGTCTTCCTCCTGGAGTTGCCTGCCGGGACCGGCGTGGACGGAGGCGTTGCGTGACAGACGACGCCCTCTGGTACAAGGATGCGGTCATCTACGAGGTCCACGTCCGAGCTTTCTGCGACAGCGACGGTGACGGCGTGGGCGACTTTCGGGGCCTGGCGGGGAAGCTCGACTACCTTCAGGACCTCGGCGTCACGGCACTCTGGCTTCTTCCCTTCTATCCCTCTCCGCTCCGGGACGATGGGTACGACATCGCGGACTACGAGAACGTCCACCCCGTGTACGGGACCCTCGGGGACTTCAAGCTGCTTCTCCGAGAGGCGCACCGGCGCGGCCTGCGGGTGATCACCGAGCTGGTGCTCAACCACACATCCGATCAGCACCCGTGGTTCCAGCGGGCCCGTCGCGCCAAGCCGGGGAGTTCCGAGCGTAACTTCTACGTCTGGAGCGACGCCCCCGACCACTACCGTGACGCGCGGATCATCTTCAAGGACTTCGAACCCTCCAACTGGAGCTGGGACGCGGTGGCCAAGGCCTACTACTGGCACCGCTTCTACGCGCATCAGCCCGACCTCAACTTCGATAACCCAAAGGTGCGCAAGGCGATGCTCGATGCCGTGGACTTCTGGCTTGGGCTGGGCGTGGACGGTCTACGGCTGGATGCGGTCCCCTACCTCTACGAGCGGGAGGGGACCAACTGCGAGAACCTTCCCGAGACACACGCGTTCCTCAAGCAGCTCCGGCGTCACGTCTCGGGGAAGTTCAAGAACCGCATGCTCCTGGCGGAGGCCAACCAGTGGCCCGAGGAGGCCGCGGCCTACTTCGGCGAGGGGGACGAGTGCCACATGGCCTTCCACTTCCCCGTGATGCCCCGGCTGTTCATGTCCATCCACATGGAGGACCGGTTCCCCATCATCGACATCCTGCAACAGACCCCTCCGGTGCCCGAGAGCTGCCAGTGGGCCCTGTTCCTGCGAAACCACGACGAGCTGACGCTGGAGATGGTGACGGACGAGGACCGTGACTACATGTACCGTGTCTACGCCCACGATCCCCAGGCGCGGATCAACCTCGGGATCCGCCGCCGGCTCGCGCCCCTGCTGGGCAACCACCGGCGCCGGATCGAACTGATGAACGGCCTGCTCTTTTCTCTCCCCGGCACGCCGGTGATTTACTACGCCGACGAGATCGGCATGGGTGACAATATCTACCTGGGGGACCGCAACAGCGTTCGCACCCCCATGCAGTGGAGCTCCGACCGGAACGCGGGTTTTTCCCGCTCCAACCCGCAGCAACTCTACATGCCCATCATCATTGACCCCGAATATCACTACGAGGCGATTAACGTCGAGGCGCAGCAGAAGAACCCGAGCAGCCTGCTCTGGTGGATGAAGCGATTGATCGGCATGCGCAGGCGATTCAAGGCCTTCGGGCAGGGGACGATGGAGTTCCTTCCGTCGGAGAATCGCAAGGTCCTCTCCTTCCTGCGCCGCCATAAGGATGAGTGCCTGCTTGTGGTGGCCAACCTTTCCCGCTTCGTGCAGTGCGTGAAGTTGGATCTCTCTTCCATGAAGGCAATGGTGCCGGTGGAGGTTTTCGGCCGGACCGCGTTTCCCCCCGTGGGCGATGCCCCGTACTTTCTCACCCTGGGCCCTCATGCCTTCTACTGGTTCGCGCTGGAGCCCGCCCGGGTGGCGGAGGTGGGAAACGTCGGGGGGATGGAGCTGGGGGAAGTCCGGCTCGCTGTGACGGGCGTGTGGGAGAACACGCTGCGCGGCAAGGGAAAGGCGGCGCTGGAGGCGTGTCTGCCTGCCTTCTTAGCAACACGCCGCTGGTTCGGCGGGAAGGCCCGCCGCGTGGTGGGAAGCCGGATCCTGGACGCCGTGCCGATCAAGGGGGACCCTGTGCAGGCCCGTCTCCTGAGGGTGCTGGTCGAGTACACCGAGGGGGATCCGGAGACGTACCTCCTTCCCGTGACCTACGTGTCCGGCGAGAAGGCCGATCGCCTGCGAGAGGCATCTCCCCAGGCTATCCTGGCTCGCCTCACCGTGCAGCGCCCGGGTACAGAGGGAGGCAGCGCCGAGGAGGGGATCCTTTACGACGCGCTCTTTGACCGCGGTTTCTGCCTCTTGCTGCTGGACGCGATCGCTCGGCGGCGCCGCTTCAACGACGGCGCGGGAGAAGTGCAGGGGTTCCCGACGCGGATGTTCCGAAAACTCCGCGGTCCGGAGTCGGTGGCGCTGGAGCCCTTGCTTATCCAGGCCGAGCAGAGCAACACCTCGATCGTCTACGGCGACCGGTTTGTCCTGAAGCTCTTCCGCCGCCTGGATCCGGGCATCAGCCCCGATCTCGAGATCGGGCGCTTCCTCACGGAGCGCACTTCCTTCACCCATCTGCCCCCGATCACCGGCGCCCTCGAGTACCAGCAGCCGCGGGGGGAGCCCTCGACCTTAGCGATCCTTTCGGCGTTTGTCCCCCACGAGGGGGACGCGTGGCGCTACACCCTGGACACGATCACCGCGAGCTTCGAGCGTGTCCTGGCCCATCCAGTGAAACTGCAGCCGCCCGCCATAGCCCAGGGAAGCCTGATCTCCCTCCTCTCGGCGGATCTCCCGGCCGAGGCGGGGGAGATCATCGGGCCCTATCTCGAGTTGGCCCGGCGGCTTGGGACTCGGACCGGCGAGATGCACTTGGCGCTCGCCTCCGACACCGAGGATCCGGCCTTCGCACCGGAGCCCTTCACACCTCACTACCAGCGGGGACTTTATCAGTCGATGCGCTCCGGGACGCGGAAGGCCCTGGAGCTGCTTCGCGGGCAGCTCAAGGGTCTCCCGGAGGAGGCGCGGGAGGACGCGCAGCGGGTCCTGGGGCTGGAGGAGGAGATTCTCCGCCGCTTCAAGACGGCGCTGGACCGCAAGATCACCGCCATGCGCATCCGTGTGCACGGGGACTACCACCTGGGGCAGCTGCTGTTCACCGGCAAGGATTTCGTGGTCATCGACTTCGAGGGGGAGCCCGCCCACCCGATCAGCCAGCGCCGCATCAAGCGCTCGGCGCTGCGGGATGTGGCGGGGATGCTCCGCTCTTTTCACTACGCCGGGACCTCCGCCCTCAAGAACCTCGCGCTCCGGCCCGACGATCGCTTGAGCCTGCGCCCCTGGGGGCGGTTCTGGGGAATCTGGGTATGCGTGGAGTTCTTGAAGTCCTATCTCGCGACGGCGGAAGGTGGGCCCTTTCTCCCGAAGACGCGAGAAGAGCTGGAAGCCCTCCTTTACTTCTACCTCCTGGAGAAGGCGCTGTACGAGCTGCAGTACGAGCTGAACAACCGGCCGGACTGGGTCCAGGTGCCGCTGCTTGGGATCAGGGCAATCCTGGAGCGGGGAGGTGCGCGATGAGCCCCTGGCGGATGGAGCGGGGGGCCTGCCCCGGTCCGGAGGGCACGGTCCGGTTCTCGGTCTGGGCGCCCAGAGCACGCCGGGTGGATGTGCGGTTGTGCGGGGAAGGGGGGCGCGTGGATCAACCACTTGAAGGGAGGGAGGGGGGAATTTTCGAGGGCGTTGTTCCGTGGCGCGGCGCCCCGATGGACTACTGGTTTCGCCTCGATGGCGAGCGGGATCGTCCCGATCCGACAAGCCGTTATCAGCCGGCCGGTGTGCACGGACCTTCACGCGTGGTGGATCCGGGCGCCTTCCGCTGGACCGACGCCGGATGGCAGGGGGTGGAGACGCGCGATCTCGTCTTCTATGAGCTTCACGTCGGGACCTTCACGCAAGCGGGGACCTTCGAGGCGCTCATCGATCACCTGCCGGCGCTCCGGGACCTGGGGATCACCGCTGTGGAGCTGATGCCGGTGGCGGAGTTTCCAGGAGGAAGGAACTGGGGATACGACGGGGTTGATCTGTACGCGCCCCACAGCACCTACGGCGGGCCCGAAGGGCTCGCGCGCCTGGTGGACGCGTGCCATGTCCGGGGACTCGCCCTTTTTCTGGACGTCGTCTACAACCATCTCGGGCCGGAGGGGAACTACCTCGCGGAGTTTGGCCCCTACTTTACCGATCGAACCCTCACCCCCTGGGGCCCCGCGATCAACTACGACGGGCCCGACAGCGACGAGGTCCGTCGCTTCGTGGTGGACAACGCCCTGTCCTGGATCACGGACTACCACGTGGACGGCCTGCGGTTGGACGCGGTTCACGGGATATTCGACCGAAGCGCGCGGCACATCCTCGATGAGATCGCCGAGGCGGTTCACGCGCAGGCCGAGCGCCTGGGACGGAGAATCCAGGTCATCGCCGAGAGCGATCTGAACGACCCACGCCTCGTGCGCCCGCACGGATGCGGCGGCTACGGTCTCGACGCGATCTGGAACGACGACTTTCACCACGCGATCCACACCGCGCTTACGGGCGAGCGCGATGGCTACTACACCGACTTCGGTGGGACCGGCCCGGTGGCGAAGGCATTACAAGAGCGGTTCGTCCTGGATGGCGCCCACTCCGCCTACCGCCGCCGGCGGCACGGGGCTCCTGCGGGCGATGTGCCGCCCGATCGATTTGTGGTCTTCGCGCAGAATCACGATCAGGTGGGCAACCGCGCCCGGGGGGATCGTCTCTCGACTCTCGTCCCCTTCGAAGCCCAGAAGCTCTCGGCCGCCCTTGTTCTCCTCTCACCCTACGTGCCGCTCCTGTTCATGGGGGAGGAGTACGGCGAGATCAACCCCTTTCTCTATTTCGTGAGCCACGGCGATCCGGCGCTCGTGGAGGCCGTGCGCCGCGGGCGGGCACAGGATTTCCGCTCCTTCCGGTGGAGCGGGAAGGTGCCCGATCCGCAGGACGAGGCGACCTTCGTAAGGTCGCGTCTGGACCGAAGCCTCGCGCGAAAGCCCGGACACACCGAGTTGCTCACCCTCCACCGGGACCTGCTCCACCTGCGCCGGGAGGAGCCCTCCCTGCGTCCCGGCAACGCTCGGGTGAAGGTGGAATGTGACGCGCGGGCGGAGTGGATCGCGCTGGCGCTCTCGCCGGGGGAGGCGCCGGACCTTCTTGCTCTCTTTAACCTGTCGGACGTTCGCTGTGAGATCCCGATCGAGACTGAAGGGCGGGGCACCTTCTGCCTGCGCCTGTGCACGGAGGATTCACGCTACGGGGGGAGGTCGGCGCCGCCTCCCGCGCGCCTGCCGGCCCCGGGAGGAATGATCACCGCGCCCGTGCCCGCGAAATCGGCGTCGCTGTATTGCTGGGAGGAAGCATGATGCGAGTATGGCCCGGCAGCCCCTATCCGCTTGGCGCGACTTGGGACGGCGAGGGTGTGAACTTCGCCCTCTTCTCGGAGAACGCCACCGCGGTGGACCTATGTTTGTTCGACGACCCGGAGGCCCCGGTAGAGTCCGAGCGCGTGGCGCTCACGGAGCGCACCAATATGATCTGGCACGCGTACCTCCCGGACGCTCAGCCGGGGCAGTTGTACGGCTACCGCGTGGATGGGCCCTTCGCCCCGGAACAGGGACGTCGCTTCAACCCGGCGAAGCTTCTCCTCGATCCTTACGCCAAGGCCATCAGCGGCACGGTGCGCTGGAACGATGCGCTCTTCGGCTACACCCCGGGAGACCCCAGAGAAGACCTCGGTTGCGATCCGGGTGACAGTGCCCCGTTCCTCCCACGCTGCGTCGTCATCGATTCGTCCTTCACGTGGGGAGAAGACCGGCCGCCGCGCATTCCCTGGAGCCACACGATCATCTACGAGTGCCATGTGAAGGGGCTCACGATTCGCCATCCGGATGTGGCCGAGCAGCTCCGAGGCACCTACCTCGGCCTGGCCTCGGATCCGATCCTCGACCATTTTCGCCGACTCGGCGTGACGGCTGTGGAGATCCTCCCCGTGCACGCGTTCGTCGATGAGAGTCACCTTGCGGAGAAGGGTCTCGTGAACTACTGGGGCTACAATTCGATCGGCTTCTTCGCGCCGGACGTGCGCTACGCAACGGGGATGCTTGGCCAGCAGGTCTCCGAATTCAAGACGATGGTGAAGACACTCCATCGCGCGGGCATCGAGGTGATCATCGACGTTGTTTACAACCACACGGCCGAGGGGAACCAACTCGGCCCGACGCTCTCGCTCCGCGGCATCGACAACGCGTCCTACTACCGGCTCCAGCCCAACAACCGCCGCTCCTACATGGACTTCACGGGCTGCGGCAATAGCCTCAACATGCTCCACCCACGCACGATGCAGCTCATCATGGACAGCCTCCGGTACTGGGTCCAGGAGATGCACGTGGACGGTTTCCGTTTCGACCTCGCGCCCGCGCTGGCGCGGGAGCTGGACGAAGTGAACCGGCTGGGCCGCTTCTTTGCGCTCATCCAGCAGGATCCGGTGCTCGCTCAGGTCAAGCTTATCGCCGAGCCATGGGACCTCGGGGAAGGGGGTTACCAGATAGGGAACTTTCCTCCCGGCTGGGCGGAGTGGAACGGGCGCTACCGAGATACGGTGCGCCGCTTCTGGCGGGACAACGAGGCGCAGGTGGCGGACCTCGCTTTCCGACTGTCTGGATCGAGCGACCTGTACGAGCAGGCCGACCGCACGCCCCAAGCAAGCGTCAACTTCGTTACCTGCCATGACGGCTTCACGCTGGAGGACCTCGTCAGCTACGAGCACAAGCACAACGAGATGAACGGGGAAGGCAACCAGGACGGGACGGACGGGAATGAGAGCCGGAACTGGGGTGTCGAGGGGCCCACGGAGTCGAGTCCCATCGTGCGTATGCGCGAACGGATAAAGCGCAATTTCCTTGCCACGCTTGCGTTCTCGCAAGGGGTGCCCATGCTCTCCCACGGCGACGAGCTTGGACGCACGCAGCGAGGAAACAACAACGGGTATTGCCAGGACAACGAGATCAGCTGGGTGAATTGGGACGTCAGCCCGCGCGAGCGGGAGTTCCTTGCTTTCGTGAGCGAGATATTCGCGATCCGTCGCGACCACCCTGTCCTGCGGCGGAGAAGCTTCTTCCGAGGTCACGCGATCTCGAGGGAGGGAGTGAAGGATCTCGTATGGCTTTGCCCGGACGGGAACGAAATGACGGAGTCCGGCTGGCGTGATCGGCGCAACCGGTTGTTGGGCATGCAGATCCACGGGAAGGCCACGGACGAAGTGGACGAACGCGGTCGCCCGATCCAGGGAGATTCCCTGCTTCTGCTGGTGAACTCGGGGTCTCGATCGCGCTTCTTCTCCCTCCCCAAGATGGAAGAGCCCGGCGTGTGGCGGGAGCTGGTGAACACCGCGCGCCCCGGAGCGCGCGTCGTGAAGGGGCAGGGGGTGAACCTGGTCGCCCACTCGCTCATCCTGCTTTCCTACGGGAGCGGACGATGAAGGAGCGCAAGGCGCGCGGCTCCCGCAAGGGGGCGCCCCTGGGGATCGGTGCACGGGAGGGCGCGCGCCTCCTGGCGGGGGACCATCCCGAGCCTCACCGGATTCTCGGCGCGCACCCCGCCACCTTCGAGGGAACCCTGGGCGTCGTGGTGCGCGCGTTCCACCCGGACGCGGTGGCGGCCGAGTGCCTCCCCGAGGGGAGCGCTCCGGTGTCCATGGCGCCCGTGG
>Ga0154655_1090_pt14 | contig 8799 bp, 8 predicted proteins | sample Rifle2008BG13ft_FD_116084 | JGI IMG/M metagenome (GOLD analysis project Ga0154655, IMG submission 116084) | Deltaproteobacteria bacterium RBG_13_65_10
GACCTCACCAGCCGCCCGGTCCACCGCAAACGCCAAGACCGCAGGGAAGGCTTCCGGTTCCCAGGCGCTTCCCGCCGATCTCAAGCGCTTCCTCGATCAGATCCAGTCGCGCTACGAGGGACTCCAGGACTTTCGCGCGCACTTCACCCAGGAGACCCGGGTGCAGACGGCGCCGGTGGCGGAGAAGGCGAGCGGCGAAGTGTTTTTTCGGAAGCCGGGCCAGATGCGCTGGAACTACGAGAAGCCGGAACCGCAGGAGATCGTGATCAGCCGTGGTAAGCTCTGGCAGTACGTCCCGGGCGATCATCAGGTCGTGGTGCAGGGATTCGATGCCGCGCGCGTTGAATACACGTTCCTCACCGGAGTGGGCAAGATCGCCCGGGATTTCAAGCCCCGGTGGTCCCGTCCGAAGACGCGCCCCGGCGATGGGTTGACGTACATAGACCTTCTGCCGCGGGACGAGCAGGCAAGCTTTTCGAAGGTGACGCTGGGCGTGCGCTCCAGCGACCATCGCATCCTGGCCACCGAGGTGACCGACCTCTTTGGCAACGTCACCGTGATTCGCTTCGAGAACCTCCGGGACAATTTGAAGCTTTCCAACGAGACCTTCGTGTTCAAGGTCCCCAAGGGGGTCGATGTGATCGACACCACGGAGGGGCACCCGGCCTCCTGAGCCGGCGGGATTGGAGCAAGACATGCCGTCGTTTGACATCGTTTCCAAGATCGATCTCCAGGAGCTGGACAACGCGATGAACCAGGCCCGCAAGGAGATCCAGACCCGGTACGACTTCAAGGGAAGCAAGACAGGAATCGAATTCCGCGAGAAGGAGAAGGAGATCGTGCTCACGTCGGAGACCGACTTCCGCCTGAAGGCCACGCTGGACATTCTCCAGTCCAAGATGGTGAAGCGGGGCATCTCGCTCAAGGCGGTGACGGCAGGAAAGATCGAGCCCGCCGCCGGCGGGATGGTGCGGCAGGTGCTCACTCTCCAGCAGGGAATCCCGATCGAGAAGGCACGCGAGATCGTGAAGCGGATCAAGAACACGAAGCTCAAGGTCCAGGCGGCCATCCAGGAGGATCAGGTCCGCGTGAGTGGGAAGAACCTCGACGACCTACAGGCGGTCATCGGGATGTTCCGGGAGGACGATCTCGGAATCCACATGCAGTTCATCAACATGCGATCAAACTGATCGCGCATGCGTGCCGCTGCCGTGATCGCGGTCCTCGTTTGTTGGGTGGCGGCGGCGGGAAATGCCGGGGCTGCGGAGACGCGGCTGTACGTCCGGTCACGCTACCTGATGGGCACGCCGATCGAGATCAAGGCGCGCGGCGCGGACGAGGCGGCGACCCAGGCGGCGATCAACGCGGCGTACGAAGAAATCGCGCGGCTTGAGCGGCTCATGAGCCACTGGCGCCAGGACAGCCAGGTCGCGCAAGTGAACGCGCAGGCCGGCAAGACGCCGGTGAAAGTGGCCCCCGAGGTGCTCGATGTGATCGAGCGCGCCCTCGGCGTGTCTCGCATGACCGGCGGGGCCTTCGACATCACGATGCAAGTTGTGGGGGCGATCTGGGGAATCGACGGGCAGCATCCCCGCGTTCCTCCGAAGGCCGATATCCGAGAGGCGCTTCGTCACGTCGGTTACCGTCACGTCCACGTGAACATGGCGGCCCACACGGTCTACCTGGATGAGCCCGGTGTACAGATCGGGCTTGGCGGCATCGCCAAGGGTTACGCGGTGGATCGCGCGGTGGCGAAGCTTCGGGAGCATGGTATCCGCTCCGCCGTGGTGAACGCAGGGGGTGACATGGCGCTTCTAGGACCGGACGGGAATCGTCCGTGGCGGGTCGGAGTCAAGGATCCGCGGCACCCCGAGCGGACACTGGGGTGGTTCGAAGCGACCGATGTGACGGTGCATACCTCGGGGGACTACGAGCGTTCCATCGTGGTCGGAGGGAAGCGCTACCATCACATTCTGGACCCGAAGGACGGTTACCCGGCGCGGTCCGCCCGATCGGTCACGGTCGTCACCCCGGACGGAACGCTCGGGGATGCGCTTTCCACGGGGATCTTCGTTCTCGGCCCTTCGAAGGGGCGCCGGCTGATCGAGTCGTTGCCCAACGTGGAAGCCGTGATCGTTGAGGCTGGAGGAAAGATCGTGGTGTCGCGCGGGCTGGCGCGGAGGATTCACCTGACACCGTAAGCGGTTACCCCACGCGCTACGGATCGTCACTTTGTTGACAAGAGCGTCAGGAACTCCGCAAAAAATAGCCGGATGGCGGCCTGATTCGTTCCCCGGAGTGCGCAACGGGGTGAGCCCGGGTGGGCGGGTGCAAGGGCGCGTTCCCCCCCTGCGGCAGGGAGAGCCGGTTATCGCAAGAGAAACTTCCAGAAGGATGACGGTTGGTTACCTAGAAGGCGGTGCGGCATCTAAGCCCTGGTGTCTTGTTGACAGACGTTGGCCCTCTGGTAGATTTTTCTCGGTGTGGTCGGAAGTGGCGCGAAGGTTATAAATTGGGAAAAGATTTACCGTTTTTGCCCGCTCGCCCTTTCCATGGCTGAGCGGGTTGATTTCCGGGGCGGCGAGAATTGTCACGAATGACCTACAGCGCCGCCACGTTGAGTCCGAAAATGTTCTCAAGGGGCTGCGTTTGCTCGGTTCTCCTTTCGCGGCGAATGATGGGGTGACGATGAACTCCCCCCCTCCCCCGGCGTTCGCGATGCTTGGCACAACGTTTGCAGTCAAGATCAAGTGGGGGGTGCCCTCGGCAGGAGCGAGGGAGAAGGGCCGATGAACTTTCGTCCCCGAGGGTGCGGAAGATGTCATCGATAGTCTTAGCAAGACGATCCCGGTGAAGGGTTCTTTACTCTTTCGCTGGACCGACGAAATCGAGAGCCTGCGCCGTTCCGACAGGTTCCTCGGAGGAGAACCGAAACCATGGGAACGCGCCTAGAGAAGCTCCTCAGTGAATACGAGGCCCTAAAGCGCCGGTACGAGATCACCAAGGACCAGCTCTACGAGGCTGAGAAGCAGAACGAGAAGCTCGTCACCGCCCTCCAGGACGCCAAGACACAAATCGACGCTCTCAAGGAAGAGGTCGACAAGCTCTGTGCGCCTCCCAACACGTACGGTGTGTTCCAGCACTCCAACAAGGACGGCACAATCGAGATCCTTGTCGACGGCCGCCAGATGCGGGTGAACGTGCATCCGCGGGTGGACGTGTTCCAACTCATGGAAGGGCAACAGCTCGTTCTCAACGAGGCGCTCAACGTCATCGAGGCGTGCGACTACGACACCCGGGGCGAGGTGGTCCAGCTGAAGGAATTGCTCGACGACAGCCGGGCTATCGTGCTGGGCCGCGGGGACGAAGAGCGCGTGATCTCCATCGCGGCGCCGCTCAGGAGGCAGAAGCTGGAGATCGGTGACAGCGTGATGATGAACCCGCGCTCCGGTTACGGGCACGAGAAGCTGCCCAAGTCGGAGGTCGAGGAAGTGGTGCTGGAGGAGGTCCCGGACGTTCAATACTCGGACATCGGGGGCCTGGCGGAGCAGATCGAGTCACTGCGCGACGCCATCGAGCTCCCCTACCTCTATGCGAGTGAATTCGCCCAGCACAAACTGAAGCCACCGAAGGGCATCCTGCTGTACGGCCCACCGGGTTGCGGCAAGACGCTCATCGCGAAGGCGGTGGCCAACAGCCTCGCCAAGCGCATCGAGGAGCGCAGCGGCAAGGAAACGCGGAGCTTCTTCCTCAACGTGAAGGGCCCGGAGCTCCTCAACAAGTACGTGGGCGAGACCGAGCACAAGATCCGCGAAGTGTTCAAGAAAGCGCGCGAGAAGGCGGAGAAGGACATCCCCGTCGTGCTCTTCTTCGACGAGATGGACTCGCTTTTCCGGCTTCGCGGCTCGGGGATCTCCTCGGACATGGAAGCCACCGTGGTGGCGCAGTTTCTCTCGGAGATCGACGGTGTCGAGTCGCTCAGGAACGTGATCGTCATCGGCGCGTCGAACCGGCAGGATCTCATCGACCCGGCGGTGCTCCGACCTGGTCGACTCGACCTGAAGATCAAGGTGAACCGGCCCGAAGAGAAGGGTGCGAAGGAGATCTTCTCCAAGTACCTCACGCCCGACCTTCCCTTCCATGAGGACGAGTTCAAGCGGTTCGAAGGTGATTCGAAGGCCTTGGTGGATGACATGACCGTCCGGATCGTGGCACGCATGTACGCCGCCACCGAAGAGAACAAGTTCCTCGAGGTGACGTACGCGAAGGGCGATCGCGAGACGTTCTATTTTAAAGACTTCTCCAGTGGCGCGATGATCGAGAACATCGTGTCGAGGGCCAAGAAGGCCGCGATCAAGCGCTACATCACCACCGGCGAGCGCGGCATCAAGTACGATGATCTCGACCGGGCCGTCACGGAAGAGTTCAAGGAGAACGAGGATCTCCCGAACACCACGAACCCGGACGACTGGGCTCGGATCTCCGGACGCAAGGGTGAGCGCATCATCAACGTACGCACGCTTATCAGCGGCATCAGCCGGAATGAAAAGTCGATCGAGAATGTCACGGCTGGCCAGTACCTGTAATCACAGCGGAAATCACGCCCGGGCGGACGTTCTCCGCCCGGGCTGTTTCTCTTGGAGGAGAGAGCAACGCCCATCGCGACAGACGGCTATCCGTCGCCGGCCGGATCGACTATAAACATGGTGCCGGGAGCAACATGCCCTCGGGAACGCGAAAACACGCGTTCATGACCATTGTCGACAGGAGCGAGCATGGCAGTGAAGAAGGTGATGGGCACCGAGGTCGAGTACGGAATCACCGTCATCAACGACAAGGACTTCGATCCCATCTCTAGCTGCGTCCTGCTCGTGAACTCCTATCGCGATGAGGGCAGCGCTAAGATCCTCTGGGATTACGATCAGGAGAACCCCCTTGCCGACGCCCGGGGCTTCCAGGCCGACGGCGAGAAGTACACGCCCAACCAGCAGGAAAACATCACCCGCAACAAGACGCTGGTGAACGGTGCGCGCTACTACGTCGACCACGCGCATCCCGAGTACTCTACCCCCGAGTGCACGAACGTTCTGGACCTGGTGAAACACGAGAAGGCGGGCGAGGTCATCCTCGAGCATAGCCGCCGCGCGGCGAACGTGCTGGTGCCCGAACACTGCCAGATCCTCGTCTACAAGAACAACAGCGACCGGAAGGGAAACAGCTACGGTTGCCACGAGAACTTCCTGATGGATCGGAAGACCTCGTTCAAGCAGATCATCGAGAAGTTTATCCCCTTCCTCGTAACGCGGCAGGTGTACACCGGCGCGGGCAAGGTGGGGTCGGAAAACCGGGCCGGGCCCGTGAAGTACCAGATCAGCCAGCGCTCGGACTTCTTCGAGACCGAGGTGGCGCTGGACACAATGGTGAAGCGGCCGATCATCAACACCCGTGACGAGCCGCATGCCGACCGGGAGAAGTACCGCCGCCTGCACGTCATTGTGGCCGACTCGAACATGGCAGAGCCGACGATCTACCTGAAGAGCGGTACGACGGCGATCGTGCTTTCGATGATCGAGGATGGCGTCATCGACACGGACCTCGTCCTTCGCGATCCGGTGCGGGCGATCAAAGAGATCTCCCACGATATCGCCTGCAAGGCGAAGGTCCAGCTCGACAACGGGAAGAAGCTCACCGCCATCGAGATCCAGGAGGAGTTCCTGGACCTCGCCCACAAGTACTACGCGACGCATGAACTGGACGACGTGACGCGGGACGTGCTCCGGCGGTGGGAATCCGTGCTCAAGCGGCTCAAGGAAGATCCCGATCAGCTGAATCGGGAGATCGACTGGGTGATCAAGAAGGAGCTGCTTCTTGCATTCATGAATCGCAAGGACTATGGTTGGGATCATCCACGCATGTCCTTGATTGATCTACAATATCACGATATCCGTCCGGAGAAGGGGCTGTACCACCTCCTCCTCCGGCAGGGGAAGCTTGATCGGATCGTGACGGACCAGGATATCGGGGACGCGATCACCGAGCCTCCCGTTGATACGCGCGCGTACTTCCGCGGCAGGTGCCTTCAGAAGTTCGGACCGTCGATCTTTGGCGTAAACTGGGACTCGATCTCCTTCAACCTCGAGGACCAGCCGATCAAAAGGATTCTCATGGCGGAGCCGCTGAAAGGAACGAAGGAGCACGTGCAGGAGCTCCTGGACAAGTCTCCGACAGCGGAGGAGATGGTGAAGAACATCACCGCAAGCTGAACCGGCGGGCGCCGTGCCGACGCGCGGAGCATCGGCGGATGTGGGCGGGGATTGAACGAGGAGAGTTGTGATGAAGCTTCATTGGACCACCGGCCGCGGCCCCGAGCGCGATTCCCTCACGCGAATCCCGCTCGCCGCGGACCAGACCCAGACGACAAAGAAGCCCGAGCGGGAGGCGCCGAAACCTCGCGATGGGAAGGAAGGGAAGAATCTCACCGAGAAGGGCAAGAAGCTCAAGGAAGACATGGACAAGCTCGTGGACGAAATCGATGAAGTCCTCGAGGAGAACGCGGAGGAGTTCGTGAAGAACTACATTCAACGAGGGGGAGAGTAATTTGTTCCGCGCGGGCCGCTACGACGGGTCGTCCTTCATGGAGCTGCTCCATGCGGAGGCACCACACCTGCTTCCCAAGATCGACCTCGCCGGTGAGGCGTTCACCGAGCTCATGAAGCAGGTCCCCCACGGCACGACGGTGGTGGCGCTGCGTTATGCGGATGGGGCTATCATTGCGGGCGATCGCATGGCGACCGAGGGTCACCAGGTCGCGATGCGCAACATCGAGAAGGTTTACAAAACCGACGAGCACTCGGCCATGGCCATCGCCGGCGCGGCCGGGCCGTGCATCGAGATGGCGCGCCTCTTCAGGATCGAGCTGGAACACTACGAGAAGATTGAAGGGGCGACGCTGGAGCTCGAGGGGAAGGCGAACAAACTGGCCCAGATGATCCGCCAGAACCTCCCGATGGCCATGCAGGGGCTCGTCGTGGTGCCCATCTTCGTGGGATACGACCTCAAGCGGAACGCGGGGCGCATCTTCAAGTACGACGTGACCGGCGGGCGCTACGAGGAAATCGACTACTACGCTGTGGGCTCGGGTGGCAAGGACGCCCGGGGCTCCCTCAAGAAGACATACCGATCACAAGCCACGGCCGACGAAGGCCTCGCCATGGTGATGGAGGCGCTCTTCGACGCGGCGGACGAGGACCGGGGAACCGGCGGGGTGGACACCTTGCGCGGGATCTACCCGACGATCAAAACAGCGAACAAGGATGGCATCGCGGATATTCCCGAGAGTCGCATGAAGGCCCTGTACGAGGAGATCGTGCGAACGCGCAAGGGCGGAGGGGTGGCCTGATGGCGTTTCCCTTCTATGTTTCTCCTGAACAGATGATGCAGGACAAGGCGGAGTACGCCCGAAAGGGCATCGCGCGGGGGAAGTCCATCGTGGCCGTGGAGTATGCGGACGGGATCATCCTCGTCGCGGAGAACCCCAGCTCGAGCCTCTCGAAGATCTCGGAGATCTACGACAAGATTGCGTTCGCGGGGGTAGGCAAATACGGTGAGTTCGACAACCTCCGGAAAGTGGGCGTCCGCTACGCCGATGTGAAGGGCTACTCCTACAGCCGGCAGGATGTCACGGGCAAGTCGCTGGCGAACGCCTACTCGCAGGCGATCGGCCAGATCTTTACGCAGGAGATGAAACCGCTCGAGGTGGAGATCCTCGTCGTGGAGGTGGGAGACGAACCCTCAGGCAACGAGATGTACCACATCCTTTACGACGGGACGATCAGTGACCACAGCCACTTCGTGATTATCGGCGGTGCCACCGAGGCCGCGATGGGTTACCTGCGCGAGAATTACCGTGAGAACATGACCCAGGCAGAAGCGGTGCAGATGTGCCGGAAGGCGCTCGGCAAGACCAACGACGAAAAGGCGCTCAACGAGAACAGCCTGGAGGTTTCCGTCCTGGACCGTCGGCGCGAGGGCCGCAAGTACCAGCGGATCCGGACGGAGGAGATCCGCCAGCTCCTGGGGTCTGCGGGGAGCGGGTGAGGCATGAGAAAGAGAATCTTCGGGCTGGAGAACGAGTACGGGATCATCTTCACGCCTGAAGGCCGGAAGACTCTGCCGGTCGAGAAGGCTATCCGCTTCCTATTCGAAAAACTCATCACCACCGAACACTTCCTGAACGTCTTCCTCGAGAACGGCGCACGCTTCTACCAGGACACCGGCTGCCATCCCGAGTACGCTACGCCCGAGTGTGCCTCGCCGCGCGACCTCGTGAAATACGATCGCGCGGGCGAACGGATCCTAGAGGACCTGCAGGTGTACGCCGAGAACAAGGTGCGCGAGGACGGCGTCGCGGGGGTCCTGTCTATCTTCAAGAACAACACCGACTTCGTGGGCAACTCCTACGGTTGCCACGAGAACTACCTCGTGGACCGCGACGTCGACTTCTACTACCTGGCCGAGCAGCTCATCCCGTTTCTCGTCACGCGCCAGATCTACACGGGCGCGGGCAAGGTGTTCCAGACGCAGGACGGAATCCACTACTGCATTAGCCAGCGCGCGCAGCACATCTACCAGAAGATATCCGGTACCACGACGAACGACCGGAGCATCATCAACCCCCGTGACGAGCCGCACGCGGATCGGGAAAAGTACCGCCGACTTCACGTCATCGTGGGCGACTCCAACATGTCGGAGTACACGAACTTCCTGAAGGTCGGAACGGCCGCGGTGGTCCTCCAGATG